>Ga0126381_100008440_pt1 | contig 11518 bp, 21 predicted proteins | sample PanSoiMetPlot_28_FD_96465 | JGI IMG/M metagenome (GOLD analysis project Ga0126381, IMG submission 96465) | Tropical forest soil microbial communities from Panama - MetaG Plot_28 | ecosystem: Environmental > Terrestrial > Soil > Tropical forest > Bulk soil | place: Panama | collected 2016-02-17 | reverse complement strand
CGCCATCTATGTTTCCTCTAATGTCGATCTGATCGCGTTCCCGATAGAAGCTGAGTTTATGATTCTCGCCGACATCGATAAACATCCAGGCATTGCCCTCTGCCGCGGGCCGAGCCGCTCCCCCTATCAACGCGGCTACCTGGGTTGCCAGTGCATGTAACGCCTTTAGTTCTTTTTCCCGGGTTTCCTTTCGGGCCGCCGAAGCTGTACGAGCCCGTTCCTCTTTTTTTTTACGTTCCGCTTTCCGATCTTGTTGTTCAATGGAGTTCGTCATCTCCCACCTTTAAGTCCCGAAAGTGCAAGGTTGCATGAAACCCGGTATAGCCGACGATCACTGTTGGAGGGGGAGGCTTCAGCCGGCCCCTCCGTCCAGTGGTGGACGAGCACTTCGGGATGTAGCTCTTTGGTCGCAGGAAACTGTTCATCGATCGTGCGTGTGTCATCCGACAGCTTTCCTGGCAGGCTATACTTCGAGCCAGCACACCAGTAGCCCTGAGCGCTGGGCTGCGCCTCATTAAGTCAGCCTCAAGTTGGTCCGTCAGGCTGGCTAAGGGGCCGGGACCGGTACTCGACTGTTATGGAGCCGCTCCACGCTTCTGATCCCAATAAGAACCAAGCGGGTATTCGGAGGGCTGGGCTCGGGGTTTGACTTTCTCTATGAACCGTTGCAGCCGGAGTAGTACTACTCATAAGTCTAGCGTCCCTGGCCTGTGACGGCAGTTCTCGGCCAAATCCAAAGGCGGCCGATGCCTGCTGCAAGGGTGTATCGGCATCACGTTCAACCGAACTGCGAGCATCTGAGAGAGCTTCATTTCCGCACAGTCCAGACACCTGCAGTCAGAACACCAAGCGATGTAGAGGCTAAGGGGTTCTATTTTGCGGGGAAGACAATATCGATGCCAAATGGCGTGGCCACCGCGGTGGCCGTAGGCCTCGTCTTCAGTGGTCTCGCTTGTGAACCCACACATCTCACACAAGAGTTGGCCAATCCGATAACGGATGTAGGCCGCCCGGCCGACGTATATGAGACCGCCGTCACCGTCGGGCAGGCGCCGCCACGCATGTTCCGACACGATGTACAGGCCTGGCGCTTCAGGCGGCCGCGCATCCGCCTCTCGAACAGCGTTGCCGAGATAGCTGCTGATTTGATAGGGGCCTACCCACCCCGTCCCAGACCCATTTAAGGGCGTTACGTTTCTCATACTATGCCTGTGCCTGTGAGAGCGCATGGCGCTGGGGCGTTAGATTGCCAAGACCAGGAGCGTCGCGGTCAGCAGTACCAAAAGGAGCCACCCTTGGCCGTGATGTAAGCCCGCAGCGGCTTCGATATGCCCGTGGCGTTGATCAAACAGCTCTTCTCGAAGCGGTTGTGGCCGAAAATCGCGTTAGCAAAATTAGCTCGCCGGAGGTCGCACCCTATGAAGACGGCGCGGCGAAGATCTGCCTGCGAAAAATCGCAGCCCTGAAGAGACATGTTGATGAACCTGGTCGCGCGCAGATCCGCACCTGAAAAGTCCACCTGGTTCAGATCCCAGTCGCGAAACGACCGGGCGACTAGACACTGCTTTTCGCCACGAGTGAAAACCTTCAGCAGCCGTTCCCCGTAGCATGAAGCAGCCGGCACACCAACCGAATGTCTCTCTTCAGGATCTTCGTGGTCTTTATCATCTGCCATAAGAGACCAAGGTAGAAAACGGAAGACTTTGTAAAATTCAGAATATCTTGATCTAAAAGGGACTTTTACGTAAAAACATGTATATGTCAAACGTTTTACGCCAAGTTAGGGAAGATGGAAGCGAAATCACCGACCGATTGATGACGGTCAAACAAGTCGCAACCTTTCTGAGCGTGAATGAACGAACCGTCCTTAAGCTGGTCTCGGAAGGGGTCCTTCCCGGCGTGAAGATTGGGGGCCAGTGGAGGTTCCGTAAGACGATGTTGGACACCTGGCTGGACGACCAGATGCTCGGTGTTGGACCGCGCTATTTCGATGTCTCGGAACTGGCCCGGGCTCCGACGCGAATGCTCGACCTGGCTAGCTGTTTTCAACCAAACCACATCATTCCTGCCCTGCCAGCAACAACCAAGCTCGCAGTGGTTGAAGAACTCGCCTCCTTAGCCAACCGGCTAGGCCTGGTGCGGAACAGGACGTGGTTTGTCGGTGCCCTGATCGCGCGCGAGAATATCCTGCCGAGCGCCACTGGCCACGGGGTTGCGTTTATGCACACGCTACAGCGTCACCCCGAACAGGTGGTACGCCCGTTCATGGTGCTCGGTCGCTCGCATGAGGGTGTGGACTTTGACGCTCTCGACGGCAAGCCCACCCATTTGTTCTTTGTGCTCGGCCTGAAGTACCAGGAACTGCACCTTCCTTGGCTGGCCAAACTCTGGCAGATGTGCGAGCGTGCCGATGCAATTGAAGCTCTGCTGAACGCTCCCACCGCTGAAGCCATATTTAAAGCGCTGTCCAATGCTGAACGTAACCTGGTGCCCACGACCAGACGCTAAGAAGCACCAGAGATCGTCGATTACTACCTCAAGGAAGCGCGCCGGCCTTTGTTCAATCTGCTCCAGGGCTTGGGAACACCCGCGCAAATCGTCATGTACGCCTTTGACCTACTGATGCTGCTTGGCAAAGACGTGCGGCTCTGGCGCTTGGACGACCGGCGTGCGCAATTCCTGGAAATTACCAGACATCTTCCGGACACCATCAGGTTTTCGGAAACGTTCATTGTGCCGCTTTGCGATCTCGTCAACGCGGTGCGTCAAACTCAGCTTGAGGGCATCGTGGCCAAGCGCGTCGACAGTCCCTACTATTCCGGAGAACGCTCACCCAACTGGGGTGAAGTGGCGGGCGAACAGAGACAGGAATTCGTAATCGGAGGGTATGTGCCGAGCGGATCAGGCGCAAATTCGATACTGCCGGATATTACCTCGGCCGGGACCTCATTTACGCCAGCCGCATCCGGGCTGGCTTTGCGCCAGAGTGCCGGGCCTTGCTACCGCATCTTGAGGAGTTGCAGATAGCCCGATGCCCCTTCCGCACTTGCCTGATCCCAATGAAGGGCGCTGGGGCGAAGGTCTAACAGCTGCGAAAATGGCAGTTTGCCGCTGGTTAGATCCATTCATCGTGGTGCGAATCGAGTTCCTGGAATGGACGCCGGAGGGCCGATTACGTCATCCTCGATTTGCTGGAATCCGCAGCGACAAGGATGCTCGCGACGTACTCCGAGAATGACATGGGGGCGGAACCCGTACCCAAAGACGAGCGTCCCACTTCGATTGTGGAGAACATCGGAAGCTATGACCGGGCCAGCGATTGCGAAGATGAGCGCCGAGCTTGGCTTGACATGAAGAAGACCGAATCGCTTCGCCTTCAACTTTTGTACAAGAGTCAGAACAGGTGAAACCTTCAATCGTAGGCGCTTGGTCCGCCGTTTGTGTTCCCAGCGACGACCCGCGCCTTAAGGAGAAATGAAACGTGACACAGGGACAGTCTCAGCCCGGTTGCCCCAGGCCGGCTGAACCTTGGACCATCACACACTATCCCGACAATGCTACATACTCAAGCGAAGTGTGTAACTGGCACTGGGGCCAGCTCAGCCGTCAAGAGCGGAGCCAATGGCTGCGCGCTCACGGAAGCAAGACGCCTACACAAAAAGTAAAGTAAGGCGCCGGCCAGGAATTAACCGGCCCCCGACCGGCGCCGGATCTCGACGTGCTCGTGAATCTGCGCGACTGCTGTCGTGCCCTGAACCTCGACCTCCGGAAGGTGCAGATGGTAGCGCTGCGCCTGGCCGAGCAACCAAAGCACCGACGGCATCAGCATCGGTCAGGAGAGTGAGCCGGGCCAGCGCGGCAGGATTAGATTCAGGGCTGATGAAATTCACCGGGTTCGCTTGAGCATTCTTGCGGTTCTGTAAATTAATGTTCTAGTGGTTTATTTTTCCGCAGAATCATTTTTCACCATGTTCTTCCGATTAGAACTCGGATTCGATAGTCTAGATGCATGGCAACCTATCTCGAATACCTGCAAGCGGCGATGAACCGGGCGCAGTATGAGCAGATGCAGGATGGCGACTGGTATGCCCACATACCTGAGTTCAAAGGACTATGGGCAACAGGGTCAACCAAGGAAGCCGCAGAGAAAGAACTGTATTCAGCGCTTGACGGCTGGCTCCACGTCAACGCGTTCGTTAGCCGACAAGACCCGCCGCGATTGGACGGTATCAGTTTTCTCGACCCACCGGCGAGAGTGGAAGAATAATCCAGGGCCGTGCCGCGCCTAACGCCTTGCCAGCGGCGTGAGTTCATCCGCAAGCTCAGAGCGTTAGGGTTCACTGGACCTTACGGCGGACCCGACCATCAATTCATGGCGAAGCCGGGCAACACGCCCATCAAGGTTCCCAACCCACATAAGGACTTGGCGGGCGGCATCAGCGTTGAGCAAATCTCCAAGATCCTCCGCGGCGCCGGCATCAACCGCGACGACTGGATTAACGCCTAAGTCTCAGGGCCGCCTTCTAGACGGCCGGATTCCAGAACCCGCGGCGCTGCTCTCGCGCGTCGACCGCGCGGCTGGCGCCCTGGAGCAGCTTTAGAAGTCCACCTCCAGATTACCAAGCTCCATGATCGTTTTGCCCCTATGTTTCTCAAGGAGGTGGGCTACAGGTCCTCGAAGATGCGCGTCAAGAACATCCACCGCAAGCAGAACCTCGTACTTGTCGCGATGCACCACCCATAGATCTATCGACGAGCGACCGGGAATCAACGGACAGACCTTCCAAAGCTTCGCGTCCTTAAAATCTTCAGGGCCGGGAGTCGGGTCTAACCTGCTGGTTCTAACCTTCTGGGCGTGTGGCGGCCACACCACATCGGCGCGCTCGCGCAACTCTCTTGCCACAAACTATCCCTCTCTTTTCATGGCTGTGGAAAAACTGATTGTAGCTTTTTAATACGATTAGAATCAATTTACAAGGAACGGAGCCGTACCGGGCAAGCCTCAAACGCGGCCGTACAGCCCTCCGAGCCGCAAAACCACTCAACATTCGTCCAAGACGCCAGACCCGGCTAGAATCGGCTCCCAGGTATTTTAAAAAATACCTGTGGCGAGAGACGACGCGAATGGGTGGCACCAAGGTGGTGCACTATTTTCGCTGGAGTCCCACTGCGGATGTTTTGTAAGCCTGATTCTCGTCTATGGCGTCCACCCAGTCCGACTTGATCACTTGTGACCTTGCTCACAGAGCTTGAGAGGGTATGAGCGTCCAGCCGGCCGATGAACGCTCGTTGGATAGCATCAACGATTGGGTCATCGGGGGTGTGGGCCAGAGCGTCGCCAAGGTAATAGCGCGGCGGCGCCGGCTGGGGGTGAAGTGAAAGAAGGTTTTCCGCAGCGCGGTGGGCCAGACATCATGACCGTGGACGACGTCGCTGCGTACCTTGCATTGCGCCGGTGGTCTTACAGATTTGCCGGGCCTCCTCCGCTTGACGCATTTTCACCTATGTCCACTCAGGGGTTATAGGCATGCCCCAAGCACCTCCAAAAACACCTCGGCGTTCTGCGTCACTCCGGTCGGGTTCATCGCCTGAGCGAAAGCGCGAACCGCGATTGAGGTAGCGCCAGTTACAGAGTTAAGAGGGTAGTCTTGGGGCGATGCTAGGGAACAAGTTGAGCATGCAGTCGAATAAAAAAAGATTGGCAAAGGTGTGACATTTATTACCGAAGGCGTGGTGGGTAAGGAAATTACAGCGCCCGTCATGGCCAATCCACCGGTAAGCCAGAACATCTGTATTTCTCGAATTGAAGGTGATCACCGACGGCAAGCTCGCTCTGGCCTTCAGTGTGCAGCACTTGTCCACTAAGACATGAGGCTCGAAGAGAACCTGCGCCAGGCCTGCCCATGAACCGCTTTCCGAAATTTTCGATATTGAAACGGGCCCGCTGGAAACGATAGAAATTGCAACGGTGTTCCGGCGGCCGCTGGTTCGAGAAGATCGCCGCTATTTGATCTAAAGGGGTGCCAGCAAATTTGAATAACATATACAGACTGGCTCTAATAAAAGATCGCAATCCTCTCGAAAGATGATTTTGTATTATCAACGTACATTGCATTTCAAAATGGTCACGAATTAGGACAGCCTACACCCCGAACTTAGGACGCTCAGCCATAACCCTTCGCCGAGAAACGCGAGGCTACCGCGGCCGAGATCGAACCAGGACCACCGCGCAGGCGGAAGCGGAGTGAAAATGCCTGAAAACGAATTCCACTATCCAAGCAACCGTGAGAAGGCACAGCGGGCCGCGGACGTATTTAACGAGCGGGCCAAGGTAGCAGAACTTGGCATCCTCGATGACGAGGACGAGGTAATCTTCCTGCTGACCGACAGCCGAGCAGCCTGGAGTAGAGGCCTTGCCGAGGGCATGGCCGACGATGCAGCCGTTGTGGCAGGGCCTCGGTTACGTTGCGCTTCTTAGGCGCCTGACAGCGCTGGAGCAACGCTCGCTCGCCGAACACTTCAAGCACCGCCTTGCGCAGAGCCTTGGCGCCATCGATCACCACCAGGATGGCACGGCCGCTGGCCAGAATGCCGATAACTTTGCGTTCAACCCGGTTGGTGAGCCCTTAACCGCCAGTTCTTTTTGTGGGGCCAACTGCTACCTTGCGCTACGGCGTTGGCGCTGGGCGAGGATGCCTGCGCTCCGTGTTAGAATACAAAACAGGCGTCTAGCCACAGGGGCATCTTTGGTAAAGCCACTCGTATGTCAAAAGCTCATGGTGGATATAGTCGTTCGGCACGCACACGGCGAAGGCGCGCTGCCGTCCTGTCTCAGAAGATGCGCCGCGGTGATGGGAACGCTGCTTTTCGTCTGCTCCAACGCGGTCGGGCGTTGCAGGGCATCGCCAAACGCGGTTGGCGCTGGCGGCTGGCGATGGCGAATGCCGCCCGGCAAGGAAAGCATGAGCAGCAGCTGGTAGCGGCGGCGATAGCGGCCGAGCGGCAGCAACTCGAAGCGCAGTGCACGGTGAAGTCACCTGCCGTGCTGGCCGCTCTGCGGGTGCTCTACGGCGGCGGGGGATTGCGTGGCAACTACGCCGAAGGCGAATGCCGGCCGGTCGCTCCTGGCGGCGCGTGTCCCGCGTGTGCGTGGAAATGGGGCAGCAGGGAACCGCATGTGATCGCGATACCATGAGCGCGAGAAGAAGCATCCGGCCGGTAGTGTTGCGTACGCGTCCATGTAGCCCTCAGGAATCGGATCACCCGGCCGACCGAAGTAAGAGGACGTTTTGCAGTCGACCGATACCGGCATGTCCTCGTTGACGAACATCGATTCGAGGCCACGCCTTTGCGTTTGTGGGCGATCTCCTACGCGCAGCGATCATAGATAAAAATTTAAATGCCTTTGGCCCTTAACCGTGAACCGTCGCCTTTGTCACATCGGATGTGGTTTCCATTTGTCCCAGTGAATAGCTTGGTAGCAAGATGCTGAAAACGGTGGCTTTCACCCTGCTCCCGCTAACCTGCACAGCCGATGAAAAAGCTTGCATTCTACACGCGAGGTCAGAATCAGATTGATCAAGTCTTACGGCATATCGACCTTGCTCACCCGCAATCTTCACGACGTCTTCGGTGAAAACGACCCAGCACTCCGACGCGCGGCCATCGACGAGATCTTTACCGAGGATAGCGTGTTCTACGATCCAAAAGGGGGCGTCTACCGTGGCCGCGACGAGATCGATCGTGTCGCGGGCGCGATCAGGGCTACTCACCCTGACTTTCGATATCAGCCAATCGCCCGGCCCCAGGGATTGGGCAATGGCGGGCGTGTCCAATGGGTATCGGGCCGCCCTGGTGAGGCGCCAGCTTACGCCGGGACTGACTTCATCATTGTCCGGGATGGCCGGATTGCCGCCCTTTATCTCTTTTTCGACAAGCTACCCTGATCCGGGCTCCGTCATTTTGTGCGATAGGGACTTCATAGCCAGTACCTCGTAGCTTCCTTATCCCTGTTGACTCCCTATTGGGGAACGAGCCTCCCGGCGTTATCTGTCGGGCAAAGCCATCACGGGAAGAAGCTCCCGCCATCAAGAGAGCCGGTCTATGATAGTGATCAATTCTGTTAAAAGCGTTCAGCGTCGTTCTTTGGCGCGAACGGGGAGACCGGGAAAGTCTGTCCGTTGATGGTAGTCCCGCCGTAAGGATGCGGTCCCGCGACGGCTAGAAAGCCGGCCGGAAAATTGAGCTTCGGCCGCGACGCCTCTTCCAACTTAGCTTCATGCTCTGGTGACAGCCGCACGTCGAGCGCGCCGAGATTTTCTTCGAGTTGCTCCATCGTACGTGCTCCGATGATCGTCGAGGCAACGCCGGACCTTGAATTCACCCAGGCAAGCGCAACGCGCGCTGGGGTAGTTTCCAGCTGGCGCGCAACATCGTTGACAATGTCGATCAGACCAAAGGTTTTTTCGGTCAGCGCATTGGTTACCATAGCACCGCGCCGCGGTTCGGCCTGCGCGGCATTGTCCCGCGTATACTTGCCACTGAGAACACCCGAAGCCAGTGCACCATAAGGAGTGACGCCCAGGCCCAACTCGCGCGCCATTGGGATCAAGTCGCCCTCAACGGTGCGCTCGAGCAGCGAGTAGGCGATTTGCAAGGCGATTAGCGGTGTACGGCCTTGCAACACCGCCGTTACTTGAGCCTGGGCAACCTTCCATGCCGGAGTGTCGGAAAACCCCAGATATCGGATTTTTCCGGCCGTCACCAGGTCTTCAAGCGCTCGCATCGTCTCGTCGATCGGCGTGAACCGGTCCCAATAGTGCATCCAATAAAGATCGATATAGCCAGTGCGCAGGCGCCTGAGCGATTCTTCACAGGCGGCAATTATCGACTTGCGGTTGGCGCCACCGGCGTTGGGATCGCCGGGGTAAAGGCTGAAGCTGAACTTGGTGGCGATAACGATCCGATCGCGGCGCGCGGGGTGGCATCCGACGTGGTCGCCGATGATCTTCTCGGAGTGTCCACGGTTGTAGGAATTGGCCGTGTCGATGAAGTTGCCGCCGGAATCGAGATACCGATCGATGATCCCCTCCGACGTAGCAACGCTTGAGCCCCATCCGCGCTCCTCGCCAAAGGTCATGCCGCCCAGGCAGAACGGGCTGACCCGGAGCCCGGAACGACCCAACGTCACAAAATGGTCCAATGGCATAGCGTTTCTCCCCGTTTTGATGGCTTTTCGGTGTGGAAGTTGAGATAACGCCCCATTCTAAGATTCCTTTGCAAGCAGCGCGATATCAGGTTTTGACGGATCGGGGCCCCCGAGGATCGTGCGACCGGCAGGATTCCGGGCTTAGCAACTGGTTCCACCATCCGACGGCGGATCATTCCGATGGCCCTGGAAGCCCTCTCGCAAGTATTGCGGCCATGCTCTTCACTGTGATCTGAGGGACCGAGCGGTTGAGGCTACCTCTCGCTTTGGCGAGGGCTGGGTTAGTCTCTTGAACTCCGCCTGAAATCGTCGGATACCTCATCCGCTCGGAACGCGATCTCAGCGGGAGGTCCTGTTGATGGCGGACGAACGATTGCAGGGAAAAGTGGTTATTGTGGCTGGGGGCGCGACCGGGATCGGCGCGGCCACTGCTCTCAAGCTGTCGGAGGCCGGGGCTGCGGTCGTAATTGGCGATGTCAACCTGGAGGGAGCAGAGAAGGTCATCGCGCAGATCAACCGCGACGGCGGGCGGGCTAAGGCTGTGAAGTGCGACATCAGCGACGAGGAATCGGTCGCGGCATTGGTAAAGGCGACTGTCGATTCGTACGGGGGTCTGGACGGCATCCACGTCAACGCCGCGGACCTTTCGATCATAGCCGAGGACGGCGATGCTCTGAGCATCCCGATGGAAATTTTCGACCGCACTATGGAAGTCGATTTGCGCGGACACCTGCTATGCACGAGGCACGCGCTCCCGGAACTGCTCAAGATGGGCGGCGGCGCTCTAGTCTATACTTCATCGGACGCGGCTTTCATGGGGGAGCCGATCCGACTTGCCTACGGCGTCGCCAAGGCAGGAATCAATGCTTTGATGCGTCACGTCGCGTCGCGCTGGGGCAAGGAAGGCATCCGCGCTAAGTCGATTGCCCCGGGATTCGTGTTGACCGAAACGGCCACCGCCGTTGTGGTAGGCGAAGAAAGAAGACTGCTGGCCGAGGCGACCCGCAGCAGCAGGTTGGGCAAGCCCGAGGACATCGCGGGAACGGTGGTCTTTCTCATGTCTGAGCAGGGCGAATGGATCAACGGGCAAACGATTAGCGTCAACGGCGGCATCCTGCTGCGCTAGTTGGTGGGAGAACGCCTCCAGGCCAGGCTCTCAGGCTTGCACTGTGCTTCAGGGAAAATTCCGACACTCGCAGCCTTCTAAAAAAATAGGGCACCACCTTCGGAAATAAGGGACTTGCACCTATGACGTTTGAACTTAAATAAAGACAGTTGACCTGCGGTGCTGTGGGCCGTTAGGAATCCCATATTGCGTCACCGCGGAGGCGGACTATGGACTTCTCGGGCATGACAGCGGTTGTAACCGGCGCAGCAAGCGGAATGGGCAGGCAGACTGCGCTGGGGTTCGGCAAAGCAGGAGCAAATGTCGCCCTGCTCGACCTTGATTACGATGGCGCGAGGCAGGTCGCCAGGGAAATCGACTCAACGGGGGTCCGAGCCATCGTATGGAAGGTAGATATGGCTGATACATCGCAAGTGCGGGCTACGTTGCAGGCCGCGCATGCGCGTTTCGGCCGCCTTGTTGCAGTAGCGAACGTCGCTGCCATATATCCCACTGCGAAGATTGCCGACGTTACCGAGGAGTTTTGGGACCGGATTCATTCCATCGATCTTCGCGGGGTCTTCTTCTGCTGTCAGGAAGCGCTGCGCATCATGGCGGCGCAGGGCAGCGGAGCGATCGTCAACGTAGCCTCCGGGGCCGCATTACGTGCGGCCGAGGGTCAGGTAGCGTACTCCGCCGCGAAGGCCGGTCTGGTCGGAATGAGCCGTGTGCTCGCCTTCGAGTTCGCCCGCAAGGGCGTACGAGTCAACGTCGTGGCACCGGGACATACGTTGTCGGAGGGAGTCCTTGCGACCGTATCCAGGGAACGGATCGAGGAGATGGCAGCGACGCTCGTTCCCGGTCGCTTTATGACCCCGGAAGAGCCGGCCAACGCCATCATTTGGTTGTGCTCGGGTGCCGCCTCCGGGATTAACGGCGCGATCATCAACGTCAACGGCGGCAATTATATGCCATCGGGCTAACCCGCGCTCACAGAAACATCCTCACAAGTTCGACTTGGGCAGCGAAGCTCCCCCGATATTGGTTGAATTCAAGTCGTATACATGGACGGGCTGGTGGAAATCCGCTTTCAAAGCCAACGGACCGGCGCCGTGGCACCGCGCGAAGATTCGACGCGCCCACTGCCGGGTCGCATCAGTCCTGCCCAGCGGCGACGTCGCTCTGTTACCTGGTCGCTCTGCCTT
>Ga0126381_100008439_pt1 | contig 11519 bp, 14 predicted proteins | sample PanSoiMetPlot_28_FD_96465 | JGI IMG/M metagenome (GOLD analysis project Ga0126381, IMG submission 96465) | Tropical forest soil microbial communities from Panama - MetaG Plot_28 | ecosystem: Environmental > Terrestrial > Soil > Tropical forest > Bulk soil | place: Panama | collected 2016-02-17 | reverse complement strand
TGCACGGATGACTTTATCGCGTGGGAAACGACGGTCCTCGCGTCGAGCAGGTCGGGCATCAGCAGGACCCGAGCCTTCACCGAAGTAAACACGCCAAGAAAGAAGCAGGAGCTACCAAGAATGCACCAACCGTGCTCACAGCACCCCCCTTTTCCCAATTCAGGACGCGCCAGCTGATGATGAGAAATGAGGACTGCCACCGGGACAAGGCGCTCAATGCTCCGCTCGCGCCATGGTCAGGAGCCGCCCCGGATTGTCGTGCAGCATGGTCTCGAGCTGGGCTCCCGTTATGCCGCGCGCCTGCAGCATCGGCACGAAATCGGCGAGCACCGTCGCGTAGCCGCGCCCGCCGTAACGCCGCAGCAAGGTCCGCCGGGCGATGTCGGAGGACAGAATGATCTGCCGCTCGAGGCCACGCGCGCAGGCGTCGCGCACCAGATCAGCGAGCTGATCGTTCGTGGGCCCCTTCGGGAAGCTGACCTTGTCGACGCCAAGGAATGCGCCGGAGCGTCCGGCCTCGACCAGCTCGTCGACGCTGCGGGCCGCGCCCATGTGACTGATCACCACGCGCCTCATATCCATCCCGGCCTGCCCGAGCACGCGCAAGTGCCAAGCCGACTGATCCGGACTCGATGTATGCGTGATGACGGGAGCGCCGGTCGCGCGCGAGGCCGCGGCCGCGGCGCGGAAGGTGCGCTCCGCGACCGCGTCAGGTGTGCCCCGATGAGTCCCGACCTTGATGACGCCGCAGCGGACGCCCCCTACCCCGACCTCGATCTCGGCGATCATCGTATCGCGTAGCGCCTCGACCGAGCCGTTGATCGCCACCTCGGGAAACGGATCCCAGTAGAAGCCGGCCGCGCAGACCACCGCGATGCCCGACCGCTCGCTGATCCGCCGCAGCGCGGGCGGATCGCGTCCGAAGCCGGGCGCGCTCAGGTCGGTGATCGCCGCGAGGCCGAATTCCTTGGCATGGCGAAGATCGTCGACGACCGCATCCTCCTCCTCGGCGCCGATGCGGACGAGCGGCCCCTTCTGATCAGAGAGATCGATCTGCAGATGCTCGTGGGCGAGAATGCAGCCCGCAATGGCCGTGATATCGCCGGTCACGGTTCTGATCACAATAACGGTCCCCGCGTTGCGCCGACGGTTGTCGCCGCTTGCGGAGCCGATGGCAAGAGAAAGCCCGGGGCGCGAGCCCCGGGCTTTGGAGTTGAGAGCGGCATGGCGCGCCGGCGAGAACTAAACCCTGCGCGCGAGATGGCCTGAAGCTTAGTACTTGATTTTTCCCTGCTTCGCCATTTCCAGCGCCTTGGCCGCGCCGTTGCAATTCGGATCGATATCGCACCAGCTCTGGCGCCCATTCGGGTGCTCAGCCTTCGCGGCGCGATAGGTCACGCGCGGATCGGCTTCTTCCTTCTTGCCGCCGGCAAGCGCGCCCGAGGCGCTGATGGCGAAGGCGACGGACAAAGTGACGATGGCGATCTTGGTTCTCATGGTCATTTAACCTCCCTGGCATTTGCGCACGACGATCGTGCCGAAACGCCACCTTACGATAAAAATCACATAAAGAGAAGATTTCAAAACTGTAAGCTTGGAGAAAAATTTCATTCGCAACCTCAGGCCCCTGCTCAAGCCATGACCAAATTTCAAAAAAAATGTAGTTATTACATGACGTTAGTGCCGCACTGCAATAAATACCCGCGGCGTGCCCGGCATTCGCCCGCAACCTCATATATCGTAAATCTACCTGACTATTACGTCGATTTTACAGCCACATCTTTAGGAACGCGGCTTGAGAAACGCGAAGTCGCACCCCTCCTCGGCGCCGAGGATCTCTTGTGCATAGAGCTTGGCATAACCGCGCGTGGGACTGTCCAGCGCGGGCTTGGCGGCAGCGGCGCGGCGCTTAAGCTCCGCGTCCTCGAGCACGAGATCGATCCGGCGCTCCTTCACCGAAAGGCGGATGCGGTCGCCGTTCTGCACGAAGCCAAGCGGCCCGCCGGAGGCGCAGTCGGGGGAGACGTGCAGCACGATCGAGCCGAAGGCGGTGCCACTCATGCGCGCGTCGGAGATGCGGATCATGTCCTTGACGCCGCTCCGGGCAAGCTTGCGCGGGATCGGCAGATAGCCGGCCTCAGGCATGGCGGCTGGTGATTTCGGGCCTGCGTTCTGCAGCACCAGCACGTCCTGCGCGGTGACGTTGAGGGCGGGATCGTCGATCCGCGCCGAAAGATCGGCGAGCGAGGTGAACACCACTGCCCTTCCCTCATGCTCGAACAGCTTGGCATCGGCGGCCGCACGCTTGAAGATCGCGCCCTTGGGGGCGAGATTGCCGAACAGCGCGACGAGGCCGCCGTTCGCAGCGAGCGGCGCGTCGCGCGCTGCGATGATCGAGCGGTCGACGAAGCTCGCCTCGTCGTTGGAGAGCCGCTCTCCCAAGGTCTCGCCGGTCACCGTCAGGCAATCGAGATGCAAGAGCGGCTTGAGCTCGCGCAACAGCCCGCCCATGCCCCCCGCGGCGCAGAAATCCTCCATGTATCCGTTGCCGACCGGCTTGAGGTCGACCAGCAAGGGCGTCGTGTCCGAGAGCTGATTGAGTCGCTGCAGCGAGAGGTTGACGCCGGCGCGCCCGGCGATGGCGGTCAGGTGGATAACCGCATTGGTCGAGCCGCCGACCGCGAGGATCACACGCAGCGCGTTCTCGACCGATTTGGCATCGATTATGCGCTCGGGCGTCAGCCGCGATCCGATGAGCTTGACCGCCGCAGCGCCGGTCGCCTCGGCGGCCCGCAGCCGGTCGGCGTGCACCGCCGGGATGGCGGCGGTGCCGGGCAGGATCATGCCGAGCGCCTCAGCGACGCAGGCCATGGTGGAGGCGGTGCCCATCACGGCGCAGGTTCCGGCGGTGACCGCGAGAGCGCCCTCGACCTCGCTGATCTCGGCCTCGCTCACTTCGCCGGCGCGGTAGCGCGCCCAGAAGCGGCGGCAGTCGGTGCAGGCGCCAAGCCGCTCGCCGCGATAGCGGCCGGTCATCATCGGGCCCGCGACCAGCATGATGGCGGGCCGACCCGCCGAGAGCGCACCCATGAGCTGCGCCGGCACCGTCTTGTCGCAACCGCCCATCAGCACGACCGCGTCCATGGGCTGGGCGCGGATCATCTCCTCGGTATCCATCGACATGAGGTTGCGATATTTGAGGCTCGTCGGCTCGAGGAACACCTCGCCGAGCGAGATGGTCGGGAACTCGACCGGCAGCGCACCCGCTGCCAGCACGCCCCGTTTGACCGCCGCCAGCAGGTCCGGGAAATGACGATGGCAATTGTTGAAGCCCGAGGCCGTGTGGGCGATGCCTACGACCGGCTTCGCCAGCATGGCGCGGGAATAGCCCATGGATTGCGCGAAGGAGCGCCGCAAATAGAGTGAGAAATCGCGGTCGCCGTAGTTGGTGAGGCCGTTGGCGAAACCCACGGTGCGTTCGATCATGGATCTATTCCTTGAGCACGAGCGCGAAGCAGCACAGATTTCAGACGCACTGCCAATAAATTATCCGCTTGCGTCGCAGCAATGGGAATGGATTTGGTAATGGAAAACACAAAGCTTCGTCAAAGCTTCTGCGATCGCCGATCACGTTCCGAGAAATCCGACAATCGAGCCACGACACCGGCGGGCGGCGCCCGCCCGCCAGACAGTCGCCGCACCGAGCGGCTTCACCGTCAAGCTGGAGGCGCCCCATCTCTGCAAACCGGTCGGGCGCATCAGCAAGGACGGGGCTCATCCAGGCGGTATCGGTAGCCGATGGCTGGTGCCACCGGGGCCCTGGAGCGGGTGGCGCGCGCTGCTCAAGCCGCTTGAAATGCAGTCGGCCATCCCTTTCGCGGGTGCAGGAGCGTTCGCGCGGCAAAATGACCGCCCCACTATCGGCTCGACAAAGGCCCTGGAACCCTTCTAAAAATGCCTTGGAAGAGTTCCAATCAGGGGCTGCCGGGAAGGTTTGCATGGATTACCAGGGGTATTTTTCGGACGCTCTCGCGCGCCTCCAGGACGAGCGGCGGTATCGCGTATTCGCCGATCTGGAGCGGCAGGCCGGCCATTTTCCGCGCGCGGTCTGGCATTCTCCGGACGGCCCCCGCGACGTGATCGTGTGGTGCTCCAATGACTATCTGGGCATGGGCCAGCACCCCAAGGTGATCGGCGCGATGGTCGAGACCGCGACCCGCATGGGCACCGGCGCCGGCGGCACCCGCAACATCGCCGGCACCAATCATCCGCTGGTCGGCCTCGAGCATGAGCTCGCCGACCTGCACGGCAAGGAGGCGGCGCTCGTCTTTACCTCCGGCTATGTGTCGAACCAGACCGGCATCTCGACCATTGCCAAGCTCCTGCCCAACTGCCTGATCCTGTCGGACGCCTTCAACCACAATTCGATGATCGAGGGTGTGCGCCAGTCGGGATGCAACAAGCAAATCTTCCGTCACAACGACATGGGGCACCTGGAAGAGCTGCTCAAGGCCGCCGATCCTTCGCAGCCGAAGCTGATCGTGTTCGAGAGCCTCTATTCGATGGACGGCGACGTGTCGCCGATCAATCGCGTGTGTGATCTCGCCGAGCGCTATGGCGCGATGACCTATCTGGACGAGGTGCATGCGGTCGGCATGTATGGGCCACGCGGCGGCGGCATGGCCGAGCAGCAGGGCGCGATGGGACGCGTCGACGTGATCGAGGGGACCCTCGCAAAGGCGTTCGGCTGCCTCGGCGGCTACATCGCGGCGCGCGCGGCGCTGATCGATGCGGTGCGCTCCTATGCGCCGGGCTTCATATTCACGACCGCGCTGCCGCCGGCCATCTGCGCGGCCGCCACGGCGGCGATCCGGCATCTGAAGGCCTCGAGCTTCGAGCGCGCGCGCCATCAGGACCGCGCCGGCCGCGTCAAGGCGGTGCTGGTGGCCGCCGGGCTGCCGGTGATGTCGAACGACACCCACATCGTGCCGGTGTTTGTGGGCAATGCCGAGAAGTGCAAGGAGGCAACCGACCTCCTGCTGGCCGACCACGGCGTCTACATCCAGCCCATCAACTATCCGACCGTGCCGAAAGGGACCGAGCGGCTGCGCATCACGCCGACGCCGTTCCACGAGGACGCGGTGATCGACACGCTCGCCGAGGCGCTGGTCGATGTCTGGGATCGGCTGCGGCTTCCGCTCAAGGATCGGGCGCTCGCGGCCGAGTAGACAGCGCACCTCTCGCCGAGTCCTGCCCGGGCTTGTTGTCGTCCTGGGCACCCACGTCGAGGCCCGGAGCGAAGGCGTGGATGGCCGGGACAAGCGCGGCCATGAGACTCGGGCCATGAGACTCGGGCCATGAGACTCGGGCCATGAGACTCGGGCCATGAGACTCGGGCCATGAGGCTCGCATGACTTGGGACATGCCCTAGCGCTTCGCCAGCCGCCGCGCCGACAGCGCCACCGCAAAGGTGACGACGAGCCAGCGCGCGAGCTGATGCGCGCCGACATAAACCGGATCGAGCCGCAGCGCGAGCGCGAGCACCATCATCGTGTCCTGCGCACCCGGCGCGTAGGCGATGACCACGTCGGCGACGGGGAATGGCAGAAAGTGGGTGACGATCACCCCGAAGAACGTGGCGATCGCAATCCCGACCGCGGTCGAGCCGAACGCCGCCCCGATATAGTCCAACAACATTCGGGGCGTGGCATTGGCAAAGCGGGCGCCGACGACCGCTCCCAGCATGACCACCGCGCTGCTGCCGACCCACCACGGCAGGACCGCGTGCACATAGCCGATGCCATGGAGCAGCGCGGAGCCCGCCATGGCGCCGAACAACAGGCCGCCCGGAAAGCGCAGCCGCATCATGAGGTAGGCCGAGAGCGAGGAGACGACCGCGATCAGCGCGAGCTCGGGGAGCGAGGAGCTCGTCCCCGGCACCGCAACGACGCCGCTCGCCGCAAAGCCGAACAGCGCGAGCCCTGCCGGCAGCCCGATGGTGATGACCAGCACCCGCATGGTCTGCACGATCGCGACGCCGCGCATGTCGGCGCCGAACTCCGCTGCCAGCGCCACCACCTGCGCCATGGCGCCAGGGCTCGCCCCGAGCAGCGCCGAGAGCGGGTCCCAGCCATGGACGAAACGCAGGTAGCAGGTCGTCGCCACCATCGTGCAGAGGGCCGATAGCGCCAGCAGCGCCACGCTCGCCGGCCAGGTCGTGATCCCGCTCAAGGTCTCCGGCGTCACCACCGCCCCGAGCAGCATGCCGATGAGCACGAAGCAAATCCGCGCGAGCCACACCGGCACGCGCGTCGGCCGCCCGGCGAGCGCCGCGATCGCGACCGCCAGCACCGAGCCGGATACGAGCCCCGCCGGCACGCCGGCGAGACTGAAGCCGATGCCCCCGGTGGCCGCAATCAAAAGCGTCTCGGCGACTCGTAGAACGTCTCGTCGGAGGTCAGGCAGCATCGGAGCGAGCGCTCGGCAGGTGCCGCCGTGATTAATGGGCGGGATCATGATCCATGCCGCGTCCGCCGGGTGCCGTCAAATGAGCACCGCGCAGGTCACGCATCGCGGATGTTCATGGGTGCTTTGCGGCCTCATACCGGTGAAGAAATTGCCGGTCGTCCCCGCCAAAGCGGGACCCGGCTCACTTCGCAAAATGCCTCTGCGGGCAACCGTGCATCTTACGAAGGATCCGGATTCCCGTTCGCGCGGGAATGACCGGAGGGGCAATTTTGTCCGACACCCTCAGCGGCGCGTCCCGATGAACTGCAGCACTACCTCGCGGCGGCGTCGCAGCGTGCGGTGCTCGGCGAGATAGATGCCTTGCCAGTGACCGAGCTGGAGCGCGCCGTCGGTGACCGGAACATGCAGCGACACGCCGGTCAACATCGCCTTGACGTGCGAGGGCATGTCGTCGGGCCCCTCGGCGTCATGGCGCCAATGCTGTCCTGGCGGCACCAGCCGCTCCAGCGCGGTCAGGAGATCGGCGGGCACGTCCGGATCGGCGTTCTCCTGGATGACCAGCGAGGCCGAGCTGTGGCGCAGAAAGAGCAGCAGCGCGCCATCCTTGGCGCCGGCCGCCGCAAGAAAACGCGTCGCGTCCTCGGTGATCTCGGTGAAGCCCGGCCCGGGCGTGCGCACCACCAGCGTCGCGGTGCTGACGGTCTCAACCCCCACGCTCACCGGCGCGGAGAGCTCGTGCGGCGTCTCCTTATGGTGGGGACGGCTCACGATTTTCCCGTAAGGGCGCGCTGCGCGCTCTCGACCATCGCAACGACGCGGCGCCAGAGGTCGCCGATGGCACCGATGATCTGATCGAGCCGGCGCCGCCGCTCTGTGGACGCCGGCAGATCGGGGCCGATGCCCGCCGGCAGCGGCAGACCGTGCTCCAGCAGCACCTTCTTGAGGGCGGCGTTGTCGCGCCCAAGGTGCGCGATCTCGGCCTCGTAGGCCGAGCGCTCCGCGGGCACGACCGCGCACACCCAGCCGGCCTGATGCCTGCTGCAGGTCGAGACCTCCCCGCTCCCGCCGTCGAGCCGCAGGTAGCCGCCTTCGGCTTGGTGGAAGGTGAAGCGGCTGTCCGCGCTTTGCGGGACAGCGTCTTGCGCACGCGCGACATCAACGAGCAGGGCGCGACAGAGCAGTGCCCACATCGCGAGCGCGAGCAGCAACCGGCCCATTCGGATCACCTCCCCTTCACATCCTTGGCAAGTGAAATTACCACTGCGCCGGTCAGGTAGAAACCGCATCGATATTGCGATGCACCGGGCGGCTCCCGGAGCATCCGCGAGGGTCCCGGTCAGCGAGCGATTTCATTTTAGTTACAAATACTTAGGTGAATCTGGCGAATTCTTGACTTGGCCTGACCCACTCAGTATGGTCCGCGCGGCTTCGGGGGCGGCGGATCGGCCGCGATCTTGTTGCAGGCGCGGTTGGGCACTGAGTCGAACGATGGCTCCAACGCGCGGAGACGATGATCGCGACGAGCCATCGGCCGACGAGGCGGCACTGTCCGCAAGGTTGCAACGACTCGGTGAACGGCTCGGCCAGCATCGGTCCGACCGTCCTTCCGAAAATCAGGGCGCGAAATCCGATCCCTCGGGGCTCGCCCGCGGCCTCCAGCTGACGGCTGAGTTCGTGGCCGGGATTTTGGTCGGCGCGGCCATTGGTTGGTTGATGGATCGATGGCTTCGGACCTCGCCCTGGGGAATGATCGTGTGGCTGCTGCTCGGCTTTGCGGCGGGCGTGCGCAACCTGATGCGGGCGGCGGGCGCGCCTTCCAACAATTCGGGCCCGCCCGGTACGAAGACGTGAGAGAGCAGGCGCGGCGCGACCAGGACTGAATCGGCTCATGGACCCCATTCATCAATTCGAGATCACCAGCTATTTGGTGTTCGGCCATATCGGCGGCGCCGAGATCGCGTTCAACAAATCGGCGCTGTACATGCTGATCTCAGTTGCGATCATCGCCTGGCTGATGATCGGCACCACCAGCGCCCGCGCCTTGGTCCCCGGACGGCTGCAGGGCGTGGCGGAAATGTCCTACGAGTTCATGGCCTCGGCGCTGCAAAGCACGGCCGGACCGGAGGGGATGAGATTCTTTCCGCTGGTGTTCTCCCTGTTCATGTTCATCGCGACGGTGAACATCATCGGACTGATCCCCTATACCTTTGCGGTGACGGCCCAGATCATCATCACGGTGTCGCTTGCGATGCTGGTATTTCTGACCGTGATCGTCTACGGCTTCTGGAAACACGGGTTGCATTTCCTCAAGCTGTTCGTGCCGAGCGGCATTCCGCCCCTCGTTCTGATCCTGGTGGTTCCGATCGAGGTGCTGTCGTTCCTGTCGCGGCCGATCTCGCACAGCGTCCGCTTGTTCGCCAATATCCTGGCCGGCCACATCACGCTCAAGGTCTTCGCCGGGTTCGTGACCATGCTGAGCGCGTTCGGCTTCCTCGGCTGGATCGGCGCAATCATCCCGTTCGGCATGACGGTCGCGCTCACCGCGCTCGAGCTGCTCGTGGCCTTCCTGCAGGCCTATGTCTTCGCCATTCTCACTTGCATCTATCTCAACGATGCGATCCACCCCGGGCACTGACGCTCAATCATCTCAAGATCAAAGGAGACTTCCATGGATCCAGCCGCAGCAAAGCTCATCGGTGCCGGTATCGCCTGCATCGGCATGGGCGGCGCCGGTGTCGGCGTCGGCACCATCTTCGGCCGTTATCTCGAGGCGGCGATCCGTAATCCGTCGGCCGCGCAAGGCCAGTTCGGCAATCTCATCTTCGGCTTCGCGGTGACCGAGGCGCTCGGCATCTTCTCGCTGCTGATCGCGTTGCTGCTGTTGTTCGCCCTGTGACGGCGAGGCGTTGAAAGAGGTCGCGATGGCCAACGAGACCGCGCATACGGAGATCCCTGGCGGGCCCGGGCACTCGTTCCCGCCGTTCGACAAGCAGACCTTTCCGTCTCAGCTCTTCTGGCTGACGCTCACCTTCGTGGCCCTCTATCTGCTCATGGCGAGGATCGCGCTGCCGCGCGTCGGCTCGATCCTGGAAGCGCGGCGCCAGCGCGTTTCCGGCGATCTCGCGGAGGCAAACCGTCTCAAGGGCGAATCGGATGCCGCCATCGCGACCTACGAAAAGTCGCTCGCCGACGCGCGCGGCCGCGCCCAGGCCCTGGTTGGCGAGGCCCGCCAGCGGCAGGCCGCCGACGCCGAAGCCAGCCGCAAGACGCTCGACGCCTCACTCAATGGCCGCATCAGCGAGGCCGAGCGGGCAATCGCGGACCGGAAGTCCGCCGCCATGGTCAATGTGCGCGGCATTGCGACCGAGGCCGCTTTGGCGATCGTCGAGCGTCTCGCCGGCAGCGCGCCCGCGGGTGCGGTCGAGGCTGCCGTGGCGGAAGCTCTCAAGCGCTGAGGTCTACATGTTCGAGCTCGATGCCGAATTCTGGGTGGCGGTGGCCTTCGTCGGCTTCCTCGGCGTGCTCATCTATTTCGGCGTGCACGAGGCGCTCTTCAGGCTGATCGACCAACGCCGCGACCGGATCAAGGCCGAGCTCGACGAGGCGCTGCGTCTCAAGCAGGAGGCGCAGGCGCTGCTCGCGCAATATCAGCGCAAGCAGCGCGAAGCGGAGCGCGAAGCCGCCGACATCCTGGCCGGCGCCAATGCGGAGGCCGAGCGCATGCTGGCGGAGGCCAAGGGCAAGATGGAGGAGTTCGTCGCCCGCCGCACCCAGATGGCGCAGACCAAGATCGCGCAGGCCGAGGCGCAGGCGCTCGCCGACGTGCGCGCCGCCGCGGCCGAGGCCGCCGTCAGCGCCGCCGAGAAGGTTCTGACGCAGGTGGTCAAGGGCGACGTCGCCGACCGCCTCATCGTCAAAGGCATCGATGAGCTGAAGACCAAGCTGAACTAGAGCAGATTCCCGTTGATCATGCCTCGAGTCATGCCCGGCCTTGTTGTGCCGGGCATCGACGTCTTGGCCCGGAGCCAAGGCGTGGATGACCGGCACACCGCCGGAACGCTCGGGAGGGCTATTTCAGGTTCTGGCTGAAGTAGATCGAGAACGCGATCACGATTGCCCAGATCGCGAAAATCCAGCCGATTGCAATGATTGCCACCATGTTCGCCTCCCCTCCACCGCATCAACCTGGGGTCGCCTTGCGTTTCGCCGCTGGTTTTTTGGCTGCCGGCTTCTTTTCTGCCTCGTCGCCGATCTCGTCGAAGCCCACATAGATCATGTAGCCGGCAAGCTCCGCGTGCGACGGCATGGGAATGCTCAGGCTCTCGTCCACATCGGAGAACGCGACATTGGACTGGCCGGGCGGGACTTCAGCGCCGACGTGCTTGAACTTCGTCGCGATCGTCTTGGATGTGAGACCGTCCTGTACGACCGCAAAGCGCAGCGGCAGGTCGACCGGGCCAGGTGCGCCGGCCGGACCGAGGATGATGCGTCCCTGCACGCCCACCTTGATCAGCAGATTGCCGCCCGCGGCGGTGCATTGACGGGCGAGCTGGCTCAGGCTCGCCTGATAGCGCACGCCGCTCGCCGTAGTGTCGGCCGAGGTGCCGGACGCCGTATAGGTCCCGGCGCCGGCGCGAACGTCGATGCTCGGACAGTCGCCGCTGGCGGCGGCCGAAGCCACAGGCGCGGCTTGCGCGGGCGGCGTCGCCGGCCCGGAGAACACACTGGTGAAGCGGCTGGTCCAGGGCGCGTCCACTGGCGAATCGCCCGAGCCCGACGTGGACGAGCAACCGGAAAGCACGATAAGGGCCGCCAGCACCGCGGCGTTGCTTTGGCCGCGCGGCCGATGATCAAGGATCGCACCCAGCCGGAGCATGCGAATGGATCTCCGAAGCAGTTGCCGTTATAGCAGGCAAGCCGTCACGGCCCAAGCCACCCATACGCAGCCGCCTCTGCGGCACCACACCCCCCTTGTCAAGCTTCGGAGCGTTCCAGAGGGAGGCAAAGAGAGAATGGTCCCGCCGAACGCCGCAGTTGAACCGTCAAACTAG
>Ga0126381_100008438_pt1 | contig 11520 bp, 12 predicted proteins | sample PanSoiMetPlot_28_FD_96465 | JGI IMG/M metagenome (GOLD analysis project Ga0126381, IMG submission 96465) | Tropical forest soil microbial communities from Panama - MetaG Plot_28 | ecosystem: Environmental > Terrestrial > Soil > Tropical forest > Bulk soil | place: Panama | collected 2016-02-17 | reverse complement strand
CGGCCGCCAGGTCTGCCCGAAGTCATCGCTGCGGAACGTCCCGGCCGCCGAGATCGCCACGTACATCCGCCCCGCGGTAGCCGGGTCGAGGATGATCGTGTGCAGGCACATCCCGCCCGCCCCCGGCTGCCAGCCCGGCCCCGAGGAGTGCGTCCGCAGCCCGGTCAGCTCGGACCACGAGCCACCTCCGTCATCGGTGCGGAACAGCGCCGCGTCCTCAATCCCGGCGTAGGCCACGTCCGGGTCGGACAAGGACGGCTCCAGGTGCCAGACCCGCTTGAACTCCCACGGCCGCGGCGTGCCGTCGTACCACAGGTGCGTCCCCGGCGGCGTGGCGTAAGTGAACTCGTTCCCGACCGGGTTCCACGTCGTGCCGCCGTCGTCGGAACGCTGGATCAGCTGACCGAACCAGCCGGTGCTCTGCGACGCGTAGATCCGGTCGGGGTCGGCGGGCGACCCCTTGAGGTGGTAGATCTCCCAGCCGCCGAAGTGCGGCCCGCTGATGTCCCACTTGTCGCGAGTCCCATCTGAGGTCAGGATGAAAGCACCCTTTCGCGTCCCGACCAGTACTCGTACGCCCGTCATTGGCATCACCTCACAGTTCGTGTCCTGACCTTACGACGAACGGGGGACCGGGAAATTATCGCTGACGGGTTTTGCCCGCGCTCCGTCCACATGCCAGAACCCGGCCTCCACAGTGCGCAGGGCCTTGCCGTCAAGGCTTGATACGCCAGCCAATCCACAGCCGCACCCCGGGATGGCCGTCGTCGTCCACAGGCTGGCATCCCTTTTGCACATGGCGATCCACAACCCGCGGCGGGTAGCGTGCTCTTTCCTGGGCAGTGCGGACGAAATGGCAACGCACAGGGCAGGGGTCCAGGGTGGGTGGGGTAACGGCGGTGGCGAGGCGATTTCACTATGGTCAGGGACAGGGTGGTCGTAGACGTCTACCTCCTGATGGCTAGGAACGGGCGGGTGCTGCTCAGCCAGCGCGCTAACACCGGTTACGGCGACGGCGCCTACGAGCCCCCGTCCGGTCAGCTGGCCGACCGGGAGACGATCGTCGAGACCGCGATCCGTATCGCGTCACGCGCGGGCATCGCGGTGGCCGCCGAAAACGTCATGCTGGCTCACGTCATGCACGACGTATCCGGCGGCGGCCGCATCGCGTTCTTCCTCGCGGTGACGAGCTGGGCGGGCGAGCCGGAGACGGCTCGCTGGTTCCCGCTTACCGAGCTGCCGACGAACATGCTCGACCGTGCCCGCGTGGCGCTCCGCCACTACGGTGACGGCCTGCACTTTTCCACCTATCCGGCGTTCGGGCCCGCGACCTTGCCCGCCCACCTGGCGTCCTGAGGCCCCGCGCCGTTCCCGCTCACCGCGGGTGACCTCTTGAGCGTTTCGAGGATGGTCAGCCCCTGCCCGATCAGGCCGGCCATCAGTTCGTTGACGCCCTCGGTCCCGTTCAGGATCGTCACGTTGGAGTCGGCCAGGCCGCGCGCGGCGGCCTCCACCAGGGACGGCAGGATCTCGATGAGCCGGTTGGCCGCGATCAGCTCCTGGTTACCCTCGCGCAGCGACGTGGCCTTGGCCCGGTTCGCGTCCGCGACACCTTCAGCGGTCGCCCGTTCGGCGTGCGCGTTGGCTTCGGCCCTGACCCGGACCGCCTCAGCCTCGGCGGAAGCCAGCGTGGTGTTCCGGTAGGCCTCCGCCTCCGCCACCAGGCGCGCCTGATCCCGGTCGGCCTCCGCGATCGCCCGCTTGCGGTACGCCTCCGCCTCGGTGGAGAACCGGGCTTGGTCGCGCTCGGCCTCGGCCAGCGTGCGCTTGCGGTAGGCCTCGGCGTCGGCCGGACGGCGCACCTCAGCTTCGAGCTTCTGCGCGGCCAGTTCGGCCTGCCGCACCGCGAGCTGGGTCTGCGACGCGATCACTTCCTGCGACGCCTGGGCCTCGGCCAGCGGCCCGGCCTGCGCGGCGCGTGCCTTGGCCTCCTCGCTCTCTGCGTGGAATCCGGCCTGCTTGATGGCCAGGTCGCGCTCGTACTGCGCCTTGTTGGCATAAGCCTCGAGCTCGCGCTCGGTGGCCTCCTGGTCGGCACGGGCCTTCGCGATACGGGCCTGCGAGGCCACCGCGGTCGCATGCGGCGCGGCGAGGTTGTTGATGTACCCGGTGCCGTCCTCGATCTCCTGGATCTCGAGGGCGTCCACCACGATGCCGAGCTTCTCCATCTCGGCATGGCTGCCGTCCTTGACCTCCTGGGCGACGCGGTCCCGCTCCCTGATGATCTGCTCGACGGTGAGCCCGCCGACGATGGACCGCAGGTGACCGGCGAAGATCCGCCCCACCAGCGCCTCCATCTGGTCCTGCTCCGACAGGAAGCGCCGGGCCGCGTTGGCGATCGACGTCTCGTCGTCGCCGACCTTGAACGCCGCGACCGCACGCAGCTTGAGCCGGATGCCCTGGTTGGTGATGCACTCCTCGACGATTTCCGCCTCGCGCAGCGCGAGCGAGAGCACCCTGGCCTTCTGCTTCACCGGCATCACGAAACATCCGTGGCCCGTGACGATCCGGAACTGGGCTTGTTCCTTCCGCCGCTTGGACCCCGAGATAAGCAGGGCCTCGTTTGGTGCCGGTACATGCCAGAAAAGCATGACGAAACTCCCTTCAGGACTATGTGATAGGAGTCACGAACACCGACCGTGCCGATATGCACTCGACGACAACTACGCGGCTGTGTCGCCGGATCGGCTCGTCGGACCAGGCTGCGAATGCCTCGCTGCCGCCGCGCACGGACAGCAGCACCTCACCGGGTCCGTCCGCCGGAATGGAAACGGTGACCCGCCCGACCTTGCCGAGAATGCTCTCATCCCCGTCCGCGGCAGTGTTAGCGGCCACTGGCAACCCCACCGGCTTTCTCATAATTCGTGCCGACTCCGGTATACACCTACCCGTTGGCGCGTCTTACCCGGCCCCCCCGAAGACCACGCGCCCCCGCGGACCTCGGATACGCTGGGCAGCCTGATGGCTGAAATACTCAAGGCTCACGGGTCGAAGAACGACATTTTCGTGACGCGGCTGACTCCGGACGACTTCCGGACGGACGCCGACATGCGCGGGTTCGTTCGCGGTTTGTGCGACCGGGCGGGCCCGCTCGGCAGCGACGGCATCTACTTCTACGACGCGCGCCAGGCGACGCCCCAGGCCTGGTTCGTCAACCCGGACGGCTCCAGCGCCGAGTTCTGCGGCAACGGCATGCGCTGCCTGGGCCGCGTCATCCTGGACCAGCGGGACGCCGACGAGGCGGTCATCTCGTCCGGCGATACCCGTTACACGGTCAGCCGCGGCCCGACCACGCCAGAAGGCGTCAGCCAGATCCGGCTCGAGCACCCGGACGTGGACTTCCAGGACATCGAGGCGAGCATGCCCGAACTGGACCCCGTGCTGACGTTCACCGCGGTCACGGTGCCCAACCCGCACCTGATCGCGCTGGTCGACAAGTACGTCGAGTCCGACCTGATCGCGCTGGGCGAGAAGCTCGCCGAGCAGCGCGGGCCCAACCTGTCGTTCATTCTCCCGGTCGCCAGGGATGACATCTTCGTCCGCACCTTCGAGCGCGGCGCCGGCCTGACCCAGTCCTGCGGCTCCGGTATGGTCGCCGCCCGGGCGGTCTACTCCCGCCTCGGCCACGCCGCACCCGGCCTGCCGGTCACGATCCACAACGCGGGCGGCGTCGCCACCGTCTCGCTCCGTGACTGGCATCCGGTCCTGCAGGGCAACGCGACGTACGTCTACCGCGCCGAGGTCGATCCGGCCGCCCCGCTGCCCCCCGCCGTCGAGGTTGAGGTCTTCGGCGAGGAGGCCGCCGCCTACTCCCGCCTTGATTCTCAGAACGTACGGTGGCTCAACACCCACATAACCCCGTAAAAATAATTTCCGGGATCTGTCGAGTCCGTCTCCGCTCGTTCGAGGCGTAGGCATGACGACCAATACGATCACCCCAGTCCACTCGCGAACCTGCACACCCGCCGAGCGCGTCACCAAGTCGCTGCTGGGCTACGGCGTCCTCGCCGGAGCCGTCTTCGAGGCCTCGATCCTCATCCAGGGACTGACCAGGCACGGGTTCAGCATCGCTCACGACGACGCCAGCCTGCTGGCCAACGGCCCGCTCGGCTGGATCCAGGTCGCCACGTTCCTGGTGGCCGGCGCGATGACGATAGCGGCCGCGGCCGGCCTGCACCGGGCGATGGCGAGCCGCTGGGCGCCCAGGCTGATCGGCGTCTACGGCGCCGGCCTGATGGCCGCCGGGCCGCTGCGCGCCGATCAGAAGGGAGCGCACATCAGCTGGCACGGGGACGGGCACCTGCTGTCGGCCAGCGTCGCGTTCCTCGCGCTGATCGCGGCCTGCTTCGTCGTGGCCAGGTACTTCTCCCGCCAGGGCCGGCGCGGCCTGGCCGTCTACTCCCGCGTCACCGCCGTGGCGTTCGGCGTCACCTTCGCCGGCGTCACCACCGGCTCCAGTTCGGCCGCCATCGTCCTGCCGTTCTACGCGGCCGTGCTGGCCGCCTTCACCTGGCTGGCCGTCGTCTCCGTCCACCTGTACCGTCACACTGCCCGTTAGGAGAACCCCCATGCGCTACTTCATGCTGCTGTCCGGCACCAACCCCGCGACTCCGCCGCCGCCGGAGCTGTTCGAGGCGATCATGAAGCTCGGCGGCGAGGCCACCGAGGCCGGGGTCCTGCTCGACACCGCCGGGCTGCTGCCCAGCGTGGCCGGCGCGCGGGTCGCGCTGGCCGACGGGAAGCTGACCGTGACCGACGGCCCGTTCACCGAGTCCAAGGAGCTGATCAGCTACGCGCTGTACGAGGTCAGGTCCAAGGAAGAGGCCGTCGAGTGGGCCTCCCGCTTCGTCAAGCTGCACCGCGACCTGTGGCCCGGCTGGGCGGGAGAGAACGAGATCCGCCAGGTGATGGGGCCGCAGGACGTTGGATAACCATCAGGCCACGCGCGCCGCGATCGAGGCGGTCTGGCGAATCGAGTCGCCCCGCCTCATCGCGGCCCTGGCCCGGATCACCGGCGACCTCGGCGCGGCCGAGGAGCTGGCGCAGGACGCCTTGGTGATCGCGCTGGAGCAGTGGCCCGTCCAGGGTGTGCCAGACGGGCCAGGCGCCTGGCTGATGGCGACCGCCAAGCACCGGGCCATCGACCTGGTCCGGCGCCGCGCCCGATATGAGCACAAACTCCAGGAAGTAGGCCGCGACATGGAGGCCCAGGCCCAGACCTTCGCGGAACCCGACGTGGACAAGATGGACGACCATATCGGCGACGACCTGCTCCGCCTGATCTTCATCGCCTGTCACCCGGTGCTGGCCACCCAGGCGCGCGCCGCGCTGACCTTGCGGTTGATCGGCGGCTTGACCACGCACGAGATCGCCCGTGCGTTCCTTGTCGCTGAGCCGGCGATCGCCCAGCGCATCGTCCGGGCCAAGCGGACGCTGGCCGACAAGAAGGTACCGTTCGCTATCCCCGAGCCGGGTGAGCTGACCGGCCGGCTCGCCTCCGTCCTTGAGGTCATCTACCTCATCTTCAACGAAGGCTACGCGGCCACCTCGGGGGAGGACTGGATCCGTCCCGAGCTGTGCGCCGAGGCGCTGCGGCTGGGCCGGGTGCTGGCCGGGCTGATGCCGCGGCAGGTCGAGGCGCACGGGCTGGTCGCGCTGATGGAGCTGCAGGCCTCCCGCATCGGGGCCCGCACCGGGCCGGCCGGCCAGCCGGTCCTGCTCGGCGACCAGGACCGGCGGCGCTGGGACCGGCTGCTGATCCGCCGCGGCCTGGCGGCCCTGGAGCGGGCTGAGCACCTTGATGCCGCGCCCGGCCCGTACGCGGTGCAGGCCGAGATCGCGGCCTGTCACGCCCGCGCCGCGTCGGTCGAGGACACCGACTGGGAACGCATCGCCGCGCTGTACGTGGTGCTGGCCCACCTGACCCCGTCCCCGGTCGTCGAGCTGAACCGCGCTGTCGCCGTCGCCATGGCCTACGGCCCCGCGCAGGGCCTGGAGATCGCCGACCAGCTGACCAGCCAGCCCGCCCTGAGCGGCTACGTCCAGCTCCCCGCCGTACGCGGCGACCTGCTGGCCCGCCTCGGCCGCCTGGCCGAGGCCCGCGACCAGTTCACCCGCGCCGCCGCCCTGACCAGCAACCAACGCGAACGCGCCCTGTTCCAAGCCCGCGCCGCCGAATGCGGCGACCGGGCTTGAGGCGACACCCGCTAGATCGGGTAGATGGTCGGCTTGCTGAGGTAGGTCCGGCCGCTCGGGGTGGTCCACCGGAACCAGCCGCGTGCTCCGGCATGTTCAAGTTTCCACCCGGGCCGCTGTTTGTCCCGGTGGTCTGATCGGCATACTGGCCCGCAGTTGCATAGGCACGTGATCCCGTCCTGGTCGTGCGGCCGGGAGTGCTCGAAATCACATTGCGCCTCGGGCCTGCGGCAGGCGGGGTGCGTGCAGGTCTGATTGAGCACTCCAGTCAGGTGCCGGAGCAGCTTGCCCGGGTCATGTCCATCGGCCCGGTGTTTGTGGTCGCAGGGTCCGGAGAGATCCTCGAATTCGAAGATGATCTCCCGTCTGTGGTGGGTGTATCTCCAGGTGCCGTGGCTGCCGGGTGGCCCCCGGTCAATCAGGCTCATCACCGGTTTGCCAGGTTTGTCCGGTGTGCTCTGGTCGCCGGGGCCGGGTGTTCCGCAGGCATGGGCGACGGGCCGTCCGGCCGGGTCGGTGAGGGTGAACTCGTAAACCGTTTTGCCGTTTCTCGCGGCGGTTTCTGCGAGGTCTCGGGTGAGGTCGGGGTCGATGGGGCCGGCGCCGCGCAGGCTGCCGGGCCGTCCGGCCATGTCGGTCAGCGTAGTGACTGGGGCGGTCAGGTGGATCGTCCCCGAGACCCCGCCGCCAGCGGGCGCGGACGGGCCGTCCGGACCCGACGGGTCCGTCCCGCCACCTTCGCTGCCATCCCCGTCCCTGTCCTCGTCGCCGTCGTCGCGGTTGCGGATGAGGTCCCCGACGGGGTCGGCTTCGTCCCAGCGCTCAAGGAACGCGAGCGCGCGCAGTTCGTCCATGTCGCCCGGCACGCCGAGCCTGCGCAACTGCTTGGCGCGGGCGGTGAGCTTGCGGTCCAGCGCCAGCACGGCGGCCGGGGGCAGTTCACGGCCGCAGATCATCGCGTTCCCCGACTCCTCGGCGCGCACCTCGACCCGCCGCTGCTTCGCGGCATCTTCGCGGCGCTTACGGGCGGCGTCCGGGTCGACCTCCATCACCGCGCGGGCGATGCGGTCCCGGATCATCCCCCACGTCATCATCTCGACATCGTCGAGGGAGAACAGGATCTGCTCGGCCTGCCTGGACTGCTCCGGGGTGAGATTGGCGCAGTACGACGCGACTGTGGCCGCCTTGTCCTCGTCAATGACGCCCGCGCGGAGCATCCGGGAGGTGGCCGGTAGCTTGACCCACAGGTCCCAGGCCAGCGCCAGCAACTGCTGCGCGGCCCGTCGGGTTATCGCCAGCTGGACGGTGAGTTCGCCGGTAGTGCCCTCGGCCCAGACGGCGGGCATGCCAGACGGCTGGTGGATCCGGACGTGCGGGGCGGGACGGCGGCGGATCAGCTCGGCGATCACGGCCAGCCGCTCCCACGCTTGCCGGGCGTGCAGCTTGCGGCGGGCGCCGAGCAGGCCGAACAGCTCATCGTCGCCGACTCCGGTGAAGTCCCGGCCGGATCCGGACGCGTAGTCGGCCTGCATGGCCAGGGCGGGATCGGGGGCGGCTAGGTCGAGGGGTTCGTCTTGCCCGAACCCGCCGCCGGGGCCGGTCTTGACCCCGGGTAGGGATGGTGCGCCGGGGAAGTGCGCGTACCCGTGCTCCCCGCCGTGGGCTAGGAGCCGCGCCCGGATCTGGTCCTGCTCGGCCTGATCGACGGCGGCCTGGGCGGCGATCTCGGCGGCTTCCCCGGGCCAGTCCCGCTCATCCCCGTCCTCGATATCTGGCGGCAGGCCCTCATCCAGCCAGTCTGGCTGGATGTCATCGCGTGCGGCGTGCCGGGCGGTCCTGGCATCGTCATCCGCGACGCTCGCGCCCTCTGGTACCGGTCCTTTTCCCATCAGGATCACCTCCCTCCCGGACCTGGTCGCCACATCAGATATTCGAATTCTAACACGAGTAAATTTGAATGTCGCGCATAGCAAAGCAAAGTACGTTCGCTAATCGTGAACGAGTCCGGCTGGGCCGTTGCCGTGCGTGAATGGGGCGTCGTCGGCTTGCCCGGCACTGTGCATCGCTAGCACCCAGGCGTCAGGCGGGACTAGCGATGCACATGATGCACCAGACGCGCTGCGGACCGGGATCGATTGCGCAATCGACACGCTCTAGCGGGCTCGATTGCGCAAGTGGCACGCAAGGACCGCGCTAGGACGCCCGGCCACTCGCCCGCGGATGACAATAAATCAGGCATGGGGGTCGGGGCCGGGGTCGGCGCCGGCCAGGCGGGTGGCCAGCCGGGGCAGGTAGGTGTTCCACGCGATGTCGTGGCCGTCGCGCAGCTCGGCGCTGGGCAGGTTCTCGTGCCGCAGCGTGAGGCGGGTGCCGCCGTCCTCGTCCGCCAGGGTCACCGTGACCCGGGTGCTGCCGGGCGGCATGACGCCGCCGCCCGGCTCGCCCGGCTTGTGCAGGGTGTGCGTGGCCGCCTCTTCGTCGGCGAAGCCCCAGGTGAAGACCAGCCGGTGCGGCGGCTCGACCGCGACGAACTGGCCGGCGTTGGCGCCGTGACCGCCGCGCGAGCCGGAGTCCGTCGCTGAGAAACAGCTCGTCGAGCGGCTCACCCATGCCTACCAGGCGGGTGACGTGGACGCCATCATCGAGCTGTTCACCGACGACGCGTGGCTGACCATGCCGCCGGCCCCGCTTGAATACCAGGGCCGTGACCTGATCGCCCGCTTCCTCACCGATGTGGCGTTCCGTGACGGGCGGACCTACCGGCTGATCCCGGTCCGGGCCAACGGCCAGCTCGCCTTCGGCGCCTACCTGCCCGACGGCGCGGCCGATGCCGCGCAGGCCAACGGGCTGCTGGTGCTCACCCTCAGCGGCGGACGGATCCAGGCCATGACCCGCTTCGAAGCCAGCGTGCTGCCCAGCTTCGGCCTGCCGCCCACTTAGCGGACCGCCCGGTGCGGGGCTAAGATCACGTACGACTCTAGAGTCTCAGGAGCGAACAGCGACGCCGCGGGCGGTGGGGAACCGATCAGTCCCTGCTCGGCCGGGTAGCGCAGGAACGTGTCCAGGCCCTCCTCGTTGCCCGCCAGCCCGTAGGTCCAGAAGTCCGTGCCTATCACCCGCGACCGGGCGAGCCAGGGCCGCTGCTCGTACAGTTCCCTGCGGAGCACCACCACGTGCATCACCGGGAAGATACCGGTGGCCGCGAAGTACCGTTCCTCGGCGGTGCGCGGGTCGGCGAACAGCCGCCGGACCTGGCCCGACGTGAACGTGCTCGGGGTCCGCGGCATATACAGCACGTCGATCTCGCCGGCCGCCAGCAGGCCGGCCAGCGTCTGGCCGGGCGGGATCGGCTCGATGTGCACGCCGGGCGGCGGGTCGTGGGCCACTGGATCTCGCCGCTGGCGAGCGCGGACGTGCGGTCGTAGTCGCCGCAGGCCAGGGTGAGCGGCACGCATTTGGGCACAAGAGCATTGAATCAGTCGTCAGCACCGCACGATCAGCGCGCCTGGCCACACCGTGACGGTGAGGGCGGGCCCGGGGGCGAGCAGCTCGCCGTCGGCCTCGCGCGGCAGGTCGGTCGCGCTGCTGATCTCGACCCGCCGGGCCTGATAGCGCTCCAGGTGGCGGCGCTCGTGCCGGTCCCTGATCAGCATCTGGCCCGCGACGAGGGCCCAGCCGAGCACCCCGCGCGGGCTGAGGATGCCGACGTCGAGCAGGCCGTCGTCGACCCGGGCGGCGGGCAGCAGGGGGAAGCCGCCGGGGAGCAGCCCCGCGTTGCCGACGACCACGCAGCGCGCGGTCCTGGTCAGCGGCTCGCCGTCGTCCATCCTGATCGTGAACGACACGGGCGGCAGGGACAGGCGGGCCGCGCCGGAGGCGGCGTAGGCGATCCAGCCCAGTCGGCGCTTATGCGGCTGGCGGGTGGCGCCGACGACGGCCGCGTCCAGGCCGATGCCGGCCATGGCGGTGAACACGCTCTCGTCCGCGCGGGCCAGGTCGATCCGTCTGTCCTCGCCATCGAATCCAGTCTTAACGGCGTGGCTGACACGATGCGGGACACCCATCGCCCGCGCGGTCAGGTTGGCGGTGCCGAGCGGGATGATCGCCAGCGGCACGCCGGTGCCGCCCAGTGCCTGCGCGCACGCCCGGACCGTGCCGTCGCCGCCCGCGGCGAACACCAGCCCCGCCCCGGCGGCGGCCGCGGCGCGCGCCGTCGGCAGGAAAACGGGCTCCCAGCCGCGGTCCCTGGCCGCCGTCGTGCACTGCCTGATCAGCCGGTCCTGGTCACGGACCAGCGTCTGGTTGAGGACGAAGGCAACGGTCGGCACGTTCCAACCATGCTGGTTAACCGGGGGTCGCCGCCAGCTCTTCGCGCATGGCGGCCGCGGGTACTGGCCGGGCGGGGAAACCGATCTCGACGGTGAGCCCGCCGGTGAGGTTCGGCTGCGCGCGCAGCTCGGCTCCGTGCGCCGCGGCGATGGCGGCGACGATGGCCAGGCCGAGGCCGAGACCGTCCTTGCCGGTGGCGCCGCGCGTCCTTTCCAGCCGCTGGAAGGGCTGGAACAGGCGGCCGAGCTGGTCAGGCGGGATGACGGCTCCGGTGTTGGTCACGGCCAGGAACGGGCGGCCGCCGCGCATGCCCGTGCGCACGGCCAGCCGGCCGCCCGCGACGTTGTACCTGATCGCGTTGTCGACCAGGTTGGTGACCAGGCGTTCGGCCAGGTTGTGGTCGCCGAGCGCGGGGGCCGGCGAGATGCCGGCCGAGATCTCCAGGTGCCTGGCCGCCGCCTCTCCCGCGTGGCTGAGCAGCGCATCCTCGGCGATGTCGCCCAGATCGAGCGGCTCGAACCGGTCCAGGCCGCGCTCGCTCTGCGCCAGCGTGAGCATGGCCGCGATCAGCCGCTCGTGCTGCTCGCCGGCCGCCAGGGCGCGGGCGCACGCGGTGCGCAAGGATTCGTTCGTGGCCTGCTTGTCGCGCAGCGCCACCTCGAGCAGCGTGCGCTGGCGGGCCAGCGGGGTGCGCAGCTCGTGCGAGGCGTTCGCGACGAACTGGCGCTGGGTGCGGAACGAGGCCTCAAGCCGGCCGAGCAGCTGGTCGAAGGTGTCGCCCAGCTCCTTGAGCTCATCGTCGGGACCGGTCATGGCGATGCGCTGATGCAGGTTCCTGGCCGAAACACGGCGGGCCGTCGCGGTGATCGTGCGCAGCGGGCTGAGCACCCGGCCGGCCATCAGCCAGCCCAGGCCTACCGACACGACCGCCATGAT
>Ga0126381_100008437_pt1 | contig 11521 bp, 13 predicted proteins | sample PanSoiMetPlot_28_FD_96465 | JGI IMG/M metagenome (GOLD analysis project Ga0126381, IMG submission 96465) | Tropical forest soil microbial communities from Panama - MetaG Plot_28 | ecosystem: Environmental > Terrestrial > Soil > Tropical forest > Bulk soil | place: Panama | collected 2016-02-17 | reverse complement strand
TGTTCGCGCAGATTAACCCGATCACGGGGGTGGCAACGCCGGACTCGCTCCAGATTTACGGCAATTATTCGTTCTCGGATTACCATGCGCTGCAGACCAAGTTCCAGCGCCAGTTCGCCGGCGGGCTGTCCGCGCTGGTTTCGTACACCTGGTCGCACTCTATTGACGACGCATCAGTAAACCACGTTGCACCCACTATCGTTCTGCCGACGCTTTCCACACTGGCGGGAGGTCTGCCTATCGCCTTGCTCAAAGGGAATTCCGATTTTGATATCCGCCATCTGTTTGCAATCTCGGCTGTCTACGACATTCCCAGTCCTAAGCACGGCATGGCGCGGGCGTTCTTCGGGCACTTGTCCGTCAACCCAATATTTCATTACCAGACAGCGGTCCCGATCGACATTCTCACGGGCGTCAGCGGCTCGATCGGAGGCACATATTACGCTCAACGCCCCAATCTGATTCCTGGGGTTCCGGTTTATGCGTACGGATCGGACTGCGCGGCCCAAAATGGAGGCCAGGGATGTCCTGGCGGTCTGCAGTTGAATAATGCTCCTGTGTCCGCTTCGGCGGCGGCGTCTGCGGGTTGCCTGGCGCCCACCACAACCAACGCCAAGGGCGCCTTCTGTTCGCCGCTGCCGGTTGGATCGCAAACGGTTTCCGGCAATTTGGGGCGGAACGTCGTCCGGGGATTTCCTCTAGGGGAACTGGACTTCTCCGTGCATCGCGATTTCCCAATCAAGGAGAGCATTCACCTGCGCTTCCAGGCCGACATGTTCAACGTGTTCAATCACCCGAACTTCGGCGCTCCAGGTCGAACCGTGAACAGCGTCACATTCGGCACCACTACCCAGACGGCGAACAGCAGCCTCGGGGCCGCGAACCACGTCGGTGTCGGTTTTAATCCGATCTTCAACACGGGCGGTCCGCGCAACTTCCAGTTCGCGCTCAAGCTCTTCTTCTAATATGGGGCGAGGCATTGTCAACTTGGGCAGCAAACTGAAAGACTAGGGCCATGAAGAGTAATCGGTCGTCTTGCTACTCCGGCTATCGGTTTCCTTCCGAGATCATCAGTTATACGATTTGGGCCTACCATCGTTTCTGCCTCAGCTTCCGGGATGTCGAGGATCTCCTGGCGGAACGGGGCGTCACCGTATCCTATGAAACGATTCGGCTGTGGTGTCAGAAGTTCGGCCCAGATTATGTCCGCAAGCTGAAGCAGACGACAAGGCCAGCCGCGGTGCGGAGCAAAGAAACCGCCGTGGGCTGCCCTGCCAATGCCCCGCCATCCTGATGGCGTCGGCCACCTTTGGTGCCATCTGGTCCTTCAGGAATCTGGCTGCTTATCTGGGCGGCCGTATCAAGCCTGCAGTATTGCTGCCGCTGGCGGCCATCCTGCTGTACGCCGGACTCTGCAGCCGCATCTCCCGGAGAGGCTATCTGAGGCTCGCGGACTACGATCGGGGAAGATGGCTTTCCGGCGGAAGACGGACAGACATTCTGATCAGTGTCTTGTTTCTTGCGTGTATCGTCGCCGGGCTGTACAGTAGCCAGGACCTGTTCACCGGATATAGTTTCCTGATTCTCGGCATCGTTTGCTATCTTGTGATCCGTCAGGGATTCATTCCACTGCTCCGCTCGGTGAGGAGCAAAATCAGGCTACCGCTGGTTCGTGCGATTGCGCTGCGCCGGTCGGCTGCGCACCGGGCGCGTTTCCACGATACCGCCCTCGAGCTAAGGCTGAAACTGAAGAGACATCCAATCATGATTCTGTAGGGAGCTCCATCGGTCGCCATTAGGGTCGTGGGCTAGATGGTAGTGTCCGCAAGTCTCAAGCGGAACTCCGTCGGCTGCGGAGCAGACCGAGCCACGCAGTTAATGCGATTAACCGGAGTGTTTATTGATTGCCCTTTGAGCATCAGTTTGAAACACTTGCGAATTGGTCTCGCACGTGCAAAGAATCGGGCGTGCGGGAAGAAAGCGAAAAGAACAAGACTATACCTTGAGTTGCCTGATTTCCTCTTCTAGGATTTCGGAGATCGTAAAATCGGTCCCAGGAATCGGAGCCTTGGGGATAACGGGGATGAACAACATCAGAGACTCCGCGGACAGAGCCAGAGTCCATCCGTCAGGGGCAGGTATTTTCTGAATCGGTGGTCCTTAAGATCGACGGAAAGGGGCTGGCCCATATGGAGCTGAATCCGGGCACCGCGTATGACCTCTGGACGGCGCCTTTAGAAAACGATGACGTAGGGCTGCGAGCCGGAAAACCTGAGCCAGTCCTGCAAACCCCCTCTAACGAGTTGTATGCCTTCTTCTCTCCAGATGGGCGGTGGCTGGCGTATGCCTCGAACGAATCGAAGAGCTTCCAGTTGGAAGTCCGAGCGTTCCTGGCTAAAGGCGGAAAGTGGCCGATTACGACAGTAAGGGGCGGCTACCCAATGTGGTCCCGCAGCAGGCGCAAGTTGTTCTTCGAGTCCCCCCAGCAGTGGCGAAGCCATTTCGTTTTCCTTGAGAATTTCTTCGATGAACTCATGCGGCGCGCGGCGGAGGCAAAATGAACGTCGGGGCGAGAACGAAATTCGGTCGCCACGAGATTCTTGTGCTCATTGCCGCCGGCCTTAGGACACTTCATCCGGTTTGCCTTTTAACACTGGTGGCCATTGCCACCATGGCCCAGTCGCCTAACATCACAGCGGTCGAAAATGCGGCCACTAATATTCCGTCGGGACTCCCCAACTCCGCCGTCGCACAGGGAGCGCTGTTTGTAGTGAAGGGCTCCGGACTGGGTCCGGCGACGCCAGCCATCGCGTCGTCTTTCCCTCTGCCAGAGGCAATCGGCGGCACATCCATTCAAGTCAGCATCGGAGGAGTTACCGTCAACGCAATCATGTATTACGCACTGGCGCAGCAAGTCGCGGCGATTCTTCCATCGAGAACGCCCACCGGAACCGGAACGGTGACAGTGACCTACAACAACCAAAGTGCGACTGGGCTGATCACAGTAGTGCAAAACAATATCGGGGTATTTACTGTGGGCACCACAGGCGCTGGAGACGCGGTCGCGACGCTGGCCGCCGACAATACGCTTGTCTCGATCACCAACGCTCCCAATCCCGGGGAAACTGTGACGCTGTGGGCGACGGGCCTTGGCCCGGTAAGCGGGGACGAATCCAACCCTGCCGCGGGCGGCGATATGATCGATGTTCCGTTACGGGTGTTCATCGGCGGCAAGCCTACAAAAGTCCTCTATAGAGGCCGCAACGCCTGTTGCTCCGGTGTAGATGCCATCTACGTGACGGTCCCGCAAAGCTTAACCGGCTGCGCGGTGTCGATTGTCATGCAGATCGGGAACCTCGTAAGCAATACCCCCACAATCCCGGTTGCAACTAGCGGGCGGACCTGCACGCCCAGCCTCACCGGTGGACCTCCGGTAGGTTCCGGAACCTACTCCGGTGGTAGCTTGAGTCTCGGCCGAAGCGTGATCACCTATTCAGTTTCGAGCGCGGACAGCACCATGAAATCGGATACGGCCTCAGCGATCTTTCTTAATGTGGCGACGGCGCCGGGTCCAGTGCCGGGTTTGGAGATCGATTCACTGGCCTACGGCTCCTGTATAGTTACGGCCATGTTCGGCGGCCAGAGTACGGCTCCCCCGTCTGCGATTGTGAGCGCGCGATCACTGGACGCCGGAGCCGCGATCAACCTGACCGGACCGACCGGCAACAACGTCCTAGCAAGATCGACCGCCAGAGGGGGGATCGAATATGAAGCCACGCTCGACGACACAGCGACGACGCTCACCGCCGGCGCGTACACCTTCACCGGAGCGGGCGGCGCTGATGTTGGACCCTTCACAGCGAGCGTTAACTTCGCGGCGCCCTTTAATTGGACCAACCAGTCCAACATCACGAGGGTGGGCCGTACCCTCGGCGTCACCGTGACGTGGACCGGAGGCGATCCGTCTGGTAACGTTACCATCATCGGCGGCAACAGTTTCGGCGGAAGCGATCTCGCCAATAGCGGCGACGCGAGTTTTGCGTGTGTTGCACGGGTCAGCGACGGCGCTTTCACGGTGCCCGCCGTGATCCTACTGGCGCTGCCGCCCTCGAACAGTGATGGAGGCGTCCCCAATCTGGGAAGTCTGCTGGTACGGAACAATTCGGCCTTGGGAACCTTCCGCGCCCCCGGCCTCGTCTACGGCCAAGTTTCCAGTTACTCGCAGTACGGCATCCCCGTTACGTATCAATAGGCGCTGGTGTTCGGCGAGAAGATGCTCCGGCTTCGAGGCAAAGTGGTACCGATTTCGGCCGGTGGATCGAGCGCTTGAGCAAAGGGCCGGCGTCAATGCGGGTTTTGTCACCCTATAAAAAAGGGCCTGTAGGGGCATAGGCCCAATCGGCAGAGTGGCGGAAATCAGCATTTCGGCGACCGGGCTCCTTTTTTATGGGGTGACAAAACGCCGATGCGTAAGGTGGAATCAATGTGACCGGACGGCATTGGTCGGATGCAGTCTGACGAGATTAACGGCGCAGGTCGACGGCACGCGTCGCGAGATCTTGAATGGGTTTCAAGTTAGTGCTTCTGTTCTTGCTTCAACTCGGTGGAGGTCTTATCCGATGGGGCGCCCCTAAAGTGTGCACGAGGAGTTCTCCATCGTAGTGAAAACGTGATCGGAATCGCTCGTGTGGTTGTCTAACGCTAAAAACGCCTGCTGATGCGGTCGGTGGGGCTCGGCGTTGGAGGTCCACGGTATGAGCGGTTCCGGAGGTATCCCGAGCCGCACGAAGCTGGTGGCGAAACCGCTTCACGGGACCCAAGCACATCGCCGGTTGTAGCAGTAGTGCCGCGCGCTCAAAGGAGTTGTCCACCGTTAGGGCTTGCGCGGATGTTCCAACGATATCGTGGCGCCGCCGGAACCAGGCTAGTCACTACCAGCACGGGATGCGCACGGCCGGCAGAAAGAGCGCGCGCTACCAACTTCGGGATCGCGGTCATCTGCGAGTCCGTCCGGGCCGGCTCGGCGAGCCGGCGGCTATTGAGCTGTCTCCGGTAACCCCGATACCCTTCAAACCAGCTACGCAGTGAGCTAAAGCAGGTAGACACGTCGGCGGGAGCGTCACGTGTAACCCCCGCGGGCCGCCTTAAGCCTACATTAAAGTAGCTCATAATCCAGCGCAACAGCTCGAAAGCAAGGCAACCATTTTTCTACAAACGCGTGCGAGTCTGGAGCTGGAAAAACACCCTCGCGGCAGACGGTTGTAGCGGGGCATGGCAGTTTGATAAACCGTCGCCGACTTCTGGGCGGAGAGCCAACGAGACTCCACCTCCAGGAATCTTGCGGCGATGATCCGCCCACACTTAATTCTTATCTTGAGCTCGTTTCCAGCTTAAACCTGAGCGCGCCGAAATCCTCGTCGGTCTCGATTTGGCGTTTGGTTTCGGGCTAATTGTTCATCGATCCGCCTGAATAGATCGCCCTTGTCATCATGCCCGCGCCTTGGTCCGTATGGTTCTGGCGTGGATGAACGCGAAAAGAGTTAGTTAGCCGCTAGCTAACCGTTAGGTGGCCTGGGCGGATCGCGACGCTCCAGCGCCTGACAGCGCTCCCCGAACCGTCAGTGTTTTTCAGCATTTGCGCGCGGCCGCACGTTGCCGCCGGCCAATCCCTCTGCGCTCTTCTTAACTAGACTTTGTAGAATTTTCATCCCTAAATTAAGTAATGTTTCTACTGGACGATTACTCAGGCTAGAGTAGTCTGGAGCTGGCGCTTGCGAATTTCGCACCCACTGGATCGCAAGCCATGCTTGACTTGAGACCAGGTCAGGTTCGTTGCTGACCTGTTTTCGAAATAGGAGAAGAATGAAAAGTCTACATTCTATAGCGATCTATCTAACGTTCGGGGCATTGGCTGCATTCGCTCAGAGCAGCGGAAATTTCAGCTATGCTACCACCGGAAATAACTTTGTAGGTTGTACCCTAAGCAATGGCGGAACTATCTCCGGCGGATTCCAGTGCCAGTCGAGTTGCACGCTCAACTCCGACGGAACCAGCTCCTGCACCCCGCAGAGTGGTGAGTGCATGGGCAATGCTATTGCTGGAGTCAAGACTAGTAGCGGCAACGGCAACGTGTTCGTCGTGAGACCCTCGGCGGTCGTCGGCCTCCTCACCGACGTCACAGTGAGCTCGAAGCAGACGGGAAGCAGCACCGGAAGCGTGAGCAGCTCCGCGCTGGCGGGCGTCGATTTTACAGTGACCGTTACGGGTCCAGGCAGCCCCGTAGTAATCCCGAATTCCGCTGTTACCTATGACGCTCGCTACATTCAGATCAGCACCAATCTTTTCCAGGCTCTCTCCACCCAATGCCTAGCGATCAGCGGCGGATGCTTCATCACGTTTAATGAAAGCACCGTTTCCGCCCACAGCTTTGACTGGATTGTCAAGAACCTTTCATCTGGCACCTACGTCGTAACTACCAGCTGGAAAGACACGACGGCTGGCACTGGCATTAGCGAGGCGTTAGCGTGCGTGGGACCCCTCAATATGACCGTACAGCAGAACAAGGTGTTCAATTTCAACACGCCAGGCGGCGTAGTACCGGTCAACACCCCCTAACGGTCCGACCTCTGCCGGAAGCCTCAAGCTCCGTCGGGCTTGAGGCCCATTCTCTGTGCGGGTGTACCACACCCGGCAGTAAGTTGTTCTTCCGTTCCACTACGGCCAATTCTAAAGAATGGGAAATGAGAAAAATGCCTTCATGGCGACGGTTTTCGTTGTGCTTTTCAGCCATGCAACTTCTCGTTGGATTGTCCGCCGGTGCGGATCTCAACACTGCTCAGCGGGCATACAAACAGAAGGATTATGCTACTGCGCTCATGGAATCGACACCGCTGGCAGAGCAGGGTAATGCAAATGCCCAACTGCTCCTCGGCAGGATGTTCCTAATGGGCGAAGGCGTCCTCAAGGACCCGGACCGAGCTATCAAATGGTTGCGCGCGTCTGCGAACCAGGGTAATGCTGAGGCCCAGTTCTTTATCGGTTCGTACTATCTGTTGCCCCGCAGGGATATCGCCGAAGGGCTGAAGTGGTTGCGGCTCTCCGCGGAACAGGGAAATCAGGATGCCCAATTGCTTTTGGGTAGGGCTTACGCAGACGGGAGTCCCGAGGTTCCGCGGGATCCGGTCCAGGGCGAGATGTGGCTACGCTTGGCGGCTAAGGACAATCTGCCATTCTATGAATCACAGCTCGCGGCCGCGGAGAGAGGAATGAACCCTGAAGAGATCGATAAGGGTAAAGCGCTAGCGACGGCGTGGAAACCGAAACCAGGTCTGAAGCCCGACGACAAAGCGCCATCAAGCGACAAATCGAGGTAGTAATATGCGCCACATGAGGCGGAGCGATTTTCGTTCTATTTTTATTTGTGCGCTAGTCGCAGCTCCAACTGTCCTAATCGCCCAGGTTAATCAAGATCCGATCGCAACAGTCGAGGGCCAACCGATTTACGATCAGGACCTGCTCGCCGTGGCGGGTGGGCAATTGATCGACTTGCGCAATCAGGAGTATCGAGTGAAGACTGAGGCGCTTGAGACCTTAATACGCGCGAGACTACTCGAAGCAGAAGCGAAAAAGAAAGGCGTTTCGTCGGATAAGCTTCTGAAGAAGGAAATAGATTCGAAAGTTCACGAGCCTTCCGACGATGAAGCCAGAGCCTTTTATCTCGCAGCTCAGAACCAAGTCACGCTTCCCTTCGAGATAGTCAAGCCGCAGGTCAGACAACTCCTTAGAAACGCCGAGATCCAGCAAGCGCGCAAAGAATACGAGGCTTCGCTAAGGGCCAAAGCCGATATCTCCATTCTTCTTCAGCCACCCTCCGTCGAAGTTGCGTACGACGCGGGGCGCATCAAGGGAAATGCCAACGCACCTGTTACGATTATCGAATTTGCGGATTTTCAGTGCCCATTCTGTCAAAGGGCTGAGGCGGCGCTGAAGGCGTTGCTCGACAAGTACAAGGGCCGCGTGAAGCTGGCTTATCTCGATTTCCCTTTGACGGAAATTCACGGCCAGGCTGAGATAGCCGCGGAGGCGGCTCGTTGCGCCGGCGAACAGTCAAAATTCTGGGAGTATCACGATAGTCTCTTCGCCGACCAGTCGCGGCTGGATGAAGCGAGTCTGATTGGGCGTGCACGAGATTTGCATTTGGACGAGGGAGCTTTTCGTTCCTGCCTTGTCGGCGGCAAATTCCAGCAGGATATCCGGGCAAACCGTGAGCAAGGCACTAAAGCGGGCGTGATCGGGACGCCGGCTTTCTTCATAAATGGTGTGTTCCTCGGCGGTGCGCTGCCACAGGCGGAGTTCGAAAGGATCATTGATGGCCGACTGATGCAGCCTGGCGGCGCGGCCCCTAGCGCAAACGGCGTTCCAGATCGTGTGTGGGGGCGCTGACGTGTCGCTTCACGTGCATCGAGATGACACTGATAGTGAGCCGAGAACGTTCCGCCATGCTGCAGGGGACGCCGTCAACGTCATGTCGTTCACCGGCTCGCCGTCGTCTCCGCAACGGGGCTACCGGGCAAGAAAGGCCGGATCGAATCGCTGAGGAGCGGCATGACCTTCTTTTCGAGCAACTCCTTCCGAACTTCAAGCCGTTCGCCCGCCGGTGAGGATCAGCACGTCGAAGAGGAAAAGACGAGCGTGGCGGTCGAGGAACCAATCGTTTTGCAGGGTGTTGAGGATGGCTTTCCAGATTTATCGAGCGCGACGCTCTCTCCATCGATGACAATCTCATCGGGGAGCTTCTCCAGAGCTTCCGTGATGCCGGATATCGGGCACCAAAATTGTTTTCGTTGCGCGACCATAGACGCACGCGGGCCGCTTGCCTTCGCCGCTATCGCCCGGTCCAGCCATCCAGTTTGAGCTCATAGAGCCACTCCGGTCCCTCGGGCAGCCGCTCTCTTCGTAGCAGCAGCATCGGCGGGATGAAGCGGGCTGTGGTCTTTGCGCGGGCCATTCAAGCATTGACATCCTCGCAAAACCTCGAAAAGCGTCTCAGGAGGATGCGGCTAAGTGCGGACTTGAACCCGAAGCCGGAAACGTAACGGAAAACGAGTCGCGATCAATTCCTCTTTCTCGGCCCGGACGGCGTGAATCCGCCCGACGACCGCGACTTGCTCCGCTATGAGTTTCGTCCGATGCTGAAAGGCTCGGCCTCTACTACGAGGGCTTCGGCTGGCACGCACTTCCGCCGGCAGAACATCACGTGGAAGCAACCGCTAGGCGGAGCCACTCCGCTCGAAGCGCAGGAGGCTGCGCGCCACGCCAGCCTCGACATGACGACCTCTATACGCTTACCGACCCCGAGCGCGAGACACTCCAGCAGCAACGGATGTTTCGCCGTTCGGGCTCGCCTGTTATAACGGCGACATCCTCACCGATGACACGGGCACCGGCGTCATTAATGCTGTTGGGCGGTTCAATATCGGGACGTTCATCGTTTCCCTTGGCGCTGTGCCCTCGAAAGATGTTTTCCCAGCACCGCCCGCGGTCCTCGCCCAATCAAAGACGGGCGCGGTCACTAATGGCCCCGTGCAGCTTTATCATCTCGGGATTTGGTTCAATACGCCGGAGGATGCCGTGAAGGCAGGTTGTCCGGGCACCGCAACGACGTTTACCAGCAACCACGACGCCGGCATCCAGGTCCTCAACACGGCAACGTTCCCCAATGACGAGGGACCTTTGTTCCACATCCAATAACAGTGTCAGCTGGGGAAGCGAATCCCGTTGGGCCGCCGGCATCTCTACAACGATCGGTTCCGCGCGGTCGGATCTCTACGACTTCGTGGACCCAGCGTTCCCCCCGGCGCGGCTCTAAACCAAGCGATTCGAGACATCGAGCCGCGTCGGGACCGCTATAACGCCACTCCGGTGAGGTTGAATCACGTCAGCAATAATCCATCTAGTTAAATCTCGCTGAAGCCCGGACACAGATTCCAGCCCGTTCTGACAGGTAGGCATCAAAATTGTGGGAGGCGGCGATGCAGTGTTTTCCCCGAAAGATCACTTGTGAAGAGAAGGCCCGTCTTCTTCGTCGGCACGCTGGGGCGGAATCGGATTATTATCGAGCCATTCACGTGTTGAGTGCTGCTATCCAGTCGCTAAAGAAGCCCAATGGCAACGAACTCGTGGACAGTTAGCCGAGTAGTTAATGACACTATCCAGATCGGATCGTTTATTTTTCTGGCCCGCACCACCCTTCAGCAGATTATGGGTAGAGCCGCGAAGGACGAGCCTGGCCTTGAAAATGCCTGGTAAGCAGCGGATGCACTAACACCAAGCAGCGAACAGGTAGAAACACAGGCAGGTAGGCAATTAACGAATCACCGTCCAAGTCGCTTCCATCGTCTGAGAACGATCGGGACGCAGGAACGATGATAGCCGCTGTCTTCATATCTGGCTGCAAGCATCGGAGGGACCTATGTATAAGTTCGTAGTCTTCACCCTAATCGGCGTCGCAGCCCTATTCTTCGCGAAACTGGCAGGTCAAGATTCTAGCGGCAATATTTTGCAGTTCAGAGACCCGACAGGCGTATTCACCACCATCATTGGGGGACCGCCGCTTCAGTTCACGAATCCGTTCTTTCGAAGCCTCGGGACAAACGGGCGAACATGCGCTACCTGCCATGTCGCCAGCGACGGCTGGACAATTGTGCCTGCCCACATTCAACAACGGTTCTCCCAAAGCTTTGGGCTAGATCCTTTGTTTCGGACCAATGACGGTTCAAACTGCGCAGGAGCAGACGCTTCCAGCCCTGACAAAGCTAAAGTGGCGTACAGCCTACTGCTGAACAGGGGACTGATTCGCGTGCAGCTCCCCATCCCCGCCGAGGCTGAGTACATTCTGGTTTCAGTGGATGATCCCTATCATTGCGCCGCGATTCCCGGATACATTTCGGTCTACCGGCGACCCCTACCCGCGACCAACCTGAAATTCCTTTCTTCGGTCATGTGGGACGGCCGCGAGACATTCCCAGAGCAAAGTATGGTTGCGGATCTGGCTCAGCAGGCAATCGACGCCACCGTGGGGCATGCGCAGGCATTGACATCACCGGACATAGAAACAGTGAACGCCATCGTCGCATTTGAGATGGGAACTTTTACTGCCCAGACGGAAACGGAAGGCGTTGGATCACTGAACCAATCTGGTGGCCTCGGAGGACCCCAGTTCCTCTCTTTGCAGCCGTTCTTTATCGGTATCAACGACCCAGTCGTATCTCAATTCGATCCGCAAGTTTTCCGTTTGTTTGAGCAGTTCGGGGAAGGCGGCGGATCTCTCAACCAAGCTTCGATCCGACGTGGTGAAACGATTTTTAATACCCGCACCTTCAATCCAGCGCCCGGCCGTACAGGCACATGTAGCGGCTGTCACAACACGCCTAACTCCGGAAACCATTCGGTTGCAGCGAGTCTGACGATTGGCGTAGCGGATGCCGCGCACCGCACCCAGGACCTGCCGCTATTTACTTTC
>Ga0126381_100008436_pt1 | contig 11522 bp, 8 predicted proteins | sample PanSoiMetPlot_28_FD_96465 | JGI IMG/M metagenome (GOLD analysis project Ga0126381, IMG submission 96465) | Tropical forest soil microbial communities from Panama - MetaG Plot_28 | ecosystem: Environmental > Terrestrial > Soil > Tropical forest > Bulk soil | place: Panama | collected 2016-02-17 | reverse complement strand
GAAGCTCGGGCATTTCGCACCAATTCTGTGTCGGCCTTTGCTGCCGGGCCGCGCCTTCTCTATCTTCCCTAGGTTTCCGTCCCTCGTGTCGGGCTCCGCCCGTTTATGCTAAAGCCTGTGCCACAGGTCAGGATCGAAAGCACGGTCGGTGTTTTCCTTAGTATTTGTGGGCCGCAGGCTCATAGGGACAGGTTAGGGGGAGACTCCAGTCCCGCAGCCGATCTCTCGATCGGCCTCCGTATTTCTTATGTTTCAAGCAGCCGGGACTGGAGTCCCGGCGCGGATCTGGAGATCCGCCGTCCAATTACTGCAGCTTGCAGGAGAAGCTGTCGGCGTCGTTCGTGCTGCCTACTCCTTTATAGACGGCTACCTGTGGGTAGGGGCACAGGGGGCGAGTCATGTCTACCGACGTGCCGGTGACGTGCTCGGCGATGATGGCTTGCGGGGCTTCGCCTGCTTCGCGCCAGCGTTCGACCACACCCATTTTGTTGAACTGGTTGGGACCGTTACCGCCGCCGCAGTGAGCCATGCCGGGCTCCATGTAGAGCTTGAACCAGTTGTCCTGTTTCTTGTTGCCCATGGATTTGAGGGCTTCCTTATAGATCTCGACGGTGTGGCCGGGGGGAATCGTCGAATCGGCCCAGCCGTGATAGAGCAGGAGCTTGCCGCCGTGGGCTTTGTAGGCTGACAGATCGTAAGTCAGCACGTCCATACCGACCTTGTCTGAATTGGCGAGCTCGGCGTCGAAATCGAAGTTGCGCCAATCGTAATCCTTGTCCTGATGGCCGACGATGCGGATTACATCCCACACACCGCCGGGGCCGGTGGGCACGTTGCGAAGCGCGTTCATCTGGAGCTCGGCGCCGACGGGGTAGCCGGTCCACACCATCTCGCCCTTCTTGGTCTTCACGTCGCCCATGACGATCTTCACGGTGTTGAGCTGGGCTTCGGTGAGGCAGTTCGGCCCGTCTTGTCCGGTTTTGCAGAGAAGCTGCGCGGGGTCGTAGTGACACTTTTCGGGATTGGAGATGATGTCGTCCTTCACGCCATCGAGCGCGTCGCATGCGTCCATGACAGCTTTGTGCAGCGTTTCCACTTTGGCTTGCGTGAGGGGCGCGTTGTTCTTCATGAGTTCGAAGGATCGCTCGACTCCGGAGGCGTGCAGGTGGACATGGGGATTGGCGGGGGCGCCGACTGCGGCTCCGTCGAAGTCTTCGGGGAAGCGGATGAGCTCGATGAGGCCCTGGCGTCCGCCGGTGGAGCAGCCGTTGTAATACGCATACTTCGCGGGGCGGCCATAGAAGGCTTTCACGATGTCCTTGGACTTGAGCACGGTTTCGTGCATTGCGCGGTAAGAGAAGTCGGCGAGTTTTTCGGGGTGGCCCAGGGCGAACATGCCGCCTCCGCCTGCGTCATTGGCGCGATGGCCTGTGTCGTTTGAGGCCGTGGCGTAGCCTTCGCGGAGGGCGTCGGCCATGGCGGGGTAGCTGATGCTGCCGGCCCATCCGCCGTTGCCTACGATTTCAAGCTTTCCGTTCCAAGTGTCGGTGGGAAGGAAGACGGATGTTTCGATGTAGGAGTCAGAGGATGGGGTGAGGACCATTTGGATTCGGCAGTAGGCGGGGACGGGGCGCACGGGGGCTGCTGCTCTTCCTGCTGCCGGGCCTCTTCCTCCTGCCGCTGCGCCGGCTCGACCGCCTCGGGCTGGCGCTGCGGCGCGGGCGGGAACTGGATCGGGAGCGGGCGTGGCTGCTACTCCGGCCGGAGGGGCTTGGAAAGGGCCGGCGGGGACGAAATCTATGGATGTGATCGTTGTGTTCGGCAGCGAGAGCTTGAGCTGGTCGCAGGTGGTTTGGGCTGCGGCGGTCGTGGCTGCGATGATCGGGAGCGCCAAGAGTGCGGCTAGTTTGAACATGAACGAGGTCCTTTCTCTTGTGGGGCAGGTTGGTAACCTGCGGCGGATTGGCAATCCGCCTCTCAAAGGGTCATGCTGCGCCCTCCGAGGCGGGTTGCCAACCCGCCGCAGGCTGCCAGCCTGCACTACATGCCATTCCAATTCACTACATGCCATTCCAATTCCTTCACAATGGCCATACTGGATTGCAGTCGGCGGCGTGTGGCAAATAGATACTTTACTTTATTTTTAGTGATAGTGCTTGGTATCTACTAATGCTTCAGGCGGCCGGTTTTGATGCCGGTTTTTTCGCCGCCCCAGGCGATCCAGAGTTCGCTGCCGGCTTTGATGAGCTTGGGGTAACCGAGAGAAGTGCGGCTGCCTTCGGCGATCATTAACGGCGGTCCTGCGACTCCCGCGGGGGAGACGGCTCGCGCCATTAGTTTGTGGGATTTGTCGGTCTCTTCGATCCAGGAAATGATTGCAGTGCCATCGGCTTCGAGCGCTGTCGATGCGTAGCCTAGGGTGTCGCCGGTGTTGAGCTTCGTGGGCTTGCCGAAGGTCGCGCCGGCATCGTTGGAGAACACGATTTGGACTCGGGGCATGTCGTCGGCTTCGGTGTACCAGGCGACGGCTACTTTGTTATCGACCGCGGCGGCGGACGCTGCGTTTACCGGGCAGGCGTTGATTTCCCATTTGTCGGCGTGCACGTAGTTTGAGGTCGACCACTTGCCGTTTTCGAAGCGCATTACGGCGATATCGCGGATATCTTTCGAGGTGTGATCGCGGTAGGCGACTAGCAGGCCCTTGCCGGTTTTTACAGTGGAGGTTGGGCAGCAGGAGCAGACGTCTTTATCGAGTTCCTCTTCGCGGACTTCTTTACCGGTGTCGTCGACGATGGTGCGCATCAGGGAGACGGGGCCGTCTTCCCCTTTTAGTGCTTGGAGCCAGAAGAGCGATGCTTCTTTCGGGCCGCTGGCGACCATTGATGCGAGGCCGTGTTGGACGGGGCTGTGGTCTTTGTGCGCCATGGCGGGCGTGGTCCACTTCAGGCCGTCTTTGGAACTGGAGACGTAGAGGTCTTCGGCGTCGCTCGAGTCTTTGCCTTTTTCGACCCAGTGTGCGAGGAGCGTGCCGTCGGGGAGCGAAATCATGCCGGGCATTTCGGCGGGGTGGCGCCAGAGGGGGCGGCCGGTGGCGATGGTGCGGGGCTCGGACCAGGCTTGGCCTTTGCGGATGGCGTAGCGGAGGTTGTAGCCGGTTTTGGCGGGCTCGACCCAGCTGAGGATGGGGGAGCCGTCGGCGGCTACGGTCCAGTTGGGTTGGAGGCTGCCTGGGGCGGCGGGGTTGGGCGCGGGCGTCTGTTGGAGAGTTTGAGCTTGGACGTAGAGGGGGAGCAGGAGGATTAAAGCTGTGCGCACGACTTGAGTTTATCGCAGAGGTTTGGATGACATGCTGAAGCCTGTCCTACTAGGGTTTGTCGCAGGGGTTTGGACTACAGCGCTGTTTGGATCACAGGCTGAAGCCTGTGCCACAGGTTAGGTTTGAAGGTGGTGAGTTGGCATATGATGTAGCGCATGTCACGTAGATGCTTTGCGGCGCTGGTTTTGGTTTCGGCGTGCGCGTTTGCGCAGAGAGGCGCGCCGGCGATTCCTCGGATGCCGGATGGGAAGCCTAATATGAGCGGGCTTTGGCAGGCGATGACTCCTGCGAATTGGAATCTGGAGGATCATTCTTCCGCGGCGCCGCCGGATTTTCATCTTGGCGCGATTGGGGCTGAGCCGCCGGGGCAGGGCGTGGTCGAGGGCGGGACCATTCCTTATAAGGCTGACGCGCTAGCGAAGCGGCAGGACAACTTTAAGAATCGCTGGAAGCTTGATCCGGAGGTGAAGTGTTATCTGCCGGGGATTCCGCGCGCGGCTTATATGCCTTATCCGTTTGAGATCGTGCAATCGGCGGGGAATATTTTCTTTGCTTACGAATATGCGACGGCGAATCGGACCGTGAACATCACGAAACCTCGCGAGGCTGCGGTGGATACATGGATGGGGACTTCGAACGGGAAGTGGATGGGCGATACGCTCGTGGTGGACGTGACCGGATTCAATGGGAAGTCGTGGTTCGACAGGGCTGGGAATTACGCGTCCGATGCGCTCCACGTTACTGAGCGATACACTTTAATCGACGCGAATACGATCAATTACGAGGCTACGATTGAGGATCCGAGCGTGTTCACTCGGGCTTGGAAGATCAGCTTTCCGCTATACCGGCATCGCGAAAAGGGCGCGCGGCTGCTTGAGTTCAAGTGCGTCGAATATACGGAAGAATTGCTGTACGGCGATTTGAAGAAGAAGTAGGAGATTGGGGATGCGACAACTCTGTTTGTTTGTCTTGCTTGTGGGGCCGATCTTGGCGGCGGACTATAAGCCTCCCAAGACTGCGTGGGGTGATCCCGATCTGCAAGGGACGTGGACCAGCGACGATACTCGCGGGGTTCCGATGGAGCGGGATACGAAATTAGGCGAGCGGCGGTATTTGACGGAGCAGGAGCTTGCTGCTCGCGAGAAGCAGGTGCAGCAGGGGCAGGAGCGTTTGCTGAATCCGGGCAACAATGCTTCACCGGCTCGGGCGCAGGCAGAGGCGCTGGCTGCCGGCACGCCGGTAACGAATGCCGGGAATGGGCGCGGGGTGGATATTGCACCGGCTCCGTCGCATTGGGTGGAGGCGGCTCGCAGAGCTTCGCACGCAACCTCGCAGGTGATCGATCCTCCGGATGGGCGGATTCCGGCGCTGACGCCTGAGGCGCAAAAGAGGCTCGCAGCGAAGAATGAACTGCGGCGCGCAAGGCCGGCTTCGTGGGAGAACTGGAGCGCCTACGATCGCTGCATCACGCGCGGCGTGGCGGGGTCGATTCTCCCGGTGATTTACGGGAACGGGCTGGAGATCCATCAAGGGCCGGGGCAGGTGGCGATCGTGTATGAGATGGTGCACGATCATCGCATCATTCCGATCTCCACGGCGGCGAATCCGATTCAGCATGCGGACGCGAAGATCAAATCTTATATCGGTGACGCGATTGGGCATTGGGAAGGGAGCACGCTGGTTGTCGAGACGACGAATTTTATCGGCGGTGTGTTGGCAGTTGGAGTGAATGGCGATGGCGGGCCTCCTTATAGCGATCAGCTGAAGCTGACGGAGAAGTTTACGCGCACGGCGGCTAATTCGATCGATTTTGAGATGACGGTGAATGATCCGGGGACTTATGTGAAGCCTTGGACGGTCGCGTTTCCGATTACGCAGGAGCCAGGGTACGAGATTTTCGAGTACGCGTGCCATGAGGGGAATCATGCGATTCCGAATAGTTTGAGCGCGGCTCGAGCAGAGGATGCGGCGGATGCAAAGAAGAAATAATTAGGAGCAGGAACCATGAAGCAATTTCTACTTGGTGTTGGGATGGCGATCGGGATTGCGGCTCCGATTTGGGCGCACCACGCGTTTGCCGCGGAATTCGATGTGAACAAGCCTCTCATCTTGAAGGGCACTGTGACGGAGATGGAGTGGATCAATCCGCACGCCTGGATTCATATCGACGTGAAGGGCGCGGATGGCACGGTCACCAACTGGATGATCGAGGCGGGGGCTCCGAACGGGCTGCTGCGGCGCGGATTCACCAAGGCTTCGCTGCCCAAGGGCACGGACATCGTGGTCGAGGGATGGCAGGCGAAGGACGGCTCAAATCGGGCGAACGGAAGCAATATTACGTTCCCGGATGGCAAGAAGCTGTTTGTCGGGTCTTCGGGAACGGGCGCGCCGTTCGATCCGGACCGGGACAAGAAGTAGTCATTTACAAACGTGGGGATTCTTCGCGTTCTCCCAACGTTTTACTGGAATCCGCGCAAGGCGGCTTCGCAGACGCTGGATCACGGGAGTCTTTTGTCGGTCGCTCTGCTGGCGATCGTCGTGGCGCTGATGCTGCAGGCTCCGCGCTATGTTTCGGAGCGGCAAGTGGTCGCGCCTCCCGTGCAGGAGCGTCAGGAAACCGGTACGAATCCAGATGAGGTACAACGACAGGCGCGCGGCGGGAATCCGACTTTTCAGATGGCTAGTCCTTTGTCGGAGCTGCTTGTGGTCGCGGGGCTGGCTGTGCCGGCCGGCATTGCGTTGTTGACGTTGTGGAAGGGACACGGCTCCTTGTCCGTCGCTTTGCAGCAGGAATACGGAGCGATGTTCCTATGCGCCGGGATGACGTGGGCCGCGACGCATCTGCCGCTGGTGATCTTGGCGTTTACGCCCTGGTACGTGCCTTGGGCTGCGTGGATGGTGCTCGTGTGGTGGATCGTGCTGATGGCGGTTTGCTGGTCTACTGCCATGGGCGCGCCTGGACCTCAGGCGGCGACGGCTGCGGTGGTGGGGGGCGGAATCGTGGGAGCGGGCGCGTTCTTAACCGGGTTGCTTTCGCCGGTTCTTTACTTTGCTGCGTCGCCATTTATTCTTTTTTATTTGTGGGGAACGTTTAGCTCGGGTGCATCGGCAGTTGGGGCGTCGGTCAGCGGGCGCCAATCGTTCACGAAGGCGTTGGAGGCGACGACGATCAATCCGCGCGATGCGGATGCGCATTATCAGCTTGCGCTGTTGCAGATGAAGCGGCGGAATTTTGAAGAGGCTGAGGCGCGGCTTCGTACAGCGGTGGAGATTGATCCAGAAGATGCGGACTACCTGTTAAATTTGGGCGCGGTGGTTCGGGAGCGTGGTCGCAATGAGGAGGCTCTGAAGTATTTGGAGCGCGCGGCGAAAATCAATCCGAAAGTTTCGAGCTACAAGGTTTGGTGCGAGATCGGCGCGGCGTATCTGGCGTTGGGCGATACGGGGCGCGCGCTGCCTGCGCTGGAGCGATATGTGGCGCAGCGGGAGTACGATCCTGTGGGGCTGGTGCGATTCGGGGAGGCTTTGGAGGCTGCTGGGCGGAAGGCAGACGCTCGGGAGATGTATTCGCGGGCGATTGAGGCTGCTCGGACGATGCCGGCTTATCGGCGGTCGGAGGTGAGGCCTTGGGCGGCGAAGGCTAAGGCTCGGTTGGGGGCTTTGTGAGATGAGGCGCGCCAAGCGGGTCGGGCAGGCGGGTTGCCAACCCGCCGCAGGTTGCCAACCTGCACTACATGGCGTCCCGGAAGCGGCTGGAGTTTAGGGCTTCGCTTGCCCATTGGGCTAGTTCGCCGGATTCTTTTTTGATGACCTCGCGCAGGAAGGTCGCGGAATCCTCTATTGGGGATGCGGCTAGGCCTAGAAGCAATGCCCGGCGGGCGAATTGGGGGAGTTTTTCTTTCCAGATGGTCTTCAACAGGGTGAAGGCTTCGGGGTTCTTTGACGGCGCTAGCGCGCCTATTGCTTCTATCTGAAGATCTTCGTTTTTCGAGCGCAGGAATGTCTCGATGAACGCCAGAGCGTCGGGTGGGGCGAGTTCCAAGATTCCCGTCAGGCATTGGCCGATAACTTCTGGTTCTTTATCGCCCGTTAGGGCTTTCAGGCGGAGAAGGAGAGAGCCTGCTTCGGCTCCGAGCGCGGCGATGGCCGCGGCTGTGTCCACTCGGACGGGTTTGATTGGGTCGGTCAGGCCTGGCATTAAGTGCGTGAGGATTTCGAAATCGGTGAGAGTGGCGTTTATGAGAGCCAGGGCACATTCGCCGCGGAGGAGGCCGGCCGAGTCTGCGAAGCCTCCGTAGACTGGCTCCATTTGTACGTGCTTCAACCCAACCAGGAATAATTCCGGCTGGTTGTACTCGAAGTCGTGCAGCGCTTTCGCGATGGCGATTTTGGCCCAGCATTGAGGATCGGTTTTGACAGGGTCTTGGAGGAATCGATGGAAAGCTCTGATTAAGTCGGGGATCAAGGACGTTAGTTGGAGAGTGGGGACAATCGCGGCGGCTTTCGAGACGTAGAAGCCGTTGAAGTTTGTCAGGGCTTTGCGGAGCGCGGGTTCGGCTGATTCTGATGAGACCGTGCGGAGCGCGGCTAGTGCTTCGAGTTTTTTGTCCAGCGCAGCTTTGCCGCTCATCTATGTCTTACTGCTCAACTTTAGAGCCCCAGGCTTCAGCATAAATGGGGCCCTCGGCTTGACACGGATTTACACGCAATATAGACTCCCTCCCGTTAGCTTCGGAGGTCCGCGTGAAAAAAGATTCAGTGCTTCTGATCTTGATTCTTGTCCTCTCGATGGGCTCACCCTGTCTCTGGGCACAATCGCAATCCACGTCTCAAATCCAAGGGTCGATTTCCGACGATTCCGGCTCGGGTGTTCCCGGAGCCGAAATCAAGGTAACTCAGACCGACAATGGCACTGTCCGTACGGTGATCTCCGAAGGAAACGGCGACTATGTACTTGCGAATCTTCCCATAGGACCTTATCGGCTCGAAGTCACCAAGTCGGGTTTCAGCACCTATGTCCAGACGGGCATCGTGCTGCAGGTAGCGACGAATCCCACAATCGATATTGTTCTGAAAGTCGGAAGAGTAAGCGAACAGGTTCAAGTGGAAGCGAATGCCCTGCAAGTGGAGACGCAGGCCACGGGAGTGGGCAATGTGATCGAGAACCGCCGCATCTTAGAACTGCCCTTGAATGGCCGTCTGGCGACGGACCTGATCCAATTAACCGGCGCGGTGATCACGCAAGGCGTCGCTGGCGCCGGTGGTTTCCCGAATACGGGGAATCTGGTGGTCGCAGGTGGGCAATCGAATGGCGTCGGCTACTTCCTCGACGGCAGCTTCTTCAACAATCCATGGGATAACGCCAACATGCCGTTTCCTTTTCCCGACGCGTTGCAGGAGTTCAAAGTCGAAACCAGCGCTCTGACCGCGCAGAACGGGATTCATGCCGGGGCTTCCATCACGGCCGTAACCAAGTCCGGCGCCAACGGTTTCCACGGCGACGCGTTCGATTTTTTCCGCAACGGGGATCTGAACGCGCGTAACTTCTTCGCGCCGACGCGCGATACGCTGAAGCGCAATCAGTACGGCGGAACTATCGGTGGGCCAATCGTAAAGAACAAGATTTTCTTCTTCTTCGGCTATCAAGGCACGAAGACTCGCCAGGATCCCTCTACCACGAACGCCTTCGTTCCGACGCCGGCGATGCTGGCGGGCGACTTCAGCGCATGCCCCAGCGCCATTCCGGCTGCACTCGCGAGCCAGTTTACGAATGGCAAAATCTCTCCCACGCTTTACGACCCCGCGGCCGTGAAGCTGGCGCAGGCCCTGCCTCCGACGACGGGACCGTGCGGGAACACGTCTTACGGCCTCGTTACGCAAATCAATGAAGATCAGTACGTCGCGCGAGCGGACTATCAGATCAGCGAGAAGCAGTCCCTGTTCGTGCGGTACACGACCACAGGTTATCGGCGGCCGCCTTCTTACACGTTTACTCCCAATAATCTTCTTTCGACTGGCCAAGGCGGTCTTGACGACCGGACGCAGTCATGGATTGTCGGCGACACTTATTTGTTCAGCCCGACCACGGTGAACGCCTTCCGCGCGGCGTGGGACCGGGTTGCCGTCCACCGTTCGAATGCGGACTCGTACTCGGCCTGCGATTTGGGTGTGCAGATGTATTGCGGCTACTTGCCCCATCAAAGCTTCTTTTCGGTAACCAACAATTTCAATGTCGGCGTTTCCACGGGTACTGAAGGAATCAGCCACAGCAACACCTATCAACTGACGAATGACGTGACGCTGGTTCGAGGCAAACATCAGATCACTCTGGGCGCCAATGCGGCCAATTACCGTATGGTGTTTTACGGCACCGTCTATGCACAAAATCAGTTCACTTTCCCCAGCCTTCCGGCCTTTTTGCTGGGCCAATTCAGTTCGAACGCGATTTCCACTCCTAATGATCTGATTCAAGGAAAATACTTTTTCGCGGGCTACGCGGCCGACACCTGGAAGGTGACGTCCAAGCTGACGGTCAACATCGGTCTTCGATGGGAGCCTTTCCTTCCTCCGCAAATGAAGAACGGCGCGATTTACAACTTCAGCGTGCCCAATTTCTACGCGGGCATAAAAACCAAGATCTATAACAACGCGCCCGCAGGATTCACTTTCCCGGGTGACGCCGGTTTTCATGGCCAATCCGGAATGGACACCCACTGGAATCTGTGGGCGCCGCGTATCGGGGTAGCATACGATCCCAGGGGCGACGGCAAGATGGTGCTGCGCGCTTCCTACGGGATTGCCTTTGATTATGCCAATGGCCAATTATTCGTCAATACGGCGGACGCGGCGCCATTCGGAGGCACCGCGATCTTTGCCGCCAACGCGGCAGTCAAATACCCGTGGACCAATCTTTATGCGTCCAATCCCGGCGCCAATGTTTTCCCCTACGAAGTGAACGCGAACGCGCCGTTCGTACCCTACGGAACGTTCATCGCCATCCCACCCGATCTCAAGGTCCCCGAAAGTCATCAGTGGAATGCGGTCATTCAGAGGCAATTCGGACATGACTGGCTGGTGTCGGCAACTTACGCCGGAAGCGAATCCGAGCATCTCTTGACGTCTTATCAACAGAATCCCGCCACCATCGTTCCCTGCAACGGCGCACCTTTGCCGAACAGTTGCAATACCGTTGGTAACCAAAATGCCCGCCGCGTGTTTTCCGTTGCCGGCGTCCCGGGTTCGGGTTCCATCGGTTTCATGGACACTTATGATTCCGGCGCTACATCCAGCTACAACGGTCTGATCCTGTCTGTGGCCAAGCAGTTGAGCAAGGGTGTCAGCGCAAGCGCCAACTACACATGGTCGCACTGTATCGGCGATCTCACTCTCGGCAACAGTACGGGCAATGCAGGCGCCGGATTGGTCAATCCGAATAACCGCCGCTACGACAGGAGTAATTGCCAGTCCGCGCAAATCGGCGGTGTTTTTTCCTCCGACCGGCGGCAGATCTTTAATAGCACGATCGTCTATCAAACGCCGAAGCTGTCCAACCGCACGGAGAATTTGCTGCTTTCCAACTGGAGGCTCTCTGGAATCTACCGGGCTCAATCAGCGCCTTGGCTGACGGTGACAACGGCAACCGACATTGCGCTGACCGGGTCCGGCACCCAACGGCCGATACAGGTGTTGGGTAACACGCTGTGCGCCAACCCGGGTCCCAACTGCTGGATCAATCCTGCGGCATTCGTGAATCCGGCTCCGGGGACGCTCAGCACGATGGGCCGGGACAATGTTCCCGGACCGGCATTCTTCCAGATCGACGCGGCAGTAGTCCGGGTGTTTGGGATTACCGAAAGGCAAAGCGTGGAGTTCCGCGCGGAGGCGTTCAACCTCTCCAACAGCTACCGCAACGGAATCTCACTGCCCGCGCTGACAGCAGGCGGCGCGGGTATCGTTACCACGTTCGGCGCGGCGAATTTCGGAAAAGTAACGAGTGCGCTCGATCCACGCATTCTGCAACTGGCGCTGAAATATACGTTCTGACAGGACGCGAGTTTATTCTTCGAGAATCCTCAGTTCGAGACGGGTCTTAGGCGCAGAGCGCGAGTTTCGCACGTCGGTTGCCGAATGCTAGTATTATCGGCTCAATGCGTTGGGTTGACCTTGGGGTGATCGCGGCTTACCTTCTGGGGATCACCTGGTTCGG
>Ga0126381_100008435_pt1 | contig 11522 bp, 6 predicted proteins | sample PanSoiMetPlot_28_FD_96465 | JGI IMG/M metagenome (GOLD analysis project Ga0126381, IMG submission 96465) | Tropical forest soil microbial communities from Panama - MetaG Plot_28 | ecosystem: Environmental > Terrestrial > Soil > Tropical forest > Bulk soil | place: Panama | collected 2016-02-17 | reverse complement strand
GGGTAGGAACCTGTTTGAGGGCGGATTTCTTGGACTCGATAACATTGGCGTGTTTGACCGCAGCTCACCCCTGCCGACCGGAGGCTACCTGGAACAGGCCGACGGCACAGCGTGGGTGTCACTGTTCTCACAGAACATGCTGGAAATCGCCGTCGAGCTTGCATCCCAGGACAGTCTTTACGAAGACATGGCTATAAAGTTCGCTGAACATTTCTTCTCGATTGCGCACGCCATGAACCAGGTGGGAGCCGGTGGAATGTGGGACGAGGAGGACGGCTTCTACTACGATGTTCTTCGACTCCCCGACGGAAGCCCGCACAGGCTCAAAGTGCGCTCGATGGTGGGGCTGTTGCCTATATGCGCAACCGTGGTTGTTGAGCCATGGCAGCGCGAAAGGGTGCCGGGCGTGATGAAACACATGGCCGAGTTGGCGAAGCGCAAGCCCACTTTGCGTGACACCGTTCATGCAACTGGGCCGGGGCACCTCGGATACGGCGAACGCGGTATTCTTGCGCTGGTCAATCAAGACCGTTTACGCCGCATTCTCTCGCGGATGTTGGACGAAAACGAATTCTTCAGTCCTTACGGCATCCGAGCCCTTTCCCGCTACCACAACGACCACCCTTATGTTGTTCAGGTGCAGGGCCAGGACTACCGAGTGAACTATCTGCCGGCAGAATCCGATACAGGCATGTTCGGGGGCAACTCGAATTGGCGCGGACCCATTTGGATGCCGGTCAATGCACTGCTGATCCGGGGCTTGTTGCAGTACTACCTTTACTACGGCGATAGCTTCAAAATTGAATGCCCCACCGGCTCAGGCCACATGATGAACCTGTTCGAGGTGGCGGAGGAAATTGCAAACCGGCTCCAGCGAATCTTTCTGCGTGACCAATCGGGCAAACGGCCTGTATTCGGCGGCGCGGAGAAGTTTCAGACTGATCCGAATTGGAAGGACTACCTTCTGTTCTTCGAATACTTCCATGGCGATAACGGCGCAGGGTTGGGCGCCAGCCACCAGACAGGTTGGACGGGCCTCGTGGCGAGGCTGATTGAGATCTTTGGCCGCCTTGACGAGCAAAAATTCCTGGAAGGTGGCAAAGAAGCCGGCTTCATACTGAGCAAATCTGCAACCGTGAAGCAGCCGACAGCCGTATAGAATCGGACGCCGTCCGAGGATAGGTGGGCTACCCTCCCGAATAGGAGCTGGACTCTAGACGAGCAATCAGGCACTCTGTACACCCACAGCCGCGCCCGCAAACTTGAGCGTCAGCACCGTAATATCATCCTCCTGCCCAAACGTCTGCGCGGCCACCGCTACTCTTTCCGCAGGCTGGATGGAAAGGGCGCGAGTGCGTTCGAACCCGAGAAGCTCTCCGCCATTCGAGCGTGCCTCGACGACGCCGTCCGTCAGAAGCGTCAACTGGTCGCCGGGTTCAAGGAGCAAAATGCTCTCCGCATACGCGGCGCAAGGAGCAAGGCCCAGCGGTAAACCATTCTCAATCTCCAGTTCTCTGCCGTTCAGGTAGGGAGCAAGATGGCCCGCATTCGCAGCGGTCAGCGATCCGTCCGGCGAGAGGTGTATCACCTGGCATGTTGTGAATCCACCTCGGCTTCGTGCCAGCATCCGCTGGTTCATCGCGGCAAGTATCTCGCCGGGGCTTTGCGTGTAGTGCGCGAGCGTGCGTACGGTGCCGACCAGAAGTGAGACGGTCATGGCCGCGGGCATACCCTTGCCGCTAACGTCGCCGATCACTACGAGCGTGCCGCCATCGCCCGCCGGCATCACCTGAAAGAAGTCTCCACCCACTTCGCCGGCCGGCTTGTACACGCTTTCAAATTGAAAACCCGGAATCGCCGGCACGTCGGTGGGAACCAAAACGTCCTGCACTTCGCGCGCGGCTGCAACCTCGCTGCGGAGCCTGTTGCTTTCCATCCACGAATCCCATGCACGCTTGATCAGCATCGCGCCGACCGCAACCACGGAGAGAAATTGGCTGGTTTTGAAAAAACCCCCGAGGGCGATGCCGTTCGTGCTCAGGATGGCAACCAGATAGATGAGGCTGAGGCCCGCTGCAACGATGCGATTGCCTCTTCCGCGATAGATCTCGCGAAGGCACGCCAGGAGCAGGATGCCGTTGAAGATCATCATGCCCCAGAACCAGGCAAAGCCCCCGATGCGGACTGCGATTGGTGATCCGAGAACGAGCCAGGAAAGCGCCTCTCCACCGAGGGCCAATGGCCATCCGATGTGAACTATCCAGCGGAATACCCGCGAGGACAATTGAAATCGCGCCCGTATGAACTCCACCGCCACAGGCATGTTTACAGCGTGAACGAGGGTGATGGCCGAGACGGAAGTCCGCCAGGATGCGTGCGGAGAAGTCGCTATAAGATATGCAATTAAACTGTTGAAAGCAGCGATCAGGTAGAGTCCCGACCAGAGGCTCTCCAGGTTGCCGGTTCGGCGCCAGAGGACGAGCATGAGAACGCCGACAACTGCGAGGAGCGCCTGGATAGCAAAGACCGGGACGCTTTGGACTATCGTACGCAACTCCACCGCTTCGTCCGTCACTTCGAGCAACGCAGTGTTGCCAATGGTGACGGAAGGACTGTTTGCGTCCTGGATCATGAAAGACCACGGAACGTACCACTCGCGGATCGCAATAACCGCAGTGGACCCGGGCAGACCAAGCGCTTGCGGCAGGTTCATTACCGGGGAATGCGGCACCATGACTGGCGAGACTTGCCCACCAACGGAGACACCATTCACGTAGGCCTGCCAGGCCATGGGTTGACCGCCGAGGCCTGACAGCTGAGTGGCCAGAGGAGCTTGCGCGTCCTTTTCGACCGGCACGCGCAGACGGACCCAGACAAACCCGTCGCGATCACGCGATCTCGCAGGCACTCGGCCGTCTTTGGCAATCGGCCACTGACTGTCGTCAAGATGAGGATCGGCCCAGTGCTCGTCGTCGCCGAAGTGATAGCGGACCGGCGTTTCGGTCGGAACTGTTCTCGTCTGCGCGTATACCGGGACCAGAAGCGTGCAAAAAAGGACCAACGCGAGCTTAGGCATCCACCCTCGCCCACACACACCTCAACGTCAGCACCGAATAGCGAATATCGTCCTCCTGCGCCACTGTCCCGCAGCTTACGCACTTTTGGAAAGCTTCGAGCATGATACACACGGAGGCCAACACGTGAGAACCATTCTCGCCGTCGGCCGATCGAGCCAGAAGAGACTCTCAACCTATGTTGTTGCGCCAAACCCGGCCGTCACGCTCGAGCAGGCGGTCGGCGCAGTCGGGTCCCCACGTTCCGGCGAAGTAGTTGGGAAATACCTCGGGATTCTTCCCGGCCCACGTCTCGAGAATCGGAGTGTACAGGGCCCAGGTTGTCTCCACGCCATCGCGATGCGAGAACAGCGTCTGATCGCCCAGCATGGCGTCAAGGATCAGCCGCTCGTAGCCCGTTGCGCTGGATGTGCCGAACGCCGCGGCGTAGTCGAAATCCATATTCACCGGGCAAACCGACATGTTTGGCGTGTTGGGCACTTTGGCCCCGAACCGCAGCGCGATGCCCTCATTCGGCTGGATGCGGATGGTGAGCAGGTTCGGCTGAATCTCGGTGCACGGCCCGCCTGACTGCATGCGGTTGAAGATGAGCAGAGGCGGCTGCTTGAACTGGATGCTGATCTCGGTGGCCCGCTTCTTCAGCCGCTTGCCCGCGCGAAGATAAAACGGCACGCCCGCCCAGCGCCAGTTTTCGAGTTCGAGCTTGAGCGCCGCGAACGTCTCTGTTCCCGATTCCGGATTGACGCGGTCTTCGTCGCGGTATCCTATGACCTTCTTGCCCTCGACGACGCCCGGTCCGTACTGCCCGCGCACGGCATTGAGAATGGGAATGTTCGGAATCGCGCGCCAGACCTTCACCTTTTCGCGGCGAACGCTCTCGGCTTCGAAGCTCGATGGCGGCTCCATCGCGACAAAACTCAAAAGCTCCATCATGTGGTTCTGCACCACATCGCGCAGCGCGCCGGCCTTTTCATAAAACGGACCGCGGCCTTCGATGCCCAGCGTCTCCGCGACGGTGATCTGCACATGGTCGATGTAGTTGCGATTCCAGATCGGTTCGAAGATTCCGTTGCCGAAGCGAAATACCAGGATGTTCTGCACGGTCTCCTTGCCGAGGTAGTGGTCGATGCGGAAGACCTGGTTCTCGTGAAATACGGCGTTGACCTGGTGATTGAGCTCCCGTGCAGATTCAAGATCGTGGCCGAACGGCTTCTCGATCACCACACCGACGCGGCCCTGTTCAGGCTGCGCCATCCCCTGTGCGCCAAGGTTCTCGATGATCGGTGTAAAGTACTCCGGGGCCGTGGCGAGGTAGAAGAGCCTGTCAGGCCCGATGTTTTTCTCTTGCGCAATGCGATCGAGTTCCTGCTTCAGGCCCGCATAGTGCGAGGCGTCGTCGAAGCTCAGCGGAAAATAGCTGATCTTGCTGACAAATCCGTCGAGCTTCGGATCGGCCTTGTCGACTTTGCCGAATTCGATGATGCCTTCGCGCATATCGGCGGCAAACTCATCGCCCAGCGGCCGGCGCGCCACGCCGACAATGGCGAAGTTCTTCGGCAGCAGGCCATCCCGTTCGAGGTGAAACAGCGAGGGAAGCAGTTTACGCTTCGTCAGGTCGCCGGAGGCGCCGAAGATAACCATGATTCCAGGGTTCGGGATCCGCTCGCCGGTCTTCGGAACCTGCGTCAGGTCCTCGGGACGAACTTTCATCTGTACAGTTGCTGATGCCATAACCTGACGACCTCCTGGGGTAGTTCGCAGTTCATAGTTCTGAGTTCACCGTTTCGGACTCGCCTGGATGTCTATGAACTGTGAACTATGATCTAGTCTTTCTTCACGGCATGTCCGCCGAATGCGTTGCGCATGATGGCCAGCATACGATCGGTGAAGTTGTTCTCCTCGCGCGAGCGGATGCGGCGAATCAGCGACTCCGTAATTACGGGCGCGGAGACGTTCAGATCGATCGCCTCGAACACCGTCCAGCGTCCCTCGCCCGAATCCGCAACGTAAGCTTCGAGCCCGTCGAGCGTGGGATTCTTGCCAAGCGCGTCCGCGGTCAGATCAAGCAGCCAGCTGCGAACGACGCTGCCGAAGCGCCAGATTTGCGAGATCTGCGCGAGGTCGAGGTTGAGCTCTTCCTTCTTTTCCATGATGGTGAAACCCTCGGCATAGGCCTGCATCATTCCGTATTCAATGCCGTTATGCACCATCTTGACGAAGTGTCCCGCGCCCGCCGGACCAACGTGGCCCCAGCCCTTGTCCTTGCCCGGCGCCAGCGTTTCCAAAATCGGCCTCAGATACTCGACCGCTTCCTTGTCGCCGCCGACCATCATGCTGTAGCCCTCTTTCAGGCCCCACACGCCGCCCGAGGTGCCAACATCGACAAACTGAAATCCCTTGGCCGTCACTTCCTTGTAGTGACGCTGTGAATCTTTGTAGTTCGAGTTGCCGCCGTCGATGAGGATGTCGCCCTTGTTCAGCAGCGGCTCCAGCTTTGCGATGGTGTCATCAACGGGCTTGCCTTGCGGCACCATGATCCAGATGGCCTTGCGGCCTTTGAGATTCTTTGCCAGATCTTCCAGCGAATTAACGCCGACATTGCCTGAGGCCGTGAGCTTCTGTACAGCCTCCGCGCTGAAATCGAACCCAACTACCTGGTGCCCGCCGAGGCGCAACCGCTCGGCCATGTTGCCGCCCATCTTGCCCAAACCAATCAAGCCCAGTTGCATAATCGCTCTCCTTCCAAACTCGCTACAGAACTTTCAGGGTTTCTAAATCGCGGCGCAATCGATCCGCGCCGGTAAAACGGATCGCCTTCATGCCCACGGACTGTGCCCCGGCCACGTTCTCGAGGCGGTCATCGATGAACAAGGAACGCTCGGGAGCTTTCCCGAGGATTCCCAGAGCCCTGTTATAGATCTTCGGATCGGGCTTGCGAAGGCCCATATAGCATGAAGTGAATGTGAATGGCAGGTAGCGGTGAAGCTCAAACGTCGCGACCCGAAACTCGTGGGTCTCGCGGGCTTCATTATTCAATGCGCCGATCATGCACTTATCTGATGCCGTGAGTTCTTCAAGGATGCACATCGCGCCGTCGGGCAACTGCTTCGACTGCGCACAAATGGCGGTAAAGAGCGCGTCTCGAGAGAAACTGCGCGGCTCGTAAAAGACGACGGCATCGAGGTACTCGTCGAGGGTGATTTCGCCGCGCTCCCACGGCTCAAACGCCTTTAGATGACGTGCCTCCAGGTCGGCGAGATCCAGATGGAACTGCTCCACAACAGTTGCACGTTCGCGGTGGTCCCAGCCGTTCGTCAGCAGGACTCCGCCAATATCGAAGAGGATTACGTCGAAGGGGAACATCGGCGTCTCTTTTCGCAGTTTCAGTGAACAGTGGTCAGTGGTCGGTGGTCAGAGAACAGAACCGAACTCCACATATTAAGGGCAGCTACTTGTCAGCGCATTGATACCTGGCTTCGATTGCAAGCACTTTCTTGAACCTGCGTGTAAACCGTTCTTCGTTGGAGATGAATTTGGCCTTGATAAACGTATCCACAAGTTCGTAAGCAAGCGATGGGCCGATGATACGAGCGCCAAGCACAAGAACGTTCATATCGTCGTGCTCTACACCCTGGTGAGCCGAATACGTGTCGTGACACATTCCCGCACGAATGCCCGGAATCTTGTTTGACGCTACGCATACGCCAACGCCTGACCCGCAGATGAGAATGCCGCGCGGAGCCTCTCCCGCCCTGATTGCCTCACCCACTCGCTGAGCAAAGTCAGGATAATCATCCTCCGGTTCGCATTTGTACGCGCCCAGATCCACGATCTCATGGCCAGACTTGGTGAGATAGGCGCGAACCTCCTCCTTGAGAGCGAAGCCTGCGTGATCCGATGCGATAACGAGCTTCATAAAACTCCTTAAAAGCAGGGACTAGGGATTAGGGATAGAGGAGTCACAATCAAACCGAAGTGCGTCGCAGCGCCGCGTAATCCCTAATCCCTGTTCCCTAATCCCTTGCTCCATTACTTCTTCAACAGCGCTTTTGCCTTGGCCGCTACATTCTCGCCCGTGAAGCCGTACTCTGCGAGCACCTTCGGTCCCGGAGCCGACGCGCCGAACCGGTCGATGCCCACAACACCGCCGTCTTGCCCGACGTACTTCCACCACCCTAGCGTGGCGCCGGCTTCAACTGACAGTTTGGGAACGTTCAGCGGCAGCACGCTTGCCTTGTACTCCGCGGATTGCTCTTCGAAGATTCGCCAGCTCGGGAAGCTCACCACGCGCGCCGGGATTCCCTCGCCCGCGAGCAGCTTCGCCGCGTCTACAGCCGTCCAGACCTCGGACCCCGTGCCGATGAGGATCACCTGAGGATTTCGGACGTCCTCAAGCACGTAGGCTCCCTTGCTGACGCTGCCGTAAACATCCACCTTCGCCGGGTCGATAACCGGCAAATCCTGGCGAGTGAGAGCGAAAAAGCTAGGAGTCGTACGATCCAAAGCGAGCCGCCAGCATGCGGCTGTCTCATTCGCGTCCGCAGGGCGGAAGTCCGTGAGTCCCGGAACTGCGCGCAGCATCATCAAGTGCTCGATCGGCTGGTGCGTCGGTCCATCTTCGCCAAGCCCGACTGAATCGTGCGTAAAGACGAAGATGGAGTGGCACTTCATCAGGGCGGCCAGACGCATGGCGGGCTTCGCATAGTCGGAGAAGGTGAAGAATGTGGAGCCGAATGGAGCCAGTCCACCGTGAACAGCCATCCCATTCACCGCCGCGCACATGCCGAATTCACGAACACCGAAGAACACGTTCCGGCCGGCCGGATCGACATGGAAATTTGCGCCCGGCTTGAAGATGGTCCTCGTCGATGACGTCAGGTCGGCTGCGCCGCCGAAGAGTTCCGGTACAACCTCCGCAACCGCATTCATCACGGCGCCGCCGGCATTCCGCGTGGCCTGCTTCTTGTCGACGGGGAAGGAAGGAATTGCCTTCTCCCAGCCCTTCCTGCGTAATCCTTTTTGGGTGCGATCAAATTCAACGGCGAGGTCGGGATAATCAGCAGCATAGTGCGAAAAAAGCTGCTTCCATTCGGCCTCAGCCGTCGCTCCGCGATCGACCGCCGTGCGCCAGTTCTTCAGTGCATCGTCCGGTACCAAGAAGCTCTTGTCCTCAGGAAATCCGTAGAACTTTTTCGTAGCGGCCCAGTCCGCGGCGCCAAGGGCTTCTCCGTGTACCTTGTTCGTGCCTGCCTTCGGGCTGCCGTAGCCGATCACGGTCCGAACCGCAATCAACGAGGGTTTACTTGTTTCCGCCTTGGCGGCTTCAATCGCGTCTTCCAGCGCATTCAGGTCGTTGCCGTCTTTCACGCGCTGCACGTGCCAGTGGTATCCCTCAAAACGAGCTACCACATCGTCCGAGTAGCTCAATTCCGTCGGACCATCGAGCGAAATGAGATTGTCGTCATAGAGCAGGATCAGCTTGCCAAGCTGCATTGTTCCTGCCATTGCGCAGGCCTCGTGCGAGACGCCTTCCATCATGTCGCCGTCACCGGCCAGCACAAAGGTGTGGTGATTCACGATCTCGAAGCCGGGCTTGTTGTAGACCGCGGCGAGATGCTTCTCGGCGATCGCCATGCCGACCGCCATCGCAAGACCCTGGCCAAGCGGACCAGTTGTCACCTCCACACCATCCGTGTCGCCGTATTCAGGATGACCCGGTGTACGCGAGTGCCACTGGCGAAACGCCTGCAGATCGTCGAGAGTGACCTTGTAGCCGGATAAAAACAGAGTGCCGTATAAGAGCGCGGAGGCATGGCCGTTTGACAGCACGAACCGGTCTCGATCAGCCCATTTCGAGTTCGCCGGATTGTGCTTCATGATTTTGTGAAACAGAAGGTACGCAATAGGGGCGCATCCCAGCGGTGCGCCGGGATGCCCGCTTTTCGCCTTCTCCACCTCGTCGATGGATAGCATGCGCAGAGTGTCGATGGAGATTTGATCGAGTGTAAGATCCGCAAGAGTCGCCATAGAACCGGGTTCAATCCTTTCGAAAGCTGCGAAGGGTTTCGGGTCGGGGTGTGTGAACAGGCTCTAATTCAGTCCACGATTTGTATTTCCACGTTGTAACCGAGCCAGCGATTTTGCTCAGGCCAGTGAAGAGTCCATGATAGACCACCGGTCGTCTGTTTTGGATCGGCGGCAACATCCGCGCTGTAGCCTGCGTTTCCGAGACTGCGGCTTGGCGTCGCATGCGTGGTCTGCCAATTGTCGGCCGACCACACCACCTCAAATTGAGTATCGTCCAAAATCCGCAGTGTGTCTCCTCGATTGATTCTCTGGATGGGCCTGCGCCGGCTGTAGAATTCCAGATCGCTGCGCAGTCGCTTTCTTCCGCCTGGCTCGCAGTAGCGGTTGTATACAATATCGATGCGGTCAAAGACCTTTCCGTCCACCGCCGAACGCAAAAGCTTCAGATACTCGGCATGAGCCCACACCAGTGGAACTGCAGAACCAGCCGGCTTGCCCTTCACAAGCCCTCGATCAGGCCTGTTCGCCTCGTCCCACACCTGTTCCGGCATCATCTGGCCGGAGGTGGCGAATCGCTCATATGCGCCGATTAATGGCGATGGATCGCGTCCGGCAGCCAGTTCATAGTGGGCGCGCTCGCCGGTGAAGAGCGGCCAAACGCGACCCTTGCCCCAGCCGCGAAAAGGACCGCCATCAGGGCACTGCCCGTAGCCGTCAAAGTTGTAGCGATGCCAGCCTGGGCCTTGCGGCAGATCCGTTTTGAGAACTCGATCGATCACCTTCAGGGAATCGATGATCAGCGAATCGTCCGCTCGCCGAACGCCATAGCGGACCAACTCGACGAAGCCGCCGTCGATAATCTCGCGGGCTTCGAATTCTGTCCGCTCGCCGGGCGGCCGGTTGTTGATGTGGATCATCTCGGTGCCGCAGCTCTCGCAGAAGTATGCCTCGCCCGCTTCCGGCGGACGAATCCGCATGTAATGCCGCTTGACCTCCGACACGAGCACCCCGTTGTTCGTTACCGTCCAGTCTTCGAGATGCCGCTCGATCCAATCGGCAAATTCTTCAAGAAAAACGGCCATCTCGTTTGAATCGTGGGCGCGAGCCATATCGGCCGCACAGATCAGCCCGCTGATCACCGCAGCAAGCGTTGAAGGTGAGTAGCCGGCGTTCTCCTCCCAGCGATCCTGATGCGTGATGGGCGCATGTTGCACCAGAAATCCCGCGGCGCGCTCAATGAACGGAAAAATGTCCATCTCGCCGAGGGAATCTGCCTTCCATAGTCGCCAGGCAAGGATGATCGGGAAGGCAACCTCGTCAAGTTGAACGCCCGACCAATACGGCCTGCCATCCACCCAAAAATTCTGCGCAAACCCGCCGTCGGGCTTTTGGGTGCAGGCCAGGTACACCAGGGCGCGTCGCGCAGTTTCCGCACGCCCACAGGCAAGAAGAGCCGATGCGGTCTGCACCATATCGCGAGTCCATACGAGGTGATAGCCACCCAGGTCATCGTCGCCGTGAGCCTGTCCCCACGGGATGGACGCCGATGCAACAAAGGCGCCCGAAAAGGTCTTGTCTTCGTGAGCCAGCAGAACGTTGTGGCTGGCCCGCATCAGTTTGCCTCCGTCGCACGACTTGGGCGCGAGCCACTCAGGGTTCTCCACGCGATGCCATTGGCCGATGAAGCGTTCGCGATGCTGTTCAAATGGGGTTGCAAGCGCGCTCACCGTCTTCTGCAATGCGGTGTGATTGCCTTCGCCGAGCCCAATGGCCAGCGTGAATTCACGCGCGCCATCAACGCCGGCTGCGCCCAGATTCAGCTCGCCAAAGAGCGCAATATTGCCGTTGCTCGCTGAGCCAAACTCCCAGTCCATTGCGTACTTATCCATCAGGTCCCGCCAGCCGTCGCTGGTTCCGACAAACCCGCAGCTCACACGCGAGAACCCGCAACTGGCCGCCATGGCCAGCGACGACTGATTTTTCCAGGCCAGCAGCATCTTGTGTCCGGCCACATCGAGGGCACGGCCCGTATTACCCGCTCCTCCTCCGTCGAGATGGGGAGCCAGCAGTGCGTATATCTTCAGCCGCGGAATCAGGTCCTCGTGCCCCTCGAGGCGAACCCGCTGCAGGATCACGCTGTGGTGTGGGTCGCAGATGATCTCCTTGGTAAGCGTGTAGCGGCCGTCCACGTCGCGATTGATGTAGCGTACGCCGAGGGCTTCCTGATGAATGTATTCGAATGTAGACAGCAGATGGCGCTTCTCCTCGTGTACGAAGGTTTCGCCATCGGTGACGAGAAACTCCATATCGCGAACCTGGGCGCTGTCGATCGTCGGATGATAGATCTCGTTCAGGATGCCGTGGGAGCAGGTAAACCAAACCCGGCTCGAGGCGGAGTAGGCAGTGCCCACAGCATCCTTC
>Ga0126381_100008434_pt1 | contig 11523 bp, 6 predicted proteins | sample PanSoiMetPlot_28_FD_96465 | JGI IMG/M metagenome (GOLD analysis project Ga0126381, IMG submission 96465) | Tropical forest soil microbial communities from Panama - MetaG Plot_28 | ecosystem: Environmental > Terrestrial > Soil > Tropical forest > Bulk soil | place: Panama | collected 2016-02-17 | reverse complement strand
GGGACAAATGCGGATTTCGATCAGTCGGTGAGCACGCTGCAGGCAGGCCAAGCCTCTCAGCCGGTGGCGCTTCCAGGCAATAAGCTGGCAATGGCGGTGGTGACGGCGGTGCAGCCGGCGCGGGCCAGCACCTTCCAGGAAGTCGAGAGCAAGGTGCGCGACACGCTGACGCAGACGAAATTGCGGCAGGTGGTAGAGAAACACGCCCACGAGTTGTATGACAAGACGAAGGCTATGGGCGGCGACCTGGCGAAAGCAGCGAAATCGATGGGGCTGGACGCAAAGACCTCCGACGAATTCACGCGGACGGGCGCGGTGGAAGGACTTGGGTCAGCCGGACTTTTCCAGGCGGGCTTCTCACAGCCGGACGGGTCAATCCTCCAGCCAGCCGGCCTTCCGGACGGCGGATGGGTGGTAGGGAAGGTGATGGCTCACGCGCCGGCCGACATGTCGAAACTGGCGGAACAGCGCTCCAGCCTACGCGATGAGATCAAGGGCCAGCGGGCTCGCGAACGCGCGCAGCTATTCGACTTGGGTGTGCGCGATGAGCTCAAGAAGGAAGGCAAGCTCAAGTATCATCAGGACGTCATCGATCAACTGATGAATCAGTACCGCACTCCATCGGGCAGCTAATGCTTCACAACCTGCTGGAACTCTACCGGTCGCTGACGAACCCGGACCGACTGGTCCTGATGCTCAACACAATGTTGGCGGGCTGGGTTTCCTACGTAGCGCTGTTCGCGGTGGTGTTTTCGGAAACGGGGCTGCTGGTAGGGTTCTTTCTACCGGGCGACTCGTTTCTGTTCACCATCGGGGTGGTAGCAGGGTTGGGCGCGCTCGACATCGTAAAGGTCAACATGGTGCTGATGGCCGCTGCAATCCTGGGCGATTCCACGGGTTACTTCCTGGGGCGCAAGACCGGACCGAAGATCTTCAGCCGACCCGATTCGCGCCTCTTCAAACAGGAGTACGTCACGCGTACGCGGCGGTTCTACGAACGTTACGGCGGCAAGACGATCGTGCTGGCGCGCTTCGTGCCGATCGTGCGGACGTTTGCGGCGTTTGTTGCGGGTGTGGGTCAGATGCCCTACTTTCGATTCCTGCCGTTCAGCCTATGCGGCGGAATCGGCTGGGTGGCGCTCATGACCACCGCCGGTTTCTGGCTGGGCCGCATACCGTTCGTGAAGCACAATTTCGATAAGGTAGTGCTGCTGATCATCTTCCTGTCGCTACTGCCCACGATCATCGAAGTGTTGAAGAGCCGCCGAGAGAAGCATGCCGGCGACGTGATCGCAGCGGCCGACGTGCAAGACTGAGCGCGAAGTCAGCCGATTCGCCCTACCAGGCCCGCCGCGAAGAGGCGCTCGTCCACACGACCTAGCAGCACAGGCGGGCGGAGGATGTCGGTGTGGCTGATTTCGGTCAGGTACTCCGGCACGAACCACACTTCCTCTTCCGCAGTCATCCAGTGGTCCGCATCGAAGCGCCGGAGATCCACGGGCCGGGAATAACGGCGTAACGTTTTCTCCTTGCGGAGGTTGTAGTAGTGCTCGAAATACGACATCACCAGCTCGCGCAAAGTGCGGTAGACGGGCTCGCGGTAGCGCAAGCCGGCGTAGTTCGATTTCGCGACCGAGCCCCAGTGACCACGCTGCCGGAAGACGGCGAGCACGTGGTCGTCGTCGCGCACGGCTTCGAGATCGAGAAGCAAGGGCGGATGGCCAAGCATGCGCAGCGCGGCTGCGCCGAACAACGCGCCTTCCATGCAGTGCGCGGTGCGGTCGCGCAGCACACGGCGCGGCGAGCGGCAGGTCTCGCCTCCTTGCTCTTTGTTGTACGCCAACTCGAAATCGAGAAAGCGCTGGATCTTCTGCGGCGTATTGAGGCGACGGAACACTGACCGCTCGGCGGGCGTCCACGAGTTGGGGAGCATCAGGACAAGAGTAACTCGCGGGCGACTGGACGGCGCAACCGGTCAGGCGACTGCGTGCCGCGGCTCCACTTCGAACTTCAGGTCGCCGGTTTCCGTGTCGGCGTCCACCAGCACTGTGTTACCGTCCTTCACCTCGCCCTTCAGCAGCAGGCGGCCGAGCGGCGTCTCAATCTTCTTCTGGATAACGCGCTTCAGCGGGCGCGCGCCGTAATGCGGATCGTAGCCGGTGCGCACCAGATTGGCGCGGGCTACATCGGTGAGCTCGAGCGTGATGTGACGCTCCGCGAGCCGGGCGCGCAGTCGACCGAGCTGAATCTCCACGATCTTCTTCAAGTGCTCCTGCGTGAGCGGATGGAAAACGATGATATCGTCGACGCGGTTGAGGAACTCCGGACGGAAGCGCTCCTTCATCTCTTCCGGCCGCGCGTTCGAGGTCATGATGATGATGGAATTTTTGAAATCGACCGTGCGGCCCTGGCCGTCGGTGAGGCGTCCGTCATCCAGAATCTGGAGCATCACATTAAACACATCGTGGTGCGCCTTTTCGATTTCGTCGAACAGCACTACGCAGTACGGGCGCCGGCGCACAGCTTCGGTCAATTGTCCGCCTTCCTCATAGCCGACGTATCCCGGTGGCGCACCCACCAGGCGAGCGACTGTATGCTTCTCCTGGTATTCCGACATGTCGATGCGGATCATGGCGTGCTCGTCATCGAAGAGTGCCTGCGCGAGAGCACGCGCCAGCTCTGTCTTACCAACACCTGTCGGGCCGAGGAAGATAAAACTTCCGATCGGCCGGTTGGGGTCTTTCAGACCTGAGCGTGCGCGGATGACTGCTTCGGCGACGGCAGTAACCGCTTCGTCCTGCCCAACGACGCGCCGGTGGAGAAACTCCTCCAGGCCGAGCAGTTTCTGCATCTCGCCTTCGAGCAAGCGCGTGACCGGAACGCCGGTCCAGCGGCTCACGACCTCGGCGATGTCCTCCTCGGAAACCTCTTCCTTAATCAGTTTGGATTTCGACTGCTGCTGCTCGAGTTTGGCGGATTCCTCGGCCAATTGCCGCTCGAGAGTCGCCAGCTTGCCGTACTTGAGCTCGGCGGCGCGATTGAGATCGTACTGGCGCTGCGCCTGGTCAATCTCAGCTTTTGTCTGCTCCACCTGTTCGCGAATCTGGCGCAACCGTTCGACGGCATCCTTTTCGCCCTGCCAGCGGGCGGAGAGAGCGTCGAAATCGGCCTTAGCGTCGGCCAGCTCTTTTTCCAACTTATGCAGGCGCTCGCGCGACGCGGCGTCGGTCTCCTTGCGCAGAGCGGAGCGCTCGATTTCAAGCTGCATGATGCGCCGCCGCGTCTCGTCCAACTCGGCGGGCATGGATTCGATCTCGGTGCGCAGGCGGGCGGCCGCTTCGTCGACGAGATCGATGGCTTTGTCAGGCAGAAAGCGGTCGGTGATGTAGCGATTCGACAGAACGGCGGCCGCCACGAGCGCGGTATCTTTGATGCGCACTCCGTGGTGCACCTCATAGCGCTCCTTGAGGCCTCGCAGGATAGAAATGGTGTCCTCCACCGAGGGCTGATCCACCAGCACGGGCTGGAAACGACGCTCCAACGCGGCGTCCTTTTCAATGTGTTTGCGGTATTCGTCGAGCGTGGTGGCGCCGATGCAGTGGAGTTCGCCACGCGCCAACATGGGCTTCAGCAGATTGCCGGCGTCCATGGCGCCTTCGGCCTTCCCGGCGCCGACTACCGTGTGCAACTCGTCAATGAAAAGGACGATCTCGCCGGCCGAGTCCTGCACTTCCTTGAGGACGGCCTTCAGGCGCTCTTCAAATTCGCCACGGTACTTGGCACCGGCGATGAGCGCGCCCATGTCGAGCGCCACGATGCGCTTGTTCTTAAGACTCTCGGGTACGTCGCCGCGCACGATGCGCAACGCGAGTCCCTCGACGATGGCAGTTTTACCGACGCCAGGCTCGCCGATCAGCACGGGATTGTTCTTGGTGCGGCGCGACAGCACCTGGATGACACGGCGGATCTCCTCATCGCGCCCGATTACCGGGTCGAGCTTTCCTGTGGAGGCGAGCTTGGTGAGGTCGCGGCCGTAGCGCTCGAGGGCTTCGTAAGTGGCCTCGGGATTCTGGGAGGTGACGCGTTGGCTGCCACGCACATCACGCAGCGCCTGCATCAGGCGCTCGCGCGTAAGGCCGGACTCCTTGAAAACCTTGCCGAGAGCGCCGCGGTCATCGAGTGCGGCGAGCAAAACGTGCTCTACCGATATGTATTCGTCTTTGAGCTTGCGGGCTTCGTCTTCGGCGTCGGTGAGCAGGCGGTTGAGACGCTGCGTGACATAGATCTGGTCGGGGGCGCTGCTCGGTCCGGAGACCTTAGGCATGCGGTCCAGGTCGGCCTCGATTCGGCGCGTGAGGGTTTCGACATTTATCCCGGCCTTGGTTAGAATGCCGGGTGCGAGACCCCCCTCCTGTTCAAGAAGCGCGGACAGCAGATGTTCGGCATCAATCTGCTGGTGACCGTAGCGAACGGCCTTCGACTGCGCCGCCCGAATGCCTTCCTGCAACTTTTCGGTGAAGCGATTGATGTCCATACGTCCGTCTGACTATATGATCGGGAAAGGCGGACGTTAGTTGCAAGGGGTTGAACGCGAAGCGGGCTGCCGGGTGTACGTCAGGAGCGCATTAATTGGCCACAGATGAACGCAGATAAACGCAGATGAAACCCAGGAACCGGCTCACGCTCGCGGGAATGCGCGCACGTATTGCACGGGCACTGGTGATTCGGCGCCAAGCTCGCGCCCGGCGTGGAGAGCGAAATAGGGATTGCGCAGCATCTCGCGGGCGAGTAGCACCAGGTCGGCCTGGCCGCAGGCGACGATCTCCTCAGCCTGGCGTGCGCCGGTAATCAGGCCGACCGCGCCGGTCAGTATGCCGGCTTCACGCTTGATACGGTCGGCGAAGGGGACCTGGTATCCGGGCGTGGCGGGGATCTGCGCGGCCGGGTCCGAACCGCCCGAAGAGCAATCGATCAGATCGACGCCCAGCCCGCGCAGGCGGCGCGCCAGTTCCACCGAATCGTCGGGCGTCCACCCGCCCTCGACCCAGTCGGTGGCCGATATGCGAACGAACAGCGGAAGCCGTTCCGGCCAGGCGCGGCGCACGGCGGCGGTGACTCCAAGCGCGAATCGCATCCGGTTTTCGAGCGAGCCGCCATACTCGTCGGTGCGGTGATTGCTGAGTGGCGAGAGAAACTCGTGGGCCAGATAGCCGTGTGCGCAGTGGATTTCGAGGAGCTGGAATCCTGCAGCCAATGCACGGTGGGCCGCGGCGGCAAAGGCCTCGCAGATGCAGTGAATCTTTTCCTTCGACAACTCCGTGGGGGGCGGATCGGCGGCTCGGAATGGAATCGGGCTCGGCGCCACGGGACGCCAGCCACCATGGCCTTCAGGGATGGTGGCGCCGCCTTCCCACGGCGGGCGCGTCGAGGCCTTTCTCCCGGCGTGTGCGATCTGCATTCCCGGAATGGCACCCTGGCCGGCGATGAAGCGCGCGACGCGGGCCAGAAAGTCGACGTGCTCGTCCTTCCAGATCCCGAGATCGGCGGGCGAGATGCGGCCAATCGGCTCGACGGCTGCTGCTTCGGTAATGACCGCGGCGGCTCCTCCGACGGCCCGGCTGCCGAGATGGACGAAGTGCCAGTCGTTCGCGAAGCCGTCCTCGCTGGAATACTGGCACATGGGCGAAACGGCGATACGGTTCCGAAAGGTAACGTCGCGGATGCGAAGCGGCGCGAAGAGGTGGGCCATCACCTCAGTGTAATCCGCGCATTATGCGGGCAACGCATCCGCCGAGGGGAACAGGTGCGAGGCCAGTGAGAGGAAAGCGGCTATGCATACTCGGCGGCGGCACGGCCAGCCGTTTTAACCCAGCAGCGCAATACCTCGGCTACGCTCCAGGCTTGTGCGATGCAGCCCCGCGGGGTGTACGGAGCTTCTGCGTCGAAGATCTCGCTGATCGATCCTATACACTGCTGGCTGAGGTGAGGCGCAAAGCCGTTGAGGAGCTTGCGCGCATCGGCGTTCTGATCGGGATGCAACTTCACCCAGGCATCGATGTAAGGTCCGATCAGCCACGCCCAGACAGTACCCTGGTGATATGCCGCGTCGCGGGCGCGCAGATCGCCGTAATACTTCGATTTGTATTCGGGGCTTCCGGGCGCAAGGGAGCGTAGTCCTATAGGGGTCAGTAGCCGCTCGGTGATGATGTTCATCACCGGCTCCCAGCGCGCCCGATCGAGCACGGGACAGTCGAGGGAGATTGCGAACACCTGGTTGGGACGGCACGAGTCGTCGTCGCCGCCACCTTCCGCGTCCACGACATCGTAAAGATATCCACCCTCTTCGTACCAGAAACGCCGATTGAAAGACTCCCGCACGCGGGACGCCGCCTCGCCAAACGGCTTCGCGTCGTTATCGCCGATCTCCTCACGGACCCAGCCCTCCAGCAAACAGAGGGCGTTGTACCAAAGGGCGTTGATCTCCACAGCTTTTCCGCGCCGGGGCGTTACGACCCAGTCGCCAACCTTCGCGTCCATCCAGGTAAGCTGATACCCCTGCTGCCCTTGTCGCAGCAGTCCGTCGGCCGGGTCCACGCCGATGCCGAACCGGGTGCCCTTCAGATGGCAGTCCACGATCTCCAACAACTTGGGAAGGATGAGGCGCAGTGTCGTGCGGTCGCCGGTGAGTGCTATGTAGCGTTGCAACGCGTGGAAAAACCATAGCGTTGCGTCGGCGGTGTGGTAGAGGCCTTCCTGCTGGCCTTCCGGGAACAGATTCGGGATTAGGCCGTCACGCACATAGTGCGCGAACGTGCGTAGAATCCAGCCGGCCTCCTCCTTTCGGCCGGATGTGAGCGTGAGACCTTCCAGGCTGATCATGGTATCGCGGCCCCAGTCGGTGAACCAGTGATAGCCTGCGATGACGGTGCGAATCTCATCGCCGGCGGCGCGTGCACGAGCCGCGTCCTGCACGCGGCCCACGGGCGTGATGAGAAACTGATCGGCGGCGAACAGCATCTCGGCGCCGAAGCCGGTCCGTGCTTCAGGCGGTGCGCCCGCGACTAACAGGTGACGCCGGTCGATCTCTGCACGGCAGGCTGCTTCCGGTTCGAGCGCATGCACGATTTCCCATTCTTCCGTAGACGCAATCAGAGTAGCCTGCCCGCCTTCCTCCAGATCGGTGCGGAAGTATCCGGGGCTCCATAGCGATCCCTGCCAGCCGTAACCGCGGCTGCGCTCGGTGGCGTAAGGAATCGGAGAGGTCTCCTTGCGATCGAACGTGAATGCCGCGTGCGGTCCCTCGATCATCAGCCGTAACGCCGGCATGTCCGAGCCACCGCCGACCTCGAACTGATCGCCCCTAACGGTGAGGACATATTGCCGCGTGTCGGTCTCATCCACGGGAGCGTCATGCGAACGGAAGTGAACGGCCGGCCGGAGTCCCAGCCGCAGCTTGCCCTCGCCCGAGAGCAGCCGATAGATGAGGTGGACAGTGTTCTGACGATAGAGCATCAGCAGCCGCTTTTCCAGTACATAACCGTCCACCTCGTATCGCCAGACCGGAAGCCCCCATTCCAGACGAAACTCCGCGAGCGGAAGAATACTCTCCGGCTTGACGTCGGCGAGTTCCTCGGCGCCCGTGTAGACAACGTGATGGGCGGGCAATCGCAGGCGCTCCGAGAGGCCGTTCAGCATCATGGTGCGGCCGAGGGGGTTGGGCAAGGCGGCGACCAGCAGTCCGTGATACCGCCTCGTAATCGCACCGCTCACTGTTCCCGAGGCATAACCGCCCAAGCCGTTCGTAACCAGCCACTCTTCCTTGAGGTGGGGATCCTGCTCGCCTACGGCATCCGGCGCCGGAGGCTGGCGTTTCGGCAACACTCGAGTGATAGGGGTCATACGATTTCGGAATCTCCCGGGCACAGCAGCACTGCTGCATGTCCGGGCATCTTCCATTCCGGGCCGAGGCAAGGCGTCGGCGTCCCGGAACCGCCATATTGGGGGTCCTCACTGGACCATTGCAATTGCCAGCCCGCGCACTCTGGGGATGCGATCAACGGCTCGGCCGCGGCAGCGATGTCTAGCTCGCGTCCCAAGTTCACTACCAGCAGGCGGTCATCGCCGTTGCGCTCCCCGAAGTAGCGGATCAGGAAGCATTCGGCCGCGAGCACAGCTCCGTCGATCGCACGCCTGCCTTCCCTTAGGGCCCGCCGAATCACGGGATCGTCGCGCCGCAGCCTCAGCAGATCGCGATGCATGCGGTAAGCCGGAGCGTTCTTCTCACGCTCGCTCGGATCCAGCTTGCAAGCTTCGAAGGTAGCGGGATCGGCCGGGTCGGGCTGCCGGTGCTGCACCTCAGGGCGTGCCATGCTGGCGAACTGGGACAGGAACTTCAGCCGGCCTTCGCGCACCAGGCTGCGCAACTCGCCTTGATGATCGGCGAAATAGTTGAACGGCGCGGAGGCCGCGAACTCCTGCCCCTGAAAAAGCAGTGGCGTGCCCGGAGAAAGCAGTAGCAGTCCGGTGATAGCGCGATAGCGCCCCGGGCTGGTAAGCCGGTCAAGCCGCTGTCCGCCGTAGCCGTTCGAGACCTGGTCATGGTTCTGCACGAACAGCACAAACTGCCAGGAGCGCAGATCGCACGAGGGTGATCCCCGAGGCGCCGTCTGCCACGGATACCACTGCCCCTGAAACAGGTATCCGAACTTCAGCATGGAGATGAACTCCTGCGGTTGGCCGGTGTAGTTTGAAAAGTAAGCCTCATCGTGGCCGGTCACGGCGACGCGCGCGGAATGGTGAAAGTCATCGTTCCAGAGGCCGTCAATTCCGTACCCGCCTTTGTCCCCGGCCCGGGCCAGCCGCGCGTGCTGGCGCTCGTTTTCCGCCACTACGAAGCAGCGGCGTCCGTTGGCGGCAGCGCGAAATGCGCGCGTCAGTGCCGCTATGATGTTGTCGTTCGAGCAATCGAAGATCTGCTGTGTGGCATCGAGCCTGAGGCCATCGATATGGTATTCGTCCGCCCAATACGCAGCGTTGGCAATTACAAGCTCGCGCAGACCTTCCGCACCAGGTCCATCGAAGTTGAGCGCCTCGCCCCATTCGTTCTCATACCGGGTGCTGAAGTATTCTTTCGAATATTCGCGCCAGTAATTGCCGTCGGGACCGAAGTGGTTATAGACCACGTCCAGCACGACGGCGATTCCGACGCGGTGCGCCTCGTCGACAAAACGGCGGAAATCATCGGCCTGTCCGTAAAGGCGCGTGGGCGCGAACCAGTCCACGCCATCGTAGCCCCATCCGAAGCGGCCGGAGAACTCGGCCACCGGCATCACTTCGACCGCCGTGATCCCTACAGACGCCAACTCAGCCAGTTCGCGCCGCGCGGCATTCCACGTTCCCTCGCGGGTGAATGTGCCGATGTGGATTTCCGAGATCACCTGGCCCAGGAGCTCGGCGCCGCGCCAGCTTTCGTCAGTCCATCGGAATCCTTTGGGATCGACCACCTGTGACGGTCCATGCGGTCCCTCCGGCTGGAACCGCGACGCAGGATCGGGAAGCGCGTCGCCGCCGTCCAGCCGAAAACGGTAGAGGGAACCCTCGCGCGCCTCTTTCACCAAGCCGGAAAAGTGACCGCCCGGTTCGCGTTCAAGCTCGGCGGAGGGTCCATCTTCGAACACGACTTGGACGCTGCGGCGGCATGGAGCCCAAACCCGAAAGTGGACCCCGGCGTCGCTGAGCTCGGCACCGATGGGGAAGCGACGTGACATAGCAGGTCAGAGAGTCAGCGGTGCGGTGGAGCGGAACAGGAGAGGCACGGCCATCAATCCGCCAACTCTCGCAATACCGCTGAACTGCGCGGCACCATCTCGTAGTACTCGCCTGACGGAATGACGGGCTTATCGCCTTTATCGGGAAAGGCCGTGTCGATCTCCAGCTCCCACGCTGTTCCCGGCCGCCGTGGCATGAAGAACCGGATCGGCTCCGTATGCGGATTAAACAGAATCAGGAACGTCTCGTCCTGGATCGGCTCGCCCACGCCGTTCACGTCTTCCAGGGTGCGGCCGTTGAGGCGGACGCCGATGCAGCGAACCCAACCGGCATTCCACTCTTCGGTGGTCATCTCGCCGCCGTCGAGCCGCAGCCAAATGATGTCCTGCTCCTCGCGGCCGTCCACCTGGCGTTGTCCTGTCCCTGGGTTGATCGGCCGGTCCTGAAAGAACTTTCGACGGTGCAGGTTGGGATGCTGGCGGCGCAATTCCACCACCTTGCGCGTGAACTCCAGCAGCATTTTCGCTGCCTCATCCAGCTCCCAGTTGAACCAACTGATCTCGTTGTCCTGCGCGTAGGCGTTATTGTTGCCTTTCTGTGTGCGGCCGATCTCGTCGCCGCCGCAGATCATCGGAACGCCCTGCGAAACCAGAAGGGTAGTCAGGAAGTTCCGCTTCTGCCGCTCGCGGACGTCGGCTATTTGCGAATCCTCGGAAGGCCCTTCGGCGCCGTAGTTGTAGGAATGGTTATCGTTGGTGCCGTCGCGATTTCCTTCGCCGTTTGTATCGTTATGTTTCTCGTTATAGCTCACCAAATCATTCAGCGTGAAACCATCATGCGCCGTGATGAAGTTTACGCTGGCAGTGGGATGCCGGCCGTCGCGCTGGTATAAGTCGCTCGATCCCGTCAGGCGGTAGCCGAGCTCGGCCAACTGGCCGTCGTCACCCTTCCAGTAGCGCCGCACGACATCACGATAGCGTCCGTTCCATTCGGCCCATAACGGCGGGAACTTGCCCACCTGATATCCGCCTTCACCGACGTCCCAGGGCTCGGCGATCAACTTCACCTGAGAAACCACCGGATCCTGGTTGATGATGTCGAAGAATGCCGAAAGGCGATCCACGTCGTGCAGTTCGCGGGCCAGCGCGGCCGCCAGGTCGAAGCGAAAACCATCGACGTGCATTTCCTGAACCCAGTACCGCAGACTATCCATGATGAGCTTCAGCACCTGCGGATGCCGCACGTTCAGCGTATTCCCTGTGCCGGTGTAATCCATGTAATATCGGGGCTTATCGTTGACCAGGCGGTAATACGTGCTGTTGTCGATGCCGCGGAAGCTCAGAGTGGGGCCCATGTGGTTGCCTTCCGCCGTATGGTTGTAAACGACATCGAGAATCACTTCGATGCCGGCGCGGTGCAGCGCCTTGACCATAGCTTTGAATTCGCCAATCTGCTCGCCGTGATCTCCGGCGGAACTATAGCGCGCTTCCGGCGCAAAAAAGTTGACGGAGTTATAGCCCCAATAGTTGTGCAGCTTGCGATCGAGCAGGTGCTTATCGTCCACGAACTCATGCACCGGCATCAACTCCACAGCAGTGATGCCGAGCTTCTTTAAATACTCGATGGCGACCGGATGTCCCAGTCCGGCATACGTGCCGCGCAACTCCTCGGGAATTTCGGGGTGGCGCGCCGTGAAGCCCTTGACGTGCATTTCATAGAGCACCGTATCGTGAAACGGGGTGAGCGGCGGACGGT
>Ga0126381_100008433_pt1 | contig 11523 bp, 14 predicted proteins | sample PanSoiMetPlot_28_FD_96465 | JGI IMG/M metagenome (GOLD analysis project Ga0126381, IMG submission 96465) | Tropical forest soil microbial communities from Panama - MetaG Plot_28 | ecosystem: Environmental > Terrestrial > Soil > Tropical forest > Bulk soil | place: Panama | collected 2016-02-17 | reverse complement strand
GGCTGATTGATGACATCCTCAGCGAACGTCGCTGGAAGGGAGGGCACAAGCGAAGCATTTCAAGAGCGCCGCCCACAAGCAAACCACCGCTCGTTGGCAGATCCGTGCGTTGGCCAGGGCCGGTCCCGGAACGGCCCCGCTGACCGTCATCGAAGGCATCACCGCTGGAGTCAAGGGTAAGCCGCCAATCGGCGCGGGAACGGTTCTCCGCCTACTGACGATGCGGATGATCCGGACGGGCCGGACCGGGAACGGGCGGCGGGAAGGAATGGGCTAGGCGGGCACGGCGCGGCCCAGCCTGGACCCCGGCCGCGACGGCTGCCAGGATGAGACCGGCGCGTGCGGCGAGGAGAGGGGTAGCGGGCCGTGTCACTTGAGATCAAGCGGCTGCACCTGGGAGCGACCCCCGGCGACACCGAGCGGTGGCCGGTGCACGGCTTCGTGGTTACTTACCCGGGCGGGGCCGCCCTGATCGACACCGGGGTCGGCGGGCCGCCGGACCTGATCCGGGACTGGGAGGTGGTCAACGTCACCGCCGCTGACGCCCTGGGCGGCCTCGGCTTGGTCCCCGGCGACATCGACCTAGTCATCAACACGCACCTGCACTTCGACCACTGCGGCCAGAACGCGGTGTTCAAGCACGCGGCCTTCTACGTGCAGCGGGCCGAGCTTGACCGGTGCCGGCGCGAGTCGCCCGTGCTCTATGACTGGTTCGACTTCCAGAACGCAAGCTTCGAGCTGCTGGACGGCGACGCCGAGATCCGGCCCGGTCTGTCGGTGATCACCACCCCCGGGCACACCTCCGGCCACCAGTCGGTGCTGGTCGCCGCCGAGGACGGCGGCCCGGACCTGCTGATCGGCGACGCTGCCTACACGCCCCGCCAGTACCGGCCCGAGCCCGGCCCGCTCCCCCCCGGCCAGGCCGCCGACGAGAACGCCTGGCATGCCTCGATGAATCGGATGTTGGCGCTGACCCCGGCCCACGTCCACTTCTGCCACCACACTGACGTAGTGCACGGCTAAGGGCGCTTCCCGCGAGATTCAGGGGATGAACCTCCCATGGGGTGCGACGCGACCGGTCGCCGCCAGGGCGGTTGCGAGGGCGAAGATTGTGATGAAGAGAAGCGCCACGAGTAGCCTGGTAACCCGGCTCGCCTGCCGTTTTCTCCGATGAGGGTGTAGGTGTGCCTTGTTACTCATCATGTTCCTCTCATGGAACGGCAGCGATCGAATCGTAGATCACTCGGGCTGACTGACCAAAGGCCCCAGCGGCTGCCGGTGAGCGCAGGACGGGGGCTGAGCAGGTGCCACCAGCAGGAACGCGGACGCGGGAGGCACGCTGAGTGTCCGATGATCCGGCAACGAATCACACAGTCTCGTCGGCCAACGATCAGGCACCCGAGCACGAACGGCCTGCACGCTGGTGGGTCAGGCGGTTGCGAAGGCTCCGCGCGACGATCGAGACGCAGCAGGCCGAGGAGGCCGAGGTCGGCGCCGTTGAGCGCCAGGAGCGGGAACGCCTGTCCATGCTGGTGCGTGTGCGGGCCGACGAGCGTCAACGTGTCGTGCATCAGCGTTTCCCTCACTTGCCGCATCGGTTCATCGCCCCGATCGCCGAGGTCGCCGCCCGGCCGCGGATCGATGATCTGGCTACCCACGCTGGGGCACTGACGTATGCCTCGTTCCTGGCTATCCCGCCGCTGCTCCTTTTCGCTTCATCAGTCGTGGGCTTCGTATTTGCCGGGCGTCCGCAGGCGGCGCAAAGTGCCGTCAACGAGCTGGTCAGCCTGGTGCCCGGCCTCAGCTCGGTGGTAACGGCCCAGGTGCAGGCCGCTGTAGAGGGGCGGGTGACACTCGGGGTGATCGGGTTGCTTGGCCTGTTGTGGACGGCGTCGGGTTTCGCGAGCCGGCTGCGACACGCGCTCGGGGTGATCTTCCGGACCCAGTGGGTGGGCCTGCTCACCGGGCGGATCAGGGGCACGGTAATCGGATTGCTCATGGTGGCCGCATTCGTCGCGCTGGCAACGTTTACAGCGATTGAGGCCAAGCTTCAAATAGACCACCGGACGACGCTCGCAGCCCTGTTCCAATTCGGCGCTTTCGCGGTCGGCGGATTCGTGCTTTTCCTGGTCACCTACCGCCTGCTCACGCCGGGGAAAGGCATAAGACTCCGGGACCACCTCCCGGGGGCTGTGGTATTCACCGTCGCATGGCTGGCCCTGACGGCACTGGGGGGCCTGGTATTCGCCGAGCTGATCCAGAAGTCGACCGCCTTGTACGGGACGATCGGCGGGATCTTTGGCTTCCTCGCGTTCCTCTACGCCACGATGTGGTCACTGCTGACCGGGGCCGAACTGTCGGCCGTGTTGAAGAGCCGACGGGAAGGCTAACACAGGCGCTCGTACATGCACCGCAGCGTGGTCGATTCAATCACCGTATAGATCCGCTCATGCCGGACCGCTTCGGACGATGGAGCTGTGGCCAGCCACTGTGTCACCTGCTCCGCTCCCACGGCAACGAAGCCGATCGAGATGATGTCGCGCGGGTCGGTGAGGCTTTGCGCGTTGAGCACTCTGGTCGGAACGCCGAATCCCTCGTCAGCCTCCCACTCGCGCATGAAGTCCTGGGAGGTGGCACGGTTAGGTCCGGTTGGGGGTGGAGTCCCTCTGAGCGTGCCCAGGTCAGAGGTCCCCTCCCAGTAGCGGAAGGGCGTTCTCGCTAACGCCGTTGCTAACAGCTGCCTCAGTTGGCGCCACGTCGCGGGCGGGTCCGGTCTCAGCTTGTTCCTCATCCAGGCGACTCAATGCCACCAGTTCAAGGCCAAATGCCAGGAGGCGGTTCAGCACGCCGTAGAGGGCCGCCTGGTCTAGCTCGCCAGTCAGCCCGGTGTTCGATCCGTCGTATTCGATGCACATATCTTCGAATACTTCACAGGTGAACTTGCCCAGCCTGCCGGACACGATGATCCGATAGCGGTGAGGTCCCACGTTGCTTCCTATTGGTTCAGATGACCGGCATATCCATCCTGATCAGCGCAGATAGCGGGCAAGGGTGGGCATGTGCCGTCCCCCTCGTAAAGACTTACGGAAACCATACAGAGTGTCCGGCAGTTGTCAAACTGTCTGATTCCAGCCGATGTGTCGACCAATGTGATCGCACGAGATTTACTGGTCCCATCAGGTCCCATGACTTCCCGGCGCAGGGAGACACCGATGCCACCGTCACGACCAGCCTCTCGCGTGCAGCGTCGCGTCGCCCGCACCAAGGCCGCGATCGAGGACGCCTTCGTGCAGCTGGTACTCGAGCGCGACTATGAGCGTGTCGCCGTAGAAGACATCTGCGACCGAGCTGACCTGGCCCGGGCCACCTTCTACTCGCACTATCCCAACAAGGAAGCCGTGCTCTTCTCGGTCTTCAACCGGCTCATCGAGGACCTGATGGAGCGCATCGCCTACCGCAGCGGACCGTGGGACGAGGTCCGCCGGGATGCCATTCAGGCTGGCTACGCACATGCGGCCGAGATGCCCGACCTGTACCGTGCCTGTCTGAGCGACGCCCGGACCCGCCGGGCCTACCTCTCTACCCTGAGCCGCTACACCGAGCAGAACTATCGTGATCGGCTCAATGCCCTCAACAGGCAGCCGCGCGTCCCGGTCCCCGTGATGGCGCGAGCCTTCGTGGGGGCACACGTCGCCGTCATGGAAGCCTGGCTGGCTGGCGACCTCGAAGGTGACGCCAACCAACTCGCCAGCATGACCCTCGACCTTCTCATTGCCGGCTCCGCCTGGGCTAACGGATTCCGCCTCGACGAGCTCGGATACGAACCGGGGCGCCCGACTGATGCCGGTAACCGGGTGCCGTCACCGGCAAAGGCAAGGCAGCACCGTCCTCAGCCTGTCAGTACTTCCGCGTCCGAGGATGCTGCCGGAGAATCACAGTGACGCTATATGCGCAGGCTAAAGCTCGGCGGCTGGCAACGGTGGATCCGCCACTCGCCTAGCGTGTGCAGGAGCCTCACCCGCTTGAGCCCGCAAACCTGCCGGGCGGGCATGCCCCGGCCATCGACCGGACACCGCAACAGGCGCATCCTGGAAGAATGCAGTCCACCTCGCATGACCTATGGGCCAACCGTCGCGACCTAGTCGCCGACCATCGGGATGCCGTAGCTGGTCAGCGGGAACGGGAGGCCGATCAGCGGGATGCCGTGGCCGATCAGCGGGAGCGGGACGCTGACCAGCGGGAACGGGAAGCCGACGAGCGCGATGCCGTGGCCGATAAGCGAGAGCGGGACGCGGACCTGGCGCAGACGCTCGGCCAGGCCGTGGCAAACCGGCAGGTACGCGCCGAGCAAGCAGTGGCCAGGGCCTTGGCCAAGATGGCCAGGAGCACGGAGGTCATCAAACGCAGCAAGGCCGCCCTGCAGCGCGAAGAAGCCAGGCAGCAGCGGGGACGAGAACGCGCCCGGCGGGAATACGACGCCTGGCCAGTCAGGTTGCTCAGCTCCTAGGTGAGCGCGAGTGGGAGCAGCGCGAGGCCGCCATGCGAACACGCGCCGTGCACGAGGAAGCCAGCCGCCTGCGCAGCATCGCCCGCAACACCGCCGAACGAGCCGCCAGCGCCCGCAACGAGGCCCGGGCGGCTCGGCAGCAAGCCCCGACGGCATAACGCCCGGATAGGCACGGCCAAGCCCACGCGCTACAGTCCTGGCCGGGCTCAGATCCCGGGGTAGTGTCAGCCGATGGGGAACGGCGGCTGCCACCACGATGGCGTGGTCTGTACATCGATGCGGTCGACCCACTTGACCCACCAGTAGCCCCGCCGCCCTGGGGCCACGAGGCGCACGGGGAACCCGTGATCGGCCGACAGGGGAACGCCGCCCACCTGCGTGGCGAGCAGCAAGCGATCTAGGTCGCGGATCGGGAAACGGACCCAGTAGCCGGTGACCGAGTGAACATACACGCTTTGCGCTCCAGGTCGGGGGTGGAGCAACGTGCCCAGCGGTATGCCGGTCCAGTCCTGGTGGGAGTACCAACCGGACGTGCAGTCCAGCGTGGCCCGCACGTGGGTGCCGGAAGCGGGCAGCTCTGCGAGCGTTAGCACTCGGCGCCCGTGCCCGTCGTTGGTGGTCAGCCGCCACCGGTCCGGGTCGATGGCAGGTACGGCGTCGAGCAGCCAACTGGTCGACGGCATTGCCTCCGGCTGGAACGAAGCCGTCTCGTACGAGCCGGTGAAGCGGCGCCTGGCCCCAGGCAGGCTGAGCACGCTGATCGCGGCCTCGCCGGCGGCATACAGCCCGGCAGCGCCCACTGCCAGCACCCCGGCACGCAGCAGCGTCCGGCGCGAGAGATCGGCCCGGCGCGGGTGGAGGCCCCGGGCCCAGATGTGCCACACCACCAGAGGCACCAGTGCGAGGGCGACCGCGATATGCACCCACAGCCCGGGCTGGCCTGCAATCGAGCGCACCAACCCGGTGGCATACCCGAGGCCCGCGATGAGGGTGAGCAGCGCCAACGCGGCCAGCAGCAGCGACAGCCACCGGCTCAGGCGCGCGCGCCGCAGTCCGCCTCGCACCACCCTGGACTTCCACGGAATGAGCAGCACCGCGGCCAATCCGCAGATCCCGTGGCCGATGGCTACCCAGGCCCCGTTCGGTGAGCCGATCGCGACTGTAGCGACCCCGGTGCCGAAGGCGAACAGCAGCACGATGAGCAGCGCCTGGTTCGTCTGGCGGCCAGGCGGGCGCAGCAGCTTCCGCAGCGGACTCGAAGACGGCCGGAGTTCGCCTCTACGAAGGCGCATAACGACCGTTATACGCTACGTCACTGAGTCGTGGCCAAGAGCGGTACATGAGTCAACGACCGAGCCTGTCCTCCCGCTACCAGGCATTTCAGCCGGGTGCCTAGTGCCGCCGGCTCAACGGTGGCCAGGCGGCTCAGGTGTAACCAGACAGTTTGTCCCCGGCCCCGGCCTACGTTATCTACAGGCCGTAAGCGCCTCACTGCTGGATCTGCCGACAGTTCGTTCCGGCCTTCGCTGGGGGCGGTCGGCGCTTGTCGCAGGTCAGATGGCGAGGAAGCGGTGACGGAGGGCTGCATGGCGCTGGGAGCGCATTGGGCGGTGCTCTACTGTCGGGCTGTGGGCGTGGGAGCAGAGACCGAGCAGGAGCGCAGCAGGCGGCGGCACCGGCGGACGCTGTTCGACGGCGTCGCCCAGCTTTATGAGGCTTCCCGGCTCGGGTACCCCAGCGACATCGTCGAGTTCGCCGTCGCGACCGCCGCAGTTGGCGCCGGCAGCGCGGTCCTTGAGGTCGGATGCGGCACGGGCCAGCTCACCCAGAGCCTGGCGGGCTACGGGTTCCGCCTGACAGCCATCGACATCGGCCCGTCGATGGTCGCCGCCGCCCGGCGCCGTCGCGGTGGCCCGGGGCTCTCGTTCCGGTGTCCTCGTTCGAGGACTTCGCTGCGGCCGGCGCATCCTTCGACCTGATCGTCTCGGGCACCGCATTCCACTGGGTCGATCCCGAGGTCAGGTTCCGCAAGCCCGCCCGGCTCCTGCGCCCCGGCGGCTGGCTCGCCTTGCTGGAGATCATTGAGCGCTACGACGACCCGTTGCGCGCTGCCCTGCTCGGCATGTGGGCCGCCCGCGGCGACGACTTCAGGGCCGGAGTGTGGCAGCCGCATTTCGACGACGCCGAGGCCATCGCGGCCACCGGTCTGTTCGAGACACCCGTCCGCAAGACACACGCGCAGCGGATCGCCCGGCCTGCCGAGGCTGTCATCGGCGTGGAGAACACCAGAGCGACCTCGCTGAACTGGCCAGGTGACATCCGCCAGGAATTCACCGAGCAACTGCGCCACCATCTCGGGTCGCAGACCGAGGTGCAGCTCACCCAGGAGACCTCTCTCACGATGGCCCGCGCCCTGCCACGCCCTTCCCCCGGCCAGCCCGAGCCTCAAGAGACTAGCCGGTGAGAGATCGCTCCCCGGCAAGGACAAGACACGACCCTGCAGTTCGCCGAACCCGGCGCTGAAGGGCAGCCCAAGCACCTTCAGAAATCGCGAACTCTCGGGGTTCCCGATGTAATGCATTCAGTCGCCGGGTAGGGGCGGACCCGTAATGCGCAGGTCATCGGTTCGACTCCGATAGGCGGCTCCATCGGAAAGCTCAGATACTCCCAGGATGCTCCCGGCCATTGAAGACGGCGGTTAGCGTGTGGCTTTGGCGCAACCGCTACTTTGACTGGGAGGGTCCCGATATGACCAGTAAGTTCACCGAGCTTGCGATCGACTGTGCCGATCCCAGCGGACTGGCCCGATTCTGGTGCTCAGTACTTGACTACGAGGTGCAAGACGTAGACGACGGAATTGTCACTATTGGCTCCCCTACGGTGCCTGAAGGCAAGAACCGCCTTGGCCCGGTGCCGCCGAGGTTGACATTCGCCCGCGTGCCCGAGGGCAAGACCGTCAAGAACAGGCTCCACCTCGACGTCAACCCAACCGACAGGGAGCAAGACGAAGAGGTCCGTCGACTGCTCGACCTAGGTGCCCGGCACGCCGACGTCGGTCAAGGCGATGTGAGCTGGGTCGTACTTGCCGACCCAGAGGGGAACGAGTTCTGCGTCCTCGCGGAACGCCGCCCCTGATCCAAGGCCGCACACCGCGCCAGACCCATTTCCGATTAGCCCACTCGGGAACGAACGCACGCAAATCTCCGATGGGGCACCAGGTGAGCACCGGGACCGATATTTTGCGCGTGGGCGGCGCGATCGCGCCCGACGTGACAGGGGGCGGTTGGTTTGCTCACTCCTCAGCGCCACCTGTCCGAGGTGGTCAGACAGCTTCCATCACTGCAGGATCCCCCGCAGCGCCTGCCTCTCGTCCGCCGCGCCATCGGGATGCTCCGCGAGCTGTTCCCGGAGCCCCCGGAGCCAGGGGCGCGGCGCGTGCCGCGCACCCTGTCCGTCCTCCTTCAGGTCGCCGCTGTCCTCCTCGGCGTCCTGGTGATGCTGATGCGTGTCCCGGGCGTCCCGGCTTGGAACGGTATCTACGCCGAGGATTTGGGAATCTTCCTGGTCCAGGCGCTGCAGCACCCCTGGCACCTGCTGGTCCCGGACGGGGGGTACATCGAGCTGGCCCCGCGGCTGATCGCCCAGTTGGCGACCTTCCTGCCGCTGCGCGACGCGGCGGCAGCCTTCGCGGTCACCGGGGCGCTGGTCACGGCCGGGTGCGCGCTGTTCATCTTCCATGTCAGCGCGGGGCACGTCCGCTCCCCGGTGCTGCGGTTCGCGCTCGCGCTGGCCGTGGTGCTGTTGCCCGTCGCTCAGCTGGAGATCGCCGACAGCGGCGTCGGCGCCCCCTGGTACCTGCTGTTCGCGCTGTTCTGGGCCGTGCTGTGGCGGCCGCGGACGCGGACGGGGATGGCCGGCGCAGCGGCCATCGGGTTCTTCACGGCCGCTTCCACCACGATGAGCGTCGTCTTCGCGCCGTTGCTGCTGGCCCGGGTCATCTCGCTGCCCAGGCTGCGTGAGCAGGCGGTGACGGCAGGGTGGGCAGCCGGCTGCCTGCTGCAGATACCTTACGCAGTCAGCAACCTGGCCAGCGCCCAATCCCGAGCGCGTCGCCCGGCATCACCCAGCCACGTACTCGCCTTCTACGGGCATGGCGTGGTGCTGCCCGCACTGGGCTGGCACCTGGCCTGGCGGCTGCAGTCTGCTACCGGGCGGAACGACGCGACAGTGATCATCGGCGCGATCCTCGCGGTCTTCTTCCTGTGGGCGCTGATCACCCAAAGCGGGCGTGCCCGGGGGTTCGTGGCAGCGTCGCTGATAACCGGCTTCCTGTTCGCCACGTTCGGCGCATCCCTGTCGGGGTGGGTGACCATATTGAAAGTCACCGAGCGCGGCGAGCCCGGTTCGCGGTACACCACGCTTCCGATCTTCCTCATTGACGCGGCCGCGATCGTCGCGGTCGACTCGTTTATCCGGCACCGGCAGGTCAGGCTGCAGGCCGTCGCCGCGGTCACGGCCCTGGTCGCGGTCTTGTCGGTCGGCTGGATCACCGACTTCCGCCACAAGGGGTACCGGAGCAGTGCGACCCACTGGCCGCCGGTCGCGACCGCGTGGCTGCACGCCTGCCAGCGTTCGCCCGACGGCATCATCTATGAACAGGTCGGCAGCGGGGTCAAGACGGCAATCCCCTGCGCGAACCTTCGGCGCTGATGCCTGACGCGCGAGGCCTTGGGGTCGGTCGGCTACAGTGAATGCGCCCGCCAGGAGAGAACGCACGAAAATCCTCAATGAGGCGCCTGGTGAGCATCGGGATCGATATTTTGCGCGTGGGCGGCGTCATGGCGCCGACGTGACGAGAGGCGTTTTGATTTGATCCTCCCTCAGCGCCACCCATCCGAGGTGGGTCAATCACAGCAGCAGGATCCACTGCAGCGCCTGCCTCTCGCGCGCCGCACGGTGGTGACACTCCGCGAGCTGTTCCCGGAGCCCCCGGAGCCGGGGCCGCGGCGCGTGCCGCGCAGCGTGTCCGTCGTCCTTCAGGTCGCCGCTGTCCTGATCGGGGTCCTCGTGATGCTGGTGCGCATCCCTGGCGTCCCGGCATGGGACGGCATCTACGCCGAGGACTTGAAAATCTACCTGCCGCAGGCTCTGCAGCACCACTGGCACCTGCTGGTTCCGGACGACGGATACATCCAGCTCGTCCCGCGGCTGATCGCCCAGTTCATGACCTATCTGCCGCTGCGCGACGCGGCGGCCGTATTCGCGATCGCCGGGGCGCTCGTCACGGCCGGGTGCGCGCTGTTCATCTTCCACGTCAGCGCGGGGCACGTCCGCTCCCCGGTGCTGAGGGTCGTGCTCGCCCTGGCCGTCGTACTGTTGCCCGTCGCCCTGATCGAGATCGCCGACAGCGGCGTCGACGCCCCCTGGTACCTGACGTTCGCGCTGTTCTGGGCCATCTTGTGGCGCCCGAGGACGCGGACAGGGATGGCCGGCGCGGCGGCCATCGGGTTCTTCACGGCCGCTTCCACCATGATGACCATCGTGTTCGCGCCGTTGCTGCTGGCCCGGGTCATCGCGCTCCCCAGGCTGCGCGAGCACGCGGTGACCGCGGGCTGGGCAGCCGGCTGCCTGCTACAGCTGCCTTACGTCCTCAGCAACCTGGCCAGCGTCCACTCCCGGGCGGCTCACCCGGCAACACCCGGCATGGTGCTTGCCTTCTACGGGCACGACGTGGTGCTGCCCGCGCTCGGCTGGCACCTGTCCTGGTGGCTGAGGTCCGCCGCCGGGCGAAACGGCGCTACGGTGATCATCGGCGCAATCCTCACGATCTTCTTCCTCTGGGCCCTGATCACGCAGCGCGGGCGACCCCGGGTCTTTGTAGTGGCAGCCCTGATAACCGGGTTCCTGTTCACCGCGTTCGGCGCGACCATATCGTCGAATCTGCCTCCATTGCACGTCACGGAGAGCATCGAGCATGGTTCCCGGTACACGACGCTCCCGATTTTCCTCATTGACGCAGCCGCGATCGTCGCGGTCGACTCGTTTATCCGCAACCGGCAGATCAGGCTGCAGACCGTCGCCGCGGTCACGGCCCTTGTCGCGGTCTTGTCGGTCGGCTGGATCACCGATTTCCGTTACAAGGGCTTCCGGAGCAATGATGCGGTCAACTGGCCGCCGGTCGCGACCGCGTGGCTGCACGCCTGCAAGCCCACGCCGAACGGCATCATCCACGAACGCGCCGGGAGCGATGTCTTGAAGCCAATCCCGTGCGCGAGACTCCGCCGCTGATGCCTGACCTGGGTCAAGCCGGAGAGTGCTGAGGTTCATCGTGGCGCAGTGGTTGCCACCTGTAGGCGTCGCCTCGCCTGGCGATTGTGCCAAGGCCGGGGAAAGGCATGTGGTAAGCGTGGATGAGGAGGTGCTCATCGGCCGCACGGTCCAGCAGCCGGCGGCGGGCGTGCACCGCCCGGATGGTGTCATGGTCCCACGGCGTACACCACTGAGGATGGCTCAGCTGCAGCTGGTCGTAGAAGAGGTCGCCCGTACAGAGCAGCCGCTCGCCGTCGCTTTGCAACAGGACCGCGGAATGTCCGGGGGTGTGCCCTGCGGCATCGACGGTGTGGATGCCTGGGAGGATTTCGGCGTCATGATCGAACGGGCGTAGCCGGTCGCCGAAGAGCCTGATCGCGTCGCGCGCCGACGCGAGATGCTCCTCGGCGGTGACGCCCGCGGCCTGAGCACTTGACCAGAAGGCCACCTCGGCGGCGTGAGCGAACCCTGTTGCCCGGGGGAACATCAGCTCCCCTGACCAGGTCGCGCCGCGGCAGTGGTCCTGATGCAGGTGGGTGAACACGACCGCGGCCATCTGCCCTGCTGGCATCCCGGCGGATGCGAGCCCGTCGCCGAGTCTGCCGACCAGCGGCTCGATCGGCGGTCCGTAGCCGAGGAAACGGGCGCCAAGCCCGGTGTCGATGACGGCATGCCCGTTGCTGGTCTCCACGAGCACGCAGTTGTAG
>Ga0126381_100008432_pt1 | contig 11524 bp, 8 predicted proteins | sample PanSoiMetPlot_28_FD_96465 | JGI IMG/M metagenome (GOLD analysis project Ga0126381, IMG submission 96465) | Tropical forest soil microbial communities from Panama - MetaG Plot_28 | ecosystem: Environmental > Terrestrial > Soil > Tropical forest > Bulk soil | place: Panama | collected 2016-02-17 | reverse complement strand
TGCCGATCTCGTCGATGACGATGACCTCGGGCATGTGGTTCTCCACCGCCTCGATCATCACGGAGTGCTGCAGGAGCGGCGTGCGCACCTGCATACGGCGGGCGCGACCGATCCCTGGGTGCGGGATGTCGCCGTCGCCCCCTATTTCGTTCGAGGTGTCCACGATCACAACCCGCTTGCGCTGCTCGTCAGCCAGCAGTCGCGCACTCTCGCGAAGCATCGTGGTCTTGCCGATGCCCGGTCTTCCGAGGAGCAGTACGCTCTGACCACTTTCGACGATGTCGCGGAAGATCTCGGCCGTCCTGGTGACCGCACGGCCGACCCGGCACGTCAGACCGACTATGCGGCCGCGGCGGTTGCGGATGGCCGAGACGCGGTGGAGCGTCCGCTCTATGCCGGCCCGGTTGTCATCGCCGAACTGGCCGACGCGGCTGGCGACGTATTCCAGGTCCGTCTCGGTTACGGCCTGCGTGCTGAGCAGGATCTCCCGACCGGGGACGCGGGCTTCGGGCTCGCGCCCGAGGTCGAGCACGATCTCGAGAAGCTGAGCGGGGTCGGTCCGCTCGTGCAGCGCGTTGTAAAGGTGCGGCGGCAGCGCCTGTGCCAGCAGTTCGATCTCGTGGTCCCAACGTCCCGGGTCCCCACGAGATTCCAGATCTCGTGGGGTGGAAGGTCCCGGATCTCGGGGCGTGGAGAGCCCGCGGTCGGCGCGAGGTTCTCGATGTCGAGGGGCAGAAAGCGGCAAGGGAGAAGGGAGGTGGCTCTGCATCGTTTGCTCAACCAAATGAGGGCACCAGGCTCTTTTCTGGGAGGAGTTCGCGAACCGTCAGCTCCCTGACCAGGAGCGCCTGGGTAAGCAGAAGGCTGAAACCACGCCCACGAAGAGCGTCTATCAGTTGTGAATCATACTGTCGCAGACTGCACCAGGCCGGCTGAGCATCCGCAGCCACGATGGCATGGTCTGTCAGCTCGTCGGCCACCCCCTGCTCGGGGAGGGCCATGAACGCGAGCGTGCACGGTCGCGCCTGGGAGCCCTTCTGGACCCGGCACCAGCCCACTATCTCAACACGGTCGATCACCTCCTGCTGACCGGGGTCGTTGCTCAGCGCCTTCCAGTCCCTGTAGGTGGGCGCTTCGAGGTGGGCGACGCCCCACGGCGTCACCTTGCGGTACAGGTGGTAGAGGAGCCTGTCGTCCCGGCCCTTGCACGGCCGCAGACCCGCCGGCGGCTCCTGCGACCGAGGAGTCGGTGCCTCACCGTACAGCACCGACTCCGTGGCGTACTGACGGAAGCCCTGGAGCCGGAAGATCTCGATCAGGGGGTCGTCGAGCGGGATGCGGACGAAGAGGCGGCTGACCCCCTTCTGACCCACCTGCTCGCAGAGGTGCTCGATCAGCGGGGGCGCCACCTCCTGCTCCTCGGCGCCGCTGGCGATGCACAGGTTGAGCACCTGAAGGGATGAGATCTTCGCGGGCAGGCTGACCGTCAGCGGGTGCCCGGAGGCCTGCACGAATCCCATGACGCGGCCGTCATCATCGGCGACGAATATCAGCGTCTCCTGGTAGAGCGGCAGCAGCGCCGCAAACGTGTGGCTGACCAGGCCCCAGAGCCGAGCCGGCGGCGGCACCGCCGAGAAGCCGGCCTCGGCCTCACGGTAGATCTGTTCGACGCGAATGAGATCCCGAACAGAGGCCGAACGGATCTTCATCTATGCGGGGGAACCCCCACTGCCCCCTGCGGTTCTGGCACCCTCCACAAGTCTCAGGTACTCCCGGTGAAGACGCAAGTCCCCACTGAGCTCCGGATGGAAGGCCAGCGCCATCACGCGGTCCTGGCGGAGGGCGACCGCGTGGCCATCGTGCTCCGCCAGGACTTCGGCCGTGCCGGAGTCCTCCACAACCGGGGCCCGGATGAAGACGCCGCAAAATGGGCCTCCGTCGAGCCCGGCCACTTCGAGGTCGGCCTCGAAACTGTCCACCTGGCGGCCGTACCCGTTGCGGCGAACCGCGATGTCGAGGGCGTGAAGGAGATGCTGATCTTGCCGCCCGTCCGTAATCTGGTCGGCGAGGACGATCATCCCGGCGCACGTGCCGAGCGTCGGCATACCACCGCGCACCGCTTGCTCGATGGCGACCAGCAGGCCCATGCGCTCCATCAACATGGACATGGTCGTGCTCTCGCCGCCCGGGATGACGAGACCGTCCACGCCTTCCAGGTCCGTGGCGAGCCTGATCAGGCGGACCCTGGCGCCGCACGCCTCAAGGGCCCGGACGTGCTCGCGGAACGCCCCTTGAAGGGCGAGTACCCCGATGAGCGGGGCATCCATGACTACCAGCCGCGGCCGGCGAGCATGTCCTCCTGAGGGATGGCCTTCAGTTCCAACCCCCTCATCGGCTGGCCCAGACCGGTCGACACATCGGCCAGGATCTCCGGCTTATCGTAGTAGGTGGTCGCCGCCACGATGGCCTTGGCTCGCTTCAGCGGGTCCTCCGACTTGAAGATACCGGAGCCCACGAAGACACCGTCGGCACCCAGCTGCATCATCCACGCGGCGTCTGCGGGCGTCGCGATCCCGCCCGCAACGAAGGTGACCACAGGCAGCCGGACCAGCCGCTGGACCTCGGACAGGAGCTCGACCGAGGCGCCGAGCAGCTTTGCCTCGTGAACCAGCTCGGCGTACGTCATGCCCGTCAGCCTGCGGATGTCACGGTTGACCGCGCGCAGGTGGCGGGTGGCCTCGACGATGTTGCCGGTCCCGGCCTCGCCCTTGGTTCTGATCATCGCCGCCCCTTCCGCGACCCGCCGCAGAGCCTCGCCCAGGTCCCGGCAGCCACATACGAACGGCACGGTGAACGGCCACTTGTCGATGTGGTACTCCTCATCTGCCGGGGTCAGCACCTCGGACTCGTCGATGTAATCCACGCCCAGGGCCTGAAGGATCTGAGCCTCGACGGTGTGACCGATGCGACACTTGGCCATCACCGGGATGGTGACGGCAGCCATTATCGACTTGATGAGGGCCGGGTCCGACATGCGGGCGACGCCGCCTTCGTTGCGGATGTCGGCCGGCACGCGCTCGAGCGCCATGACCGCGCAGGCGCCGGCCTCCTCTGCGATCCGGGCGTCGTCGGCCGTGACGACATCCATGATCACGCCGCCCTTCAGCATCTCCGCATGGCCGGACTTGACGCGGAAAGTCCCCTTCGACACGCCGTGTCCGTTGGTATCTGTCATCGATCTTGCATTGTAGGCCCACCATTGTTTGCCCCCTCCCCCGGCTTCGCTGGGTACTCCCCCGACTAGCCACCCCACGAAGCAGGCTTCGCGGGGACCCCGGACGCGGGGACCCCCTCCCCCGGCTTTGCCGGGTACTCCCCCGACTCCGCGGGGGAGAGGGGCTGGCGGTGGCATTGGCCGGGCTGTTGGCGTGCACCTCGGGCGGCGCGGCAGTTGCCAGGCCGAGCGGGCCACCGGCCGGTTACCGCGCCGTGGCTCCGCCGCGGCCCGGCGGCACCGCCGTGCTTGCCGACTACGAGTACCCGTCGACACTCAACCCTCTCATCGCAAGGACCGATGTCGAGCTGCGGCTCGGCGAGGTGCTCTTCGCACGGCTCTGGGGACTTGACCCTCAGCTCAAGCCCTACCCGGACCTGGCTCGCCAGGTACCCAGTCCCGCCAACGGCGGAGTGCGCGCCGGCAGCGATGGACGCTCGATGACGGTGGACATCAAGCTCGTCCCGGGACTGCGCTGGAGCGACGGCCAGCCGATCACCGCCGACGACGTGATCTTCACGTGGCGAGCCATCATCGATCCTGCCACCCATGCCACGGTAACCGCGGGATTCGACCACGTTCGAGCCATGGAGAGGCGCTCCGACACCGAGGTCGTGTGGACCTTCGACGCGCTCTACCCCGCCTATCTCTCGCTGGGCGCCGCCATGTTCGTGATGCCGGCCCACCGGCTCCAGTCGGTGGCTCACGCCGATTGGGCGCGCGACGGTTTCTTCCAGCGGCCGGACGTGGTATCCGGCCCGTTCCTCACGACCGGGGTCGCACCCACCGATCACATGGTGTTCACTGCCAATCCTCAGTACTCCGACGGTCGGGCCTCTGTTGGTGCATACCCGTACGGCGGAGCACCCTTCAGCCATCGCCCGTACCTCGACCGGCTGGTTTTCCTGGCGCCGGCCGGCAGGGCGGCGGAGATGCAGGTCCTGGCGGCGCAGGCAGCCGACGTCGGGTCGCACCTGATTCCTGACGACCTGGCGGACCTGCAGGGGATATCCGGGGTGGCGCCAGTCACCACAACCGGGCTGCGAGATGAGTTTCTCAACCCGAACCACGGGGTGAACAGCGCCACCGGCCGGGCTCCCCCGTGGGTGGACGACCCGGCCGTGCTGGAGGCGCTGGACCGCGCTCTCGACCGCGCGGCGCTGGTCCGCGAGGTCGTCGCCGGCGCCGGTTTGCCGGCGAGGGGTCTCTATCCGCGTGGCCTGGCCCCGTTTGCGACGGGGGAGGCGCTGCGAGAAGCCGCCGACGTCGACGGCGCCAGGAGGCTGCTCGAGTCGGCCGGATGGAGTGTGGGGCCCGACCGGGTGCGGGTCAAGAACGGCAGGAGGCTTGAGTTCAGCCTGATCGGCATCTGTGGTCGCCCGGGCCTGGAGCACGAGCTCGACCGGCTTCGTCGCCAGTGGCTCCCGCTCGGAGCCGCGCCCACGACGGGCTGCCAGGGCCGGGACGCATTCTTCCAGATCAATGCGGAGGGGGCGTTCGACATGACCCTCACCTCCAACCAGTGGGCGCCAGATCCAGGCGCCTGGGCGGCTGTCGGCGTGAGCGGGCGCACCGGCAACTGGAACCGCTGCCATGACCCCGCGCTGGACGCCGCCTTCGCTGCCGGCGAGGCGACCCTGGCCGCGGACATGCGGAGATCCGCCTACCGAACGGCCGAGCGCGAGTGGTTGCGCTACCGCTGCACGATCCCCTTGTTCGAGGTCCCTGAGGTCAGGGAGGTGTCGACGCGGCTTCGGAACTTCGCACCCAATCCCGCAGCAGCTGACACCTGGAACGCCGCCGACTGGTGGCTCGCCTAAATATGGCGGGGGGAGGCAGGCCTCGCGTGCTCCGGTGTTCCCACCCCACGAAACCCACGGGTTTCGCCGGGGACCCCGAGTCGGCGGCCCGGCGCATTCGGACCACCTGGCCCCCAGATGCCTCGGCCGGGTTTCCGGCCGTACCTCCAGGTGCATGCTTTTGTCAATGGACGCCATCCTGGCCGGGCTGCGGGTGGTGGAGCTGTCGGCCTTCGTCGCCGCTCCCCTCGGTGGCGCCACGCTGGCGGCGCTGGGAGCGGACGTCATCCGGGTGGATCCGCTGGGCGGAGGCCTCGACATCCACCGCTGGCCTCTTCACGAGGGACGGAGCCTCTACTGGGACGGGCTCAACCGGGGCAAGCGATCAGTCACCCTCGACCTCCGCTCTGAGCGTGGTGCCGCCATCGCGGCGCGGCTGGCCGCGGACGCCGGCACCGTGCTCACGAACCTGCCCGAGCGGGAGCCGCTGGCCTACCGGGAGCTCCGTGAGCGCCGGCCAGACCTGGTCATGATCTCGATCTCCGGCCGTGCCGATGGGGGCGCCGCCGTCGACTACACGGTCAACGCCGGCATCGGTTTCCCCTGGATCACCGGGCCCGAGGGCTACGACCGCCCGGTAAACCACGTGCTGCCTGCCTGGGACGTGGCCACCGGCTTCCTGGCCGCTGCCGGTCTCCTGGCTGCGGACCGGCACCGGCTGCTGACCGGCGAAGGGCGTCTGATCCGGCTCAGCCTGTCCGAGGTTGCAGTGGTCGTAGCCAGCCACCTCGGGCTCCTGGCGGAAGCCCAACTTGTAGAGGAACCCCGGCGGCGGTTCGGCAACCACGTCTACGGAACGTTCGGTCGGGACTTCCAGACTGTGGACGGCCGATTCTTGATCGTTCTCGCCCTTACCCCTCGCCAGTGGCGCGGTCTTGCAGAAGCCACGGGCCTGCCGTTCGATCGGATCGACGCCGACCTGACGGACGAGGGCGAGCGCTGGCGCCACCGCGATCAGATCTGCGAGCTCCTGGCGCCATGGGTCGCAGTCAGGTCACTTGCCGAAATCGCTGCGATCTTCGAGCGGCACCAGGTTCTGTGGGGTCCATACCGGACGTTCAAGGAGGTCCTGGCCGAGGAGCCCGACGCCGGCCGGCCACACGCCAGCGCGCTCGATTTCGGTGAAGCTGAACGGCCGGACGCGCCGCCTGCTCCAGTGCTCGGCGCGGACACGGAGGCTGTGCTCGCTGAACTGGGCGAAGACGTGGAGGCGCTCCGATCCGAGGGCGTGGTCTCCTGACCGGCGGCGGGCGAGCATTCGGTTCCGGGGCTGAGGTCAGATCGGCAACTCCAACGCTGAGTGCTTCGGCGAGCGCTACGGCGTCGGACAGTCTCGGGTCGACCTCGCCCCGCTCGACGTCGATCAGCCAGCGCTCCGAGCGACCGATCAGGTGCGCGAGCTGCTCCTGCGTGAGGCCACGCCTTGTCCGGTAGCTGCGAACCTGATCGCCGACGCGCAGTGCCATGCCGAGGAAGCTCCTTGCCCTCATAGTGCGGCACCCGCGCGGACACGACGCGGACAATGTCTCCTCCGGCCAGTCCAGGCCTAGGCTGGTATCGGCTGGCCCGCGAAGTGGCACGCCGCCAGATGGCCCTGAGGCTTCATCTCAAGCGGTGGCTCGATCTCTGCGCAGACCGCCTGCGCGATCGGGCAGCGGGTGCGGAAGCGGCAGCCCGAGGGCGGATTGATCGGGCTCGGCACGTCGCCCTTGAGCACTATCCGCTGCCGCTTGCTCCCGGGCGCCGGAACCGGAATGGCCGACAGCAAGGCCACCGTGTATGGGTGCAGCGGCTGCCTGTACAGACTGGCGGCGGGGGCCAGCTCGACGACCTTACCCAGGTACATCACGGCGATGCGGTCTGAGATGTAGCCCACCACCGCGAGGTTGTGCGCCACGAACAGGTACGTCAGGTTGAAGTCGCGCTTGAGCTCGACCAGCAGGTTCAAGACCTGCGACTGGATGGACACGTCGAGTGCCGAGACCGGCTCATCTGCAATCACCAGCTTGGGCCGCAGGACCAGCGCCCGGGCGATTCCGATGCGCTGCCGCTGGCCGCCTGAAAACTCGTGGGGGTAGCGCCCCGCCGCCTCGGGCCGCATGCCGACGCGCTCGAGGATCTCGCGGATGCGTACCTCTCGCTCTCGACTCGAGCCGAGGCCATGCGTGGCGAGGCCCTCGCCCACGATGTCCCGCACGGTCATCCGCGGATCCAGGGAGCCGACCGGGTCCTGGAAGATGATCTGCATATCTCGGCGCAGCGCCTTGAGCTCGCTGCCGCCAAGGCTCAGGACGTCCCGACCCTCGAACCGGACCTCGCCCGAGGTCGCTGGGAGCAAGCGCAGCAACGTCCGACCCAAAGTCGACTTGCCGCAGCCCGACTCGCCAACCAGGCCCAGCGTCTCGCCGGGCATGACCGACAGGTCGACGCCGTCGACCGCGCGGACCTGACCGACCGTCCGCTGCAGGATGCCGCGGCGAATCGGGAAGTACGTGCGAAGGTCCTTGGCCGCCAGAATCGGCTCGGTGGGGCGCGACTCCGCCGCGACCGCCGTCACGCCGGTGCCCCGACAATTGCGCGCGGCCCCTGCTCGCATAGCCAGCAGGCGGATTCCTGCCCGCCGGCCGGGAACAGCGGCGGGTCCTCGTGCCAGCAGCGGTCGAACGCATAGTCGCAGCGGGTGGCAAACCGGCAACCTATGGGCCAGCTGAGCGGGCTGGGGACCATGCCGCGGATCACGCGCAGGGGCTCGGCCTGGGTCATTCCGAGCACGGGGATCGACTGCAGCAGCGCCTCCGTGTACGGGTGCTGGGGGCTGCGGAAGATCCGCTCGATGGGGCCCTTCTCGACGATGCGGCCGGCATACATGACGGCGACGTCGTCCGCCATCTCGGCGACGACGCCGAGGTCGTGGGTGATGAGCATGATGGCCATCCCCAGCCGGTCGCGAAGCTCCTTCATCAGCTCCAGGATCTGTGCCTGGATGGTCACATCCAGCGCGGTCGTCGGTTCGTCCGCGATCAAAAGCTTCGGGTTGCAGGACAGAGCCATGGCGATCATGACGCGCTGCCGCATACCCCCCGACATCTGATGCGGGTAGTCCTTGACGCGCCTTTCGGGCGACGGGATTCCGACCAGCTTCAGCATGTCGACCGCGCGGTCCAGAGCCGCCCGCTGGCCCACCCCCTGGTGCAGGCGGACGGCTTCGGCGATCTGGTCCCCGACCGTGTAGACGGGGTTCAACGAGGTCATGGGTTCCTGGAAGATCATTGAGATCTCGTTGCCGCGCACGTCGCGAAGCTCGTCCTCGTCGGCTGCCGCCAGGTCACGGCCGTCGAAGAGGATCTTGCTGCCTGGCTCTATCCGGCCGGGGGCGTCGATCAGTCTCATCACCGAGAGCGAGGTGACTGTCTTGCCACACCCCGACTCGCCCACCAGGCCGAGCGTCCTGCCTTGCTCGACGACCAGGTCGACGCCGTCAACGGCGCGCATGACGCCGCCTCGCATGTAGAAGTAGGTCCGGAGACCCTCAACCTGGAGCAGTGGCCCTCCCATTTGCGGCGAGGTTAACAGGCCCGGGTGATCGGTGGAAGCCTGTTCGCTGTCAGCCGGCCAGCCACCAGTCCGCCAGGTTCCAGGTGTTACCGGCCGGAGAAGCATTGAGCACGAAGTTGCGAAGCGCCGGCGACACCGCGCCGACGTTCAGACGGCGGTACAACGGCAGCTCGCAGCGCGCGCTCGCATACGCGGCCTGGAAGTCCCGATAGGCGGCCGCCCGCTTCGCCTGCTCCAGTGTGGCCCGCCCGTGGTCGAGCGACTGGTCCACTGCTTGATCGTGGCACCGCGAGTAGTTCTCGCTGGAGGGCCGGCCTGCGGCGGGCGTGGCGGAGGAGTGGAGGATGTCATATTCGCTGTCCGGATCCGGGGGCATGATCCAGGACCACAGCGCCGCTTCGTACGCACCCCGAGCTAGAAGCCCGCCCTGCTCGAAGGAGGCGAAGAGCTGCGCGACTGACTGGACGTCGACGGTGACGTCCGCGCCCAGCTTTCGCCAGCCGGCGACCAGGACGTCCTGTTCGATGGCGCGGAGCTGCTGCCCGGCCGCCGCCGTCAGGGTGAAGGCAAGCCTCCTTCCGTTCTTGACGCGCACCCCGTCTGGTCCGGCCACCCAGCCGTCCTGGTCCAGGAGGCGCTTCGCCCGCTCCAGGTCGTAGGCGGGCGCCGGCACACTGGCGTCGTACGCCCAGGCTATCAGCGGGGCGACCGGCGTCGCGGTCGGCGGCAGTCCGCCGCCGAGACGGCGCACGATCCCGGGACGATCCATGCCCAGGTCCAGTGCCTCGCGCAGCGGCGCGTCACCGATCCATGGTGGACTGGTCCCGGTGGCGGGATTCGGGCTGGCCTGGTTAAGAGAGACCTGCTCATAGGCGAGCGCCGGAGCCAGCGTGACAGCCACCCCGTTGAGGCGGGCCACAGTCGTCAGCTCACGCTCGGTCAGGTCGATGTCCGCCTGAACGTCGCCGGCTTTGAGCGCGCCCAGGACCGCCTGTCGTGAGGGAAGGGCTCGAAACACGACCTGGTCCGCGTACGCCGGGTGACCCAGGAACGCCATGCCGGACCGGCCGTCAGCGTAGTGGGGGTTGCGACGGAGCGTGACGTGGTCGCTCGCCACCTCCTGCACCAGGAACGCCCCGGACACCACGTCAGGCCTGGACCAGTAGGGGTCAGCGACCAGCTGGGCTGGTGTCAGGCCCTGAAGCCGGTGCTTGGGCAGGATGGCCGTGAAGAGGTTGCGGAACGCCGGGAACACCGAGCGGAAGTGGAGGACTACCCCGTTCGCGCCCGTCCTCTCGACCGAGGAGATGAGGTCATAACCCTCCCGGCCAGTTCCCAGGGCGCGGTCTGGTGCGGTGATGGCAGCGAACGTGAATATGACGTCGTCGGGCGTGATGGGCTGACCGTCGGACCACGCCAGGCCGGCACGCAGCTGGTAGGTAACGTCCATGCCGCTGCCCACCTGCCTGACGCCTCCGTTCTCGATTGTTGGCACGCCTTCAGCGAGGTCGCCGAACGTATCGAGGTTCGGGGTGGTGGCGAGAAGGCCGTTGAAGATGGCCTGCTCTATAGGGGTTGCCGCAGCCTGGCCGCCAAAGTAAGGCGAGAACCTGTTCGGAAACTGCCAGCTGCCGATGCTGATCGTGCCCCCTGGTCTCGGTGCGGCACGGGGCTGGTACGGACCCGGCGAGGTGACGGACGGCAGGCCTCGACGTTGCGACTGAGTGTTCGTGGTTCCGCCCGGCAGCTGGGAGACCGAGCAACCCGCCAGCGCGATGACGCCTGCCAGCGCAAGGCCGAGAGCACGGCTGAAGTGCATCTCGCCGGCAGCTTACCGCTGTTCGGTCGGTTCTGGCCGGGGGACAGGCTGATCGACCATCACTGCAGGCGCCGGCACGCCCGCGCCGCCGCCGTCCTCAGCAGCTCGGCCGCCCGGGCCTCGGCCACGTCGGCAGCCGGAGCGCCCTCGGTCAGCACCTCCACGAAGCTGACACCCTCGGACAGCACCGCCTCCCAGCCCGATCCCTTGCTGCCCGCGATCAGCACCGCTTCGACGCCCGCAGCTCGAGCTCGCCTGGCAACCTCCACAGGCCCCTTGCCGTAGGCCGTCTGGGCGTCAACGCGTCCTTCCCCGGTGAAGACGGCACGAGCGCCGACCAGCGCGTCGTCCAGGCCGGACGCGTCCACGACCAGCGGCGCCCCCCGGCTGAGGCGGGCCCCCAGGAAGTACACGAGTCCGGCACCGGCGCCGCCGGCGGCGCCGGCACCGGGTCGAGCTGCTATCTCGGGCCCGATCACCCGGCTGAACTGCGACAGCGCGTGGTCCAGCTCCAGCACCATCGCCGGCGTCGCCCCCTTCTGCGGTCCATACACGGCACTCGCACCCTCGGGGCCGGTCAGAGGATTGGTGACGTCTACGGCGACCTCGACATCGATCGCTCGCCAGGCCGGGTCAACCGCGGATGCGTCGATCCGCGCCAGCCGGGACAGCGCCAGACCGCCAGGCGGCAGGTCCACCCCGTCGGCGTCCAGGAGCCGATAGCCGAGGGCCTGGGCCATGCCGGCGCCGGCGTCGTTGGTCGCCGAGCCGCCGATCCCGGCGATTATGTGCCGCACGCCCCGACTGCGTGCGGCTTCCAGGAGCTGGCCGAAGCCGATGGTCGACGTCACGCGGGGATCTCGACGATTCTGTGAGAGCAGGTGCAACCCGCTGGCGGCTGCCAGTTCCAGGACGGCGGCGCGGCCACCGTCGATCAGCCCGAACGTGGCGTCCACCGGCTCGCCGAGCGGACCTTCCACGGTGACCGTTATCAGCTCCCCGCCGCGAGCGGCGACC
>Ga0126381_100008431_pt1 | contig 11525 bp, 9 predicted proteins | sample PanSoiMetPlot_28_FD_96465 | JGI IMG/M metagenome (GOLD analysis project Ga0126381, IMG submission 96465) | Tropical forest soil microbial communities from Panama - MetaG Plot_28 | ecosystem: Environmental > Terrestrial > Soil > Tropical forest > Bulk soil | place: Panama | collected 2016-02-17 | reverse complement strand
ATACAAGAGTGGAATCCTTGTATGCGCCATGACGTCTCACTGCGCCAACCCGGCTTGTTCTATCCCTCTGCGCTATCTACGGGATGGTCGTCTGTTTCAGTTTGAAGTCAGACCGAAATTCCCGATTGGCGAACAGCTTCCAGGGAATCAGAGCCCTTCAGCAGCCGGGCGATGGGTGCGCAAGGTATCGCATTTCTGGCTCTGCGGAAAATGCGCATCGACACTCACGCTCGCGTTCGACGCGCTCAAGGGTGTGGTAGTCAAACCCAGGTCGACAAGCTGATTTCCACTTAGCAAAGAATTCTGCTCGAGCCGGGGGGACTCACTTGGACTGAGGCTTCCAGCGGCTCAGCAGGGCGATCAGATCCTGAGGACCCAGGCCTCGCGCGCGCTCCCACTCGCCATTTTTCTGGCTGTAGATCAAGCTTCCGTGGGCATCGAGGATTGCGATGGCGGGAACGCCGCGCTGCATGGGAACCTGGTACTCACTCATTAAGTCCTGGTTCCGATCACCCTCACCGATGTCGATATTGACTACCTCATAATTGGGATTCAACACGGCCGCCACGTCAGGGCGGTGAAAAGCCTTCTCGAGAACGTGGCAGTCGTAACACCAATCTGCGCCGAAGACAACCAGGACGTTCTTGTGGCCTTTCTGCGCTCGCGCCAAAGCTTGACGAAGCTGCTCGTGAGCATCGCTGGTGGGATAAATGTTCGTGGTTAGGGAAGCTGGCTGCTCCAGCTTCGCGAGGTCCCGCTTTACGCCTACCAGGCGCCAAGTGCCACCCTGGTCCTGCCAAGCCTGACCCTCGACAATATTCGTCGTTCGCCCGCTGGCTCCGCCTACTTTGACTTGGAGGGTGAACACCTCCACCCCTGGCTGTGGCGAACCTGCTTCGACCACCTTTAGGCTCATGTTGCGAGCTTTCAATCCCGTCCAGAACCTGACGTCGGCATCGGTGTCAAGTTTTCCTTCTCGCGTGCTGACTTCGACCGGAGGCGAGGGGCTGTAAAGCGATTTCAACGCGGCAGGATCGCCCTTGATCACGGCATCTCTCCACTGCTGAAGGGCTGGAAAAGTCGACGGCGTTTGAGCAACGCTAAGGGCAGAAAGCAAAAGCAACAGCATCCAGAAGTGAAAACGCATGCTTATTCGAGTATAAAGCAGCCACAGCTTGAAAACGGAGTGTGGACGGCGCCCCCACCGAAGTACTACATTCCAGGTTTATCTGTTTCGAGGACCTGAACCCCCACCCAAAGGAGACACATGCGCAAGGTTCTTTTGACTCGGACGCTCCTGATCTTATTGCTGGCTTTCGCGATTGCCGGAGCAGCACAAACCAATCCTGACTCCGCCACATTCGACCCCGACGGCACTGCTCATATTATCCGGGCCGTCCCCATGCCAAACACCGTCAGTCCAGCAGCTCAGCAATGGCTGAAGGAAATCGAGCACGAAACCTCGCAACCGCAAGACCTGGCGGCGAGGCGCAAGAGCACAGACGAATGGCGCGCCAGAGACTCGGCCGAAGCCAAGCGCCTGTATCCCGTCAATGTTCAGGAAATGACGATTGCCGGCGTCCGCACCGACATCATCACCCCGGTGTCCATGCCCGATGCGAATCGGAGCCGCGTGCTTATCAACCTGCACGGCGGCGGTTTCAACTCCGATTCTGGTTCGTTGATCGAAGGCATTCCCATCTGCAATTTGACCAAGATGAAGGTCGTCTCGGTTTATTACCGGCTGGCGCCGGAGAATCCGTTTCCGGCTGGTGTCGACGATGTGGTTGCGGTCTATAAGGAGCTGCTGAAGACCTATCCACCGAGAAACATCGGCCTGTTCGGAACCTCCGCCGGCGCCATCCTGAGCGCCGAAGTCACGGTAAAGCTGAAACAATTAGGTTTGCCGTCGCCCGGTGCGCTCGGTTTCTTTTCCGGACTCGCCGACTTCAGCCGTACTTCCGATTCTCAGCAGTTATTCGCGTTGAATGGGTTTTCGGGGAACATCGAGCCACAAACTCCGAACAGCGCCCATGACAGTTTTTATTTCGGCAACAGCGATCCCCGCGACCCAGTGCTCTCGCCGTTGTTCGCCGATCTGCACGGCTTCCCGCCCACACTGCTTGTGACCGGCACCCGCGACCTGCTGCTCAGCAACACCGCCATCTTCCACCTGGCTCTGCTGCGCGCGGGAGTCGACGCCCGCCTGCTCGTCTACGAGGCCATGCCACACGCCTTCTGGTACCACTTCGATTTTCCGGAGACGAAGGCGTGTCTCGAGATGATGGCTCAATTTCTCGACCAGCACGTGGAAAAATGAGTGTAGAAGCGTGAAGCACCGGGAACTGGCCAGGGGTTCAGCCCGATACACGGGGTCAACCGAACAGGTCGATCATGATTTAATCTTTTTCCTGTGGACAACAAGTCCATAGCCGGCATCCTCTACGAAACCGCCGACCTCCTTGAGATCGATGGCGGCGATTCTTTCCGCATCCGATCGTACCGCAACGCTGCCGAGGCCATCGAAGGTTTTCCTCAGCAGATTTCAGAGCTGATCTCGGAACCGAAAAAAATCCTGGCCATCCCCGGCATTGGCAAAGGCATGCTCGAGAATCTGACGGAAATGCTCGGTCAGGGCCGGTTACCACTTCATGCCGAATTGCTGAAAAAGTACCACCCTTCCATGTTGCAGTTGCTGAAAGTTCAGGGCCTCGGTCCGAAAACGATCGCGCTGATCTGGAGCGCTTACCAGGTATCGGACCTGGAAGGAGTGGAAACGCTCGCCCGCGAAGGCAAGATTCGAACCCTGCCGCGGATGGGCGAAAAACACGAGCAAAAGCTGCTCAAGGCGATCGAAGACTATCGCCGAATTGCTGGCCGTTTCCTTATCGACGCAGCCGAAGCGCAAGCTGCGAAGCTTGTCGACCACCTGCGCGGTTACGAGGGAATCGAAAAGATCACGCCCGCCGGTTCCCTGCGTCGAGGACGCGAAACCGTCGGCGATCTCGACATTCTCGTGACCGGCCCCGCTTGCTGTCGCGATGCGGAGCGGCAAAAACTGATTGAGCACATCATCAAGTTTCCGCCGTTGATGGAAATCATCGCCCGCGGTGAAAACAAGGTCAGCTTCCGGCTACGCGGGGGAATGCAAGTCGATGTGCGTCTGCTCCCGCCTGACTCCTTCGGCGCCGCCATGCAGTACTTCACGGGCTCGAAAGCTCACAACGTCTCGCTTCGCCAGCGCGCGCTGAAGATGGGCTATACCCTCAATGAGTACAGCCTCGCCCGCCTGGACAGCCAGCAGATCGTCGCTTCGAAATCCGAGGAGGAAATCTATGCCGCGCTGGCTCTCGACTACATCCCGCCCGAAATGCGGGAAAATCAGGGCGAAATCGACGTCTCCAGCGAGCATAAACTGCCGCAACTCATCACGCAGGAAGACTTGCGGGGCGATGTGCACATGCACACCGTCGAGACGGACGGGCGCAATACCATTGAAGAAATGGCCGCCGCGGCGCACGAGCGCGGCTACCAGTACATGGCCATCACCGATCATTCCAAGAATCTCGCCTTCGCGAATGGACTGGATGATGAGCGCGCCCTTAAGCACATCGAGAGGATCCGCGCCGCCAACGACGCAATCGACGGCATTCGTATCTTTGCCGGAATCGAAGTCGACATCCTGGCCGACGGTTCACTCGACCTCTCGGATTCAGTTCTGGCGCAGATGGACCTAGTGATCGCCAGCGTACACTCGCATTTCAATCAGCCTGCAGAAGAAATGACGGCGCGCTTGTTGAGGGCGATCGAGAATCCCAACGTCTCCCTCATCGGTCATCCCACCGGCCGTATTCTGCTTCGCCGCGACTCCTACCCGTTCGACATGGAAAAGGTCCTACAGGCCGCCGCCCGTCACAAAGTCGCCGTGGAGTTGAACGCCTATCCCGACCGGCTCGACCTGTGCGATCGCCACCTCCGTCAAGCTAGCCAGCGCGGGGTAAAAATTGTCATCAACACCGACTCGCATCACACCACACACATGGAGAAAATCCGCTTCGGGGTTCTGCAGGCCCGGCGCGCCTGGCTCACTTCGGCGGACGTGCTCAACACCTTGCCCGCCGACCAGTTTGCTAGAGCCATGAAACACGCCTGGCCGGCATAGGGGCATACTCGTTCCACACTGCTCGATTCGCAGTACAATCTTCGTTGTAGGAGGGCGCCATGGCTGATCCCCCGATTACGCCTCCAACCTCTGGGGACGTCCCTGCTTCCAACACACCTGCTCCCGCTAAAAACCACGATTTCGACATCAGCGAAGAGTACGGCACCGCGCGCAAGAATCTCCCGCCGGCCCGAATTGTAGCCATCTGTATCGCAGTGGTGGCGATCATTGCGTTGATCTATGCGCTCACGCATCGCGCCCATCCCCTGTCGACGGGATCCATCGACGATGTGCTAGCGGTCCCCATCCCCGGCCAGGACGAGACCATGGTGGCAATCAACATTTCGGTTCAGAACCCAGAACCGAAGCCGGTCTGGATCAAGTCCATTCAGGTGGCTGCCGATGTGGGCGGCCAGCAACTCACTGACGACGCCTCTCCCGCCACCGATGTTGAGCGATATTTCCAGGCCATGCCGGAACTGAAGCAACACGCACTCGAACTGTTGACGACCGACAAGCAGATCAATCCGCAGGGCAAGATTTCCGGGACCGTTGTCGTCAGTTTCCCGGTCAAGCCAGATGCTTTCGCCGCACGCAAATCCCTGGCCGTAACCGTGACACCTTACAATGAGGTGCCGCTGGTTCTGAAAAAGTAAGTCGGGGAACAAGCACTGCTCGCGGGCAGCGTAAAGCTTTCCCTAAGCCCGGGCGAAATTTCTCAGCGGTGGTTTAGTTCAAAGCTCGTGCCATTCGCCACTCGGCGATTACTCGTGTTTCCGCAAGTACTTCCGTCTCACCGGATGGTTGTGTGCTTGGGGATTGAGTTCGTCGTACTTCAAGCAACTGATGGAGCCGTCGACTTCGAGCACGGCTAGAGCAACCTCGTGATAATTATTGATCCCGTGCTCGCGCAGTGCCCTCTCCAGCTCATCCATGCTCACATGTTCTTTTGCCATATGCGGCAGAACCAGGCTCCCGTTGTGGACCAGCAGCGTAGGCTGTCCCTGGATGATCTTGCGGAAACGCCGGTTGGCGCCGGAGAGGTCCGCAATCAGGTAGTTCATCAGCAGCAACGTGAGCGCCGCCGCAATTCCGCCGAACAGTGTGTTATCCGGACCGGTCATGGCGTTCTGTACCGAGTTGCTGATCAAAAGCAGGAGCGTTAAATCAAATGGCGTCATCTGCCCGACTTCGCGCTTGCCGCTCAAACGCACGCCTAACAGCACCACCAGGTAGATCGTGACCGTGCGCAGTACAATGCCGCCAAGAACGTGGATGCCAGGATACATCGTTAACCCCAATGGTGAGGAATGGGAACAATGCTAGCATCGGTTGCTGGAGTTGGCGAGAAGCGCGGTCTAAAGCTTAGCCGATCGCAGCCGCAGTGAGTTGCTGATCACCGAAACCGAACTAAAGCTCATTGCCGCGGCCGCAAGAATCGGACTCAGCAAGCGTCCAAAAAGCGGATAGAGCACGCCCGCAGCGATCGGCACTCCCAGGGAGTTATAAACGAACGCGAAGAAGAGATTTTGCCGGACATTCTTCATCGTGGCCCGGCTGAGCTTGCGCGCGCGAACGATCCCGGAGAGATCGCCCTTCACCAGGATGATCCCGCCGCTCTCGATTGCCACGTCCGTTCCCGTGCCCATGGCGATACCAACATTCGCCTGGGCCAGCGCCGGCGCATCATTGATCCCATCGCCGGCCATGGCAACCATCCGACCCTCTCCTTGCAGGCTTTTCACAATCGCCGACTTATCCTGCGGCAAGACCTCGGCCTTGAACTCATCAATGCCAAGTTGCCGTGCCACCGTCTCCGCGACCGACCGGTTGTCGCCGGTGAGCATCACGACTCGCAACCCGTCACGCTTCAATTCGCGGATGGCTGAGGCGGCCGATGGCTTCGGTGGGTCCATCATGCCGATGGAACCCTCATACCTGCCATTGACAGCCACATGCACCACCGTTCCGGCGGGCGTCACGCCGGTTGAGAACGCCTTGTCCTCGACGCCGGCATCCCTCATCAGGGAAAGGGTGCCGACAGCGATCTCATGTCCATTCACGATGCCGATGATTCCCTTCCCCGGATGGGACTCGAATTTCTGAACCCCACCCAAACTCAGCCTTTGCTCTTTCGCGCGGTCAAGAATTGCAGCCGCCAATGGGTGCTCGCTGGCCTGCTCGAGAGTTGCCACCAATGTGAAAATTTCCGGGTCGCCGACTTTTCCCGCAATGGCTGTCACCCGTGGCTTGCCCTCGGTCAGGGTCCCGGTCTTGTCCACCACGAGGGTGTCCACGTGTTCGAGCGTCTCGAGCGCCTCGGCGTTCTTGATCAGCACTCCGGCATGGGCGCCGCGGCCTGTACCCACCATGATCGCCATCGGAGTCGCGAGTCCCAAGGCGCATGGGCACGCGATAATCAACACGGCAACCGCATTCACGATCGCGTGCGCTAACCGCGGTTCCGGGCCAACCATCGCCCAAGCAACGAACGTTAGTGCCGCGATCGCGATTACCGCGGGGACGAACCAGCCCGCCACCTTGTCGGCCAGGCGCTGGATCGGCGCACGGCTGCGTTGTGCCTGACTGACCATGCGCACAATCTGGGCCAGCAAGGTTTCGCTGCCCACGCGCTCAGCCTGCATGATGAACGACCCCGAAGAATTGACGGTGGCGCCGATGACCCGATCCCCCGCATTCCTTTCCACCGGAACCGACTCCCCCGTGATCATCGATTCGTCGACAGAGCTGTGCCCTTCGAGCACCACCCCATCCACCGGCACCTTTTCTCCAGGACGGACGCGCAACCGGTCGCCTGCGCGGACCTGATCGAGGGGAATATCTTCCTCGCCACCGTTCCGCAACACCCGGGCGGTTGGTGGCGCAAGATCGAGCAGAGCACGAATTGCGGCTCCCGTCTGGCTTCGGGCTCGCAATTCCAGCACCTGGCCAAGCAACACGAGCGTAACAATCGCCGCCGCAGCTTCAAAGTAAACCGCAGGTCGTCCGCTCATATCGCGAAACGACGGGGGAAAGATCCCCGGCGCGAGCGTCGCAATCAGGCTATACACGTACGCAACGCCCGTTCCCATGGCGATCAGCGTAAACATGTTGGTTGAGCGATTCACCACCGATGCCCAGCCGCGCTCGAAGAAAGGCCATCCGCCCCAGAGCACAACCGGTGTGGCCAGAATCAGTTCTATCCATGGCAGCCAGGCATTCGATAAGGCATGCTGCACGGGCATTCCCGGAATCATGCCAGCCATGGCTATGCCCAGCAGCGGAATGGTCAACGCCAAGCTCAAGAAGAAGCGCCGGGTCATGTCGCGGAGTTCGGGATTCGCTGCTTCGGTCGCAGCTACGGTTCGCGGCTCCAGCGCCATGCCGCAGATGGGACAACTCCCCGGCGCGTCGCGTACGATTTCCGGATGCATCGGGCAGGTGTATTCAACCTTGGAAGTCGCCACCGGAGTCTCCGGCTCTAGTGCCATACCGCAACTCGGGCAAGGCCCCGGTTTGGACTCGCGCACCTGGGGGCACATGGGGCACACATAGGCATCCGAAGCTGATGGCGGGGACGCCGGCAAGGTCGGCCTTTCCGGAATGTCGACAGAAGTGACTGCGGAAAGGTAATCCTCGGGCCTCGCGGTGAATTTCTCTAAGCACGACCTACCGCAGAAAAAGTAAGCTTTTCCGTGATACTCGGCCCGGTGCTCTCGAGCCCCAGCATTCACCCTCATCCCGCACACAGGGTCCTTTTGCGCTCCGGAAACAGGCGTGGGCTGCACCACCGATTGGGGCATCCCCGACGCTCGAATGGTATTCAGGGTAACCAATCCGGAGCTAAAGGTCTTCGTCCTAAGGTATTGATTCGGAGCGACTTGGAACTTCTGCGCACACCCAGGGCAGCAGAAATAGTAACGATTGCCGGCGTGTTCAACGACGGCTGGGGCCGTGGCGGGATCGACCATCATGCCACACACGGGATCTCTCTCCATACCTGAGCTTGGATTAGGAGCCATGATTCTTCGTTAAATACTCAATCTTGAGCTTATCGGATGTGATGGTGTGACACATGGGGGATATTGCCCCGTATCTGAGTAGATTCAACAATCCGGAGAATGATTCCGTGGTGTATCTTAAAGTCTTTGAGGAGGAACTTAGCGGCAGATGACCACAATGGAAATCTCTTATCGCTACGACAATACGCCCAGTGAGGCGGTGATGAGGGCCATAGACAACGTGCGAGAGGTTTACGGCATTCGCAAAGTGCGTGTCAACGAGAAGGACCAGATTGTCCGGGTCGAATACGATGCTTCGCGCTTTAAGGAGCCGGTCGTGACGAGGCTTTTGCGTGGGGCGGGCCTGGACGTACGCGAGAAGCTGGTCTTGGCCTAGCCGGGTTCTTCCGCATCAAAATTCTAGGATTGACGAAGCTTGCCTGTGGGCCTTGGGGAGAGCTGTTGGGGAGGACTCCGGGGATATTGCAAGGGGCGCCCAAGAAAACCTCTGGCCGAAGTTATTCTCTAGTGCGCCCCGTTGCGCGCCACTTCGTCTGCCAAGAGATATAGCATCCGGCATGCCATACCTAAGCGATTGAAAATACTAACTCTTGCTCATACAACAACAGGTAGGAATTGCCAGAGACTCGGAAAGATTTACTGGGAAAGTACCTGGAACGGGTGGCCTCGCGGAAACCTGTTGAAAAAATACTGGGGGAAAGGAAACACACGCGGTATTCCCGCATGGTCAGCTTTGATACTCGGGCGGGAGTCCGCTGTTAATCGCGTCGCGGACTTTCTCGATCAACTGCTCGCGAGTCCCAAACCCGGCCGGCGCGATAGGCTGATGAAAAATCAGCGTGACCAACCCCGGCTTGATGGAGAACCTGCCCTTCGGCATCACATAGTGCGTTCCGGAAATGGTAACCGGCACCACCGGAACTCCGCACTCCTCGGCCAGGTAAAAAGGTCCTTTCTTAAAGGGCAAGAGCTTGCCATCGTAAGAGCGATGGCCCTCGACGTAGATGCTCATGTGAATTCCTTTTTTCACCACTTCCAGGGCTTCGCGCACCGCCGCGATTCCGGCATCTCGGTTCCCCCGATCGACGGGCACCAGAGAAGCCAGGCGCATCGCCTTGCCGAAAATTGGGAAATTGAAGAGCTCTTTCTTCACCATCACCGATGTGCGCCCAGGAAGCAGCGGGATCACGAGTGGCGGGTCGATGTTGGAGACGTGATTGAACATGAAGATGTACGTCTGCTTGGGATCGAGCCGGTCCATGCCGACGGTCTTCACTTTCACGCCAGCGAGGCGCACCCCCGCAAAGGCAGCCCACATGCCGATCCGGTAGAGCGGGCGAATATCACCGAACAGGGCAAAGGGGAACGAGACAATTGCCGCGATCGGCAACATGGCAGCCCAGAAAGCCAGCATGACGACAGTACGGACCATTACGGCTTGGCCTCAGTGCCAAACAGCCAGGTTTTGCGGCGTGCACGCTGTTCGGGGGTGATATTCGTGACGTCTTCGAGGCGATAAAAAGTTTGCCTACGTGCTCCCACGGTCCAGTGCAATTCGTGCTGCACGCCTTCGCGGGCGATGGTGAGACTCAGTTGCCCACCGGGTCCAAGGGCCTCGATATCTCGGTCGATGTCACGGCTTGCAGGTCGGCCGTTGATTTTCGCGATTACGTCATTCGCTTTCAGACCTGCGCGCTCGGCTTCACTGCCCGGCTCGACGCGCGCGACCACGACGGGCTGGTCGAATTTCTGGACGGAATCAAATCCGCGATGGGCGAATACTCTTTCAAAGCTGATAAGGTGCAGGCCAACCGGAGCGAAGAAATCATCCCAGGGGATTTCGCGAACGCCGCTGACGTAGTTGTTGAAGAAGTCTGCGAGGCTGGTATGGGCGAGTGCCTCGGCGGATTCGCGCACGCCGGCGGTGTCGGCGAAAAACTTGCCCTGCTTCGCATAGTGCTGGTTCATATAGCGAAATAGATCCTGAAGTGAAGCCTGGTCGTCCGTCGCAGCGCGAATTTTCAGATCGAGCAGGATTCCGAGCAGTTCGCCTTTGTTGTAGTAGGAAATGCTGCGATCGGGCAGGTTGTAGTAGGGATACTTTTCGAGCCAAGCGTCCAGACTCGACTGCTCGACGGATTGGGTCAGGTGTGCGGGCTGGTTTTCCAGTTCGGTAATGGCCTGATCTAGATTCTCCAGATACCCACGCTCGTCGAGAAGGCCCGCCCGCAGCAGGATGTAACCGCTCACGGTGCTATCTACGCCTTCGCTGAACCAGAGCGCCTTGGTGTAGTTCTCTTTTGTATAGTCAACGGGCTCGAGCGACTGCGGACGGATCCGCTTCACATTCCAGAGATGAAAAAATTCGTGCGCGGTAATGCTGTTGAAGATTCCCAGGTTTTGTGTAATGGCATTGGGCGAGAGCGTAATGGCAGTGCTGTAGGCGTGCTCCATACCGCCCCGCTCGGGAGCGTCGGTGAAGTGATAGATGAAGGTGTAGATGGGAAAAGGATCGTCGTTCATCCACGCGGTTTCCGCGGTCACGATGCGCTCAATCGAGGGAGTGATCTTGTCGAGAATGCTCTCGACGTGGGCGGCTTGAACGGGGTTATCGAGGTCCAGAATAATCCGGTACTTACCGCTGTTGAGGGTAACGTCCCGCTCCTCGAAATCGCCTATTTCAACGGGAGAATCGACCAGGCGGTCATAGTCTTCGGCAGAGTAAGTACTTCCCTGCTGGGCCAGCGGGGTTCCGATTCTCCATTGCGCAGGGATATTCTTGAATTCCAGAAGTTCCGGGCTATTGCGCTCGTGCTCGGAGTAGAGAAGGATTACCGCCAGATTAAAGAATGCGTGGTGCGAATTGAGTTGGGCTCCGAAGGGACCGGGGGAATCGGCGAAGATTTCGTATTGCACGCGAGCTCCGCTGGCTGCACCTTGGAGTTGCCAGCGGCTAGCATCGATGGGGTTCAAGGGCAGCGTGTGTCCACTCGCATCATCCGCTCTTATCCAGTTCACGAATTGCGAGAAGTCGCGGACCTGGTAGAGCGCGTTCCAGACGGGAAGCTGCAGCTCACGCATTGCGCTGCCGGGAGGAAGATCCATGGTGACGTCGACAATATGCTTTTCCGGATTGGCGAGCGCGATGGAGTATCGGATGGGGGACTGAGCCAGTGCTTGTGCACCGAAGATAAGAACAGCGGCCAGCAACCTGCGTTTGCTCATTTCGTGGTGCCGGCCTCCACAGCGCTGGCGCCGACGAGCGACTTCAGTTTTTGCGGCAGCTTTTCGTAGATCCCCCCGAAGCCGCCGTTGGAGAGAATGGCCACGACATCGCCGGT
>Ga0126381_100008430_pt1 | contig 11526 bp, 9 predicted proteins | sample PanSoiMetPlot_28_FD_96465 | JGI IMG/M metagenome (GOLD analysis project Ga0126381, IMG submission 96465) | Tropical forest soil microbial communities from Panama - MetaG Plot_28 | ecosystem: Environmental > Terrestrial > Soil > Tropical forest > Bulk soil | place: Panama | collected 2016-02-17 | reverse complement strand
GGTGGCTTCCGTGAACTCATTGGCGATGACGGCGGCGATCGTGTACCCCGGCGCGAACAGCGACGCCTTTAGCGTCGGACTGTTGCCGATCACCATTGTGACTGCCATGGTCTCGCCTAATGCTCTGGCCAATGCCAGGAAGATCGAACCGATGATTCCCAGCCGTGCAAACGGCACGACCACCTGCGATGTGGACTCCCACCGTGTCGCCCCCAGGGCGAGCGCGGCCTCTCTCTGATCTCGCGGCACCTCCATCAGTCATTCGCGCTAGATCGCGATGATGTAGGGGAACGTCATCACTGCCAAGATCAGCGATGCGGCCAGGTATCCGATTCCCAACGATGGACCCTGGAAAAACGGCAGAAACCCGAGTGTGCTCTTTAGGAACGGTTGGCCGTAATGCCGCAGCAGCGGAACCAGGGTGAAGATCGCCAGCAACCCGTATATGACGCTCGGTACGGCCGCCAGCAGTTCCACCAGAAACGTGCAGATATTCGCCAGACGCGGTGGGGCGAGCTCGGCCAGGAAAATTGCCGCGCCGACTCCAAGCGGAACCGACACGATGAGGGCCACCACCGACGTAATTATGGTCCCATAAATGAACGGCAGCGCGCCGAAATCTTCCGCCACCGGATCCCAGTTGGTGCCCGTCAGAAACTGCAAGCCAAACTTGGCCCGCGTTGGCTCCGAGTTGCGCCACAGCTCCGCGATCAGGAACACCGTTACCAGGAACACAGACGCCGCAAAGATCAGGGTGATGAGGTGCGCGACCTCATCACCCTTTGCCAGACGTTGCCAGAGGTTCTGCCTGTGCCTGACCGCGACTGCTGCCGTTGCCGACATGCTATTTGATCTCGGCGATCTGCTTCGTTGCCTTGGCACTAACCGAGGCTGGCAGCGGAGCGTAACCCAGATCGGGATGCGCCGCGACATCCTTTTGGCCCTCGGTAAGCATCCACTTCAGGAAACTCACGATGGCGGTCTTTTTGGCCCCATCTTTGATCTGACTTGGGATCAACAGGTAGGTGAACGTCGAGATCGGATAGGCGTCCTTACCGGGAGCGTCCGTGATCGACACTCGGAAATCCGCGGGCATGTTCTTCGCCGCGCCCGCTGCCGCCGCGGTTACCGATTTCAGGTCGGCCTTCAAGAATACGCCCGCCGAGTTCTTGATCCAGCCATAGGACATGTGGTTCGACAGCGCGTAGATCAACTCGACGTAACCGATGGCGCCTTCGGTCTGCTTCACCATTCCGGCCACACCCGCATTCTGCCCGGCGCCGGAACCAGTGGGCCACTTCACCGCTGTATCTGCGCCCACTTTCGATTTCCATTCCGAACTGACTTTCGAGAGGTAGTCTGTGAACACGAAAGTCGTGCCGCTCGAATCCGACCTGTGTACCACCAGGATATCCAGCTTGGGCAGCTTCACGCCCGGATTGTCTTTGGCAATCCGCCCATCGTTCCAATTCGCGATTTTGCCCAGGAAAATGTCCGCCAGCACGTCAGGCGTAAACTTCAGGTCCTGGCTTAAGCCAGGCACATTGTACGTGACCACCACTCCGCCAAGCACTGTGGGGAAATGCAGGGGGTGGATTTTCATCGCACTGATCTGCGCATCCTTCATTGGCATGTCGGAGGCGCCGAAATCGATCGTTCCTTCCGTTAGCTGCTTGATGCCGCCACCAGAGCCGATCGCCTGGTAGTTGATCTCTATCGTCGGGTGAATCTTATGAAAAGCCTGGAACCAGCGCTCGTAGATCGGAGCGGGGAACGTCGCCCCGGCAGCCGTGATTTTCTGAGCGTGGGCACCCGTTACGCACATGGCAATCATGAGGCCCAACGCACTCAATGTTTTCATAACACTCTTCCTTTCTTCTACGTTCTCACGCATGCATTACAGGTACGTTTAGCGTGTGTTACAAATTTGCGACAACAGCCGGGGAACACCGCACACCTATGCTCTGTCCAGTCCAGCGGCATCACCCACACCGCCACTGGCGTTCCCCTCGGGAAGGCACACCGTTCCTCATCGGAAGAGCGAGTATAGAATCCGGTTGTTAACAAGCGATTAAAATCCCTTTGCGGGGTGATTATCCTTCGTCTATTGCGTAATGAGCCGTGGTCGTGGCTCGGATCGAGCCGGAGCAATCAGACTGAGCCACAATCGGCTATGGCTTACTGGTGCGGCGGAAGCGCTACCGTGAACACCGACCCTTGCCCGAGCCTGCTCTCGACCGACACCGACCCACCCATCTGCTCCACCGCGTGTTTCACAATCGCCAACCCGAGCCCGGTACCGCCGGTCGCGCGCGAGCGTGCCTTGTCCACCCGATAAAAGCGTTCGAAGATGCGCGGCAGATCCCGTGAGGGAATGCCCAACCCGGTATCGTGCACCCGCACCAGCGCGCTTCCGGAATCGCGCGTCACCTGCACCCGCACTTGGCCCTCAGGCCGGTTGTACTTGATGGCATTTTCGAGCAGATTCACCCAGACCTGTTCGAGCCTTATGTCGTGTCCGAGCACGCTGAGGTCGTCGAACGGCTCGCACACCAGCCGTATACCGCGCGTCCTGGCGGTCGGCTCTACCGTCCGCAGGGCGGACTCCAGGCTTTCCCGCAGCGACACCGGTTCCGGCGCGGGCGGCTTGCCGCCTTCGAGCGACGACAGAGCCAGCAGGTCGGTGACGATGTTGGTGAGTTGCCGCGCCTTGGTGAGAATGATTTCGGCGAATTCGCGGCTGCGTTCCGGATCGTCGTCGATGCTCTCGCGCAGTGTCTCGGCGTATCCGCACACCGCGGCGAGGGGTGTCCGCAATTCGTGCGATACGTTAGCCACGAAATCCTTGCGTACGCGCTCGAGCCGTTCCAGGTCGCTAACGTCATACAGCATCGCGATCGCGCCGCGGTGTGGATCGCCTTGTAGCGGAGTGGCGTGCACATCGAAGGATCGCGCCGCGGCGAAGAGGATGAGGCGCTTTTGCAGGGCCTTCCCGCTGGTGAGCACCGTCTGGAAAATCTCGAGCAATGCCGGATCGCGCGCCACCTGCAGAAGCGGCGTTCCGGTCTGCAGCGGCAGAGACGTTCCCATCATTTCGGCGAATGCGCGATTGACAAACGTGATGCGCAGCTGCGAGTCGACGGCCGCCACGCCTTCCACCATGCTGCCCAGAATCGCCTCGAGACGCCCGCTCTCCCGTTGCAGAGCCTCCACCACGACGCGCACCCGGCGTGTCGCCAACTCCAACGAAGCCTCGAGCGCGTCCATCTCGTGCCGGGCGGCTTGGAATGGCGGCCGTTTTTGGCCCTCCTGCAGCAGCGATTCCACTCTCTCTCGCAATCGCCGCGCCTGTATTGCGATGGCTAGAGCCTGGGTGGCGGAAAGTGCGCCAGCTGCCAGCGCAATCAGCGCCGAAGCAGCCGCTACGCGCCCCGTGGGAGCTCCCGGGGCTGCCCAGAACCGTAAGATCGGAAACGTGAACGCGAACAGAACGGCAGCGGTGAGCAGCGGGCGGCCGAATGAATACATAGCGGCGCTCAGCGAACTCTACGCAGCGCGCGATTCCCTTCGCTCCAGTTCCGCGAGTTCGGCGGAGTAGCGTCTCAAGTCCGCGGTCGGCACCGTCACAAGATCCTTTTCCATATCCTCGCCGGTCTCGACCAGGTAAAGCAGGTGTCTCATTGCCAGGCGGGCGCACCAGGCATCGTCCATCTGCCGTCCGATCTCCTTACTTACTGCCAGCAGTTCCGCGTGCTGCAGCGCGATCGTCTTCTGCGTCCGTACCCCGCCATCGTCTTCAAGGATGAATCGAACATCGACTGTATCGGCGTGCCGCAACGAAATGGCCGTCTGCAGCCACTTGAAATAAACCTGAAATTTGCGGCCAAACGGATCGGGGCCGGCCTCGAACTGGCGGAAGTTAAGCATCTAGGGGTATTTTACGACAGCGGCGAGGCGGGCCAGAACGTTGATGTGTTTCAGAACGATGTCGAACATCGCACGCGCGACCTCACATCCTGGCACAGTACTTCAATAAGGGCGTTAGCTTGCGATAATGAAGATCAGCGCACTCTATGACTCCCGAGCGCTGGCGCCGAGTGGAAGAGATCTACCACTTGGCCATGGCGAAAACCGATGCGGAGCGCGAAGCGTTTCTCGCGGAGGCATGCAACGGCAACGACGGCCTGCGTCAGGAGGTCGAGGATCTGCTGTGCCACAGTGATTCCGCAACAACTCTGCTCGACCGGCCGCCCTGGACTTCGCCGGAAAGCGCCGATCTGAAGCCCGGAGATCAGCTCGGCCCTTACCGCATCATCGAACTTATCGGCGCGGGAGGCATGGGCAAGGTTTACAAGGCCATCGATACCCGCCTGGGTCGCACTGTTGCGATCAAGATCTCGCGCGCCGAATTCAGCGGGCGGTTTCGCCGCGAAGCGCGCGCGGTGGCCGCGCTCAATCATCCAAACATCTGCACCCTGTTCGACATCGGGCCCAACTATCTGGTCATGGAGTATGTCGAGGGCACGCCGCTGCGCGGTCCCATACCGCTTGCCGAGGCACTGAAGATTGGGGCGGCCATGGCGGGAGCGCTCGACGCTGCGCATCGCAAGGGCATCGTCCACCGCGACCTGAAGCCGGAGAATATTCTGCTGACCGAAGCCGGGCCCAAACTCCTGGATTTCGGGCTGGCCAAGCTGGAGCCGGCCGCCGGAGCTATCGCCGCGGGTTCGGTCACCACGACTGGGGTGCCCGAAGCGCCCATCGCCGGGACCATGCAGTACATGGCGCCGGAGCAGTTGCAGGGCCGTGGCGCCGATGCCCGCAGCGACATCTTCTCGTTCGGCGCCGTATTGTTCGAGATGGTTACCGGCCGTCCCGCGTTCCAAGCCGATAATCCTGCCAGCCTTATCGCCGCAATCCTCACCTCCCAACCGCCGCTGCGCCAGTACCTGCCTCTGGTGCCATCGATCGTGGAGCGACTCATCGATAAGGCGCTGGCAAAGTCTCCCGAGGATCGCTGGCAGACCGCGCGCGAGATGAAGGCGGAGTTGGAATGGATTGCCTCTACGCCCGCTGCCTGGCAAGCCTCGGGCGTGCCTCCCTCCGCTGTGCCTGCTCGGGCTGCCGGACGGCGCGGCCTCGCTGCCTGGCTGGCCGTGGGCGTGAGCGTGCTGGTCGCAACCGCATGGGTCGTCGGACGTTCTGTCCCGGAGGCGAGACCGAGTCCGGCGCCGCCCGTGCGCACAACGGCCGCCGCTCCTCCCTCAACCTCTCGCCGCCACCTCACCTGGTTCGACCGCGCAGGCAGGATGCTCGGCACCGTCGGCGAGCCGTCGGACTTCTCCAACCCCGCGCTCTCGCCGGATGGACGGCGGCTGGCCGTCTCCATCGCCGCGCGGGACGGTAGCCGCGATATCTGGATTTACGATCTGATCCATGGGGAGCGGATTCAGCTCACCTCCGACTCAGCCGACGAAAGTAATCCCGTGTGGTCGCCCGACGGTTCCCAAATTCTCTACTTTTCCGGTCGAGGCGGCACACGGGAGCTCTACATCCGCGCTTCCAACGGCATGGGTGCGGAACAACATGTGATTGCCGGCGGCGCGGGCGACAAGAATCCTATCCAGTGGCTCCGCGGGAACGTGATCCTTTATAACAATTCTCGGAACAACAGCACGGACTACGATCTTTGGACGCTGCGGCTCAGCCCGGGCGGGCCGGAGCCGCTGTTGGCCTCGGAGGACCGCCGCGATTGGGCGGAAGTTTCGCCCGATGGAAAATGGATTCTCTACCGGTCAGGCGCGCACGACACGGCGAACCTCCACCTGAAGCACATGCCGCCCGACTCGCTGGAGTGGACGCTCGGCGCGGCGCCCACCCAGGAGGGCCACTGGAACGCCAACAGCCGCGAGTTCTACTACATCGCCGATAGCACCATGGTGGCCCGCCGCGTAATTGCGGGAAGAAGAAAAGAAGAGAGAGTAGGAAGGGAGGGGGAAAGAGAAGCAAGAGGAGGAAAAAGGGAGGGGGACACAGAGAAGGAGAGAGAGGGAGGAGGTGGCAGTGACCTGAGTGCACCGGAGACGCTGTTCCGCGCCGACCTCGGGCAGTTCACGGGACGCAACGGATTCACAGCATCGCCGGACGGGCGAACCTTCCTGCTCATCACGAAGTGACACCCTCACCGGTTCGCCGCCTGCGCCTTGTTGAGCCTTTGGTGGATGAGGATCAGGTCTACTTCGCTGAAGGGCAGCGGGGCTTCCACCATGGCGTCGTGGTCGGCCGCATCCCAATGCGCTTTCATCATCCCGCTAGCCGAGTGCCGGTCGACGCCCGTAATGACATGCGTGATCTCGTGGACCAGCACGTGGGCCAGTAGCGCCGATTCCAGCGCCGGATTCCGATTCGCAGAGCGGCGGATGCGGTCGCAGAACACGGTGATGCTCCTGGAGCGGTCCGCGTACGGGTAGCACACGCCGAGTGCGCCCGGCAGGCGGTCCCCGGGCGTGCGTTCGGCCAAGTTTACCCGCAGTGCCATGGCGGAGACGGTGCCGCGGCCGTACCAGGCGTGCCACACAACCGTTACACCGGCACGGCGGAAGATCGCGGAAGCGATCGTCTCGGCCCGATAGGCCGGTGCGGCCCCTTCGCAAGTCACGTAGACATCCACGTCGGCTGGTCCCGCGCCGGCCATCACCGCCACAAAAACGGCGCCGAGCACCCCGGCGTGTAGAAGCCTCTTCACCCACGTTAAGCGGGAAAAGTGAGGCGAAACTACAACCGCGCGCTATAATTTTTCGCGTGACCCCTCCGGCCGGGATCACCGCGCTCCTGAAGGCATGGGGCGCGGGCGACCAGGCGGCGCTCGGACGTCTGACACCATTGGTTTACAACGAGTTGCACCGCATGGCAACACGCTGCATGCGGCGCGAACCGCCGGGCAACACGCTCCAGACCAGTGCCCTCGTGAACGAATTGTGGCTGCGCCTCGTGGATGGGGCGGCCGTCGGCTGGCACGACCGCGTTCATTTCTTCGCTGTCGCCGCGCAGATGATGCGCCGGATCCTGGTGGATGCCGCCCGCAGCCGCCACACGGCTCGCCGTGGTGAAGGGGCGCAGCAGTTCAGCCTGAACGAGTCGATCGACGGCATCCCGGCGCGCGACTCCGAACTGATCGCGCTCGACGACGCGTTAGACGCCCTCGCCAGATTCGACCCACGCAAAGCCAAGGTGGTGGAGATGCGATTCTTCGCCGGTCTGAGCGCGGACGAGACCGCAGCGGTGCTGAAGGTCTCCCCGCAGACCGTGCTGCGCGACTGGAAGCTGGCGCGAGCCTGGCTCCGGCGCGAGTTGGGACAGTGAAGCGGCTCCCGCCGGGTCTCCAAAGCAGGAATAAACACGCCGCCAGGGACTATTCCCCCGTGTTACTATTCCGTTTTAAAACAGGGAGCCGATCGTGAAAGTTTACGAAAGCAAGGACATACGGAACGTCGGCGTGGTGGGCCACGGCGATTCCGGCAAGACGTCGCTCACCGCCGGGCTGCTCTTCTGCGCCGGGGCTACGAACCGGCTCACTCGCGTTGACGAGGGCAACACCATCACCGATTTCGACGAAGAGGAAATCGCCCGTAAAATCACCATTTCCACTGCCATCGCCGCGGCGGAATGGAAGAAGGCCAAGGTCAATCTTCTCGACACGCCCGGCTACAACATCTTTATTAATGACACGAAGGCGTCCCTGGTGGCCGCCGATTCCGCACTGGTCCTGGTGGACGGCGTGGCGGGCGTCGAGGTCCAGACCGAAAAGGTTTGGAGCTTCGCCGACGAGTTCAAGCTGCCGCGCGCAATTGTCATTAATAAGCTGGACCGTGAGCGCGCCGACTTCGACCGCGCCCTCGGCGCTGTTCAGGAAGCTTTCGGCCGTGCCGCCGTCCCCGTTCAGATCCCGATGGGCAAGGAGCGCGACTTCACGGGCATCGTCGACCTCGTCCGGATGAAGTCTTACACCTACGCGCCGGACGGCGATGGCAAGGGCAAAGAGGGCGACATTCCTGCCAATCTCGCCGATGCCGCCAAAGCGGCCCACGAAGCCCTGGTCGAGATGGTGGCCGAAGGCAACGACGCCCTCATGGAGGAGTTCTTCGACAAGGGCACGCTGCCCGTCGAGCACATCATCGACGGTCTGCGCCAGGGCGTCCGCGAAATGCGCATCTTCCCGGTGCTCTGCGCCTCCGCCCTTCACAATATCGGCAGCGACCAGATCCTCAATTTCATTGCGGAAAACCTGCCTTCCCCCGCGGAACGCGGCGAAATAGCTGCGATCGTGGACGGCAAGGAAGCCACCCGGGCGGTATCCGACAAGGACCCCTGCTCCCTCTACGTTTTCAAGACCACAGCCGATCCGTTCGCCGGCCGGATCACTTACTTCAAAGTCATGTCCGGCGTCGTGAAGAACGATGCGAACGTGCAGAACCTTACCCGCAGCTCCAGCGAGCGCCTGGCGCATCTCAGCGCCCCGCAGGGCAAGACGCTGCAAGCGGTCACCGAGCTCCACGCCGGTGATATCGGCGCAGTAGCCAAGTTGAAGGACACCCTCACCGGCGATGCCTTGGCGGACAAGGGTTTTAATATTACCTATCCTCCGGTCAAGCTTCCCGAGCCCTCTATCGCCTTCGCCATCGAAGCCAAGTCTCGCAACGACGAAGACCGCATGGGCAACGCCGTCCACCGGATGCTGGAAGAGGACCAGTCTCTACGCTTCTACCGCGATCCGCAGACGCGCGAGTTCCTGCTGGCGGGCGCCGGCCAACAGCATGTCGAAATCGTGGTCAGCCGGCTCAAAAAGCGGTACAGCGTCGACGTCACCCTCAAGGCTCCTAAGATCCCCTATCGCGAAACCATCCGCGGCACCGCCGATGTCCAGGGCCGCCATAAGAAGCAGACCGGGGGTCACGGCCAGTTTGGCGACTGCTGGATCAAGATGGAGCCGCTCCCGCGCGGCGCGAAATTCGAGTTCGTCAACGACATCTTCGGGGGCGCTATCCCCAAGAACTTCATTCCTGCGGTGGAGAAGGGCATCCTGGAGGCCGCCGAAAAGGGCTTCCTGGCAGGGTACCCGATGGTGGACTTCAAGGTCATTCTCTACGACGGCTCGTACCACGATGTGGATTCGTCCGAGTTGGCTTTCAAACTGGCGGCCCGCAAGGCATTCAAAGCCGCCATGCAGCAGGCCAAGCCCACCCTGCTCGAGCCAGTCATGAACGTCGAGATCCAGGCGCCGGTCGAGTACGCCGGCGACCTGATGGGAGACCTCAACGGGCGCCGCGGCCGCATCTCCGGCATGGACACCAAAGGTGCGACCCAATTCATTCGGGCGCAGGTTCCCATGGCGGAAATGCTCAATTATCAGAGCGACCTGACGGCCATGACCCAGGGTCGCGCGTCGTTCACGATGGAGTTTGACCACTACGACTTCGTGCCGCAACTCCAGGCCGACAAGATCATTTCCGCGGCCAAGGCGGCGAAAACCGGCGAGGAAGAGGAAGAAGAGTAGCGTACAATGGACTCATGCTCGTGTCTCTTTTGACACACACCCGCCCTGAGGGTACGCTTGCATCCCAACGAGCGGTATTGTAGCCTTTTAGGGTCTGGTTCGGGCGACGGCCCGTAGTAAGTAGTTTATTTTCTTTACTCCGAGGTTTGAATGCATCGTCGCAAGCAGACGTTTTGGTCCTATTTCGTTTTGGCGGCAGGGCTGTTCACCTCCGCCGGCTGTGCTGTCAATCGGCAGACGAAATTCCAAACTGCATTCCTACCGCCGCCGCGCCACGGCGAGCCGGCGTTGCGCGTAGAACTGGCCGACCTGCCTGTCGTTCAACCCAACATCTACCTGAAGGATCTTCCTGCCTCTCTCATCGGAACGCCCCAATTACCTCCCCGAAAGACCCACGGCGACGCCCTGGTGCAGCGCGCCGAGTCGCACTTCGAACGGGGCAAACGCTACTATCAGGCGCAGGACGTGGCCAACGCCCGTCGGGAATTCGACACGGCTGTCGATTTGATGCTCGAGGCCAGCGATCAGAATCCGGCCGACCGCCAGGAATACGAGCGGCGCATGGACGAGATGGTTGACGCCATTCACCGTTACGACCTCGCAGGCCTCGGCGCTTCCGCTGCCGTGGACGAGGGAAAATTCGAAAAAGCGCCCTTGGAAGACATTCTGCAGATGACCTTTCCGGTCGACCCCCGCCTGAAAGACCGCGTCAAAGAACAGATCGCCGCCACCGAATCCCAACTCCCGCTGTCCACCAACGATGCCGTTCTGGGCTTCATCAACTATCTCTCCAACCGCGGCCATAGGACGATGGTGGCCGGCATCGAGCGCTCCGGCCGTTACCGGCCCATGATCCAGCGCATCCTCACCGAGGAAGGCATTCCCCAGGAGCTGATTCATCTCGCGCAGGCCGAATCCGGCTTCATCCCGCGCGCCGTTTCGCGCAAGGCCGCAGTCGGCATGTGGCAGTTTGTTAAGTTCCGGGGCAATGAATACGGCCTCGCCCAGACGCCCTATACAGATGACCGCTTAGACCCCGAGAAGGCGACCCGCTCCGCCGCCAGGCACCTTCATGACCTTTACAACGAGTTCGGCGACTGGTATCTGGCGATCGCCGCGTATAATTGCGGCCCGGGCGTGGTGGAGAAGGCTGTCGAACGCACCGGCTATGCCGATTTCTGGGAGCTGCGCGCGCGCGGCGTCCTGCCACTCGAGACTACCAACTACGTTCCGATCATTCTGGCCATGACCATCATGGAGAAGAACGCCGCCGAGTATGGTTTAGAAAATCTCCAGATGGATGCGCCGCTCGAATACGACACCGTCTCCGTGGCCGCACCTACAAGTCTGCAGCTCGTGGCCGATCTCACCGAGATGGCGCCGACCGAGCTGGCCCAGATCAATCCTGCCATGCTGCACGGCATCGCGCCGGCCCATTACGATCTCCACGTGCCCAAGGGAACCGGATCGCAGCTCGCCGCCATCCTGGAACACATCCCCGCCGAGCATCGCGACTCGTGGCGCGCGCATCGCGTGGGCGGCAGTGAAACGCTGGCGGACATTGCCCGCCGCTTCGGTACGACGCCGGCAGCGATCACGGCCGCGAGCCGCCTGTCTGCGTCTCAGCCCGTGGAAGGCGATGTTCTGGTAATCCCTGTGTCGCAGCGTTCGCGCGCGATTGCACCCTCAGCTACTCACACGGCCCGCGCTGCCCAATCAACGCATCGCAGCGCCACTCGCACTCGCGCGTCCGCCACACGGCCCAAAACCACCGGGACCGCGCGCCCAGCTCACAAAAATCCCGCCATGGTGGCGCAGCGCTAGCACAGATTCGCGTGCATCTGCGTTTATCTGCGGCGAGCGATGCGCACTGCTTCTCTATCGTGCTTCGTCTACCAGCGCACTCCCTCGGTTTTCCTTTTTTACTATTGCCGAACCCGCAAAAAGGGGTATTCTATGGGTGATCGTGCATG
>Ga0126381_100008429_pt1 | contig 11526 bp, 5 predicted proteins | sample PanSoiMetPlot_28_FD_96465 | JGI IMG/M metagenome (GOLD analysis project Ga0126381, IMG submission 96465) | Tropical forest soil microbial communities from Panama - MetaG Plot_28 | ecosystem: Environmental > Terrestrial > Soil > Tropical forest > Bulk soil | place: Panama | collected 2016-02-17 | reverse complement strand
AAGAAGGAGTTGCCCGTATATGCGGTAGTGCTCGCCCGCGGCGGCCCAAAACTTACTAAGGCGAACATGGAAGAGAAAGATTGCCCCGTCATCGATCCCGCGAATCGCAACCAGGTCTTTTGCCACACCCCGAACGGAGGACAGGGACGCGGCATCCATGGGAAGGCCCTCACCATCCGTGACATCGCTCGGTTTACCGCGAACTGGTCCGACCGGCCAATCATCGACAAATCCGGGATTTCCACACTCTACGCTGTGGATACCGAGGGCTGGGCGCCTCTCGTGAGACTGGGAGGACCCGGCGACAACCCCAATAATCCAGAATCCGACCCTACCCGACCCTCTTTGTTTTCAATCTATGACGGGATGGGACTTCACCTAGAGTCTCAACGTGCCCCTGTGGAACTTTATTTCATCGACTCCATCTCCAAACCTGCTGAAAATTGAGGATATTGTGGAACCGCGCCGGGTTTCATACGTAATAAAAAGGTAACGGACCAACGGTATACAGGTGTCGACCGTCTTAAGTTGGAGGATTCCGTGGTTCGGCCGCGTCAAAGGTACTACCGTGAGCGGCCAGCGAGCAGTACTCTGTAGTGAACTACACTGGATGCAATCGGTGACCAAATTTATATCAAAACCTTCGGCAACGCCAAGAGCGGCCATTTCACTCACAGGTGTGAGTCCATGGCTCGTGACCGGACGGCCTTTCGACCCACGAAACCTTCAAATCACGAAGTCCGACTCAATGATGCAAATGGGCATAGGAATGCTCCGGCGAAACAAAGTTATCGAACCTGCGCCATCGCGCGGCCCGCATGCTTCTGCGGCGGAGCCGGACGGCGTCTTCATATTCAATGCGCTTCAAGAGCAGCTTGGCTTGAAGCTTGACTCCCGGAAACGGACCGGTTGACGTTCTGGTCATCGATCATGCAGAAAAGCTTTCAGAAAATTAAATCATTACTGTCACTCGTCTGTGTCTTCCTTATACTCGAACCGCTAAATGCAGCGGAGCAGCACGGCGTCGTGAAGTACGGCGGGCTGCCGTTGCCGGGCGCAACCGTGACCGCGACCAAAGACGGCAAGACAGTTTCGACCGTCAGCAACATCGACGGCTCGTACTCATTCCCTGATCTCGCGGACGGCACGTGGGCGGTCGAGGTCGACATGTCGCTCTTCCAAACCGCCAAGCAGGAAATCACCGTACCGAGCACGCAAGCCGTCGACTGGGATATGAAGCTGCTGAGCACGGACGAAATCGCCAAAGCGACCGTCCCTGCCGCTCCTGCGCCCAAACCCGCCGCAACCGGAACAGCGACGACAACAGCAGCAGCGGCAACTCCTGCCGCCGCCCCTAAGAAGGGAAAGGCTGCGCCTGCCGCGGCGGCCAACGGAAGCCGCACGTTCCAGCGCGCTGAGATTAACGCCACGGCGCCGGCGAACCGTCCGCCGGCCGCGGACCAACAGGCAGCGGCACAACCGGCGGCATCCGATCAGGACCAAAGCGACCTTCAACGCCGGTCGGCAGACAGCTTCCTGGTCAACGGAAGCACCAACAACGGCGCATCGACGCCCTTTGCGCAGCTTGCACGATTCGGCAACAACATTCGCGGCGGAAGGTCGCAATACAACGGGAACATCGGGTTCACATTCGATAACAATGCTCTTGATGCGCGCACATATTCGCTCACCGGGCAAGACACGCCGAAGCCGGACTACAACCGTTTCACTGGCCTGATCACCGTTGGCGGACCGATCAAGATTCCGCATCTCATCAAGAACGGACCGTTTCTGACCATCAACTACCAATGGCTGCGCAACCGCAATCCTTCAAACACGCAGTCTTACCTGATGCCTACAGCCGACGTGCGTAACGGCATCTTCCCGACCACGATTCTGGATCCTACCAACGGGCAGCCGTTCCCGAATAACACCATCCCGCTGACGCGTATCAGCCCGCAGGCAACTTCGCTTCTGAAGCTGTATCCGCTGCCAAACTTCGTGGGAAGTTCGCAGTTCAATTACCAGATTCCCCTGTTGAGCCTTCAACACCAGGACAGCTTGCAGGCGCGCACCAACAAGCAGATCGGACGAAAGAACAACCTCAGCGGGAATATCGCGTTTCAATCTACGCGCAGCGACAATCCAAGCATCTTCCAATTCCTCGATACCTCCAGTACATTGGGCATCAACTCAAACGTGAGCTGGCGGCACACGTTCACACCCCGCCTTTACCTGACGTTAGGCGCACAGTACAGCCGATTTTCTTCTGTATTCACTCCCTTTTTCGCGAACCGCCAAAATATCTCCGGACTCGCGGGTGTAACGGGCAACAATCAGGAGCCGATCAATTGGGGGCCTCCTACGTTGAACTTTACGAGCGGAATCGCGTCCTTGAGCGACGGTCTCTATAATGCGACGCATAACCAGACCGTCGGCACGACGGCGGACCTGCTCTACACGCACCGTAGTCATGAGTTCAATTTCGGCGGGGATTATAAGCGGCAGCAGTTCAACCTGATCACGCAGCAAAACCCGCGCGGCGGCTTCACGTTCACGGGCGCAACCACCAGCCCGGGCGGCGCGAGCTCGGCCACTAACGGAGCCGACTTTGCGAGCTTCCTGCTGGGAACCCCAGATGCCAGTTCGATCGCCTACGGTAACGCCGACAAGTATTTCCGTGCGCGCACGGCGAGCAGTTATGCGAATGACAATTGGCGCGTGCGCAACGGGCTTACCGTTAATGTCGGAATTCGCTGGGAATACACTTCGCCTGAAAGCGAAAAATACGGGCGACTGGTGAATCTGGCGCAGACTAACAATTTCCAGTCTGTGACCCCGGTAGTCAGCGCCTCGCCGATAAACCCGGACCGAAATAACTTCGCTCCTCGCATCAGCTTCGCGTGGCGTCCGCTGCCCGCTTCTTCGATGGTGGTGCGCGGCGGATACGGCATCTCTTACGACACGTCGGTGTACGCAACGATCACCAGCAACATGTCCCAGCAGGCGCCGCTCTCGACCAGAATTCAATCGCAGAACACACCGTCCACTCCCCTTACTTTGGCGAACGGCTTCATCGAGGGCGTGAATTCGGCGACCACGACATTCGGCGTCGATCCGAACTTTCGCGTCGGCTACGCGCAGCAATGGCAGCTTGCCGTTCAGCGCGATCTTCCATGGGGCATGCAATCGACCATTACATATACCGGTATCAAAGGGACCCGGGCGGTACAACAATTCCTGCCAAACACATATCCGCAGGGAGTCGTCAGTCCATGCCCGGCCTGTCCTCTCGGCTTCAGCTATCTGGAGTCCAATGGCAATTCCACGCGCGAAGCAGGAATCGTCCAGGTACGCCGGCGTCTGCGCAGCGGATTCCAGGCGGACGTGACCTATACTTACGCAAAGGCAATCGACGACGCTCTGCTCGGCGGTGGCGGTGCATTTCTGATCGCACAGGACTGGCTAAACCTCGCGGGCGAACGCGGCCGGTCAAATTTCGATCAGCGCCACCTTGTTTCACTCAATGCGCAATACACTTCAGGCATGGGAATCAAGGGCGGGACGTTGCTCAGCGGTTGGCGCGGCTCTCTCATTAAAGAATGGACGTTCCTTACGCAGGTCAACGCTGGTACAGGTTTGCCCCTGACTCCTCAAGTGCTGAACATCATCGCCAACGGCGTCAGCGGTCCGCTTCGTCCGGACTACACAGGTCAGCCCGTCTATGAAAATTCCCGCGGGCTGAATTTGAATCCTCTGGCCTTCATTCCCGCCAACGGGCATTGGGGCGGCGCCGGACGCAACATCATTACCGGACCGAACCAATTCAGCTTCAACGCTTCCATGGGCCGCACTTTCCGGATTAATGATCGATTCAATGCCGACCTGCAAGTGCAGGCGCAAAACATACTGAACCACGTGACGTATCCGAGCTGGAACACCACAGTTTCCAGTCTCCAATATGGGCTGCCATTGACTGCAAACGGGATGCGTAGCGTCCAGACCACGGTTCGAGTGAGGTTCTGATGAAAAAGACTGTAGCTCTTTTACTTGCTTTTGGAATGATATTGCCGTTGCCGGCGCAGCAGCCCGCGCCACCGGCGCCGCGTCCTCCCGCCGCCGGCCAACAGCAACAGGCGCCCTTAACTGCGACGGAAGGCGCCGCAACGTTTTCGAGCAGCACTCAGCTCGTTGTCGAAACCGTAACGGTGAAAGACAAGAGCGGCCATACCATCGACAACCTCACGGCCAAGGACTTCACGATCACGGAAGATAACGTTCCGCAGACGATCGCGTTTGTTGACCACGAGAAGTTCGATGAGACTCCTCCGCCGCCGCTTCCTCCGGCTACGCAAGCCGCGGTCCCGCGCCCAAAGTTCAACAACATGCAGATTACTCCGGAGAAGCCGGGCGACGTTCATTACCGCGACAAGCGGCTGATCGCGCTCTACTTCGACTTGAGCGCGATGCCGATTCAGGACCAGATTCGCGCGCTTGCCGGAGCGGAGAAATTCGTCCGCACGCAGATGACTCCGTCGGACATTATCGCGATCATGATGTATTCCGGAGGCGCGGTAAAGGTGCTGGAAGACTTTACGAGCGATCGCGACCGGCTGCTCTCCACCATCCAAACCATGGTGGTAGGCGAAGACGAAAACGCCGTTACGGATGCGACAGATACCTCCGCGGCATTCGGCCAGGACGATTCCGAATTCAACATCTTCACAACCGACCGTCAGTTGGGCGCGCTTCAGACGGCGGCGAAGATGCTCGGCACGTTGAACGAAAAGAAGTCGATGATTTACTTCGCGAGCCAGATGAAGCTGAACGGCATCAGCAACCAGGCGCAGCTTCACTCTATGACCAACGCGATGGTTCGCGCTGGAGTCGTCCTATATCCGGCCGATGCCAAAGGGCTGGTCGCGATGGCCCCGATGGGCGATGCAACCCGTGCTTCCGCCGGCGGGCAAGCCATGTACAGCGGCGCTACCTCGATGGCAATGACCACCAACTTGCAAAAATCGCAAGACACGATGTACACCATGGGCGCCGACACGGGCGGGAAAGCGTTCCTCGATTTCAACGATCTTTCGCTCGGCATCGTCGAAGCGCAGAAGGCGTTTTCGAGCTATTACATCCTGGGCTATTACGCCACCAACGATCATCTGGACGGCAAGTTCCGCCGCATCAAAATTACTTTGAACGGTGGTTTGCAGGCGAGCATTGATTATCGTCAAGGCTATTACGCAGGCAAGCAATTTGGAAAGTTTACGGCCGCTGAAAAGGACCGGCAACTGGAGGACGCGTTGATGCTGGGAGACCCGATCACGGAGCTTACCATCGCTTTCGAGACCGGGTACTTCCAGCTCAACAACGCCGAGTATTTTGTGCCTCTTTCGGCGAAGATTCCGGGCAGCGAACTGGTGCTTGCCAAGAAAGGCGGCGCGGAGCACACACTGATCGACTTCATCGGCGAGGTAAAGGACGAGTTCGGAACAACCGAATCGAACTTTCGCGACAAGATCGATATCAAGCTCTCCGAGGCGACCGCGCAGGAACTCGCCAAGCGTCCCATCGATTACCACGGCGGATTTACGGTGCTTCCCGGCAAACACAGAATCAAGATTCTGGCCCGCGATGCGGAAACGGGGCGGATTGGGACTTATGAAACCACCATCAGCATCCCGAACCTGAATAAAGAAGACAAACGTGTTGCCATCAGCTCCGTGGTGTTGAGCAGCCAGCGCACTCCGTTGACCGAGGCGCTGTTCAACTCAACGAAAGATAAAGAAAAAGCCACGAATAACGCGAACGCCAATCCTTTGGTCCAAGAAGGGCAGATGCTAATCCCAAGTGTGACTCGCGTCTTCCGGCGAACCCAGGACATGTATGTGTACCTGCAAGCCTACGAGAAGGGCGCCGAGAAGGTTCGGCCTCTTATGGCGTTTGTGACGTTCTATCGAGGACAGAGCAAGGCGTTTGAGACGAAGCCCATGATGGTAAATGAGGCCGTGAATCCTCGCCTCCAAACCATCCCGCTCATGTTCACGTTCCCGTTGGAAAAACTAGATCCGGGCGAGTACAACTGCCAGGTCACGGTGCTGGATCCGGAGGGGCAGAAAGCCGCATTCTGGCAAGCGCCAGTCATGCTGATTCAATAGTTGTAAAAATCACAGGCTAAAGCCTGTGCCACAGGTCAGGGCTGATCAGACTGCTTTGGCTACAGCAATTTCATACCTTACTTGCGGCACGGGCTTTAGCCTGGTCTTAACCCACCCTGGACTCCTACCTGATAGAGTGGTCGCACATGTCCAGGCCACTACTCCGCCATGCTCTTGCGACCCTGTCCTATCGCGCGGGCAAGACCTTCCGCGATGCGCCCTCAGACTTCGCGACTTTCAAAGCAAACGACACGAGCAGAACGCCGGGAGAAATCCTGGCGCACATGACCGACCTGATGGATTGGGCAATTAGCCTTGCCAACGGGGCGGAGAAATGGCACAATTCGGCTGTCAGTGAATGGCAAGCGGGGGTCGAACGGTTCTTCGCGGCGGCTCAAACCTTTGACGACCGATTGTGTGCTCCCGAAGCATTAGGCTGCCGGGAGGAGGAACTGCTGCAGGGTCCAATCGCCGATGCTCTGACGCACACGGGGCAGATCGCGATGCTACGCCGCATGGCTGGGTCTCCGATACGCGGCGAGAACTATCGAAGAGCCGACATCACAGCAGGCCGCGTTGGCGCCGAGCAAGCGAAGCCACGGCGGGAGTTTGATTAACACCTAGCAACTACGCAAAACCATATAAGTATATGGGAAATCATAAACTTTGGGGCGAATCCCTCAGGATCTCCTTTATAATCAATACAGGCATAGCCGTAATGGTTGGACCTCGGCTTGCTCACAGTGGCACAGGGATTGGTGTATAGTCTCGCATGAAGGAATTGAAGCAACAGCTAGTAAGCGGGCTTCTGGTGATTCTCACCATGGCCGCGATGCTTGCTGCAGCCATCAATTTCCAACAACAGAGCCGATTTCATCTTCCTGACGACGGCGTCACTTGGTCTGACCGGATGATCGGCGAGCGGGACCGTCCTGTCGCCATATTCGTGACTCCTGGGAGCCCCGGGGCAAACGCAGGAATTCGTGCCGGCGATCAGTTGGTTTCCATTGAAAATCTGAACATCGATAGCGCGTTGCAGGTCACTCAAGTTCTTGCGCGTATCGGAGCCTGGAAGAAGGCGACCTACGTTTTCCTCCATAACGGCATTGAAGTGAATCCCCAGGTCATCATCGCCGAGGCGGAGCCTGATTCTACGATTTATTACCAATACGCGGTTGGTGTTTTATATCTGGGCATCGGACTTTACGTCTATTTCCGCCGCAACACTGCGCCCAGGGCTTTGCACTTCTTCCTGTTGTGCCTGAGTTCCTTCGTTCTTTCGACATTCCACTACACAGGCAAGCTGAACCCGTTCGATAAAACGATTTATTGGGGCAACCTTGTCGCGGGCGTGTTGGGGCCCTCGCTGTTTTTGCATTTCTGTTTTGTATTTCCAGAACCGCAGGCGTGGATTCGGAGGAAGCGCGCTGCGGCTCTGGTTTACTTGCCGGGAGCGGTGCTGCTGGCTACACAGGTCGCGGTGGCGGCGGGGTGGCTGCGTTCGGCCGCGCCGCTGCTCGAGGTGCGATGGCTGCTCGACCGTGTTTGGCTGATCTTCCTGTGCTCAATGTATGTGGCTGGAGGTATCGTCCTCGCGTTCCAGATGCGGCGCGCGCGCGACCCGATTGTCCGCCGTCAGCTTGCATGGCTGCGCAACGGGGCGCTCGTAGGAATGCTGCCGTTCGCGCTGATTTACGCGGTGCCTTACGTGTTTGGTGTTGCTCCGAACCAGGCGATGAACCTTGCGGTGCTTTCCCTGCCCCTGATTCCGATCACCTGGGCCTACGCGATTCTGCGCTACCGGCTGATGGACGTGGACATCATCTTCCAGGAAGGCTACGTTTATACGCTGGCGACGCTCTGCGTGCTGGGCATTTTCTACGGCATGATCTTTTCGGTCAGCCGGACGGTGGAGCCAAACGGCGCTGCGATGGTGGTGATGATCCTGATCGCGGCCTTCGTGTTCCAGCCGATCCGCAATTGGATTCAGGAGCAGCTCGATCGGTATTACTTCTATAAAGACCGTTACGACTATCGCCGCACGCTGATCGAGTTCGCGCGGGAGCTTGGATCGCGCACCGATCTGGAAGCGATGCTCGAAAGCGTCGCCGACCGATTGATTCGGACGCTGGGAATCCGGCATGTCGCATTTTTCGTTTGGGACGAGAACGAGGGGAAGTTCCGCCTGGAGCTCGCATCGAATCGGAATGGACGGCAGACAGAAAAAGTGCCCTACGGTTTGGATCTCAGCTTCCTGAGCCCCGCCCCTGGAAAGCCCTATCTGTTCTTCGAGCGAACCCGCGGGATTCTTGAGGCCGTGTCGCACAGTGTTTCGCATGACCTGCCTTCGCAGGCCCGGCGGACCATTGCCGAACTGGAGTTGACCTATTATCTTCCCTGCTCCGCTCGCGGCAAAACGATCGCATATCTTGGCGTGAGCCGCACGGACTCGGGCGACTTCCTTTCAACGGAAGACGTGGAGCTTTTGACGACGCTCTCGGGTTACGTGGGAATTGCTATCGAGAATGCAATGCTGTACACGTCGCTCGCGCGGAAAGCCGACCAATATGAGCGGCTCAAGGAATTCTCAGAGAATATCGTCGAATCGATTAACCTCGGTATTCTTGCGGCGGACCTGAAGAGCCGGGTGGAGAGCTGGAACTCGCAGCTTGAAAAACTTACGGGGATTACCAGACAGGAAGCTCTGGGCCGCCCGCTGAGCGATCTTTTGCCGCCCGATCTGTGCGAACAGCTTGAACACGCAGACATTGAATCCGGTGTGGCGAACATTTATAAGTACGCGTTCCGGGCGAAAGAGGCCACGCTGAATATCGCCATTGCTCCTCTGGTTTCGAAAGATGGCGAACGGATCGGCCGCCTCGTAATCTTCGACGATGTTACGGACCGGGAAGAACTCGAACGCCGGCTGGTGCAGGCGGATAAGCTAAGCTCGATCGGGTTGCTGGCGGCGGGCGTCGCCCATGAAGTGAACACGCCTTTAGCTGTCATTTCGACATATGCGCAGATGCTTTCCAAGCAGATAGCAGACGACGCGCAGAAGGCGCCTCTGCTCGAAAAAATCGCTCGGCAGACATTCCGCGCGAGCGAGATCGTGAACTCGCTGCTGAATTTCTCCCGCACGGCGGCTACAGATTTCGTTGCGCTCGACCTGAACAAGACGATCACGGAAACATTGACACTGCTCGAACATCAGCTTGGGAAGTCCGGAATTCAGACCGACGTCCAGCTTGATCCAGCGCTGCCGCGCATTAAGGGCAGTCCGGGCAAGGTGCAGCAGGTGTTCCTGAATTTGGTTCTGAATGCGCGGGACGCGATGGAAGATGGCGGCAAACTAATGGTTCGGAGCGCGCACCAGAACGGCGCGGTGCGCATCACCGTCTCAGATACGGGCTCCGGAATCGCTCCGCAGAATTTGTCCCGGATTTTCGATCCGTTCTTTACAACTAAGGGCGCCAAGAAAGGAACGGGTTTGGGGCTTTCGGTGAGTTACGGAATCGTCCGCGAACATGGGGGCGAGATTGAGGTTCGTAGCGATGTCGGAAGAGGGACGTCGTTTGAGCTGTTCTTCCCCGAGGTTGGTTCCAATTGGAAACCGGCTGCCCGGCCGGCCGCGGTTGCTGCGACTGTGGAAGCTCCTGCGCCGACTGTCGCGCCAGTAGTCGCTTCGCAAACTGCGCAATCCTCGATTTCCGCACCTTCTATTTCTGCTCCTGCTATAGCCCAATGCAATAATCCTGTGATCCGCTAATGTCCGGAACCTTGGTGAACCTTCCACCCGACGTCCTAGAAACCGAAATCAACCGCGGCAAGATTCTTGTCATTGACGACGAGCCTGATATCCGCGAAAGCCTGGAGATGCTGCTCTCCAGCGAAGGGTATCGTGTCGATCTCGCTGCGAATGCCACAGAAGGCTTGAAGCGACTCGAATCGTCCTCGTACGATCTTGTGCTGCTCGACCTGATGATGCCGGATAAAAGCGGCATGCAGGTGCTCGAAGAAGTGCGTCTGCGTGATCAGGACACGCCGATCTTCATGCTGACCGCCTACGGCTCGATCGAAGTCGCCGTCCGCGCTTTAAAGCGAGGCGCGAACGACTATTTCTCAAAGCCCTGGGACAACGAGAAGCTGCTGATTGAGATTGAACGCACGCTGGCCCGCCGCCGTCTGGAGCGCGAGAACACTGAACTCAAACGCGCGCTCAAGGAGCGGTATAGCTTCCCCAACATCGTCGGCAAGAGCGAGCGTATGCTCAAGATTTTCGACCTGGTGGCGCAGGTAGCTCCGAGCCGGGCGACGATTCTGATTACGGGCGAGACGGGAACGGGTAAAGAATTAATCGCTAATGCGATTCATGCTCATTCCGCGCGGGCCGCCCGGCCGTTCGTGCCAGTGCATTCGGGATCTGTTCCTCCGGATCTGCTGGAGTCGGCATTGTTCGGGCATGTAAAGGGCGCATACACGGGCGCGACTTCCGCTCGGAAAGGATACTTCGAGACTGCGGATCATGGCACCGTGTTTTTTGACGAAATCGGCACGATTTCGCTGGAGACGCAGACGAAGCTGCTGCGCGTGATTCAGGAACGCGAGTTCATGCCGCTGGGGTCGGCGGAGACGACTAAGGTCGACGTGCGTATTGTTGCGGCGACCAATGCAGACTTGAAGAAACTCGTGGAAGAGGGTAGATTTCGCGAGGATCTTTATTACCGGCTGAACGTGATTAACCTCGCGCTTCCCCCGCTGCGCGAGCGCAAGGAAGACATTCCGCTGCTGGTGGATTACTTCTTCACGAAGTACTGCCGCGAGAACGAGAAGTTCCTTGACGAGCGGAATAGGTCACGGCTGTGCTTCGAACCCGACGCAATGCAGTTGTTAATGGATCACGTGTGGCCGGGCAATGTGCGCGAGCTTGAGAACGTCGTGGAGCGCGCAGTGGTCCTGGCATCGCAGCCTTCGGTTCCGGCGGACGTGCTGCCGGCGCATTTGCTGGAAGCTCGGGGCATGCGGATTCGGCGGGATGAAAGCGGCCACCTCGCGCCCGATGCGTCGCTATTCGAGATTGTCGCCGACTACGAGCGCCGAGTGATCATTGAGCACTTGGAGTCGTGCGATTGGAGCCAAACTGCTGCGGCCGAGGCTCTGAGGATTCCGCTCTCGACGCTCAATCAAAAGATTAAACGTCTGAATATTGAAATACGAAAGCGCGGCGGGGCTTAAGCGCGCCGTTGCTATACTCAAACCGATGAATCCTGAGGTTAGGTTTCAGCGCATCGAAACGCTCCTTCATGCAATGGCGGAGCGCGAGAACCAGATGGAGATCCGGTTCAACAAGCGCATGGAGCAGTTT
>Ga0126381_100008428_pt1 | contig 11526 bp, 14 predicted proteins | sample PanSoiMetPlot_28_FD_96465 | JGI IMG/M metagenome (GOLD analysis project Ga0126381, IMG submission 96465) | Tropical forest soil microbial communities from Panama - MetaG Plot_28 | ecosystem: Environmental > Terrestrial > Soil > Tropical forest > Bulk soil | place: Panama | collected 2016-02-17 | reverse complement strand
GCTCCCGCGGAGAAAAAGCCAACCTCACCAACAAGCCGCAAAGACCTTACACCAGGCACAGGGGATTCGAGCTTGGCAATCTTGAATCGCCGGGCAGAGGCTGGGGATTCCAGCGCAATGGTGGACTTGGCTAATAGCGGGGTCGTGGACCTTGCCGTTCTTAGCGCGTTCCAAGTGGATTTGGGCGTTGTCGAGGTCGATGTCCTCGACGCGCAGGTTGAGCAATTCCTTTACGCGAAGACCGAACGACCGCTACGCCCACCGAAATGCATGCATGCTGCTCGTCGGTTTTTCTTTCCAAGGCGTTGCAGCGCACATTGAAGGCGTACATGAAGGAGCGCGACGGCAAGCCGTCCGACTTTCTGTTCCCCAGCCAGTGGAATCCGGAGAAACCGCTCAGCCGTGGGTTCTTCCACAAATGGTTCAGCGAGACCGCTCAAGCTGCTGGCCTTGACGTTGCCAAGCAGCACCCGCACGCGATGCGTCACGGTCTCGGCTTCACCATGTCGGCTGCTGGATTCAACCCTCAGACAATCGCACAAGCCCTCGGACACCAGACGGCTCGCATGGCTTTGCAGTTCTACGGCTCGGTCACCGACGAGGTTGCCGACAAGGCTCGGAAGCAAACCTTCGCCAAGTACTCGTGGCTGTAACCCTTGGGCGAGGCCGGGACTTCTACAAACCTCCATTAAAATAGTTTTTACGCAATTTTACTTGACTAATATAAACGGCGGTGGGAGAGTCCTGGCCGAGAGATCCTGTTCTACCCCCCGGTTCAAGCTCTCCAGTTGCGAACCGCACATTAGGGGTGCTTTCATGCGCATACGTTTGATTGTATTAATTGTGCTAGGTTCTCTGGCTTCTGCGGCACTGGCGAAGGCCGATGCCATATACACCTTTAACAACCCCGGCAATGACAGTTGGTCGTTCGACGTACCCGGAATTATTACTGCCAGTGGCTTTACCACTGTTACGAGCTTCCTCACTACGAATATAGTTCCGACTGGTGAATTTGGTTCAATTGGATGCACGAGCCTTGATAAGGTTGTCATTGGTTTCCCCAGCAGTCCAAATCCCCTAGTCGATATTTTTTTCTCGGGGACTGGGAGTTGTTTTTCAGGCGCACCACAGTCAATTGACGGCTTTTTTCCCGGTTCTCCAATTAACAGCTTCGGCACTTTTTCTGCACCAATAAATAAAACTCTTACAATAAGCCCATCCGCCGCCGTCCCGGAACCATCCAGCTTGCTACTGCTCGGCGCTGGATTGGTTGCGTTTGGGGTGAAGCGAAGGAGACTGGCTCGGACGTGACAGTCTTACCAATTTTGTCATCTTTCCATCAAAACGCCGTCAAGAAACACGCCACTTACCCGACCCTTCGCCAGCCACGTTTTAGGTAATTCTGTCACCTTTTCGAAGGCCAGAACCGACTGTGGGACTGCCTCGGCCCAATTACGAGCCGCCGCCTAGCAATCCGATTACAAGTTCGATAACCAGCATCGCTAGGTCACAGTAAAACTCAACACCCATGCCTTCATGTCCGGGCACACGTACTCTGGCGACAGCTCGATGGTGCTCTCGACTACGATTTCGGGTGGATAGGTCAGCGGGCCTGTCATCACGGCTACCCTCACCCCTTGTACGTGACGGCGTCCACCCGTATTTCGCTGCGGACCGGGACTGTGACCGATTTGCGCGCGAAAAGACGGAACCTAGGAATTGCCTGTCAACAAGCGTCGGCACTCGTCACCATCCACCTGTCACCAAATAGGTAGACACACCACAAAAAAGAGAGAGTTGCCTATTTGGTGACAACTGTTTCAAAACGGGGCTAAGTTCCACGTTTTCATACGATTCACCTGTCACCACATTTTCTTGGTGACAAGTGCATTTTCCAGCCAAAATTCAGCCACTTTTCGAATGGGTTTGGTGACAAGTGGATTGGCCCTTTTGTCCGTTTCCACCTGTCACCAGACATCCCGTGACCAGCTGCTAGTCGTCTACTGCCGGGAGGTATCTGAGGTATTTCTGGCCGTTGGCCTTCTCAACCTCGACCTTGGCAAGCCACGTCGGCGCGTAGTTGTCCCACGCTCTGGCAAAGATGTGGGACTCGTTGTCGCGGTGCGCGTGGGTCTCACGCTCGAAGTCTCGGCGGCTTTTAGCAACTTGGTCCGCCGGAACCCCGGCTTGTAATCGACGCTGCATCTTTTCGGTGATGACCTTCATCAGGCCAAGGTAGTAGCCGATGCGGTCAGGGACCTCCGTCGTGAAGCAAACCTGACGGATGACCAACTGGCGCGTGAAAATCTTGACAGCGATTTCCGCGTCTTCTAGTTCGGCAATTTTAGAGCCACGCCCGAACGCCGACATGTAGGCGTCGAGCATCAGGTTCTTCTTCCACCGCGCTTTCTTTCTTACCGCGTCCGGCTGTCCTGACCAGAACGCGTCCAAGCGAGCCTTAGCTTCCGGCTGCATCGTCATCGCTCCCGAGTAGTCCAACTTGTTCAACTCGGAGAGCAACTGGTATGCGTCGGCAATGGGAATGGGAGGCAAGTCTCCGGCTTCAACCGGAACGGCAAACTCCGGGTACAGACGGTCCCACAGTCCGAGTTTGGTGCGGCCTGCGAAAGACTTCATGTAAACGTGGCCGTCTTGTCCGCACATCACCGCGCAGAGTCGAGCATCATTCTTGGTCTTGACGGCCTTGGCCTTGTTGCTCTTCTTTGCCTTGACTCGGCTAATTTGCGTCGTATCGGCCAACTCGATGAGCATGTCCAAGATTGCGGGATTGCGGGTCGCCGTTGCCTTGTTGCCGAAACTTTCCACCTCATCGACGTACATCAGCATGGGCAACTCTTCTGGCGGCTCGAAAAAAGCATCGCGGATACCTGCGCCACTGTCCGCTGAGTTGATGATTTTCAGCAATGGGGCGGTATACACAAATCAAAAGCAGGGTGACAGCTTGTTAATATGTTGCCTGTGCCGGCCCCCAGAAAACGAGCCGTTCCGCCTGCCAACATACGTGAAGGTGTGCTTCGTGTCGCAGATTATTGGGCGAAGACAACGAAGGATGGGAAACCCGGAATAACTGTTCGTGACCATTGCTTGAACGTTGGGTGCGTAGCGGAAGCCCTTCTGTCTTTCCTTCCGCCGCAGCTTGAGGCACTGGTTCCGCGTGGTGCTGCCACGCTCGCCGCAATGCACGACGTCGGCAAAGTATCGCCAGGGTTTCAAGTGAAGTGTGAGGACTGGTTGCGGCAGCACACACTTCAAGTTCGGGCAAGCACAGAAGGCTGGTTCGCCCGAGAATCTGACCACGCAAAAATCAGCCAGTTCACCGTGCAGCAGTTTCTCTCTGACACCAACCTCAACTACTGGGCAGCTGCAGTTGGTGCACATCACGGACGAATAAAGGGACAGCAAGTTCTGGTCTGCGAACCATGGGAAGAGGAGCGCCGACGCCTAGCGCAGGACTTCGTCGATGTATTTGGATTGTTGCCGAACAAGCCCGCTACAGAGGCAGTCACTTGGTTCCTGGCTGGACTAATTACCGTCGCAGACTGGATTGGCTCAGACGAGCGGCATTTCCCCCAAGATGCCCACTGGGACATGGGCGAGCGGCAAGACTCGGCAAACGCGGCGTTGGCGGCGATTAATTGGAAACCAATTGCCCCAAAACACCTGAAAGACTTCAGTGAGTTGTTCCCGGAAATCCCACAGGCTAACAGTCTGCAGGTGGCAACGATGGATGCGGTACGTGCACCCGGTGTCTACATCGTCGAAGGGTCGATGGGACTTGGCAAAACCGAAGCGGCGCTCGCTGCAGCGTACAAACTCATTAACAATGGAAAAGCCTGCGGAATCTATTTTGCGTTGCCGACTCAGGTAACAAGCAATCGAATATTCCGGCGTTTGGAGCCTTTCGTGGCTCGCATCTCGCGGGAACCTGCAGATGTCAGATTGGTTCATGGCACTTCTTGGCTCGCGGAATCAGAACCACCGCAGCTATCCGCCTCCATGTTGAGTGACCAAGAGGCTGTGGACCACGTGCGTAGTGGTCGTTCTTGGTTCGCTTCATCCAAGCGTGCGCTACTCTCCCCGTATGGCGTCGGCACAGTCGACCAGGCTTTGCTTGGCATTGTAGCCGCCAAACATTTCTTTGTTCGACAGTTCGGCCTTGCGGGGAAAGTGGTCGTCTTAGATGAAGTGCACACCTATGACCTTTATACCGGTACGCTCATCGGCGAGCTTGTGAAGCGCCTGCTGGAATTGCAGTGTACCGTCATAGTTTTGTCCGCCACTCTCACAGAAAATCGGCGTCGTGCTTTACTTGGGCTCGGCGAGACCGTGCGGTTGAGTGAATTGTACCCGCTGGTGACTGGCGTCGCTGATGCGCTCGTTGAATGTCCGTGTGAACCTCCGCCTGCAAAGACGATTCACATTCGTAACATACCCGGCGGTCCACATATAGAAAATGTTTTGGAACGTGCGCGTCACGGTGAGTGCGTATTGTGGATTCGGAACACTGTAGATGAAGCACAAGCTACCTACCGCACACTCAAGTCAGCATCCGTTAACGGATGGCCCAACGTCGCGCTGCTGCATTCTCGGTTTCCCTTTTTTCGTCGCCAACAACTTGAGGATGATTGGATGGCGAGACTGGGTAAGGATTCTGCGACGCGACCAAATGGCTGCGTCTTGGTTTCGACGCAGGTGGCCGAACAGAGTGTCGATATTGACGCCGACCTCCTCGTTACAGACCTTGCCCCGACTGACATGTTGCTGCAGCGGCTTGGGCGTTTGTGGCGACATGAACGAGCGAAACGTCCCGCTATGCATCCAGCGGTCTGGATTCAGATGCCATATTTGGATATGGCTTCTCTCGAAGTTGCGAACGAGGAGGAACTCTGCGCAGCCCTGGGAAAAAGTGCTCGCGTTTATGCGCCCTATGTCTTGCTTCGCTCGCTCAAACAATGGTCTGGACGAGAGCATATTACTCTGCCGAATCAAATCCGCTCGATTCTAGAGAGCACCTACACCGACGTGAGCAGCGATGAACCGGTTGCCTGGCAACGACTCAGAGAAAAGTTGGAGAGACAAAAGGAGAAAATGGCCCAACTGGCTGTCAACGCCACCCTAGTTTGGACAAATCCTGCTCTTAGAGACGAGGAAGGTGTTCAAACCCGCCTCAGTAGTTATCGAACAGCTCAAGTGTTACTGGTCACCGACATTAATCAGGATTCTGGTGACACTATCCTTCGATTGCTTGACGGTACAAAGGCCACAGTACCCAAGCGGGAATGGAGTTTTTCAGCCGCGAAGTCGATACACCGCAACTTGGTACGAATCCCATACTGGGCTGTAACAGCCGGTGTTAAGAACGCCCCAGACTGGCTGAGTGATTACGTGAATCAGTCGGTGGCGATTGGTTTCGTGCAACAGGATGGGAGCGTTGCCTGGCCGGGACAGAGCTACACAACAGGGCTTTCCTACGACCCAGACCAAGGCCTCGTTATCGACCGCGAGCAATTAAAGTCCATATGGAACGAGGATTCCGATGAATCTTGCGACTGAGGCATGGATTCCAGTTGTGTCGACAGGTGGGCAATTCAAGACTGTCAGCTTGCAGGAACTATTTGAGCAAAGTGAACAAATCCGGGATTTGGCTGTTCGCCCACCAGAACGTGTTGCCTTGATGCGCCTGTTCATCTGCATTGTACAAGCCGCTCTAGATGGTCCTGTCGAGCGGGATGGCATCCCCGCTCAGCCTGTCTGTCGCGGCATGTTCGCAACGCGAGCCGAAGCGGCACGCAATTTAATTGGCAACGAGCCTATCGACCGCTTCACTCGTCTCGAAGAAGTGTCCCACTTAGACGCTGGCACAGACTCTTACAATGACCAGCCCGAATCTTTTGGTACGCCTGATGCCAGCTCGGGAGGGCGCGTTTACTCTGTCCGGCGAGTGAATCTGATTGTCGGCAAGGTTCGAGGTTAGTGATTCATGCCTATTCTTGCTCTCCCCACCTGCGTGGGGATGGTCCGGGCCAAGCGGGGCCGACGTCGATTGTGTAGTTGTTCTCCCCCCATGCGTGGGGATGGTCCGTGATGCTGCATCACCCACAGGGTAGCGGTGTCGGTTCTCCCCACACGAGTGGGGATGGTCCTTCGGTAGGGGTAATTCCGGCAGTTCCACCGCCGTTCTCCCCACGTGCGTGGGGATGGTCCGACCTGCACGACCTGGTTATCGTAGAACTGGTTCGTTCTCCCCACATGTGTGGGGATGGTCCCATGGACTGGCCGCAGGCGCAGGAGATGGCTGACGTTCTCCCCACGTGCGTGGGGATGGTCCAGAGAAGCGACACAGGATCGTATTTGAGGTGGACGTTCTCCCCACGTGCGTGGGGATGGTCCGGGCTGTGTGGGGTGTCCGAGACCTGTTAGTTGAGGTTCCTCCTCTGCCGGGAGAACCGGCATGTCCATCGCATTCGAATCCAGCGACGAACTCGAAGAACTGCGTAAGCGCCTGAGCAAGATGTCTGACGAGGAATTGGTCCGCTTCGGCAAGGCCGCTCGAAGTTTGTGCCGGGACCCGAGATGCCCCGAGACGTTCAAGTGCCAGTTAGAGGAAGCCATAGCCGAGTGGCGCAGGAGATATAAATGACCCAGTCTGCTTGTTGACTAGCCGTGACATTGCTATGTAAGTTTCTAGCACGATACCTGCCGTCGCCACGATGCTGAGTAAAGAAGAATTTGACGCCGCCAAACGTGTCTTGGAGTTTAGGAAGCTTCAGCGCAAAGAAATCCAGAAATCAGTCTGAAGGTGATTGCTTTTGGGGACTACGATACAACAGATCGATGCTTGGAGAGCAGTTAAGTCAGAAACCGAGCATTTGGAGTTTAAGGAAGCGAAGACGCAATTCGACTTTGAGACCTTAGCGGAGTACTGCGTCGCGATTGCCAACGAACGTGGAGGACATCTACTTCTCGGCATAGGCAACAAACCACCCCGACCAGTCGTTGGGACGAGTGCCTTCCTCGATACGGGGAAGATAGCCGAAACCTTGTTCGGTACACTTGGTTTTCGAGTGAATGTCGAGAGCGTGAACCACCCTGAGGGGCGAGTGGTGGTATTTGACATTCCTTCCCGTCCGCCAAGGCATCCGTACGAACGCAAAGGTCGGTACCTGATGAGGGTCGGCGAATCCCTCGTGCCGATGACTACGGAGCAAATAAACCGAATCCTTAAAGAAGACGTACCAGTTTCGCTCAGGCGGGTGATTTACATCACGGGGGCCGCTGCGATGCTAATCATCTGTTTCCTCTCCTTCCTGTACTGGGGACCGCTTCATAGACCGAAACAACGAGAGCAAACGCAGTCGGTCGCGCCCTCGTCTAGGCAGTCGGAACCGCAGCAGACACAACAGCAGCAAACACAGCCAACGCCACCACCCCCGCGGACCTATATGCTTCTCGATGGAAATATACGGTTTCCGCAAGACGCCACCGGAAATGGCCACACCTTTTCGGCAGAGCGAAATTTCCGGATCGGAGAGCTAGTACACTTCAATTATTTTTTAAAGGCGAGGGGTCCCAATCCAATTCAAGTTTTCGCGAGTGGTCAGTCGATATATCTAGAACCAGATGCTAAGGAGACGACTCAAAAGCGGATTGTCAAGGAGTTCAAACAGACGATTGCGCGAGAGTGGAAGGCCAATCCAGAATTTGCCACAAATTATACTGTCATGCATGAAGCAGACGGAGGTCAGTGGAATACAGCCTTCGCTTATACGGAGGATGGCAATCGCAGATTAGTTACGCAGAAGGATTTGGATGATTTCCGCACTGGCGCAGTCAGAGTTTTTGTAATCCTCCAAATTCCGTATAAGGACAACGGCGCGTTGCATCATCTGAGAAGCTGCCAATACCTTGTGCCGCCAGCTACGGTTCTCGGAGTTTGGCATTTCTGCGATTATTTTAACAATTCGGATTAGCCTCACTGCGGTTTCCTTAAGGCGGCGCGGCAACGCGAGGGAAATCCAGTCAGCAGGTCCGCAAAAGTGTGCACAAGCGCGCAATTGCCCCTTTATCGCGTCAAGGTCGAGCATCGCACGACGCCGACAGCCGTTCGCCAACAGATAAGAAGTCAGGACTTTGTGGCTTAGCTGAGTCTGCCCAACTCCTCGAGAGTGGACCCATGACGCGCCGGGCAAGAACAACCTTGAAAGCACGCCTCTCCCGACGTACATTCTCTCGCGTGCCAGCCAAAGAACCAAAGCGCGAGTTCAAGGTCGGCGACAAAATCGGGTGATTCTGCACCACGGGAAGATCGAGGACGCTATCGTGCGATTCGGGACACTGACGGATTGAAATTGCAAGTCGCTGTCGTGGAGCTCGACCTGACCGCTTTGATTGACGCCTCGCAGGTGCGGGATTAGAACGCCGCAGGTATACTAGAAACCCTTCCTCTCCAGAAATGGAGAATCCCGATGTCGGAAGACAGGAAGTTCGCGCTGCTCTTCGCAGCCACATTGCTCGCCGCACGCAAGCTGAATGCACTGGACTCGGATCGTCCTAGTCCGGCCAAGATATCGGCCGTCGAGAACGCCATCGATCAGGCGAAGTTTATTCTGGAGCGCATCGATCAGCGGTGGCCCGTTGACTCGGCCTGATAGCTCGCTGAATGCTCCGCTGCCACTTAGGATGAGAAGATGCGTCTGGGTGAAAGCCATAATACGAACCGGTCCTACATTCGGCATCCCAGAGATCACGAATGCGGCGATGACCGAAAAAAGTATCCATACCACGACACCATGACTGCCAAACGTATTCGTCGATGTATCCAGCCCTATAGAAGACATACTCCTCGGCACAAAGATTGAAGAAACTGAAAACCAATTCGCGCTCATCCTCGGACAATTCGACTTGTTTTGGCCCTGCTATAATCCTATTCAGTCCGTCATTGAGTCTGTCGTATCGCGCGTTGAACTCGACAAATAGCTCCTTGAATAGTTTCGTCTCGTTGAGATGCTGGCCATAGAGGAAGTAGCCAAAACCAGCGATGGCTATGATGGTCGATAACAGAAGCTCTGGTCGATGCTCAACTACAGGACGGTGCCACACTGCGGCAACAGCAACAGAGCTACCCAGAAAGACGAATGGAAACAATCTCCTATAGTCAAGTTTTAGCGCCAAGTTTTCTCCTCCACTGCAAATCTAGTGCAGAAAGATCGGCGCGGCCACAGTTAAACTCCGACTACGTGCCCAGGATGGCAACCTATGACGTGTTACAGCAATGAAATGGCCAGAAACCGGCCGTCACCCCAGCGACCTTTGTGTTTCTCAGGCAGATTTACAAACGGACAGTGCGGCGCTAGCAACGGTTGCAACTTCGCGAATACCTGCCTCCGCGTGGCAGGCACGAATCCGTTCCTTACTCTGGCGATGTACACCAGTTCCTTGCCTCGGTAGTAGCCAACAATGATCGAGTCCACACCGTGGGCTCCCGGCATGTATCCGCCGATGACCAATTCCTGTCCACGATTCAGCCTATATTTGGCCCACGACCCGCTGCGCTTCCCAGCCTCGTAGCGGCTGTCTTTTCGCTTCGCAATGACACCTTCCAGCCCCTGTTGACGAACAGCACGAACCATTTCCTCCGCCGATGTTTCAAAGTGTTGAACTATTCGAATGCTAGGTGAGCGGAACTTCAGCACAGAACTCATGATTCGGCGTCGCTGAACAAACGGGAGCCGCGTAAGATCACGATTCTCGTAAATAAGCAGGTCGAAGACGAAATAGCAAATGCGCGAAGCCTGGCTGCGAGAATGCTGGAGGAGATTGAAGTCTGGACGCCCCCTGTCGTCAAGAGCGACGACTTCACCATCGATGACAGTGTTCTCTGGAAGATCGCTGAGGGCCTCGATGATGTACGGGTACTGTCGGTCGAATGATTTGTGGTTTTTGGAATAAAGACTTAGCCCGCCGTTCGAATTGATTGTGACGGCCCTGTATCCGTCCAACTTGACTTCGTATGCCCAATCTACACCGTCCGGTAGGCGCGACACGGCCAGACATTCCATCGGCTCGATGAATGCGGCTTGTCGTTGGGGCAATGATTCTAGGCCTTGTATCGGGGCAGCAGATGGTATGTCACGCTGCACAATTTTTGACTTTAGCCGCTTTGCCACCGGGCGATTATAGACGACCCTCTGCGATTCGTTGACTTGCCTAAGGCGCTAAACCTAAAATCTGCTTAAATGGCGGAAGACCCATCCCTAATTGGCCAGACCATCTCCCACTATCGCGTTATCGAGAAGCTGGGCGGGGGCGTGATGGGTGTGGTTTATAAAGCCGAAGATACGCGCCGCCCTGCATCGTCTCGTCGCGCTAAAATTTTCGCCTTCTGAGCTTGCACGTAATCCTCAGTCTCTGGCTCGCTTTCAGCGTGAGGCGCAGGCTGCCTCGGCACTCAAATCACCCAAACATTTGCACGGGTGCCTTCCAAGGGTGCTTTTAGCAACTGAATGTGAGGAATCGGTGACTAGTGTCTTAATCCGAATGGATGCCACCCGCCGCCGCTTTGAATACCTCACGCAAGTCAAGCGCATACTGATATGAATCCGGCGCTTCCAGTAGGCTCGCAAATCTTACTTTGACTTTCACTCCCGCAAGGTTAGTTATCACAAGCGATTGACGGCGTTTGAGGCTGGCGAATAGTTGGGGGCCAGGTGAACCGTGCCACGAAATACACCCGCCCCCAATCGGACGAACTAGCGAGCCACTGGCTTCGCCGTTACCTCTTCGCCGCCACTATTGGCACGGTCTGCATGTTGTGCGCTTCCCGAACATCTTTAGCTCCACGCACGAGCGCTGGCTCATAAATGAAGACCTCACCTAATTCGGCCACCCTGAGCGAATGAACAACCCGCTGGTTGCTCTTATCGGCGATGAGCAGCGCACTCTTACCCTGGGCTTCGCTTTTGGTTTTAGGCGCCAAGTACGCGACCTCCTTGCCACTTTTCGCGTCCTGGATCACCACGAACACGCGCGTCTGGACATCCTCGAATCTGAGCAGATACTCGCCGGCCGGAAGGACTGCCTGGCCCCAACGCACTTCGTACGGCAATGAAAATCGTCCCCGGTAACGGGGAGCGGCATTAGCTACGCTAGCCCAGAGAAAGGAGACCAGCAGGCCGAGCGCCAAAAGTTGTACGGTTGAAAGGTTTTTCTTGAGATTCATCGCAGTTCTCCTCAGTGAGATTCGCGCCTGACCAGCCAGCTTTGGGCGCTGGTTCGCGCGTTGTCGCAGACCCTGGCGCAAATCTTCGGTGCGATCAATGGAGCGGAGCTGTGATGTTCGAGAGACGCGACTAACATCGGAACGCTTTGAGCTGAGGCAACTTACGGGAACAGATAATAGGCAGATAAGGCGGCCGGAGGTGCGCTCGAAGGTGTTACAATCCCGGAGCTCGGAAAATAGTCGTGCAAAACTCCACTTCACTGCCGTCAACCCTGCGTTTTGGCGTG
>Ga0126381_100008427_pt1 | contig 11526 bp, 4 predicted proteins | sample PanSoiMetPlot_28_FD_96465 | JGI IMG/M metagenome (GOLD analysis project Ga0126381, IMG submission 96465) | Tropical forest soil microbial communities from Panama - MetaG Plot_28 | ecosystem: Environmental > Terrestrial > Soil > Tropical forest > Bulk soil | place: Panama | collected 2016-02-17 | reverse complement strand
TGCGTCGGCGATGGCCCGGGCCTTGTCCTTTGCGTCGGTCAGGAGACGGTCACGGTTAATGGTGATGTTGTCGGCGTGGTTCAGAAAGTTCAGACCGCGCGCCTCGGCAGCACTGGTTGAGACTGCGGCCTTGGCGATGGTCTCGAAGTTCTTCTTGATGGCCTCGAAGATCTCAACGCCCTCACCGCGAGCGTCAGGACGAATGCTGGAACCGGCCTCGATGGAGCGGAGAACAAACTCCTTGCAGCCTCCGCCACCGGGGATGAGACCGACGCCGGCCTCGACGAGGCCCATGTAGAGCTCGGCATGAGGTTGGCGTGCAGCAGCGTGAAGACTGATCTCCACGCCTCCGCCGAGACACATCCCATAGGGCGCGACCACCACCGGACGCGGGCAAAACTTGATCGCCTGCGTCATGTTCTGGAACGACTTCACCATGAGGTCAACGTCGTCCCACTCCTGTTCCTGAACCGCCAGCAGAAGCTGCATGAGGTTAGCGCCTACTGAGAAGTTCCCGGAATCGCCGGTAATGACGAAGGCCTCGAAATCCGCGACTTGCTGCCCCGTCGGCTTGAGGGTCTGCGTGATCAGCGAGACGATGTCCTCGCCGAGTGCGTTCATCTTCGAGTGCAGCTCGATAGCGGCAACGCCGTCGCCAAGATCAATAACGGAGGCTCCGGGGTTCTTCTTTACAACGCCGTGGGCCTTCTTGATCACCGCGAGCGAGCTGACTCCTTCGGCGACGGGGACTGGCTTGTACTCGCTCGTAAAGGGATCGAAGTAGAGGCGCCCGCTCGGAGTGGTCGCGTCGTCCTTGTACCAGGTGGGATTGGGTTCGTTGTTTTTTTCGGCCCAAGCGAGGAGCTTTTCGACGTTTGCAGCAATAGGCGCACCGACGGCGCGCATCTTCTCTGTCGTCTCGCGAACCCCAACAGCATCGAAGAGTTCAAACGGCCCGAGTTCCCAGTTGAAGCCAGTCTTCATGGCCTGATCGACGGCGACGATGTTGTCGGCGGGTTCGCAGGGAGATGCAGAGACGCGGTTGGAGGCGTAGGTAAAAAGCTCGGTCAGAAGAGGCCAGTAGAAACGCGCGGCCTTGTCGCTGCTCGGATTGGCGTGCAGGAGTTGCTTGGCGCGCGCAGCGGTGGACTCAACGTTCTTCGCCATCTCGATCGCGGGAAACTTTGGCCGTGTCGCGGGGCGATAGTCGAGAGTCTGCCAGTCGAGAACGTGGCGCAGGTCGCGGCCTTCCTGGTCCTTCCCTTCCTTCTTGTAGAAGCCCTGGCCGGCCTTGTCGCCCAGCCACTTCTTCTCAAGCATCTTGGTGATGAAGTCTGGCAGGACGACGTCGGTGCGCTCGTCTTTGATGCTGGCGGCCTTCGCCTCGAAGTTGCGAGCAACGTGCGCGAGCACATCGATACCGACGAGATCGCCAAGCCGGAAGGTTCCGGTCTTGGGCCAACCGAGCGCGGAGCCAGTCAGTGCATCGACTTCCTCAATCGTCAGGCCCTGCTCCATCATCAGGCGGATCGCATTGCCCATAGAAAACGTCCCGACCCGGTTGGCGATGAAGTTCGCTGTGTCGCGCGAGTGAACGATGGTCTTGCCGAGACGCTGGTCGCAGAGGTGCGCGATCGCGGCGACGGCTGCAGGGTCTGTCTCGGGCGTTGGGATGATCTCGAGCAGACGCATGTAGCGCGGCGGGTTGAAGAAGTGAGTACCGAAGAAGAACCTGCGCGTCTCAGGCTTCAGGCCGGTGGCGATGCTGGCAATGGGCAGGCCGCTGGTGTTCGTCGTGAGGATCGACTCCGGACTGCGGTGCTGCTCTACCTTCGCCAACAGGGCGTGCTTGATATCGAGGTTCTCGGCGACCGCCTCGACGATCCAGTCACAGGAGGCGATGAGCGCGAGATCATCATCGAAGTTGCCTATCGTGATGAGGCGTGTGGCGTCCGGCGTGTAGAAGGCCGCGGGCTTGGACTTTTTCAGGCCCTCCAGAGCGGCGAGGACGATTTTGTTGCGTTCAGGCTTGGGGGCGTCCGTAGCAGTGTTCGGAGGGACAATGTCGAGCAGTACGACCGGGATTCCGGCGTTGGCGACGTGCGCTGCGATGCGCGAGCCCATAGTCCCGGCGCCGAGTACGGCTACCTTGCGGATGTTTCGGATTGGCGCGGCGGCGGTGCTGGTCGGCATTCAGTGGGCTCCCAGATCGATAAAAATCTTAGTCGGGAGTGAAGCATACTGAATGGTCATTCATTTCGTCAAGACAAGAGGTAAACAGGTTGTAAATCATTGATTCGACGCGCCTCGAACGTAGCGCTTCCAGAAGAAGGTATGATGCGTCCGTAAAGGGAAATCTGGACCTCAATGACCCGTATTTTCTTCCATGAAAGGGAACACTCAAGGATGAAGTCTTTTTCGCGACGGGAGTTCTGTGTTCTGGCGGGCGGAGCGGCAGCCGGTTTGTCTCCGAGGAATGTGTGGGCGGCAGCGGCTGAGTTCCCCTTCGCGATGGTTGCGGCAAATGACCGTGCACGAATTCTTGCCGGCGCGGACAAGTACCTCTCGACCCAGCCCATTACCGTGACGGCCGCGCATAGCGACCGCAGTCCCGGCGGCCCTCACGACTACTTCTCCGAAGGAGACTACTGGTGGCCTGACCCCAAGAATCCCGGTGGACCTTACATCCGGCGCGACGGTTTCTCCAACCCACAGAACTTCAACGACCATCGCGAGGCGCTGATTCGTCTGAGCCTCATTGTTCCGTCGCTCACTGCGGCCTGGCTCCTGACGAAGCAGAAGAAGTACGCCGATCACGCAGGCGTGCATCTGCGGGCCTGGTTCGTCGATTCCGCGACGAAGCTGAGCCCCAATCTCGAGCACGCGCAGGCAATCTTCGGCGTAAACAAGGGACGCGGAACCGGGATCATCGATACGCTGCACTTGGTCGAAGTGGCGCGCGCCGCGACTTGGCTTACAACGGCTAACGCAATCGAAGGGGGCCAGGGAGTCAAAGACTGGTTCGCCCAATATCTCGACTGGATGCGAACCTCGAAGAACGGTATTGAGGAACGCGACGCAAAGAACAACCATGGCACTTGCTGGGTTCTACAGGCCGGGGAGTTCGCGCGCTTCACAGCAAATGAAGATGTGATGGAATGGTGCCGCGAGCGCTTTCGCACTACGCTCGTGCCCGACCAGATCGCCGCCGATGGCAGCCTTCCGATGGAACTCGCGCGGACGAAGCCTTACAGCTATTCGCTGTTCGACATGGATGTGCTCTGCGGGATCGCGCAGAGTCTTTCCACAGGAAAGGAGAGCCTATGGAACTTCTCGACGCAGGATGGCCGCGGCCTGAAGAGGCTGATGGAGTTCATGTACCCCTACATTAAAGACAAGAGCAAGTGGCCCTACGCTCACGACGTCGAGCACTGGGACGACTTCCCTGCCCGCAACCCCGCGCTGCTCTTCTCCGGACTCGCCTACGGGCAGCAAAACTACATTGCACTCTGGAAAACGCTGAACCCCGACCCTGCCGTCCCTGAGGTCATCCGAAACTTCCCCATCCGGCAGCCGCTGTTGTGGATGCCGAAGGCATAGGCCGGGGTTCGCACTCTTAACTACTTGCCGCCCGCGAGGCGGTTCATCTCATAGCCCGCCATCAGGAACCCTCCGACACCATAGACGTGGCTCGCCGAGGGCTTGAACTTGCCCGGCTGCGCATCGACCGGCTGGATCGAGCCCAGCCGCCCATCGGCATAAATGTGCGAGAGCATTCCCTTCCACGACTTTTCGACGACCGGAAGATACGTCTTGCGGTCAAGGATGTGTTCGTTGATCCCATAGGCGATCGCGTAGGTGAAGAAGGCAGATCCTGATACTTCGGGCAATTCATAAGAATCAGGATCGAGCAGTCCTGAGCGCCACAGCCCGTCCTTGCTCTGAATATTCTTCACGGCCTCGGCCATCTCGCGGAACTGCGCGATGTACTTCGCGCGGCTCGGATAGTCCTTCGGCATGATCTCAAGCACCTTTACCAATCCGCCCAAGACCCAGCCGTTTCCTCGCGACCAATAGAGGCTCCGTCCGTTGGCCTGCGTCTGCTTCAGATAGCGCTCATCCCGGAAGTAGAGGTGATCCTTCGGGTTGTAGAGCGCCGCCGAGGTCTGCCACCACTCGTGGTCCATGAAATCGAGGTACTTCTTGTCGCCGGTCGCAACATACATCTGCGACAACACCGGAGGCGCCATGTACAGCGCATCGCACCACCACCACAACAGCTTCGCGGGATCATCCGGACGAACGACCAGGCGGTCCATGATCTCTTTTGTGTTAGCCATGCGCTCCGCTTTGCGCGCGCCCTTCGAGTCATCGAGGTAGAGCGCCATGTAGGCCTTGCCCATCGCCTCGTCATCGGCGTGTGGGAAGCGGTTGTCGATCAGCAGCCACTTCTCCTGCTCCGAGAAGTTCTGCACAGCGTCGCGATACTTCGGATCTCCGGTTGTCTTCGAAGCAGCCAACAAGCCGTCATACATCGCCGCGTAGGTCCAGAGCCGGTTGAAAGTAGGCTCTGCAACCTTGAGCTGCCAGTCAGCGACCTTCTTGACCGCGGCCTGGATCGCCTTAGGCTTCAATTCCGGCGAGAGATCCGTTGCCAGCGGCCCGGGATCGTCCGGAGCGTCCCCTGATGCCTTTGAATCAGGAACAGGCTTGCTCTGAGGCGCGGCTGGTGCAGCGGGAGTGGTCTGTGCAAATGCGGCATTGCTCAAGCCAAGGGTGCTAAGAGCGACCAAGCCAAGCGCGCTGGCTCGACGAACATCGCGCAGATTACACAGAGAAGCACGCAAAGATCGAAGATCAACTAAAAACATAAACGACTGACTTCCTTTCGTTTCAGGCGAGACCCTGGTTCATGACGAGCGCGACCGCACTGCGCAGCCGGGCGGTATTGCCCTCAAACGAAGGGCGAAGCCGAGGAGGTTTGGAGATGGCATTGCGCTTCAGCTCTTCTTCAATCTTCGGACCAAACAAGTGCCAGGCGCTTGTGATGTCCCCTACGACAATGATCTCACTTGGTGCCAGCGCGGAGGCAATCATGCGAAGTCCGCGGCCAAGATACAGCGACATCTTCTCGAGCGCTTTGATCGCGTTTTGGTCGTCAGCCTGGGCCATCTTAACCAGCGCAGCAAAGCTCGGAGGCGTGCCATTGCCGCTGAGTTCCTGGTAATAGCGCAGCCCCGCGCGATTTGAAGCGACTGTCTCCCAACAGCCGCATCCTCCGCAGCCGCAAGGATGGCCCCCTTGCTCCATCTCGACGTGACCGAACTCACCAGCCATACCGGTCGCGCCGCGGAGCAACTGCCCATTGGAAAAGATTCCAGTCCCGATGCCCTCCGAGACATTCACGACAACGAGATCGTGGATTCCATCGCTATCGCCGAACCATACCTCAGATAGCGCACAAGCATTCGCGACGTTGTCCATCTCGACGCGAAGTCCAGTCGCGCGCTGAATCTTCGATTTAAGACTGAGCACCGGCCACTTGAGATTCGGAGCGAAGATCAGCTTCTGTAATTGTGGATCGGCCCGGCCCGGAAGGCTGATTCCGATACCATCGAAGGACTTGTCGGCCTGACTCGCCATAAGCTTCTTGACCACGGCGATGATCGGCGGAATGGCCTTGTTAGGGTCTGCCGGCAAGCTGACAATGTTCTGCGCGACGATCCTGCCGCCCAGATCGGTGACCGCCACTGTCGTCTGCTCTGGATGAATGTCGATCGCGATCACCGCACGCTGATGGTTCAGTTCAAGAAAGGTCGGCCTGCGTCCACGCGGCAGCCGTCCCGTTGACCCCTCGAGTATCCACCGGTCCCGAATCAGGTCCTCGACAATCAGAGAGATCGTGCTCCGCTGTAGCCCCGAAACGCGGGCAAGATCAGCACGGGAGATCGGTTGGCGTGTACGAACGAGATTAAAAACGAGGTTCCGGTTGATCTGGCGAGGCGTCTTATTTGACGCACTCTGTTTTCTCGTAAATGTGAACCGATGCTGCTGAGTCGTTGGCATGTAATTAGAAGTCTCGTTTCGAAAGTGCTGCAAACCAGCAATCAAACTTCGTTCTCTCGTGTGTCCCCAAAATTTCACACGGCCTTGACCGTGGCTTGACATCTTCGAGAACGAGCCTTTATATCACTGACAGCCTGGCATTTTGTAGAGGCTGCGAATTATATGTTTCGTCCCCACTAGGGCAGGTCCCTGACTGCCTCTTTCCAAACGACATATCTCCGGGAGCTTTGCCCAGAATGTACTCACGCCGACAGTTCCTCAAGACCGGGGCGACCCTTGGTGCAGCCTCGCTGCTGCCTCATACCGCACTCAGCGCTTCCATCGCTTCGCTGGCCTCAAGCGCAAATGACGCCGTTTCAATAGCCAACTCGCATCGCCTCTCGAATGGCTGGGAGTACCTTCAGGGATCGCTCGGCGGACCCTGGGAGGCATGGCACAGCGAAGAGGTCGCCACGTGGCAAGCGATTGAGATGCCCCATTGCTTCAATGCATACGACGGCTGCGACCCGGACGTTCCCTACTATCGCGGCAATGGCTGGTACCGGACCCACGTTCCAATCGCAAACCCCTATCCCAACGGACGTACGCTCCTTCACTTTGAAGGCGCCGGCCAGACAGCGACCGTCTACATCGGAGAAAAATCGGTCGGCAAGCACATCGGTGGCTATGACGAATTCGTCTTCGACATCACTGACGCGGTTCAGCAGCTTCCCCCCGCAGCCGCAGACACGAAGAGCAAAGCCAAGAAACCCGAGGGCGTCCCAATTGCGGTGCTCTGCGACAACTCGCGAGACCTCGACCGCATTCCTTCGGACCTGAGCGACTTCAGCCTTTACGGTGGCATGTACCGGCACGTCAACCTCGTCTACGTGCCATCCGTGTCGATCGAGACGGTGCACATTCAGACGACACTCGCCTCGCCCTCTGCTTCCGCCGAGATCACCGTCGTCGGCACGCTCTACAACCCCTCCAACGCCAACGGCTCACTCGATCTCTCCATCGAGGTCGTCGACGCCCAAGGCACGCAGGTCCACACCGCCAAGCAGACCCTTACCCCCTGGACCGGCACGAAAGCACTCACCAACTTCACAATCCCCAAACCCAAACTGTGGAGTCCCACAACCCCTCACCTCTACGAATGCCGCATCACTCTTGGCTCTTATGCGGCGCGGGAGACCTTCGGTGTTCGGCACACGGAATGGGTCGATCACGGCCCCTTCAAACTCAACGGCGAGCGCCTCCTCCTGCGCGGCACGCATCGCCACGAGGACCACGCCGGATACGCTGCTGCCATGCCCGACGACCTCATCGAGCGGGAGATGCACCTCATCAAGGAAATGGGCGCGAACTTCATCCGCCTCGCTCACTACCAGCAATCGCGGCGTGTGCTCGAACTCTGCGATCGCCTCGGAATTCTCGTTTGGGAGGAGATTCCGTGGTGCCGCGGCGGCATCGGCAACGACACGTTCAAGGAGATGGCCCGCCGCACTCTGCGAAACATGATCGCGCAGCACTACAACCATCCCAGCATCCTGCTCTGGGGCCTCGGCAACGAAGATGACTGGCCCGGCGAGTATCCGGACATGGACAAAGACACAATCCGCGCCTTCCTCACCGAGCTCCGCGACCTCTCGCACCAACTCGACTCCTCGCGTCTCACAACCATCCGCCGCTGCGATTTCGCCCGCGACATCCCCGACGTCTACTCGCCCTCCATCTGGGCCGGCTGGTACAGCGGTACCTATCCCGAATATCAAAAGTCTCTCGAAACGCAACGCGAGCGCGTGAACCATCTCTTCCACGCCGAGTGGGGAGCCGACAGCCACGCCGGGCGCCACTCCGAGAACCCCGACAAGGCGCTCGCCCAGATCGCCACCGGCCACGGAACCGACGAACGCGGCCTCGCATACCTCAATACTGGAGGCGAAGCCCGCGTCTCCCGTGACGGCGACTGGTCCGAGACCTACGCCTGCAACCTCTTCGACTGGCACCTCAAAGTTCAGGAGACGCTCCCTTGGTTTACCGGCTCTGCACAATGGGTATTCAAGGACTTCACCACTCCGTTGCGTGTTGAAAACCCCGTTCCCCGAATCAACCAGAAGGGCCTGGTCACCCGCGACATGCAAAAGAAGGAAGCCTACTACGTCTTCCAGTCGTATTGGACCGATGTGCCGATGGTGCGGATCTACGGACACACATGGCCCATCCGCTGGGGCACCGCAGGTGAAGAGAAGATGGTGAAGGTCTATTCCAACTGCGAGACCGCAGAGCTCTTCGTCAACGAAAAATCCGCTGGAGTTCGCCATCGCGACAGCCAGGACTTCCCTGCCGCCGGCCTCCGCTGGATAACGCCTTTTGTTGAAGGAACAAACAAACTACGTGTTGTCGCCAAGAAAGGCGGGACAACCGTCACCGACGAGATTGAATTTCTCTATCAGACTCAGACTTGGGAGAAACCCGCTACCCTCAAACTCAAGGAGATCGCCCGAACCGCCGATAGAGTGACCGTGGAGGCAAGGCTCTATGACTCCAACGGAGTTCTATGCCTTGATGCGCGTCAACAGGTGCGCTTCACTCTGGCGGGAGGTGGGAAGCTCATCGACAATCTAGGCACACCACGCGGTTCCCGCGTTGTTCAGCTTTACAACGGACGCGCAGAGATCGGCCTCCAGATTGCTCTAGGCGAACGAGCGACCGTGGGAGTCAACTCGACTGGCTTTCCTTCGGCATTTTGCGAAATCGCTTAACGGAAAGCGGTAACTTTATAAACTCATATCTATCTCCACATAAACGGAGAATGTGCTTCCTTCTGTAACAAAAAAGAATCATTGACAATTGTTCATTCAACGAACTATCTTCTTGCGGATCCCCAAATAAGCGCTTCGCTCGAAGTGTGCGAGGACAAGACAAACGTTTGACTCTGGAGGCAGTAATGAATAGGCTTTTACAATCTCCGCAATGGCGCGTAGCGCTGGTTGCATTGTTGTCTGTGGTACTCTCTGCCGCGGGCCATGCACAACTCAGCACCGCGATCATGCACGGCGTCGTCGCCGATAATACGGGCGCTGTCGTCCCCCATGCCACGATCACTCTGACGCAGACCGATACAAACTTCAAGCGCGTCTCAACCACCAAAGATGACGGCTCGTATCGGGAAGAGTTCCTCCCCGTCGGCCCTTACAGGATCGTGGTCTCCGCCCAGGGTTTTAAGACCCTGGAGCGTGCAGGAATCAGCCTGACAGTCATGCAAGACGCTGAGTTGAATCTCCAGCTCTCGGTCGGTGCAACCACTGAGTCGATTGAAGTCAATGCCGACGTTCCCCTGGTCAACCTCGGCAATTCAACCCTCGGCGCGACCGTCGAGAACCAGGAGATCGATAACCTTCCACTCGTCAATCGTGATACGTCACGCCTCCTGCAGCTTGTGCCTGGCGTCCAGAAGGTCGACAACACGGTCAACAATCTCGGCTACCAGGAACTCAAGGTCCTGGTGAACGGTTCGACGGACGGCTTCGTCGGCCAGGTGTCGTACTACCTGGATGGCGGTCTCAACATGACAGGCCTGCGCAACAGCGGCAACCAGGTTCCCAACCCGGACGCAGTCAGCCAGTTCAACGTGGTGACAAACAACTACAGCGCCCAGATCGGTCGTTACTCCGCCGCCGTAGTCAGCGTCATCACCAAGAGCGGCACCAACGGCTACCATGGATCGGTCTTCGAGTTCTTCCGCGATCGAAACTTCAACGCTGCCGGATTTAACAGCGGTGGAAACTCGCCGACGCCCTACAACCAGCATCGCTTCGGCGCCACCGTGGGTGGTCCGATTCGCCATGACAAGGACTTCTTCTTCGCCAGCTTTGGCGGTTTTCGCTATACAACCGGCATCGACCATAGCGGCAGCCTCCCGAGTGCGGCGCAGATAGCCGGTGATTTTTCAGAGAACCTGCCCACGGACATTACGTCCTGCACGCAGACCCCGACCGCTGCTGATACCAACAACACAGCACAGGACCCCCACTTCATTCCTAAGTTTCTCGTTTGTAATCCTGCGACGCGTCAGCCCTATCCGAAGAACAAGCTCCCGGCAACCGATCCTGCGGCAGTCAACATCCTTAACTACCTGACGAAGATCCTCCCGGCCCAGCAACCGGTTCGATCAGGCGATATCAACTACACCTACAGGACACGTTCTGCGGCCCCGCAGTCGAATGAAGAGTACCTCATCAAGACGGACCACCAGATCACGCCATCCCATCGTCTGACCCTGAGCTACTTCCTGCTGAACTACAAATCCCTCACTGACCTTGGTGGGTTTACTCAGAAGTGGTCATACTCCAATTACGCGAACAAGCAGCAGAACGCCAATATCAGCGATGTCTGGACCGTTAATGCCCGTACCGTAAATCAGTTTTGGGTCAACTACACCCGTCAGAACGGCGGCCGTATCCCCGTGTCCGGCGATCCTACCAAGAAGACTCTGGCCGACTTTGGCTCTGACTTCGGAGTAGTTGGAACACCTTCTCTCCCCAACATCAGCGTCACTGGAGTGATCCCCTTCACATTGTCGCAAGCCATCACTGGTCCCAAGGCGGGTGCCAACGTATACGGCCTTCGTGACGTGTTAAGCACGACGCGTGGCAATCACTCGCTATACCTCGGCGGTGAGGCTGGTCTCGAAAAAGACTTCCAACTGACATCGCTCAACAACTACGGAACCTTCACCTTTAACACCACCAACGGGACGAGCTCCGCCCGCACCACCAACGCCCTTTCGGACTTTGTGGCAGGTATCCCGGTGAGCATGGGCCAGGATACTGGTTTGTATGCAAACGCAAACTGGTATCTGTTTGGCGTCTTTGCGCAGGATGACTGGCGCATTCGTCCTAACCTGACCCTCAACCTCGGCCTCCGCTACGACTGGCAGCAGGCTCCCACCGATCCGCAGCAGATGCAGACCAACTTCACTCCTGGCGCGCAGTCGCATGCATTCCAGAACGTTTCGATCGTTGGGAAGACTGGCCCGCAGCTTGCTCCGGTCGGTCTGCTCTTCCCGGGAGACCCCGGCGTGCCAAAGGGTGGTGTGTTCACACCGCTCAATCACGTCTCCCCGCGCGTTGGTTTTGCCTACGATCCTTATGGCACAGGAAGAACCGTGGTTCATGGCGCTGCGGGCCTCTTCTTCGGCGGCATCTCCGGCAATCAGTGGGAGTTCCCCTCGAACTTTGCTCCTTACGCTGTCCGCAACAGCTACAGCAAGGTCGTCTCGCTTACACATCCTTACAGCAACGATCCGACGGAGTTCCCCACCGGAACCAACCCCTACCCTGGCCTTTTCTTCAATCGTGCCTCCAATTCAGCGACTTTCCTTCCTCTGAACCAGATCGTCGCCTTCGACCCGAACTATCGCTGGCCGTACTCAATCCAGCTCAACTTCGGCATCCAGCAGCAGTTCACCAAGGG
>Ga0126381_100008426_pt1 | contig 11527 bp, 12 predicted proteins | sample PanSoiMetPlot_28_FD_96465 | JGI IMG/M metagenome (GOLD analysis project Ga0126381, IMG submission 96465) | Tropical forest soil microbial communities from Panama - MetaG Plot_28 | ecosystem: Environmental > Terrestrial > Soil > Tropical forest > Bulk soil | place: Panama | collected 2016-02-17 | reverse complement strand
CACGGGGCGAGCTGGCCTCGGCCAGCACGCCGGGAAACCCCGCACCCAACCCTGCGCGCCGCCGACGGGCCATGATCGCGATCGTCGGGGCGCTGGGGATCTGCGCGATCATGCAATGCCTGTTCTCCAGCACCTATATGACTGCCCAGCACGCGCCCACGGCGACCAACCTGCCGTTCGGTGTCACCGGGTCTTCCCCGATCCTGACCGCAGCCGAGAAAACCGTCTCCCTGCAGGTCACCCATTACCCGAACGAAGCGGCGGCCAAAACCGCGATCGACCAGACCACGATCTGGGGCGCGCTGGTCCCCTCGGGCACCTCCAGCACGCTGATCGTGGTCCCGTCCAGCAGCGACCTGGCCCCCGCCGTCCTGGCGCTGCGGTTCCAGGAGGCGGCCAAGAAAACCGGGCAGAAACTCACCGTGCAGCAGTACGCGCCGGTTCCGCTGCCCCCCAAGGACCCCTTCGGCCTGGTCCAGGGGCTGATGATGGTTCCCCTGCTCATCGGCGGGTACATGGCCTCGACCCTGCTGCTATCGGCCACCGGGAAAGCGGCCCACCGCTGGCGGGCCGCCGGGCTGCTGGTGTTCGCGATCGTGGCGGGCCTGGTGGTCGACCTGATCGTGTGCCTGTGGCTGGGCGGCTTCTCCGACAGCAAGTTCTGGATCGTGTGGCCGATTTGCTCGCTGTTCATCGCCGTGGTCGCCTTCGTTGCCGCCATCTTGCAAAAACTCGTCGGAGCCGCGGGCACGCTGCTGACGGTCATCGTGATCCTCCAGTTCGGCAACCCCTCCTCCGGCGGGGCCACCGGGGTACCGTTCCTGCCGGCGTTCTGGCGAGACATCGGGCCGTACCTGCCGCCCCGCAACGCCTACCTCCTGTTGCATCACGCGATCTACTTCAACGGCAACGGCACCACCGAGGCGCTGACCATCCTGCTCATCTACTTCGTCGCCGGCGCGGTGATCCTCGGCGTGCTCGACTGGTTCCGCTCCGAGGCCGCAGTGCCTCCCGCTGCCGCCGAGGCCGCGGCCGTGGCCGTCCCCATCGGAGCCACGCCATAAGCAGTTCATCCCCGCTGAGACACCACGGCCGCGCGATGCCGGACATCGACCCGACCGCCGACATCGTGCTGGACAGGGCCGGCGAACACGTCACGGCGCGGATACCACTCGCCGGGCAGGTCACCGGTAAATGGCTCGCCGCATACCACAGGCTCGCACATGCCACCGGCGTGCCGGCACGAGCCGAAACGCAGCCTGACCGCGCATGGATTGCCGTCACCGTGCCCATCACCACCAGCCATGCGGAAATAGCCGAGATCCTGGATGCCGCCCTCGCGCTGATCACCGAAGCCGACACCCTTGCCCGGCGCGCACCCCCCACCGCCCAGGCCGAAGCAAGCATCCGCGACTGGTGGACCCGCCGGCGCGGAAGCCCGCACCGCACTGCCGCATCCCGGATCGAAGTGGTACGCACCGGGATAGGCGCCGAGAAACGATGGCTGCTGACCGCCGCCCTGGCGGTTGCGATAACCGTGCTCCTGCTGCTGCCCGCCCGGTTCAGCATCGGCCCGAACTGGCTAGTCCCGGCGGTCGAGGCACTGCTGCTGGCAGCGATCCTCATCGCGGACCGCCACCCGAACGACCGCCGCCGGACGGTCATCCGGGCACTGTCATGCGTTCTGGTACTTATCCTGGTCGCGGACGCCGTCTTCGTCACCGTCCGGCTGGTGATCGACCTGGTCGAAGGCGGCCCCGAGACGAACTCGGCCAAAGATCTGCTCGGCGTCGGCGCCGGTGTCTCGGTTTACACGATCCTGTCCTTCGCCTTCCTCTACTGGCTGCTTGACGGAGGCGGCCCGGAGGCACGCATCTGGAACCCGCCGGAATACCCGAACCTGGCGTTCCCCGAACAGCTCAACCCGACCGTCGCCCCGCCGGGCTGGCGTCCGGAGTTCGCCGACTATCTCTACCTCGCGTTCACCAACGCGACCGCGTTCAGCCCGACGGACGTGATGCCGCTCGCCCGCTGGGGCAAGCTGGCCATGACCATCCAGGCGACCGGTTCCCTCGCCGTCGGCGGGCTGGTTATCGCCCGTGCGGTCAACATTTTCAAGTAAATAGCGTGCCAGGTGCGTGGCGGCCAGCGGCGGGTCAGGCCTGGCAGCAGCAGGCGGAAGCAACTCCTGACAGACCGGGCGCGGCGGGGGGCCGATCACCGGGGACGAGCAGTGCCCAGGTCTAATGCTTTCCGCGGGACAGGATCCGGTCCATAACCTCGGCGCCCGTGGTGATAACCGGCCGCAGCTCGTGCCGGTAGACGAGCTCGGTCGTCGCGGTCTGGTTGTGCCCCGCCAGGCGTCCGATCTCCTCGATCGGCACGCCATCGGCTGACATCAAAGACACGAAGGTGTGGCGCAGGTCCCGCGGCGCCCAGCCAGCGCCGAGGCCGACCTCTGACCTGGAGCCGGTGAGCGGAATCGAACCGCTGACCTGCCGCTTACAAGGCGGATGCTCTGCCTGCTGAGCTACACCGGCTGGTCCGCCGGCCGATGATCGGCCGACTCCCGTTATGGTAGCCGAGACCGGACGCTGGCTATCTCGTACAGAGCGATCGACGCGGCTACGCCGGCGTTCAGCGACTCGGTCGCGCCTGACATCGGGATCCGCACGAGCATGTCGCAGGCGGCCGCGACCACGCGCGACAGGCCGCGCCCTTCGGACCCCACCACGAGCACCATGGGCCCATCCGCGATCGTCATCTCGTGCACGTCGGTTGACCCCCCGGCGTCAAGACCCGCCACGAACAGCCCGCGCTGCTTGTAGGTTTCGAGCGTCCTGGTCAGGTTGGTGGCCCGCGCCACCGGCAGCCGCGCCAGCGCCCCGGCCGAAGCCTTCCATGCCCCCGCGGTGACGCCCGCGCTGCGCCGCGCGGGGACCACCACACCGGACGCCCCGAATGCGGCGGCAGACCGCACCACGGCGCCCAGGTTGCGCGGGTCGGTCACGCCGTCGAGCGCGACGATGAGCGGAGGCGTCGGCGACGCCTGCTGCGTAAAGTCGTCGGGATGCGCGTATTCGTACGGTCGCACCCGCAGCGCTATTCCCTGGTGCACCGCACCGCCGGTGAGCCGGTCAAGCTCGCCAAGGCCCGCCTCCAGCACCGCGATGCCGGCTCCGGCCGCCAGTTGCACCGCCTCGGCAACGCGCTCGTCCTGCTGCGCACGGCCGGACACGTACAAGGCCATCGCCGGCACCCGCGCGCGCAGCGACTCAACCACGGAGTTGCGGCCCGCGACCATTTCGGGTCCGTCGCCGCTGCCCCGTGGTGCCGGGTTCTCATTGTCATACTCCGAACGGCGGGGCCCGGCTCCTGCGCGCCGCTCCTCCGCCTTCCGCGGTGGCCTGCTCGCGGCGGCGGCGCGGGCCGCGGCTGCCCGCTGAGCCGGGTGACCGGGGCGCAGGTGCGCCGGTGGCGTCGGCCCCTTGCCTTCAAGGCGATCCCTTCGGTTCCCGCCCGTGCCGGGCCGCGGCTTGCCCGATTTTGCGTAGCCGCCCCCGCCGGGTGCCCGGCCGCCTGTGCCACCGCTCTTTCGCCCGCTCATCGCTCGCTCCGCCCGATCATCGTTTCAGTTCCCATCGCGGGCCTTCCGGGGTGTCCTCGACCACCACCCCGATGTTTTCCAGAGTGTCCCTGATGGCGTCCGCCGAAGCATAGTCGCCGCGGCCGCGTGCCGCTTCCCGCTGGCGCAGCACGAGCTCGACCAGACCCTCGACCGCTCGGTAGAGCCTGTCGCCCGAGTCGCCCGGTTGCCACGCCGGTGCCAGCGGGTCAAGGCCGAGCACCGTGAGCATCGACCGAACCATCGCCAGGCAGCCTGCCGCGCCGGCGAGGTCTGTGGCGGATAGCGCCTGGTTGCCGTCTCGAACGGTGGCGTGCACCGCTGCGAGCGCGGCCGGGACGGCGAGGTCGTCGTCCATCGCGGCCGTGAACGAGATCGGCAACTGCGCGGGCGGGACGGCAGCGTCATCGCCGAGCGCGCGCTGTGCCCGAGTGACGAAGCGCTCAATCCGCTGGTAGGCGGCGGCCGCTTCCTCCAGCGATTCTTCGGAGTACTCGAGCAGCGAACGGTAGTGCGCCTGCCCGAGGTAATACCGCAGCTCCTGCGGCCGGACGCGGCGCAGCGCCTCGGTGAGCAGCAGGACGTTCCCGATGGACTTGCTCATCTTCTGTCCGGCCATCCCGACGAGGCCGTTGTGCAGCCAGTACCTCGCGAACTCGTCTCCCACGGCGAGCGACTGCGCGCGTTCGTTCTCGTGGTGCGGGAAAACGAGGTCGATGCCGCCGCCATGCAGGTCGAATACGGGGCCGAGGTACTTCGTGGACATCGCCGAGCATTCCAGGTGCCAGCCGGGGCGGCCCGGACCCCACGGTGTCTCCCAGAACGGCTCGCCCGGCTTCGCGCCTTTCCACAACGCGAAGTCCCTCGGGTCGCGCTTGGCGGCCGAGCCGTCGGTGTCCTCGGCAGGCCGCATGTCCGCTAGCTGCTGCCCCGACAGCGTGCCGTAGCCGCGTGCGGCGTGCACGTCGAAGTACACGTCGCCGCCTGCCGGGTAGGCGTGACCTCCGCTGATCAGCCTGTCGATCAGCGCGATCATCTCGGGTATGTGCCCGGTCGCGCGCGGCTCCACGTCCGGCGGGCGGCAGTCTAGCGCGTCGTATCCGGCGGTGAAGGCTCGCGTGTTGTGCTCCGCGAGCGCCCACCAGGGGACGTCTTCCGCGTCCGCCGCACGCAAAATCTTGTCCTCGATGTCGGTCACGTTCCGGCAGTAGGTCACGCGATATCCGGACCTCTCGAGCCAGCGGATGAGGATGTCGAAGCAGACGACGGAACGCATGTGGCCGATGTGCGGCAGGCCCTGGACCGTCGCGCCGCACAGGTAAAACGACACCCGCCCCGGCGTGATCGGCTGGAACTCACGAACTGCCCGGGATGCTGTGTCGTGCAGGCGGAGCGTCACCTTGAACAGCGTACGCCTATGCGTGTCGCGCGCCCGCGGGCGCGCGACACGCCTGGCTAAGGGGCGAAAACCGTTCCAATCCGTGATCAACCCCGATAGCGTGTTCGGCAACGGAGAAATCCCGCAAAATGTCCCATCGGCCGGTTGGAACGACATCCCGATGAATGTCCAGCTCCCGGCGCCGCACCGCAGGTGGCCCGCCCGACTGTTGAACCTTGCCGTCGTGGTCGTGGTTCTCGCCCTCGCGGCGGCGACGTTCGTGCTCTCGTACGCCGGCGTGCACGTGATCGCGCTGCAGTCGGGCGTGTCGGTCCGCCTGGCGCGGGTTTATCCGGCCACGTTCGACGCGGTGCTGGTCATCGCCTGCGTGGCCGCCTTCGTTCTGCGGGACGCGCGCTGGTGGGCCAAGTTCTACGCATGGTTCGCCATCATCCTCGTGGTGGCCGTGGTGGGCGCGGCCGACGCCGTCCACGCCATGAACATCGCGCTGCGGCACCGGACAATGGAAGGCGTGGTCGCGGCGACCCCGTGGGTGCTCGCCCTGCTCGGCTTCAGCCTGATGCTGACGATGTTCCAGCACTCTCGCGGCCAGCACGCCGCCGCGTCGGCGGCTCCTCGTGACCGACGAGGGGCAGGCCGCGCCGGCTTGGCCGATCCGCCCTTGCGGTCATCCGTCGCCCTGATCCACCCGCAGTCGGAACTCGCCCCGAACCCGGTGCCGCCGCCAGCCCTGCCCATGGCGGTCTGGCCCGGGGCTGACGAGCCCGCTCCGACTCTGGTGCTCCCGGCCAAGGCCGAAGCAGGAGCTGCGCCGGCAGCCGAGCGCGGTCACCAGCTTGATCAGGTCGCGGCACGGGAGCCGGATCCCGCGGCTACGGCTGCGACGGCGTCGGAGGGTGACTGGCCTTGGTATCGGGACGCGCCCGAGCAGCCAGCATGGGCTGCCGGACACACCGTCGCGGACGCACCCCAAGAGTGGCCATTCTCGGCGCCGATGCAGGAAGCCCCGGCGGCCCCGCACGGCGACGAAGAAGCGGAGGCGGATCCCGCTACGGGAGCGGAGACACGCGCGGACAACCCCGTTATCGTCACCGCGCCGGAGGACGGCGCAGGGACGAGCCAGGCTGGCGCGCCGGAGGACAGCGCAGGGACGAGCCAGGCTGCCGCGCCGGAGGACGGCGCCGGATCGGCCCAGGCTGGCGCGCGGGAGGACGTCGCGGGGAGAGGCGAGGTCGCATCGCCGCGGCATGACTACTGGGATACCGAGGACGAGACCGGCCCGCACGCGGGGCGCTACTCGTCCGCGGCGGCGGCCGACGAAGATCCGCCGCTCAGCAGCGCGACGTTCGCGACCGTGCCGCGGCTCAACCGCGTCCGCGCCACCCCCATCCCGCCCGAAGAGGACGAGCAGTAAAAAGCTGCAGGCGGTGCGCTGCGGTCACTCTAATACGCGCGCCTGCCGCGCCACACCATGATCACGAAGGTAATTAGATCGTATAGCGTGATTTATTTACGCGGTAATAAATGTTTTCGCGATCATTATCGGATACCGCGACAGGTCCGGGTATGGCCGCGTCACAGGCGACGGCTGGGGCGTATGGTGCGCGGCGGGGCGATCTGCAACGCATTCCGAAGTCAGGCGGCGATCTCATCTCTAATGTGGCGCATTAGTTCCCGGGAGTCGCGCGCTGAGAGAGCGGAGGCGCGGATCAGGTTGATGACCGTCATGAGATCAGCAACCTCTTCCCTTCCCTCTACTATCCTTCCGCCGCCGAAACACTCCGTGTAAGAGACGCTAGGCGACTGAGCGAACTCATACACGGCGATGGGCCCGTCCGCGCCGGCGTGGGTGTCGGCGGTGAATGGCAAGGTCTGGATGACGATGCCCGCCGTGTCCGCGGCCTTGAGCAACTTGTCAAGCTGCCGGCGCATGACAGCCGGGCCGCCGACGATGTGCCGCAGGACGCTCTCGTCAAGCACGTACCACAGCAGCGGCGTGTTCTCGCCGCCGACGATCTCCTGGCGCTCGATTCGCGCGGCTACCAGGCGGTCGATCTCAGCATCGCTGTCTTTCGGCCGGCCGGACCTGATCAGCGCCCGCGCGTAGTCCTCGGTCTGCAATAGGCCGGGAACGGCGCCGTTTTCCCAGCCATGAATGCGCACTGCTTCCCGCTCGAACGGGACGACCGGCGCGAAGAAGGACGGGTATGCCTCGCGGGCGACAAGTTCCTGCAGCATGGAGAAGGTTCCGGGAGTCGTGAATACTTCATCGCAGCGAGCCGCGAAGTCGGCTGTCGGCGCCTTGTCCAGTGTCTCGATCCCGCTAATCAGCGAGGCCGAGTAACCGAGCTTCCCGCCCATCTCGACCTGGGTCCAGCTCATTCGCAGCCGCCACAAGCGCAACTGAGTCGCGAAGGCCGCCAGGGAAGTGGTCTTCACGTCAAGGACGCCCGTCTCCACCTGCCTACACCTCAATCTCACCACAATGCGTGTCGCTGCACCTACTCAGCGTGCAGCTTGTTACGGTCACAACGGTAGTCCGCGCCTGGCATGTTTGCTATGAGAACCCCCGGCTGCGACAAGTCACACGAAACGAAGGCGCCAACCGTGATCATGTACCTCTGGACCGCCCCAGGCCGTGACACAGCCGCTTTCCGCAAAGCCAGCGGGGTCAGTGACGACCAGAGCAGGGCCCGGCAAGCAGCCGAGCTACTGCTGCGCACCGGACAGGCGGCCACCGCCTACATCGAGTGCGCCTACACCGCGATGACCGCCGCCACACTCAACTCCTGCTACGTCCGCACTGGAGCCGGGTGGCGTGCACATCTCAGCCAGGCCGGCCAGGTCGTGTGGACTCCGTTCACGGCGTCCGCCGCATGGCGACGCGACGCGCTTCAGCCAGCCGATCCGGCATAAAAGACGAAGACTGTGGGCCGTGGCCGGCGAGGGGGCGGCCACGGCTCCGCGGCGCTGGTGCCCAGTTGCACGGCCGTCAAGCCGGCGGTCAAGCCGGCCTGAAGATCAAGGCAGTGGCCATCGCCGCGATGCCCTCGCCGCGGCCGGTCAGGCCAAGGCCGTCGGTCGTGGTCGCCGACAGGCTCACCGGCGCGCCAGCAAGCGCCTCGCTGAGCGCCGCGACCGCATCGGCGCGTCGCGGCCCGATTTTGGGGCGGTTCCCGATGACACATACCGCCACGTTCCCGATGGTGAATCCCGCGGCGGAGACCAGGCGTGCGGTCTCCCGCAGCAGCAGGACCCCCCGCGCGCCCGCCCATTCCGGGCGCGACGTGCCGAAGTGCGTGCCAAGGTCGCCCAGTCCGGCAGCCGACAGCAACGCATCGCAGGCCGCGTGCGCGGCAGCGTCACCATCGGAATGCCCGGCAAGGCCCGTCTCTCCGGGCCACTCCAGGCCAGCCAGGTACAGAGTCCGGCCAGCCTCGAACGGGTGCACATCAACGCCTAGGCCTACCCGCGGCATATTTTCCACCGCAGCAGACTACCGGGATTCGGGAGGCGCCCCGAGGGTGGCTAAGTGGTCAGCACCTCGTCAAGCAGGGCTTCTGCCTTGTCCTCGTTGGTCTTCTCGGCCAACGCTAGTTCGCTTACCAGGATCTGCCTGGCCTTGGCGAGCATTCGCTTCTCGCCGGCGGACAGGCCGCGCTCCTTATCCCTGCGCCATAGATCCCTGACGACTTCGGCGACCTTGTTCACGTCGCCGGAGGCGAGCTTCTCGAGGTTGGCCTTGTACCGCCGCGACCAGTTCGTGGGCTCTTCGGTGTGTGGCGCACGGAGCACCTCGAACACCCGCTCTAGCCCCTCCTGACCCACCACATCCCGCACACCTACAAGTTCCGCGTTGTCCGCGGGCACCCGTACGGTCAGGTCACCCTTGTCGACCTTCAGGACTAGATAGGTTTTATCCTCGCCCTTGATGGTGCGAGTCTCGACGGCTTCGATGCGAGCAGCCCCATGGTGGGGGTAAACGACGGTATCGCCGACCTTAAAAGACATCTGGCAAGTACCCCTTCCGCTGGAGGCTATCTTACCACGGTCCGGACCACCGATAAAATGCCCTTGATGGCGAATATGCAGGTCAATAGACTAATTTCGAGCATACGCCAGTGTGCTCAACAGGCATATCAGCCAGCCGGGCATGGCGTCCAGCGGGCCACTGCGCTCGGCCGGCCTCGGTGATGGCCGCAAGTATCGACATCCGCACGTCGCCGCTGACGGTGGACCTCCAGTCTACCTGAGGGATCAGCGCCCGCTCTCGAAATCGCGACCGGCGAGTCGGCACGCCGGCAGTTGCTGGCCCATACTTGAAGTGAAGGGGTTCGCGGCCTGCGCCGCGGCCGGAAGAGGAGATCGTGAGCTTCGCCAGCGAGCCGGGGCGGGACGACGGCAACCTGCCACCGGTGAATATCGTGGTCCCGGACGATGCCCGGGAACTCGATCGCGACGTGCTCGCTTACCGCCGCGAACAGCGCGCCCGGCGACGGCGGCAGCGGATCATGCGGCTTTTCCGCCCATTCAGCCGAGACGAACACGGTGGTCACGCCGCGATATTGCCGCTGATCGCGACTTTCGCGGCCCTCGCCATGCTGGCCGGCGCGATGCTCTCGGTCATCACCATCGGCCCGGCGTCCGCGCCGACGACGCAATCACCCGGGCTGATCCCCCTGCCTGCCGGCACCGTCTCGCTGAACGGCCGGACAGTGCCCGTGCGCACCCTGCGGGGCTCGGCCATCGCGCTGGTTCCCGCAGGCTGCGTCTGCGGTGCGGCTCTTGGCCGACTGGCCAGCCAGGCTAAGGCGGCGCGCGTACCCCTGTACTTCGCGGCGACGGGCACGGCCATGCCGCTGTTGCCGGACCTGACGGCGCGCTACGGCGGCGGTGCCGCCATAGCCGTATACGACACTGACAACGTGCTCGGCAACGCGTATCAGCCGGACGGCCTCACCGTGCTCCTCGTCCACAGCGACGCCATCGCCAAGGTGGACACAAACCTGCCGCCCGCCTTCCAACTCGGCCCCGAGCTGCGAGAACTCAGCCTCCCCGGCGCGCCCAGCGGCTAACCGCATGAAACCAGGTCCCCTCGAAAGCGGCTGTAAGGAGTACCAGTAGGATTTCTACGGCCTGTAGTGGACTGGCAGGCCACCAGGTCGCCGCGGGAGTGAATGCACCCTCCCGTCATCCAACCGAGGAGGCATTCGCCGTGATCCGCAGTAGCTTCGGGAAGACCGTGGCTCGCCGTCTGCTGATCGGCGCCGTGGCCCTGCTGATCCCGGCCACGGCCGGGTGCGAAGCCGGGTTCAACGCCCCGACGCTCGAGTTCCACCAGGCGCCAACCGGCGCGCACGCAGTTGTCAACGGAATCACGATCAACGATGCGTTCGTGCTGGGCGCTCCGGTCGGCTCCGTGGTGCCGTCGGGCTCGTCCGCCAGCGTCTTCCTCTCCCTCTTCAACAGCGGGTCGAACAAAGACGCGCTGGTCAACGTCGCGGCTCCTAAAGCGGCTTCGTCAGTGCAATTGTCCGCCGGGACGGTAGGCCTCCCGGCGAACTCACTCGTGAGCCTGACCGGGCCGCAGCCAATGGTCGTGCTCAGCGGCCTCACGAAACCGCTCATCAGCGGGGACGACGTGGCGGTCACCCTTACTTTCCAGCACGCCGGCTCGGTGACCCTCGACCTTCCCATACAGCCGCAAGCGTTCGACTACTCGACGTTCTCTCCGCCTGCCCCGTAACCAGGGCAGGCGTTCGCTGGTGACCGACGCGGCGGACCCGTTCGGGATAATGGCCGGTCAGCCGACGGACTCGAACTTGTACCCGAGGCCGCGGACGGTGACGATGTGCCGCGGCCTCGCCGGGTCGGTCTCGATCTTCGCCCTTAGCCGCTTGATGTGCACGTCCAGCGTCTTCGTGTCGCCCACGTAGTCCGCGCCCCACACCCGGTCGATCAGCTGCATCCTGGTCAGGACCCGGTCGGCGTTGCGGAGCAGGACCTGAAGCAGTTCGAACTCCTTCAGCGGTAGCTGCACTGGCTCGCCCCGGACGCTGACCACGTGCCGCTCGACGTCCATCCGCACCGGGCCCGCCTCGAGCGTCGCCTCGGCGACCTCTTCGACTTCGCCGCGGCGGCGCAGCACGGCCCGCATCCGCGCGACAAGTTCACGCGACGAGAACGGCTTGGTGACGTAGTCATCGGCGCCGAGTTCGAGGCCGACCACCTTGTCGATCTCGCTGTCCTTGGCGGTAAGCATGATGACGGGCACGCTTGACCGCTCGCGCAGCGACCGGCACACCTCACTGCCTGGCAGGCCCGGCAGCATGAGGTCGAGCAGCACCAGGTCCGCCCCGGTACGGTCAAAGGTCTCGAGCGCGTCAGGGCCGGTGGCGCAGACGGCCACCTCGAACCCCTCCTTGCGGAGCATGTACGAGATCGCGTCGCTGAACGACTCCTCGTCCTCCACCACGAGCACGCGTGTCACTGAAGTCCCTCCT
>Ga0126381_100008425_pt1 | contig 11527 bp, 10 predicted proteins | sample PanSoiMetPlot_28_FD_96465 | JGI IMG/M metagenome (GOLD analysis project Ga0126381, IMG submission 96465) | Tropical forest soil microbial communities from Panama - MetaG Plot_28 | ecosystem: Environmental > Terrestrial > Soil > Tropical forest > Bulk soil | place: Panama | collected 2016-02-17 | reverse complement strand
GCTACCGAGTGGCTGGCACCGTCGGTCTGACCTGCACCCACGTCTTCGGCTTCAAGGATCCGCGGGCGCTGGATCTCGCGGAAAAACTCGGCCTGGCCTTTCAGCTCACAAACATCATTCGCGATGTGCACGAAGACGCCGCGCTCGGCCGCATCTATATTCCCGACGAAGACCTGGCGCGCTACAACGTCTCGCCGCAGGACTTCGCCAAAAATGAAGCCACGCTCGGCGTCCGCGAACTTCTCCGCTTTGAAGCCGACCGCGCGTGGCAAATGTACGAAGCGGGCGCCGAGCTGCTCGATCTAGTCGACGCCGATAGCTGTGGCACGCTCTGGCTTTTGGTGCATACTTACAACGCGCTGCTTGCGCGCATCGAATCGCTGGATTTCGCGGTGTTTGGCGAACGCGTCCGCCTGAGCAAGGCGGAGAAAATGATGTTGATCGCCCGGGCAAAGTTTGGGCGGCACACTCGGGATAATGTCCTCGAAAAACGTAATCGTGATTGGCGGCGGGCTGGCGGGAATGGCAGCCGGCGTCGCGCTGGCTGACGCCGGCTGCCGCGTACGGCTGTTCGAACAGCGTCCCTACCTCGGCGGCCGCGCGACTTCCTATGCCTTGCCGAAGGGCGAACATGTGGACAATTGCCAGCACGTTACGCTGGGCTGCTGCACTAATCTAGAAGATTTTTACAAACGCGTTGGCGCCGCCGGTAAAATAAAATTTTTCGACCGTCTCGTTTTTCTCGATCCGCAAGGCATGACCGGCGTCATCAAGGCAGATTTTCTCCCGGCTCCGGTGCACATGACGGGATCGTTCCTGTTTTTCGCTCCGCTGGCGTTTCCGGACAAGCTGTCCATTGCCCGCGCGCTGACGGCAATTTTGATCGCGGGTGGAAAACCGAAGGATGCCTTTGCTGGCGAACCCATTTCGATGATGGAGTGGCTGCGCAGCCGCAAGCAGACTCCTGCCGCGGTTGAGCGTTTCTGGCGCGTGGTCCTGGTCAGTGCGCTCGACGAAGAACTGGAGCGCACCGACGCCCGTTTTGGCATTGACGTTTTCTGGAAAGCCTTTCTGGCCAATCGCACCGGCTACCGCATGGGCGTGCCAGCGGTTCCGCTCGCCGAACTGTACGACGGCTGCCGCACGGCTATCGAAAAGAAAGGCGGCGAAGTCATTTTGCGCTCGCCGGTGCGCAGCCTGCGTTTTGAAAATGGCGCTCTGTCTTCGGCCGTTTTTGACGACGGTAGGAGAGAGTCCGCCGATTATTTTATCCTCGCGGTACCGCACGAGCGCATCATTGACCTGTTACCCAGGGAAATTCGCGCCGCCAATCCTTCGCTCGCGCATCTAGAAAAGTTTAAAGTTTCCCCGATCACCGGCGTGCATTTCTGGTTCGACCGCCACATCACCAACGAGCCGTTTATCACCATGCTGGATACGCAAACGCAATGGGTCTTCAACAAAACCGCCCTTTATGGCTCAGTCGTGCCTGTTTCTTCTCCGAGTGAAGGTGCGCCGCATGCTGCGCCCTCTGCCGGCGTCGCGGCCGTCGGGCAATATTTGCAGCTGGTGATCAGCGCGTCCTACGCCCTGCTCAGAAAATCGCGCGAAGAGATTATTGATTTGTGTTTGAAGGAAATTCGCCAGGCGCTGCCCGCCGCTCGCGAAGCGCACCTCGTCAAAGCCACCGTCATCAAGGAGGCCGCCGCAACGTTCTCACCCGAGCCCGGCGTCGATCGCTGGCGCCCCACCCAGGAAACCAAGACTCCCGGCTTGTTCCTCGCCGGCGATTGGACCGCCACCGGCTGGCCAGCGACCATGGAAGGCGCCGTCCGAAGCGGCTACCTCGCCGCGGAAGCCGTCCTCCACTCCGCCAACTCCCCGCAAAAATTCCTTCAGCCCGATCTCCCCGTCACCGGCTTCTCGCGCCTCTTTGGCTGACAGGAAATGCGCGCCCGCGCCACGCCAATCCACCTCCTCTTACCGAACAATTTCGGTTCCGATCCCCTAGCTTAATCTCAACCTTGGGGCTCGCACGCGAGGCCCTTCCATCCCGCCAGACGACATCACCAGAAGCGGTGACAACGTGATTAGAGCGGTCGTAAACAAGCTCCTCTGCGCTGAGCGTGTTCCAAATTCGCCAGATTTGCTCCGAAAAACGACTGCTGGCGTTTGCTATCCACGCATCTTTGAGATCGACCATCGGCCTTAGACAAAACAGTGCTTTGCGTTTCGCGCTAGTCCTGCCGGAACAGCTACACCCACTGGCCCTCCGGGCCATATGCCTGTTCAAACAATTCTTCACTTCCCGACTTGACTTCGAATTCCCACAGAGTTAAAAACAATGTTGTCCCATCTCCTGCTCTTGGATGCCGGCAGTTCCTCTGAACGGAAATATTAGGGAAGTATCGCTTGCCGCGCCAGGTGTAGCAATCCGATTGGATACAAATCACGGTGCTAGTTGTGTAGGACCGCCCGTTTCCGCTTCTGGGTGTGTAGCTGCGTACGGAGGAATCTGTGGATCGCAAGTATGGCCATCGCGGCTATCGCGATAGCGAAAAAGAAAAGAAGTCCCGCCCTGAACGCAAGCCACCCCAGGGCGGACCCCGCGGACAAAACGATCATCTCGGCCCGCGCACTCCGCGCATGGTTGGCACGGTGACCCGCGCGCGCTGCGCCAATTGCGGCGCCGTGCTCGCTCCCGGCTTCGACGCCACCAGCACCTGCCCCAAGTGCAACGCCGAACTGCACTGCTGCAAGCAATGCCGCTTCTTCGATTCCGGCGCGCAATTTGAGTGCACGCAGCCCATCCCGGAGCGCATCACGCCCAAGGATGGCAAGAACAATTGCAAGTTCTACGAATTTCGCACCACCATCGAAAAGGACACTGCTCCCACTTCGTATCAACAACCCGCCCAAATCGCTGCAGCCGCCCCGGAACCGGCTCCCGGTCGTCCGCTCGATGCCCGCCAGGCCTTCGAAAACCTCTTCAAAAAGTAGACTCCATCGCAGCCTCGAATTTATTCGGTCTGTTTTCGCATGATTTCGTGTATCCTTCGCTCCACGACGGTGGCGCCGCCTGTCCCGAATAGCCCGCGTGCTTTTTTCGCCCGCCAAGTTTCGCGCTCTCGCATTGCTTCACACGACTCTCCGCCACGGGTTTGACCGCTATTCCGTTTCCGTTGTGCTAGGCTTTGCCACACCGCGCCGGTTTCGAGGTTGCCCAGCGCATGCGGCGCTGTCGGATCTAAATCTCACAGGAGCAAGCTCATGAAATTCACAACATCTCTCCGCTTCCTCGGAGTAGCGTTTGTATTTCTTGTGATTCCCGCTTTTTCTGCGGCTCAGCAGTCCGTCACTTGCGAAGCCAACAACAATAATCGCAAGTACTGTGGCAGCTACAGACCCGATCAGGTGCGTATGGACCGCCAGATCAGCGGCTCACCTTGCATCGAGGGCCGTACCTGGGGAGTCGATCGGGAAGGCCTTTGGGTTGAACAGGGTTGCCGCGCCGTATTCATTATCCGCAGCCATGGTGGCCCGGATCACGGTAGCTCAGGTGGTGGTTGGTGGGAACCCGAGCCTGATGCCACCTGGCCACCGCGCGGCGATTGGCATGGCGGACGCTGGGACCGCGGGGGCGCCTGCTTCTATAAAGATTCACAATTCGGCGGCGGATTCTTCTGCCTTCACCGAGGCGAGCGACGCGAGTCGTTAGGCGAATACGGTGATAAGATTTCCTCCATCCGCGTATTCGGCGATGCACGGGTTACCGTGTACGACGATCGCGATTTCAGCGGTGCAAATGCCTCCACCTCCCACGACATCACAGACCTCCGCGACTGGAGAGTGAGGCAGAAATCCGGTCATACCTGGAACGACCGCATCTCCTCCCTTCGCGTACAATAAGGACCTGACGGCTGAAGAAGAGGCACAGGCACCTGTGCCTCTTTTCTGTGAACAGCTCTCAGGTATTTCCTGCCTGTAACTTTCCCTCTTTTGTGCGTATCATCATCGTCGCCCGGAAAACTGCTATGGAGGAATTCATGACTGCCGCCGAAACCCAAGACGACAATGTCCTGCTTAATGTAGGTGAAACGGTCGGAGCCACAGCCGGTAAAGCTGTGGCTACAGCCAAGCGCACGGCTGCCGCAATTGGCGCCGAAAAGGACAAGCTGGCGGGAGCCGCCTCACAGGCGCGCACTGAGGCTCGCCGCGTGCTCAAGAAAGCCAAGACGGAAACCAAGAAGGCGGCCAAGTCGGCGAAAAAGGTGGTCGCTTCCGCAAAGAAGTCCGTCAAACGGGTTGCCCGCAAGCTCAAGCGCCGTTAGCCGGGGCATCGTATTTCAATTGCCTGGCGCTGACTTTCTATGGCTTCACGATTTCCGGCGGCGAAGCGACGCTGTCCGAACTCACTGCCATCGCGCCAGAATCACTTACGGTTGGATTGTTGTTCTGTCTGGTAAGGTAAACCAAAAACGGCGCCACTTCGAATGGCATCTTTTCATATTCCGCCACTGCCGTCTCCGGTTGCGCTTTCAGCATGACCAACCGGTCGTCCCACGGTTCTAGTTTGATCCGCGCGCCCAGGGGCAGGGCAACCGTGGCGTTCTTTGACTTCGTTGTTTGCCCGGCAGTGGCAATCGCTCCGGCTGACTGCCCAATGGATCCATGGACCGTCCCGTTGCCGGCCGCATCGGCTATCCAAAGTTTCGGGACTCGGTCTCCCAGGTGCGGACTGATCAGGTTCGGCACGTCTTTCTCGCGCTTCTGCAGCGCTTCGAAAAATGCCAGCGCCGTACCCGATTGATCCTTGTAAGGAGACTTGTTCAACAATTCGATCGCTTTCTTGTTGGCCGCTTCTTCTTCCGCTGCGTTGCGCGCAAATCCGAAGTGGTGAAACGTCTCCTTCTCGTCGAAACGCACCCGATTGAAAAAAGCAAACTGCGAATCCATGCGGTGCCCCAGCATTACGTGACCAAGCTCGTGCGCCAGTACCGCGGCCAGGCTCGTTTCATCAGGCAGCACATCAATCAACCCGCGGCTCAGCACAATGGTGTGCCCCAGCGTGAACGACTCCAGCGTTGACGTCATCATTACGCGGCAACGCACTTCCGGTTGAATGTCCACATCGTTTGTCACTTCCAGGTTGTTCACAACCGTTTCCAGCACTTTGTCCACATCGCCGTACCGCGCCATCAAGCCGGTGCGCTCCATTTTTGCGGCTACGTTGTCTTCCGCTAGCCGGTTCCACGCGCGTTTCGCCCGTAGCGGCGAATATCCGTTGCTCGTTTGCGCTTGATCTTTTATTTTTGACCCTTCCACCAGCACGCTGCTTAGGGTTTGCTCTTCTTGTTGATGATTCAAGTTGTAGCCCCACAACCGCGTCTGCGCCTTAAATGGCCGAAACGCGGATTTGGTCGACACCCCATAGTCCACATTGCCTTCTTCGCTGTAGATGAACGCCGGTAGCCATTCATTCTTTCCCGCATTCTCGCGCCAGCTATCAAAATTAAAGTAGTAGCTGCTCCTCGAAGAGCCGCCATACGATCCGTTGAAACGCACAATGGTATAGTCTTGATCTTCCACCCAGATTCGCCCCGAAAAGCGTCCCTTGCCCGTGTTCGGCAGCGGGTCAACATCAAAAATCAAGCAACGCACTTCGCCCAGGAATTCCCGGCCGGCGTAGGTGAACTTGTAGTGCTGCCGGTCAAGTCCCTCTTCATCCACATAAATCATCTGCAGAAAACCCCGCGGCAAAAATTCCGCGGCAAAAATATTTTCAATGCTGGCCAGCAACTTGTGCTTCCCGCTCCCGTTAATCAGCGGCTCCAGTTGCACACCTTTGTCTAGTTCCGCACGTCCCAAAAAATATTTGTCGCTGTCGGGCACCGCGCCCAGCTCTTTGTCCGGCCGCACGGTCTGAATGTAGGTCTCGACCAGCGGCGAATACCGCCGTATGGTGTTCATCTGTGTCTTTTCCTGCGCCACGATCTTGTCCACCGCCTGAGTTACCGTCGCGGGCTCCTGCGACACGGTGCCGGGCTCCTGGGCCATAGCTGCCAATGGCATCGCCCCGAGCGCCAGAATCGTCGGCAAAATCATACGAATACGCATGGATTCTCCAAAGCTGTCTAAGAATGGGTATGGCCCGATGCCTCAGAGTACTCTGCGGGAAAATCCTGGCAAGCTGTACGGTGGAGCAGTTTAAGGACAGCCGCTCGTTTGCTTGAGGCACTCCTGTTCTCTGTGCGGGGTAATCCTCTGGATTTACTCTTGCGCCGCGCAGGATTGTGGATTCAATGGGTTACCGCGTGAGAGGAACAGCGAGTGGGTTCCGCCGCTCGTACCATTTCACTTGCTCGCTTTTCTCTTCCCCCGCACTCGCTGGTACTTCAGCGCAATCAACCCCCGCGAAAATGTTTTGTTTTCAGTTAGGGCAAACTTCCGCTCCGGGAATCCGCTCGGGAACGCCGCAATCCCCTCGCCAACGAGCACCGGTACGACACCAAGGTAGAGTTCATCCACCAGATCTTGGCGCAAGAATTCGCGCGTCAACTCGCCGCCGCCCATCAGCCAGATGTCCTTACCTTTTTTATCTCGCACCGCTCGAACAAATTCGCCAGGCGCTTGCGCCGTAAAGGTTACGCCGCCGCGTTCTCCCGCTTCGAGCGTCCGCGAGAAGACATAACATTTCATCCCCTGGCTGTCGAAGCTGCCGCCTCCCATCTTCAGCGCGATTTCGTATGTCTTGCGCCCCATCACCGCAAAATCGATCCGTTTGAAGAACGGCCCCATCGAGTAGTCCTTCGGCATGAACAGAAAGTCCACCGACCCATCCGGCCGCGCAATGTAGCCATCCAAGCTGATTCCCACTCCATACACCACTTTCCGCATAGCTTCTCACCTCTCTGCGAAACCTCCGCTTACTCTGCGCCGGTGCGTTGTTTTCCGGTCAGTGACGCATGTCGCCTACTTCGCCACAACTCTTCGCCCGCACCGCCGTCAGCACCCGCCTGACAAACTCATGCTCCGGATCGGGATGGGCAGCGCTCTTTCCCAAAATGTCCCAGGCTGTGAACACCGCGATCAACTGCTCCTCCGGATAAACCACCAGATCCTGCCCGCCAAAGCCCCGTGCCATCCACACCAATCGCGGCGAATCTTTCCGCGGCATCAGCCACCACTTGTAACCGTACTTATAATCTTCCTCCGCCGGAGTAAGCGGCGCCACAGACTCTGCAACCCAAGCCTGGCCCACAATCTGCCGCCCGTTCCACATCCCATCGTGCAAATACAAGTACCCGATTTTCGCCAGGTCCTCGCCGCTCAAATACAACCCGCCTTCCGTGTCCACTTCACCAATGTAAGTCCGCTTCCAGAAGTGCTCGATTGCCATGGGCTGAAATAAATATTTCTGGCCATAGGAATCAATGTCCTGCCCGGTTTCTTTCAGGAAAATGTGCGCCAGCAATTCCGAAACGCCGCTGCTGTAATTGAAGACTTTTCCAGGCTCATCCGCCATCGGCTTGTCAATCACGTACTGCACCCAGTCGTCGGTCGCTTCCATCAGGCTCGAATCGCTGCGCGGGTCATCGTACGGCACGTTTTCCACCCACTTCAGTCCGGTTGTCATCGTGAGCACATGCCGCAACGTCATTCGCCGCTTTCGCTCATCCACATTTTTAGTTTTCGCTACATCAAAATAGTTCAGTACCGGCGTGTCCAGGCCGGCCTTGAAATCTCCTCGCAGTCTAGCAACCCCGATAATCGCCGAGCTCACCGTCTTGCTCACCGACTGCATGGTATGCATTCCCGTGCCGTGGTAGTAGGGGTGCCACAGCGGATCGAAATAATTGTACCGCCCGGTCATCCTCGCGTTCAGCGGCCCGCGGGTTTTCGCCTCTTGGCCATAAATCTGCGCGTAGTCATGCTGGTATTTCCGCGCAAACACTTCCTTTCCGCAACGAAACACGGCAAAGCTGTCCATCAGCGGGTATTTCTTGCTCTTGAAATCCGCATCCAGCGCCGCCAGTTGCGCTTCGTCCAGCCCAACCTTGTCCGGCGTACTCTGCGCCCATAGTCGCGCCGGATATTCGGTCTTGCCGGTCTTGTCGATCTCCGTTGTCTGCCGCGAGCTTTTGCATCCGCTAGCCAGCAATGCCACCGTCAGCATCCGCACCATGGCCTTGCTTTTCATGGCTTCAGCCCCTGGTTCCACATCTCGCATTTGACCCTCCAGATTCCGTCCGCCTCGCGGTGCAGCACTAGCAGGATCTTTCCATAGCTGTCGATGGCCGCTTTTCCGTCCGGCGGCTGAATGCGCTGGTGTTCGTTGGTCCATTCTGAAGCCCAGTCGCCATGTACCTCGATACCCTGGAAATCCATTTCCACGTTTTCCATGTGATACCCGGTCAACTGCGATGTCACTTGGGCCAGAAATGTCGCGATCGCTGTTTTCCCTTCTATCGGTTTCGTTGCCGGCAGCAGCGCCACTCCATCTACCGCCCACGTGCCCATGATCGCCGCGTTGTCCATCTTCAAGTGCGCTTCGATGTATTTCCTGTTGAACGCGTCGATTTCTTGTCGCGATGGGTCGCTTCTGCCCGCCTGTGCTGCTCGGGCCTGGATTCGTGCGAACAGGACGCCGCCTCTCGCCAACCCAGCCTCGATGCAGCATCCCATCGCGATCATGCCCGCCAGCAAAATCCAAGCGCGCTTTACCGGCATTGTCTCCCTCCGTACTTCCGACTCTCGGTCACCACCACCTATGTTCCCCAGCACGCCTCGCACCCTTCGCTCCAGGCCTGTTATACAATGACCAGCGCATGAATCCCAGCAACGCCCTGCAGAAGGTTTTGGATGCCAGAAGCCGTGGGACCGAACAGACTCTGTTGCGCGCCACGCGGCTAGTCCGAAGAACGGACGCGGCGCGCTTGCCAATGATTTTGCTCCCCGGTTCCACGCAAACCCTGTGCGTGTTTTGCTGACTTCGCGCACAATAGGGCAGCAGCAAAGGAGCGAACGCCAATGTCTGTTGACATAGAGCAACTGCGAAATTTTCAGACCCGTGAACTTGAGCAAACAAACATGCAGACCAACGGCAGACAGCCTGTTTTCACCAAGACCATTGAGTGGTCGTTGGTCGAAATTGTCATTCTCCTGACGCAAATCAGGGACAGCATCAACTCTGCGACAAACAGATCCTAGTTCCTTGGCTTCTTCTCGCTACAAATCTACGCATATATCTGGGGTCCCGAGGCTGTCGGCTTTTTTCGCGACGATAGTGGCGGCGCGTTGGTGGTTCAGAGAGTTTCTCCCGATGGACCGGGGGCGCGGACTGGCTTGCGTGTTGGCGATCGGACTGTTGCTATAGGCGGCATCGCGATCCCCGAAACAAAGGGAAGTCTTGGTTGGCTCGTGGCTCTTGCAGACTTCGAATCGGGACGTCCGGTCCCAACGAAGATTGAACGCGAAAGGAAAGCCGATCGAACTCACACTGACTCTACGACCGGGATCTCTAAGAGATTTGGCTTGGAGAGATTGGCAGTTCATTGGCGGCGAAGTATTTACATTGATTCTCGCTCTGGTAGTCGCGTTTCGGCGGAAGCATGATCGCGTTGCCATGATAGGCGGTTGGTTTCTGGCGAGTATGGTGTTCGCAATGATTGGTATGGGTAATTGGGTAATTGCTATGGATGGGCCTCGACTTGGAGGCATCTGCCCGCGCCGCTGGGGCTCTTACCCTGGCCTGCGTCTATCACTCGTGGGAGTCTTTCGCCGCGACAGGCGACTGAGTGCGAAAAGCAACTTTACCGGTCTCTCGACGAGGATTTGACGCGAGCAGCGCGTGCATCCAGCCCCACCGCAATGAGAAAATAGACTAGCCCGCCGCGGCGGCTCCCCGAGTGAAGGAAGCCAGAGCAGCTGTTTCCTCCTCGCTAATGTCGAAGAGGGTGTCCACCTTCGTCAATTTCATGAGGTTGAGAAGCTGCTCGTTTGGACGGAGCAGCTTTAGCTCGACGCCGTGCTTGTGCGCGCTCGTAAGTGCGCCCATGAGCTGTCCGATGCCAGAACTGTCCACGTACGTCACTCCGGCAAGATTCAGCAGGATTTTTCTCCGTCCATTCTTGGTCAGGTCCCGAATGGTCTCGCCAAGAATCAGGCCGCTGCCCGAACCGAAGGCGACCGCTTCCCCAAGACTAAGGCGTCCCGTCAAGTCCAGGACGGTGACGTCGTCAAGCTCGCGAACGTTGCAATACATAGTCATGGTCATTCCTCCGTTTCAGCCAGGCCCGCCGAAAGCGTGATTTTACATTCGGTTCTATGGAGAAAACAATGTAAGCGGAGCGAAACGGACCGTTGTATGTCTATGGAGTTCTCCTTAATAACTGATTTCGACGCACTTCCCATACGGCGCGATTGTCCTCCGAGGTAGTTCCAGTGCCGTATCTCGGAGCCGCCTCGAGCATTCTTTGTATCTCGCCGCACGCGGGTTCCTCTGCTGCACCGGAATGGTCGGCAGTCAAACTGTCAGCGCACTTCTGGCGCGGTGACAACAAGCGAAGGCTATGACCCGATCGCAGAAAAACCTGCGGCACTTACCGACCGGACTGGAGGGCATAGTTGGCGGCATGGAAGCGCCAAAGTCCCGAGCTTCTCTATCCTTTTTTTCTTTTTTTCCGCAACCGTTGCGTCAACGTTGACAGGCACTCGCTACACAGCCAGAACTGCTGCCGCATTGCATAGGTTGACGGTGCCAGCCAGAACGTCTGGCTTCCTAACGCCTGGTGACTTAGCCTTCGGCCTAGATTTCGAGAATCAAGGTCTAGCTCGAATCCTAAGTCGCCGATCGGCGAACCCGACGCTTACGGGACAAAACGGTCAAGCCTTTGACACTTTTTGTTGGCGCCCGTTCATCGGTAAGAAGCGTAAGTTGGCTGTCGACTGCATCTGGTTGTACTCTTTTGCTGCTTCGGGCGTAATGTCCGTCGTTTCGCAGGTGATGAGATTTCCTTTCGTCAGCCAGTTGAAGTTCAAGAATATACTTCAAACGACGCACCAACTTCGGATTGCTGACGGGAAAGAGGATCTCGACACGATGACTCAAGTTCCGCCGCATGAGGTCGGCACTGCCTAGATAAATTTCCTCGGTTCCTCCGTTCCGAAAATAATAGACGCGGCTATGCTCTAAGAACCGCCCTACGATGCTCGTGACGCGGATATTCTCACTGAATCCATTAAGCAAAGGCCGCAAGCAACAAAGTCCCCGTACCAGCAGGTCAACCTTTACGCCTGCTTGTGAGGCTCGGTACAGCAGCCTGATCATTTGTGGATCTTCCAGAGCGTTCATTTTGAAGATGAGATGGCCGCCCTCACCTTTCTCCTGAAACGCAATTTCTCGTAGGATTAAGTCCTCGAGTCGCTGCCGTAAATTAACTGGAGCCACAAGCAGCTGACGCGGCTCGTTTTTCCGTGAATATCCGGTCAGCGCGTTAAAGAAGTGCGTACAGTCATCGGCAATTTG
>Ga0126381_100008424_pt1 | contig 11527 bp, 12 predicted proteins | sample PanSoiMetPlot_28_FD_96465 | JGI IMG/M metagenome (GOLD analysis project Ga0126381, IMG submission 96465) | Tropical forest soil microbial communities from Panama - MetaG Plot_28 | ecosystem: Environmental > Terrestrial > Soil > Tropical forest > Bulk soil | place: Panama | collected 2016-02-17 | reverse complement strand
GGAGCAGGTCCTCACCCTGGACCAACTCCGTGCCTTGCAGCGCGACGTCGAAGCGGTGTTCGTCCACCACGCCGTGGCGGACTACGCGGTCCGCCTCGTGATGGCGACGCGTGATCCGCAGAGATGGGGCGTGCCCGAGCTTGCTTCGCAGATCGAGCTCGGTGCCAGCCCGCGAGCAACTTTGGGTTTGCTGTCGGCAGGCCGGGCTTTGGCGCTGCTACGAGGCCGCCGATTCGTGGTCCCGGCGGACGTCTACGACGTCGCGCCTGAGGTGCTCCGCCACCGGATTCTGCTCACTTACGACGCTCTCGCCGAGGGCACCGGTGTGGAGGACGTGATCAGGCGAGTGCTCGCGCAGGTACCCGAGCCGAGGATCGCCCCTCAGCAGGACGAGGCCGCCCGAGTCGCCTCTGCAGTGCCTTTGGCGCCGCCGAACCCGGGCGCGGCACCTCAAGCACCAGGAGCGGCGTGAACCGGGTGAGCGGCGTGAGCGGCGTGAGCGGTCGGACCCTGCCCCCGGCCGCGCCGCCGGCGGCCGTGGCGGCCAAGGCGGCGGTGTTGAGACGCCTGGAGCTCGAAGTGACACGGCGCCTCGACGGCATGCTGACCGGTGACTACCTGGCGCTGGCCGCCGGACCGGGAACAGAACGGGCCGGGGCCCGTCAGTACGAGCCGGGTGACGACGCCCGGCGCATGGACTGGAACCTGACTGCCCGGGCCTTGATCCCCCACGTGCGGACGACCGACGCCGACCGGGAGATGGAGACGTGGATCGTCGCGGACCGCTCTGCCAGTCTCGACTTCGGCACCGCCGCTTGCGAAAAGCGGGACCTGGTGCTGGCCGCGGCGGCCGCGTTCGGGTTCCTCACCGCCCGGCACGGGAATCGGTTCGGCCTCGTCATATCCGGCGGTGAAAAGATCATCCGGGTCCGCCCCCGGAGTGGCCGGGTGCCCCTGATGGCCGCGCTGGCAACCCTCTACGATTCGCCCCGTGCCCCGGGCCGGCCCGGGTCGCGGGCCGACCTGACCGGCGCCCTCGACCAGCTGAACCGCTCCAAGCACCAGCGGGGACAGGTCGTGGTCGTCTCGGACTTTCTCGAACCCACCGCCTGGGATGACCTCGTTGCCCGGCTCGCGCTCCGCCATCAGGTTGTGGCCGTGCACGTCACCGACCCCCGCGAGCTCCAGCTGCCGGCCGTGGGCATCCTCGGGGTGATCGACCCCGAGACCGGGCAACGGCTGCATGTCCAGACCAACTCGCCCGCCCTGCGGGCCCGCTTCGAGGCGGCGGCCACCGCCCGGTACGAGCAGATCCGGGCCACGCTCATCCGGTCCGGGGCCGAACATCTCCACCTCTCAACGGACCGCGACTGGTTGATCGACTTCGCCCAGTTCGTCGCCACCCGCAACGCATATCGAGCCGCCCGAGTCCGAAAGCTGTCGGCGCGATGACATTTCTGGCCTCCTGGCGGCTGGTCTTCATAGCCGCGCCGGTAGTGCTCCTTGCCGCCTATCTACTCGCCCAGCGAAGCCGGCGCCGGGCCGCGGTCCGCTTCACGAGCGTCGACCTACTGGCCTCGGTGGCGCCCAAGCGCCCAGGATGGCAGCGCCACCTCCCGGCCGCAGCCTTCCTCGGCGCCCTCCTCGTGTTCGTCCTCGCCTTCGCCCAACCTGCCCGGCTAATCCGGACTCCCACGCAGCGGGCCACAGTGGTTCTCACGCTCGACACGTCCGGCTCGATGGTCGCAACCGACGTGTCACCCACCCGGCTCGCGGCGGCGCAACAGGCAGCCCGCCAGTTCGTGAACGCCTTGCCACCCGGCGTCCAGATCGGTCTGGTCGACTTTTCCACCACCGCCAGCGTGCTGGCCGCTCCGACATCTGATCGAGCAACCATCCTGGCTGCCATCAACAGTCTCCAGGCGGGCGGTGGCACAGCGACTGCCGCGGCCATCAAGCTGTCCACACAAACCATCACGTCGGTGCCGGTCGCCAAGGGCGGCCACCCCGCGCCCGGAACGATCGTGCTCATGAGCGACGGATCGCCCAACATCGGCGAGAACGGGATGTCGGCCTCCGCATCCGTGTCCAGCGAGGCAGCCGCCGCGAAGACCGCTGGAGTGAAGATCAACACCATCGCGTTCGGGACCCCGAACGGGACAGTGACGATCAACGGCGAGGTCATTCCCGTGCCCGCCGATCCGGCGGCGATGGCCCAGATCGCGTCCGCCACAGGAGGACGCACCTTCAGCGCCCAAAGCGCCGACCAGCTGAAGTCGGTGTACAACGAGATCGGCCGGGCGGTCGGCTACGACGTGCACCACCGGGACATCACCGCCTGGTTCCTCGGCGCCGCACTCATCCTGATGGTGACCGCTGCCGCCGGAGCGCTCATCTGGAACCAGCGGCTGGTGTAATGGCGTCCGGACCGAACGAGCTACGTCCCTTCAGGTCTTTCCTGTCAATGTAGGTCGTCGCGACCGCCGATAGCCGGTCGCATCGGAGGGACCGCATGTTCGACAGCAAGCATCTGCCTGAACAGCCTGATGCCGTCGCCCCGGATGGTTCCGACGTTCGCATCCTCGTGGGCGTATCCCGGGGAGGGCTCGCTCATTTCCAGCTCGACGCCGGCCAGACGTCGGTCGCGGTGCGGCATCGGACGGTCGATGAGATCTGGTACTTCGTGTCCGGGTCGGGCGAGATGTGGCGGCGGCAGAACGGCCGAGAGGAAGAAGTTGTGATCGGTCCGGGTGACGCGATCACCATCCCGGTCGGCACACACTTCCAGCTCCGAGCGACCGGTGGGCATGAGCCCCTGGCTGCCATCGGCGTTACCATGCCGCCCTGGCCGGGAGATGGGGAGGCGATCCGGTGCGACGGCAGGTGGCCGCCAACCGTTCAACCGGGCCCCGGCCTGGCCGAAGCCTAGGGGTGCCTGCGAAAGTCGAGGTCATCGTGCTGGTGACGCCTGTGGCCTCCGGTCTTACGAACCCGGCGAAAGTTTCGGGCGCGACGGCGCGGACGCGGGAGTAGAGTGGTCGCCGTGGTTGGAGGTTCGTTCCGCTTCGACCACCACCGCAAGGTGAGGTAATCGCAAGAGCGAGGTGATCCATGCTCTTCGATCCAGGGGAGCGCTCACCGCCCGACAGGTGGGCGACGCCACCAGCAGGTGGCATCTGAGAGGCCTTCGGGCCGTATCCCAGCGCCGCTATTTTGAGGCGTGGACGGCAACCGACGCCGCCGGTCCAATGACGGCGTGGAATCAGAAGGGAGGGTCCCTTCGATCGGTGGCGGTTGCCTGTCACGGCTTCCCAACCGACATGCGGTCGTCTAGCGGAGTCGACCCGGGGCGTGACAAGTGAATAAACCGTCAGAGGGTTACGGTTCGGCCGTAACCCTCTGACGCGCCCGGTGGTATGTGACCGCGCTGGTCTCTCACCCCGGCGAATCCCGGGTCTTGATCGGTCGGCCGGTTTGATCCACGATGAACGTGACGCATTTCTGAAGGTCAGAGCAGCAACCAACGGTTTCGAGGAGGTGGGACATGGACGCTCACGTGGGCGATCGCATCATCGTCGAGTCCAACAAAGTCGGAGGGGCCCGCAAGACAGGCCAAGTTCGAGAAGTGATCGACGGCGCCGGGGGCAAGCACTACCGGGTCGGCTGGGAGGACGGGCACGAATCGATCGTCTTTCCGAGCAGCGACGCGTCCGTGGACGAGGCTGGTCCACGCCGATAGAAGGATCCGGTCAGTAAGACCGTCTCGCTTCCTAGCTTCAGCGACCGTCCGGTTCGCTCGCCGCGACCTCAGATGATCCCGAGCAGGTGGTACGTGTCGTGGTCGCTCAGTGCCGCCGCCAAGCGAGGCATGTGGGCAAGTACCTCGTCCCGGCCGCGGATCTGCGTGATCACCCACAGGAGGTAGCCGTAAGAGAAGCTCCGCCGGTAGAGCTCCCATCCTTCCTCGAAATCGAGCGCAGGACCACCGTGATTCGCCAGTTCGGTCAGATAATGACGAACCAGTACCCGTTCGTGGGCTCGCCGATCTTCGATCGCCAACACCGTGCCGAGGTGATAGGCGACGTCCTGAGCCCAGTTGCCGGTTTGCACCACCTCCCAGTCAAAGAAGCAGGGCCTGCCGTCGTGATCGAGGTAGACGTTTCCGGTGTGGGGGTCGCCATGAAGCACACAGGTCACCGGGTACTCGCCGTGCACTTTGACCGCGTTGAAGAGGTTCTGGCCGTCACGCAGCTCCGGCGGGAATCCGTAGGCCCGCCCGTCGTCCAGCAAGGCCTGCAATGACGGGGCGGCGTGCATTCCGCCGACCGTATGCCGACTGCTCGCGAGCCACTCAACGTCGCCGACCGAGGCCAGGCCCCACGTCGACCCATGGAGATGCGCGAGCTGCGAAAGGCTGTCTCGCGTCCGTTCCACCGGAAACGTCCGGTGCGGGTTCATGAACAGCCCGCCACCCGCGACGATATCTTCCATAACGATGATGGCTGCCCCGGTGTCAGGGTCGATGGCCACGTACGGCACCCGGGGCCGGCGCACGCTGAGACGGGGGGCCAGATCACGGTAGAAGCGCGCCTCCGCCATGATGGTGCCGGCCCCATCGAGGAACGCCTTGGCGCAATAGAACCGCACGTCGAGGCCGTGCTTCCCCTCGACCGTCACTGCGAAGCGCAGCTTCTCGGCCCGGGTTTTCGACGTGTCCGTCGGCTCCACGCGGACTATGCGGTCATCGTCCCCGAAGTCATCGAGGGCAGCGATGAGCCAACGCGGGTCGAGGAGCTCGTCACGGTTGACGGGAACCATCGTCGTCGGTGCCGTGCCCAAGTCGTGTCTCCCCTGTGCGTGCCGCTGTCGTTCCGATCCTCAGCCCATGACCTCGGCAAGGATCTTGGCCAGATCGATTTGGCCCGTCATCACTCCACCGACGGTGCCACCGTCGGTGATCAGGTTCTCCCCCGTTATGTACGATGCGGCCCGGCTATTGAGGAAAATCAAAGGATAGGCCTGCTCATCCGGACTCGAGTGTCGGTCCAACGGGATGGGATATTTGGCGATGATCTGTTGAGGGAAGTCCGGCATCATCGGCGTATCAGTCGGCCCTGGGCTGATGCAGTTGATCCGAATACCTCGAGGGGCCAGCGCCACCGCGGCATACATGGTCCAGATGATCATCGCCTGCTTGGATGGCCCATAGCCGCCGGCGATGTCGTCGGGATGAGCCTCACACCATGCTCTGCCGGCCTGGAATCCATTGGTGGTCACCAACGGCATCCATTTGGCGATGTTCTGCTCCCATCCAATTCCAGCGGTCGACGAAATGCTGGCGATCGCGCCACCCGCCTCCATCCGCTGGGACACCAGCTCAGCCAGATGGCGCATCCCGACGAAGTTGACCAGCATCACGTCGAGGTCAGGAAATTTGCCCCCGGGCAGGCCAGCGCAGTTGAAGAGAGCATCGACGCGACCGCCGATCTTCTCCACGGCGGCCTCCGCCGCGGCCGGGTCCCGGAGATCGGTCGCCTGGTAGCTCGCCACGTCGACGGGGGGTTCCCTCAGATCCAGGACGTGGACCTCCGCCCCCAGATTCGTGAGCTCTCGCACCGCGGCCGCGCCCATGCCGCCCCCGCCGCCGCCGCTCACGACCACTCGCATCCCCTCATAGCTCCACACCGAAGCCACCTTGATCCTCCCCTCCACTTGACGCGGGAGCGGAGGTTATCAGAAGAGCCATACAGATCCTGGTGAGCCATCATGGCCGATGCCGAAACTTCCTGTGAACGGTGATCTCGAGGTCAGGTCCGCTATCTCGGAGGAGCGGGCCACGATCTTGCATGTGGTCCGGACTGCGTTCGCCACCGGTGGCCGCGACGGGCGCGAAGAGCTGGACATCGTCGAGGCCGTCTGGCGGCTCCACGCGGTGTGCGACCACCTCGAGTTGGTCGCCACGACCGACGGCACGGTCGCCGGGTACGTGCTGGGATCCTGGGGCGATCTCGAGGGTCGCGCCGTTGTCGGTGTCGCACCCCTGGCCGTTGCTCCACGATCCCAGCGTCTCGGAGTAGGCAGCGCGCTGATGGCGGCCCTGATCGAACGTGCTGACGGCTTGCAGCTCCCGCTGTTGGTCCTCCTCGGCGACCCCGGCTACTACCGGCGGTTCGGATTCGTGGCGTCGGCGCCGCTGGGGATTCGCTACGAGCCGGCCGGGCCGCAGAGTCCGCACTTTCAAGTTCGGCGACTGAGTGCGTTCAACGAATCCTTCCGTGGCGACTATCGGTACGCCTGGGAGACCCCTCGAAGCATGTAAGGCGACCAGGGGCACCCAAAACCGATCGCAGGTAGCCGGCCACGACGACCGTCGCCGGGCGAAGATGCCGGGACCTTTCCTGTCCCGGACTGTTGTGCCTCAAGGTGAGCCCCGGTCGTACCGAGATGCTCGCTGTGCGCGATGAGATGGGCGAATCGTGCCGGGGAGACGACGGCTTCACGCTGGTCGAAGTGCTGGTCGCTTTGGTCATCCTCGGCGTGATCATGACGGCCTTGGCGCCGGCCTTCTACGGTCTGATGCGCACCAGCGCCAATTCGAGGCAGCGAAGCGTGGCCGACGGGCTGGCCGTCACCGCCGAGGAGCAGATCCGTTCCTACCCGTATTGGGAAGTGGGCTACTCATCCGGACACAACCCGGGGGGCTGCAGCGCAGGCACCCCGGTGACGGTGACGTCCAGTCCCATGGACGAGACCCAGTCGGCACAGTCAACCGTGAGCGGGGTGACCTATTCCGTCCTGTCGTGCGTCTACTGGCAGGACGCGTCCGACCAGAAGAGCACCGACGCGTACAAACAGTCGGTCGTTCAGGTCACCTGGGGCCCGAGCAGCCACCCCTACTCCTACACCCTGACCTCCGCGCTCTATCCCGGTGCCCAGGGCTCCTACCAGGGCGGCGAGCAGAACTTTCCGCCCGGCCAGAACGACGACAGCACCGGCGCGGGACCACCTCCCGCCCCGGTCGCAAACTCGGTGACGCCGGTGTCCAACAGCACCGCCCTTCAGGTCGACTGGCAACCGGTCACCTACTCCGCGCCGGTGGAGTACACGATCGAGTTCTGGGCGGTGCTGCCGGGGACGACCGGTTGTATCCGGCCGGGGTCCGATGTCTCAACAGTCTCCGATATCTCAACAGTCAGTGTCGGGAACGGCGCCTCCGACGGCGGTACCGGGGTCGTGAGCCAGGTCACGAGCGGCGTGAGTGCGAGCACCTACTACTGCGTCGACGTGTTCGCGCAGTCGGGTACGCAGATGGGACAGCCGTCGACTGCAATCGGACCGGTCGAGACCGGCAGCGGCAGCCAAGTGACGGGATGCACGTTGAGCATCGCCGCATCGCCGACCTCTCCGGTCGTCGACAAGAATGGAGTCCCGGTCGGCTGGTCGTCGTTCACGGTCACGGTCGGGGAGACGCCCGCGAACTGCTCGACGGTGCCACTCGGGGTGTCGTACGGGCTCAACGGCTCCAACGGCAAGCCGTCGGGCACCCTCACCCAGCTGTTCATGAGCCCCTCCGGCGGCGGACAGGTGGGAAGCGCCAGTCAAGCCAGCTGGTCAGCGGCGACGTACGGCTTCGTTCTGTACAGCAATGGCGCGGCCACGGCGTATCAGGCGAACGTCACGCCATGTCAGGAAAACGGCAACTCGGGACACTGCTGATGAAGGCGCGAGGCTCTGAGGACGGGTTCACCCTGCTCGAGGCGATGGTGGTACTGGCCATCATGAGCGTGGTCGCCGTGATTGCAGGAACCGCTTTGTTCTCCCTGCAGAGCGCCACCGTCCGGACGAACGCGATGGTGACGAACGAACAGGACGCCAGCACCACGCTCGCCCAGATGGCCCGGGACATCCGGTCGGCGCACGCCATCACGTTCCCGACTCCAACCGCCGACGCGGACGACGCCGTCATTCTCTACGTCAATCAGCCCTCCGGCGGGACGATCCCGATCGAATGGGTGTTCCAACCGCCAGCGGCACCGGCGGCATCGGGAACGTTGAGCCGCGAGGTGCTCACCAGCACCCTGGCGGTGATTTCGACGCGGGCGGTACTGACCGACGTCGGAAACGGCGCCGATCCCGTATTTACCTATTACAACCTGTTCGGCGCACCGATCGGGACCCAATCCCAAACCCCGGGCAGCCAGAACCCCACTCTCACCGATTGCACAACGGGGATCGGGGTCACGCTGACGATCAATCCTTCTCCTGTGAACGGCGTGAAGCCCTTTCAGGAATCGGACGAAGTAGCCATCACCGATCAGGAACAGGCGCTCTCGGCGCCAGGAGATGCTCAATGCGGCGCCTACGGTTACTGACCTCTCGACGACCGAAAGTGTGTCGACTTCGGAGCCGCCTGCGCCGGGACGAGCAGGGCAGCCTGATCATCGCCTTGACCGTCGTCATGGTCGTGATGTTGCTCGGGTCTTTGCTTTTCGTGCAGGTCGTCGGCAACGCGCAGATCATCAGCAGCCGCCAGGCGGCCTATACCGGCGTGACCAGCGCCGACGCCGGCCTGTCCGATGCGCTCTTCCGACTCGACCAACCAGACGAGGCCCCCAGCTCCGGCGTGCTGTGCCTCAACGCGCTGAACCCATCGGACTCGAAATGCGGTGTACAAGCGACGACAACGACCCCGCAGCTCACGGGGGTCAGCTATGTCGCTCGCACCGTCCCGTCGGGCACTTCCCCGGCCATCGCCAATCAGTGGATCGTGCAAGCGATCGGCAACGCCCGGAGTGGCATGCACGGCGCCGTCCAGGAGACCCTGACCCGGACCGCGCTCTATCCCTTTGCCCTGTTCGGGAAGAAGTCCCTGACGTTCAATGGAAACATCGACAAGAGCGACTTCGGCACGTTCAGTCCGGGACCGAACGGCTCCAGCAATTTCTCCTACTGCTCGTCGACTGTGGCCACCCCGGCCTGCGTCACCGTCGGCTCGGATGGATCGATCAACTGCTCCAAAGCCCCACCCAGCCTCGAAACCGTGTACTACAACACGGGAAGCGGGGGCGGCTGCGGCACCTCCCAGAGCCGGAACACCAACTACAACCTCAGCGACCCAAGCCCCCCGACGCCCCCGGCCGGTGTCAGCTGGACGTGCCCGAACGGAGGGGCGCTCGGCTCGGGAGCGAACCCCCCGGCTCCGACGATCCTGTCCGGCGTGTACATCTGCGCCTCCGAAGTCACCATCACCGGAACCCTCACCGTCCTGGGGACCTCGCCGGTGCAGCTCTACATCATGCCGAGCGCGGCGAAGAACACCGTGAACTCCACTTTCCTGGACGTCGCCGCCGACTCACAGATCAACACCACCATCCCCTACAGCGAACTGTCCAACCCCGGTACCGGCCCGCAGCCCGGCGACACCATGCCGGACTCCAACCTGTTCCAGGTCTTCACCAATAGCATCGGCAACCTCGACGTCAACGGGAACCACGGGTTCGTCTTCGGAGGAATCCTCTACGCCCCGGAAGCCACCCTGACCACCAATGGCTGCAAGAGCTACTTCTTTGGTTCAGCCACGATCAACACCTATACCTGCAACGGTGGCCCGAACCTCGGGTTCTATTACGACACGGCACTGTCCCAGGACTTCGGACCCTGGCAGATATCCGGCTACCAGCAGATCAACCCCTCCACTGTCTGCATTCCCGACACCAACAACACTTGCTAGTACCCGTGCGCGTCGCAGGGCGGGCTGGAGCGGTGGCGCTGCCCGAACGGGCCGCTCTGCCTGCCCTTCCGGACATCCGCGAGGGCGTTGCCGGCCGGCCCGCGGTCCGCCAGAGTGGAGACGGTCGGCATCTGTGACAGGAGAATCATGCACCAGGCCCAGGGGCGAACGAGCGGCGAGCGACGGCCCGCCGGCAGCGGCACCCGGGCCGGGACGCCCGCTGGACCACTCGGGCAGCCCGGGACCCTCCTCGACCTGCAGCGCACGGCGGGCAATCGCGCCGTCGCCGGCCTCATAGCCCTGCAGCGGTTCGGCTCGTCGAGTTCGGGGTCGGGCTCAGGATCCGGTTCGCAGTCCGGCTCGACCAGCAACGACGGGGTCCACTACGAAGGAGAGGGGCGCTACGGCGACCTGTACCGCTTCGTCCAGGAGCCCCAGGCGCCTGACCCGGAGCGGGCCCGGGTGGATGTGAACTCCACCGAGATCAGCATGCTGGGCTACGGGCACGCGTTCGTTGTTCACACCGATCCGACCGGCATCCGCCGCTACTACCGGGGCGGCCCCACCAAACAGGCGTTCCTCGGCGGCGACTTCGGCGCGCTGCGCACCTGGCACGGGGACTTCGTGCCCGGGACCGTCGACTGGACCCATGACCCCGACCATTCTGTGACCGTGGCGCATGGTTCGGCGGCCGTGGGCAAGGACAGCTCGCTCGAGTCCGCCCTGGCCAAGGTGGAGGCCGCCCACGCCGCCTACCACCCCGAGTCGGGGCCGAACTCGAACAGCACCGCTCGTTACATCCTCGAGAAGTCGGGGCTCCCGGCCCGCAAGCCCCAGGCGTGGCTGCCCGCCTGGGAAGTGGAAATCCCGGGAACGTAGCTCCCGGCCAGGCGCCAGACGCCCCAACGGCCCCGGCCCGGCCCCGGGGAGCCGTCGACGCTGCTACCCGTTGCTACCGGTCGCTACCGGTCGCTACCGGTTGCTACCGGTCGCTACCGGTTGCGGACGAGCCGGTCGCGCGTCCGGTCCCAGCGCGACGCAATCCGGGTCGTGAGGCGATAGGCCGGCCCCAGGGCCAGGAGATGGGGATGGGGATGCGACACGATCACCGATTCGGCGGCTCGCATCTTGACCCCCAGTTCGTCGAGCTGGTTCTGGTCGAGGGATTTCCGCAGCGCGGGCACCAGCTGACTCTCACACCGGTCGAGGTGCTCCTCGAACACGTCGAGCAGCTTGGTCACGAGCTCGGGCATGTCGGGCGAGTTGATCTTCCGGCGCTCGGTGAGCACCACCAAGTGCTCCATGGACCGATACTCATGGCGCAAAAGGTCGGCGAGGTGGGTGCTTCCGAGTCGGCGGCGCTTCACGATGGGATACACGAAGCTGCGCTCGACGGCGATGTGAGCCGAGATCAGCTTCACGGTCTCCAGCCACACTGCCGCCCGGTTGGACTCCGGATCGCGGACACGGACGAAGTGTTCCTGCAGGTCACAGTGCTGGCGAGCCAATATGGCGAGGGCGTCTTCCCCCACGCGCGACCAGGGTACTCCTGCTACTCGGAAATGGGGTGATGTGGACGGCTGCGCGGCCGGTCTCTCGGGTATGCGGGTGGGCCGGCGGGCGGGTGGCCGGGTGGGGCCATTTCTCGGCGGGAAAATCATTTCTCGGCGAAAAAGAGCGCCCTCCGGGACACGAAAGTTCGCCGAGAAACCAAAACACCGCCGAGAAATGCCCGTCCGGACATCGCTCTTCGGGGATAGCCGGTAGGTCCGATCGTGGCCAGAGCCACCGGGATCG
>Ga0126381_100008423_pt1 | contig 11527 bp, 10 predicted proteins | sample PanSoiMetPlot_28_FD_96465 | JGI IMG/M metagenome (GOLD analysis project Ga0126381, IMG submission 96465) | Tropical forest soil microbial communities from Panama - MetaG Plot_28 | ecosystem: Environmental > Terrestrial > Soil > Tropical forest > Bulk soil | place: Panama | collected 2016-02-17 | reverse complement strand
GAGGCCGCCAGGAAAACTCCCTGCCAGTGAGTCGCCGCAGCTTCCACGTCCTGAACGTATAATACGAAATGCGGAAAGCGTTCATCGAACACGCGCGGCGGCACGGCAAAAGGCGCTTGCGATGAACGCAGTTGGTCCTCCAGGCTGCGCAAGGTGCGAACAGCCACGGGGCTCAGCCAGAAGGTCATCACCAGAGTGATTAAAGCAGAAGCAGCGGCTACGAAACCGACAGGCAACAAGAGACGCCGCAAGCTGATTCCGCAAGCGTGCAGCGCGACGATTTCGCTATCGGCAGAAAGGCGTCCGAGCCCAATCAGCACTCCAACCAGGACGGCCATAGGAAGCGTGAACGTAAGTACGGGCGGCAGCGAGCACAGAAAGAGCTTGGCCACCGTCCACGTGCCACCCGAATGGCGGACGATCAAATCCATTAGCCGGACAAGTTGTGGAACGAAAAAAACGAATGTAAATACGGCGAGGCCAAGGATGGCGTGCGACGCAACTTCGCGAGTGATATATCGATCGAGCAGGCGCATGTTCGCGCCCCGTCATTCTAGCACGGGCCTTCCTTTGGCGCGGGCGGGCGCGGGCGGGTTGGGCGGATGAGCCGCGTCAATCTCGTCATTCTTTGGCACATGCACCAGCCGCAGTACCGCGATCCTTCCGACCGTCAATATTTGCTTCCGTGGACGCGCCTGCACGCGCTGAAGGACTACTGGGGCATGGTAAAGGTGCTGGGCGAATTTCCGGGCGTGCATGCGACGTTCAATTTTGTTCCCTCGCTCGCTGCGCAAATCGAGGAATATGCCGGCGGCCAGTTCCGCGAATCGTGGTTTGAGATTGCATTCGCGCATGCCGGTTCGCTCTCTTCGGAACAAAAGCGCGAGGCGCTCCTCCGCGCATTCCAGCTCAACGATAACTTCCTTCACCGCTGGCCCAGGTTCCAGGAATTGCGTGCGCAGGTTCTTTCCGCTGGCTCGGAAGCGTGCATCGCGCAGTTCGTTCTGCAGGACTGGCGCGACTTGCAAGTGCTCTCACAGCTCGCCTGGATGGACGAGGAATATCTCGCGAAGGACCCTGTGATTTCCGAGCTCGCACGTAAGGGAAGGGAATTCACCGAGGACGACAAGGAAGCGCTTCGCGCCAAGCAGTTCGAATTGCTCGCTGCGGTGCTTCCGGAATATCGGCTCGCCTCCGAACGTGGGCAAATCGAGGTTTCAACGACGCCGTTCTACCATCCAATCCTTCCTCTCGTTTGCGACACGGACATTGCGCGGGTTTCAAATCCGCACACACCGCTTCCGCACCCGGCGTTTCGTTATCCGGAAGACACCCGTGAGCAATTGGTTCGCGCGCGGAATTATCACGAGAAAATCTTTGGCAAAGCGCCGGGCGGCCTGTGGCCTTCGGAGGGCTCGGTTTCCGACCAGTCGCTCGAAATCGCCATGGACCTCGGTTTCAAATGGTTCGCCACCGACGAAGGTGTGCTTGGCCGTACTCGCAACGTCGGTTTCTGGCGCGATGCCTCCGGTTATCCGGAGAATGGCGGCGATCTTTATTCGCCGTGGCGGCTCGAAAGGCCCGGCGGCTCCATCATCGGCTTTTTCCGCGACCATTATTTGTCGGACCTGGTCGGCTTCGTTTACAGCCGCATGAACGCAGATGCCGCCGCGGATGATTTGCACCGCCGCATTCGGCTCATCGCCGAACGCCAGCCCGCTGGGAAGACTGCAACAGTCAGCCTGATTCTTGACGGCGAAAATGCCTGGGAATATTACGCAGGCAATGGGCGCGATTTTCTGCGCAAGGTGTACGCGCTGATTGATAAAGATCCCGAGATTTGCGCCCTCACCATGACTGAGGCGATCCAGGCCGCGTCCGATATACCCAAACTCGAAGGAATTTTTCCGGCTTCCTGGATCAACGCGAATTTCGACGTCTGGATCGGCCACGGCGAGGATGTGCGTGCGTGGGATCTCCTGCGCGACGCGCGAGAAACCTATGAGCGGGCGCTTCAGCGTGCCGCAAGCAACGCGCTTCCGCGCGAACGCCTCGCCAGCGCTTACGAAGCTTTGCTCGTCGCCGAAGGCAGCGACTGGTGCTGGTGGTTCGGCCCAGAACACGGGTCGTCGAATGACGCGGAGTTCGATCAGCTATATCGCAAACATCTCACTGAAGTCTATACCGAGCTCGGCGAATCGGTTCCGGACTCGCTCGCATTGCCCATCAAGCGTGCCGCCGAACGAGGCCAGCGCGAACCGGCTACCTCCTACCTCGACGTGACGGTGGACGGCCGCGAAACCAGCTACTTCGAGTGGATGGGCGCGGGTATGTACTCCACCGATCAGCACAGCGGCGCAATGCACGGACGAAGTTACGTCCTCGGCAATCTGTATTACGGGTTCGGACCCCAGCGCTTCTATATTCGCGTCGACTTCGTGGCCGATGCGATGTCCGAGATTCATGATTTCCAGATGCGTTTCACTCTGTGGGATTCGCGCGAAACCCGCATCACTCTGCGTGTTGCTGATCGAAAAGTAGTCCAATGTGTCGTTGAGCAGGAAGGCGCCTGCTTGTTGCACCCCGCTCCCGTCGTATCGGCGGCGTATGGAAAGATCCTCGAAGTAAGCCTCGCGCGCGAGCTATTCGATCTGAAGAACCGCCGCGAACTATTGCTCAGCGTCGCACTTTGGGAAGGCGGCTTGCCGCTGGATGTCTTGCCGGTCGAAGGAATGTTGCAGGTGCCGCTTGGAGAAGACAACTACGCGTGGGTGCCGGAATGAGCTTCGTCGCGCTCACTCACTTCGCTTCGCGATAAGCAATCATGAAAAGCCTGCGAAACGGAAACAGCACGCGCCCGTCCGACTGTGGCCGGTATAACGGCCGAATCGCTTCCAGATACTCAACCATGAAACGCTGACGCTCCTCCTCTGAATCGATCGCTTCCAGATACGGCCGCATCCCTGAGCCTTTGTACCACTCCACAATATCTTCCGCGGCTGAAAAGATATGCAGATACGTTGTCTCCCAAATATCGAGCCGGGCGGCATGCGGCGCAAGCACATCGTAGTAATGCGCCAGGTTGCTGCTGTGCCATTCGGGTACTTTTCCCGTGGGGAACCACTGGCGCCATGCCGGCGACGCCGCGATATCTCGCATCAATCGGTGCGTCGGCCCTTCGTGATTGCCCGGAAGTTGTGCCGCAAAGGCACCCGCCGGCGCCACGCGAGCCAATATCCGCGGAAAATTCGCTGCGTGACCGGGAATCCATTGCAGGGAAGCATTCGCAAACACCACGTCGTACCGCGGACCACCGCTTTCGCCTGCCCATTCGACAATGTCGCCTTGCAGCCATTCACGCTCGGGTTGCGATTTCCGAGCCGTTTCGAGCATGGCCCCCGAGCTGTCGAGTCCGGTGATTTCAGCATCAGGCCACCGCAATGCCAGCACCTCTGTGCTGTTTCCGGGGCCGCAGCCGAGATCGATCACTCGCCGCGCATCCGGCACCGCAATGCGCGCGGCGAGATCACGACAGGGTCGGGTTCGCTCGTCTCCAAATTTCAGGTATTGCTCTGAGTTCCAGGTCGGCATTGTGATAGCAAAGCCTAACTATCTTCCGCCACGAGTCAAGCGTCCTACATTCCATTGCACCGGCAGCCCACACCGCTCGCAACATTGAACGCAAGAAGCGGATAGAACCCCCGAACGCGCTTCGACTAATCTGCCGTTGCCAAGCGAATCAGGAGGCCGACATGAATGAGACCACTGTAAAAGACGCCAACGTGAAAGAGGGCGGCGCGAAAGAAGCGATGTTCAGCGTCCATGCGGTTCCGGATGAAATCTCCACCGCCGCGCGCAACACACGCAAATCTCCGCAGTATGGCCATCCCGCACACACCGAACTCGCCAGCGGCACGGGCCCATGCCGCCAATGCCTGCGCACCTTCGACGTGGGCAAGGAGAAGCGCATCCTGTTCACTTACAACCCGTTCGACGGGCTTGATCCATATCCGTCACCAGGTCCGATCTTCGTCCACGAGACCCCGTGCGCCACTTACTCTCCAGAAAACAAATTCCCAGACAGCCTTCGTCTTCTGCCGCTCGTGTTCGAAGGCTACGGGAAAGATCGTTGGGTCGCCGCTCGCGAAAGGGTAAATGACGGAGCGGCCGAGGCTTCCATCGCAAAACTTTTCGATGAGCCTGGCGTCGAGTACATTCACGTTCGCCACGGTGAGGCAGGCTGTTTCATCGCGTACATCAGCCGCCTATAGGTACGAAAGAATCCGCGCTACCCAAAATCTCGACCGCGCGCCCCGCCCACTCATATTCGTCCACAATCGTGTGTTACACTCCCGCTGACGTACGGTCCAACACCCCACCCGATCGAGGGTGACTCCGAGGAGCACGCAGCGATGTTCTTTGCCCTGACCGCTGTTCGCATCATCGCGCTCGTCGGCAGCATCGCGAAATGGTCCCACAGCAAGGGTTGGGGTTACTTTCCAAGCGTCGGCCTGGGTCTCGTGCTGCTCGTACTTGTGATTCTGACCATAATGCACCGCCTTTAGTCCGGTTTCTACTGTATGGCGTCCGAAATCATCCGCTATAGACTGGTTCCCTTGAGCGCGGACCGACGTCGAGCGGCGCGGGTATCTCAATCGAGGAGAAAACAAATATGGCAACGAAGAAATGCGAACACCCAATCTGTAGCTGTCAGGTGACCGACGGCAACTATTGCAGCGCCGAGTGCGAAGCCATGGAAGAAACTCCGGATGTCGATTGCGTCTGCCCGCATCCCAACTGCGCCGGCCATACCGAAGCGCGTTCTGCCTCAGCTTAACTAGCTTTCGTGACCACGATCCGGATTTTGCCGGACGGAGGTACAGTGCTGCGTTGGGCTGTGATTTTTCTTGTGATTGCGATCGTGGCTGGTGTCTTGGGGTTCGCCCGGACGCATGATCGCAGCGGTGGGATTGCGAAGCTGCCGTCTTATCTGTTCCTGATTCTCTCTCTTATTACGCTCATCTCCGGCCTGCTAGAGAGAAACAGGGTCTGAGAAGATCGCAGGAAAGAGGCAAGGGAAGCCGCCTTGCTCGCCGTTGTCGTCGAATCAGGCGGTTTTGACAAACACCAGCGAAGCCGAATTGATGCAGTAGCGCAAACCGGTTGGCGGCGGCCCATCGTCGAATACGTGTCCCAGGTGGGCGCCGCACAGGCCGCACGCTACCGCATTCCGTTTCATCCTAAAGCTGCGGTCCTCGATCGTTTCGATATTTTCTTGCGCGATCGGCGCCCAGAAACTCGGCCAGCCCGTCCCTGAATCAAACTTCGTTTCAGAACTGAATAGGGCCGTCTCACAGCACACGCACCGAAACAGTCCATGGTCGTGAAGGTTCCAATATTCACCTGAGAACGCGATCTCCGTGTCCGCGTTCCTGGTGATTTCGTAAACACTGCGATTTCTTACCTGCGCCCGCCATTCGTCTTCCGTCTTCACAATCTTCGGAATTTGCACCGTGCCAATTCGTCGGCCGTCCTTCGAGAACTCCACGATTGTCACAATCGCAGGCGGACCTGCCGCAGCCACTTGGGCGGCGATTGCGCTGCGCCGGCGAAGCCGCAGACTCGCAAGCCCCATCAGCCCGCTCACCGCCAGCGTCAGAAACACTCGTCGCGTCACGGGACTGGGCGAATTGTCGCTGAAGCTGTTGCATTCTGGTGCCATTACCCTATCTTAGCAAGACTCAGCGCTGAAATATCCGCACTGGCGGTATTACTACCCACAACCCAACCCCGAACCCAGAAGAACGCGAGCGGGATGTGCGCCCGCCGCGCTTGTCCGATCCAGTAAGCTTTCCAATCCTCAATAAACATAATATTCATTAGCGGAAGCAACGTCGGCATCAGATGCGGTGTGGAGGGACGTCGAGCGATTCGGCGTTGGGAGAATAGGTATCCGCGTCGCGCACTTCGTGGCGGGCCCTCGCCGCGGCGGAGAGGTCGACGGCGCTCGTCGCGGACGTCGCGCGATCACGGAAGGAGATGTCGCGTGTTCGCCAAAGCAATTGCGATGGCGGCGCGGCGTTACGTTGGCACAGGCAAGAATGCCTGTGCTAGTTAAAGGCGTGAAGCGAAACGCGACGTGCTATGATTTCGGTTTTGTTGCGCGAATTTGTTGCGCAACCCGAACGCTTGCAGGCGAATCCAAGCGACGGACCCTTGAAGACACCGCCGGGAAACTGCACGGGGCGGCGCTGGGCTTTGCAAGAAACCGGGCACAGGAACGGAGAATGATTTGCGGCGAATGAGAGTGGTGGCAGTGGCGGCAGTGATAGGGGCTGCCGCGTTGGCGTATTCTTTGCCTCGGGTTCGGGCGCAAAATTCTTCGACGAGCGGCGCAGCCACCGCTTCCCATACGCCGGTCGTGATCGCGCAGGGAATTTCAGCGCGGGCGCTGGCGCTGGGTGTCGCAGCTAATTCCGCCGCTGCTGATTCTGCTGCGGCGAATGGCGAAGCCTCGCAGCTACCTCCGATTTATTTCACCGCTGTGCAAATGCCGAATCGCGTGATGTCGCTTGGTGCTGCGGTGAGTTCGAAGCTGAATGCAAACGTGGCGAGTGGCGCGAGCGCGAATGGCAGTTTCGTGGCAATTGCCGGGGACGGCATGGCAGGCTCGCTCGGCGATGGCGGCGCGGGCCCCGCGGCGCAGCTGAATCTGAAATTCGATTCGCCGTACATGCGCAGCGGCGTCGCGGTCGCGGCCGACGGCACCATTTTCATCGCGGATACAAAGAATGCGACGATTCGGCGAATTTCATCCGCGTCCTCGACCGAGCCCGGGGTAATTCGCAGCGTCGCGGGAAAATGGGGGCCGACCCAAAATGTAAAGCTTTCAGGGCCGATGGGGCTAGCGCTCGATCGCGCCGGCAACCTCTATATTGCTGACCATGGCGCGAATGCTGTGATCGAATTGCATGATGCGACGGCTTCGAACCCCGGAAAAATGGAAGTGTTGGCGCACGTTGCGCAGGCTGCTGGTGTTTCGGTGGCCGATGACGGTAGCAGCGTGTTTATTGCTGCGACAGAAATCGGGACCGTGCTGCGATTGGATGCGGCAACGCATGGCTTGACGACGCTTGTAGCGTCTTCGGGCACGGCATGCCGCGCCCCTACTGAAACTGTTGCCGGGGGCGCACCGTCTAGCGTGGCTGCGGTGGCAGGCCGTGCGCCCATGGGAGCCACTGTTGACGGCGCGCAAAGTTTCTGTCCTGATGGGATCGCGCTCGATGGTGGCGGGAATATTTTCATCGCGGATTCAGCCGGCAGCCGCCTTTTGCGCGTCGATGCGGCCTCGCAGAAGCTGACAACCGGCGCTAGCAACATCAGCATGCCGGGTGAGATCGCGTTCGATGCGGATGGAAATTTATTTGTCGCCGAGGAAGGGCGTAATCGCATCGTCGAGATCAAAGGACTCGGCCAGCCGGTGGCCAGCGTGACGCTCACGCCGCCTCCCGCGCCCGTGCCGCCTATGGGAGTTCCCTGCCCTGCGATCGCGCCGCCGCCGCCGTTCGCGTCGAATACGAATTTCTGCACCGAGCCATTGGCCGGCACCACGCCGACGTCCGCGTTTACGCTGACGAATAATTCGAACGCCGCCATCAGCGGCATCGCGATTTCAACGATTGGCCTGGCGCCCGCGGATTTCGTGGTGTCGTCGAATTCATGCACCACGACGCTGAACGCCGGCGCGAGCTGTCTGATCAATCTCGCATTCGCGCCAACCGCTGCGGCGCCACGGACGGCGACGCTCGTGGTGAACTACACGGGTGCGACCACTCCGCTGGCGTCGTCGGTGGCGGGTACGGGCGACGATTACCAGATCACGTTGGCGAGCGGCCAACTCGAGGAAATTTCCATCAATGCGGGCGACACCGGCACGTACATGCTGCAAGTGGTGCCCGACAATACTTTCACCGGTACCGTGACGCTGATTTGCCCGGGCAATTTGCCAATGGAGACCACCTGCACGTTTTCGCCTGCGAGCGTGGACGTGACGACGCCGGGGACGGCGGTGCCGTTCAGCGTGGCGTTTCAGACCACGTCGCGCACGCCGGTGAAGAAGGGCGTCGCGCCGACGTTGGCAACGGCGAATCGCGCCAACGGCCCAGGAACGCCTGGAGTAAATTCGAGCGGCGCGATTGTCGCGTTCATGATGGTAGTGGCGGCGTTCGGCCTCGCGCGACGAAAGCGGTTCGCGCTCTTGGCGCCGGTGGCGTGCGTGCTGGCGCTGGCGCTCGGCGTCGCGACAGTTCTCGTAGGATGCAAAAGCTACAAGAACCAGGGACCCACCGGCACGCCGGCGGGCATATACAAAATGACGGTGCAGGCCACGGCGCAGGCGGCGCCGCGCGGGATCACAGTGACCCTTGACGTTGAGTAGGTTTTCAGTAGCGTAGGCCTGCCTACCGCAGGCAGGCTACAGCTTGTCCTCAGGGGCGAGGAGCCTGTGCCAGAGTAGAGCTCCAGCATCATCGCCCTACTTTGCTCGCAAGGCGACATCGGTCTCTTTTCTTCAGTAGGGGCACGGCATGCCGTGACTCTACTGTCCTCTTGCGATGATCAGGTGCAGTAGCGTGCGATTGCCAAGGTAGCAAGGATAGCGATGTAACAAAGACGGACAGGCCCGTCGGTTCTCAGGGTAAACAGGAGTGCCTGTGCCACCGAAGGGCAATGCGTTACCATACGGCGGGCTTGCATTAATAGCGATCATTCAGGAGAAGACATGGACGCATCGGAGACTCGCACGCACTTCCCGCCGCCGGGGGGATATGGGGCGCTACCGTTCAGCATGGGCGTGCTGGTAGGCGGCACGCTTTATCTGGCCGGGCATTTGGGACTTGATTTGACGACGCGGAAAGTTCCGGCGAGCGTCGAGGAAGAAGCGCGGCTGATGATGGACGGGTTTCGCGCGACGCTGGCGAAGGCCGATCTGTCGATGCAGGATCTGGTCTACGTACAGATTTTCTGTTCGGATGTGTCCTTATTTGACCGGTTCAACGCGGTGTATCGCACGTATTTCACCGAGCCGTTGCCGGCGCGCGCGTTTATTGGTTCGGGGCCGCTGTTGTTTGGCGCGCATTTTGAGATTCAAGGGATTGCCACGGCGCCGTAGATCGGCGACATGTGTTTCAGTAGGGGCACGGCATGCCGTGCCCGAATGCGGCATATGCAGTGCTGAGCTGATGAGCAGCGCATGCGTTAATTAGCTTTTGTGTGGTAGCCGCTGCGAAATCCCAACAAGTGACATTCCCCTTGATCCTGAGCCTGGGTCATCGGATTTTCTGCTGCAGCCCGATGCGATGGTGAAGGCCAAAAAGCACAGCGGCGCGGCTTACTGGAAGCACGCTGATTCACTACGTCGCGATCGTGGTGGTGACGATCTTCGCGGATCCGGCGCTGCTCAAGCGGATTCGCTTCCAGGCGATTTGTTGCATTTTTAGCAGACCAGGCGGCGCACGTTGCCACCGCTTCGTGCCCGTGCAGAGCAGCGCCGCCGCAAGCCCCGCAGCGCGATCGAATTCTCGCGGTGCTAGTGATCTACTTCGCGGTAGTGTTTGCGGGCTACGCAATCAGCTTTCTCACCCGGCCGCTCACGCGCCATCTTCCCCAGAAGTTGATCACGCGATTTCGCGACAATCGGAGCGCTTCGCGGAATATTTTCTGATTGGCACGCTGCTGAGTTTGATCGCGACGGTCTTTGGCGGCATCGTGCTGCTGAAGTTCTGACCGGGCGGGTGACGTGGGGCAGTAGCTGGGGCGAACATCATGAAACTCAAGTTGTGCGTCCTTCGTATTTGTTTGGCGATTCTCATAGCGAACCTTGAGGTTACTCACACTACTGACTAAGGGAGGAGTAAGCCTGCCGACGTGCAGGTCTTGAAGCCCCTACTGAGGAAACGACAGCGGCGAAAAGAACGACGTCATGCAATGAGCCAAGTATTGCGATCGAGATGCGCTCCTACCGGGGCGCAGGCTGAAGGCTACGCTACTGAAAGGCGTGGTAGTCTTTTCTTATGATGCGACGTTGCGGTATGGCTGGATTTCAGATGCTGCTAGGACAAGTTTTGGGCGGTTTTTGTGCGATTGATGAGTGCGATTGCGAATGCGAGCCAAGATCGGGTGGGGTGTGGCATCGCAGAGGCTCACAGGCAAGAGTGCCTGTGCCACTTACAGCTCTGCGGCTGCTATTGCTCGCCGCGCTGTTGGCTGCGCCTGCTGGGGCGCAGGTGGGGCAGCAGCCTGATCGGAACCGGCGGCCGCCGGTTCCGGCTGGGTCGCCTGGAAGCAACACGTCGTCGCCTGGCGGAACGCTGGGTGCCGGCCAATCAGGGGATGCTAACACGCTCGCGCCGTCTTTCCCTGGCGTGAACGCGACGCTCGAGCGGACGTTCATCGCGATGAATTTGCGCAAGTCGGATAGCCCGCCATTTCACATGCTGGTGCGCTTTCACTACGAAGTGGGCGGGCAGGCGCAGTACGGCACGTACGAAATTTTCTGGGCGGGGACGCTGCACTTCCGCGAGGTGTTCAAGCTGGGCAGCGAACAGGAGATTGATGTGGCGGTGGGCGACAAAATGTACACGACTCGCAAGGGCGTGAGCTTGACGATGCCGTTGCACAATGTGCGCGACATGGTGAAGTCGCCCATGCCCGAATACCTGATGGTGGACTACGACGTGGCCAGCGTGGCGGACGAGCAGGTGGAGGGGCAGGCGCGCTCGTGCATTCACATCAGCAAGCGCGACGCGAATACGAATCAGCAAGGCATTGCGCAAATCTGTTTCGAGCTGGATTCGAAGCAGATCGCTTCGATCAGCGCGCAGGGAAATTTTCTGAACGTGCCGTCGGATGTAAAGCTGGCGGCCTTCGAGACGCTGGGCGTGAAGCGCTACCCGATGCACATGACCACGACGGTGGCGTCGGAAAATATGCCGGCCGCAAATATCGAGGCGGATGTGGAGACGCTCGAGAATGTGACGAAGTTTGACGGCGATCCCTTCACGCCGCCGCCGAGTGCGGCTGTGCGCGATTGGTGCTCGACGCTCGCTGCCGCGCCGTCGCTCGAAGATTACGATCAGCCTTCGTTTCCGCAGGCGGAGCTGAAGGACCTGAGCGAATTTTTCGTACTGGTGGGCGCCGATGGGCGCGTGATGCAGGCGGAGCCGGTGCGCGCGGCGGCGGATGCGGATGGCGAGCAGAAAATTGCGGCGTGGATCAAGACAGCGCGCTTTCCGATTCAGAATTGTGGAGTGACGCCGGTGGAGTACGAGACGTTTTATACGCCGAAGCTGAAGCGAGTGTACTAGGTAGCACGGGCATTCCTGCCTGTGCCTGCGTAATGCCACGCCACAGCGTGCGCCGTACGTGCAAGAGCAAAGAAAGCGTTGTTTGGTGTTGCACGTCTAGGGCGCCCGGTGCCGCGTTCTTACGGTGGCACAGGCAGGAATGCCTGTGCTACTGAGCTACAGAT
>Ga0126381_100008422_pt1 | contig 11528 bp, 13 predicted proteins | sample PanSoiMetPlot_28_FD_96465 | JGI IMG/M metagenome (GOLD analysis project Ga0126381, IMG submission 96465) | Tropical forest soil microbial communities from Panama - MetaG Plot_28 | ecosystem: Environmental > Terrestrial > Soil > Tropical forest > Bulk soil | place: Panama | collected 2016-02-17 | reverse complement strand
TTGATTTAGATAATTCGGTACCGGCACGGTAAGGGTGGTGGGATCATTCGGATCGCTTCCAGCAATGACCGCGAGGATAGCGGCAGCGTCGGCAGCCGATCTCGCCATTGGGCCGACGCAATCGAGCGAGCCGGCCAGTGCAAATACGCCAAAGCGGCTGACTCTACCCCAGGTCGGTTTGATGCCCGTCAACCCACAGCAGCTGCTGGGCATGCGGATAGAGCCAGCCGTGTCCGTACCGAGGGCACCAAAACAGAATCCGGCGGCCGTCGCGACCCCAGAACCGCTGGAAGATACTGCCGACCAATAATCGGTGTTCCATGGGTTGCGTGGCGGAACGACAGAAGGGTGATGATTGAATAAAGCACCCTCGCTGGTCTTGAGTTTTCCCAGGATGACAGCGCCGGCCCGGCCAAGTCGTTCAACTACCGTCGCATCGAAAAGAGGTACGTGATTCTTGTACAAAAACATTCCTGCTGTCGTTAGGATGCCCTTAGTCGAAATAAGATCTTTCAACGCAATAGGGACGCCGTGGAGTGGACCACGCCAGCGACCGTTGTTAATCTCTTGCTCAGCCAAAAACGCCTCCTTTAAAGCCCGATCGCCATTGACAGTCACATAGCTGGATAGGATGCCGTCGTACTCGTTGATTCGGTCCAAGCAAAGGCGGGTGAGTTCAACTGGTGACACGCACCGCTGCCTTATTTGCTCGGAGACCTCAGTAAGAGTTAGAAAATCGAGAGTGCTCATCGAAGCACAGCTAACAGCACAGGAAACAAAGCGCTGGCCGTTTCCGGTCGAGCATGTTGATCTCGCCGGAATTGCTGCTAAAGCACTCCTTTTGGGCCGCCGGTTTCCGCGGCCGTGCTGCTAGGCGGATTTAGGTTTCCAGAGTCCGAGCACGGCCCCGGTTGGGTCTTGGATGATGCTTAACCAACCTGCATTGAGGACTTCTGTCACCTCTTTGCAGATAGTCGCACCGAGCGATTTTGCCTTTTCTGTGGCAGATTCTATATCGTCGACCAGCACGTATGCTAACCACATCGACGGCGCACCGGGCATTGGATGCTTCATCATTCCGCCACCCGTTCCTTCGCCGACGTGAATCATCGTGTATTCTCCCTCAGGCATTGGGAATGGTTCGAGTTTCCAGTCGAACAAATTAGAATAGAAAGCCTTGGCTTTCCCAAGATCGGTGGTGTCAAGCTCAACATGTACGAATGGGTTTGCCATAACTAGATCCTTTGGTATGGGGGTTAGAATTTTACTAAACGATCGCGTCGACGCACCATCACAAGGTCCAGCGACACTATCAACTAGTAGTTCGTAGAAAAGCTGTTACCACCCTAACTTCACAATACGGAAACATCACAAAGGACACAAAGAAATGTGCACCGAAGTGCAGTTTGTCAGAACGTGGTGATAAGCTGGATCATTGCCGAAGATCGGACGACAGACGTCAAATCGATGAACGAACCGCAAATCCAATTTTTAAACCGGGCGCCTGCAGGTTACTCGCAAGTGGTAGAGGTTCGCGGTGGCCGAACACTCTATATTTCGGGGCAAATAGCCGTAGACTCGTCAGGAAACTTAGTAGGTTCTGGCGATTTCACTGCACAGGTTAAGCAAGTGTTCGCCAATCTGAAGGCGCGTCTCGATGAAGCTGACGCGTCGTTTAATGATGTCGTGAAACTAAACTTGTACCTGATCGATGCTGACAATCTTCAGATGGTCCGCGAAATCCGCGACACTTACATAAATCGAAAGGCTCCTCCGGCTAGCACGTTGGTGGTTGTGAAGCAGTTAGTTCGGCCTGAGCTGCTGGTTGAAGTCGACGCCATTGCTGTCGCCAAGGACTGAGCTTACTGCACAGGAGCGCTTGGAAAAGGACCGGACGCCAAAGCTTCGACTGCCGGCTTTGAAACTTAAGTCCTCTATTCTCTTATAGATCAATTAGAACGGTCCGTCCCGTCGCCTCGTATGAGCGCCCAAAGCAATCTCCAGAATAACCCAGGCGAGCCCGGACCATCGGCTGCCGTGATGGAGGGCAAAGGCTTTTATAATCAACATGCTGCGATCCCTGCTGCGGGTGGCGCGCTGGCTCTCCCACTATTGGAACAGGCCGCGAAGAGGGTCGAACTCGATGGCACTCGGCCGATCGTGCTGGCTGACTATGGGTCTTCCGAAGGCCAGAACTCACTCGCGCCTATGCGAACTGCCATCGCCGTTCTGCGGAACCGCGTCGGTCAAGAGCGACCGATTCTCGTTTACCACACGGATCTTCCAGACAATGACTTCAGCTCGCTTTTTCGGGTGCTGCACAATCATCCGGATAGTTATCTGCGAAACGAGCAGAACGTCTTCCCAAGCGTTGTCGGGCGGTCATTCTATCAGCACATTTTGCCCCCCAATCATGTTGATGTCGCCTGGAGCTCCTATGCTGCGATATGGCTGAGCCGGATTCCATGCCAAATCCCGGACCATTTCTTCGCTCTTCGCAGTAGTGGTGCCGTCCGCGCTGAGTTCGCACGTCAAGCAGCGACTGATTGGGAAGCATTCCTCTCGTTTCGTGCTACCGAGTTGCGACCGAGTGGCCGGCTGGTAGTTGTGCTGCCGGCGCTGGCCGAAAATAAGGCTCCCGGATTCGTCACCCTCCTGGACCAAGCGAATGTCGTATTATCAGATCTGGTAGCCAGAAAAATTGTGAGCGCACAAGAGCGAGACCAAATGGGGTTGGCGATCTATCCAAGGAGCGAATCTGAGTTACTGGCGCCGTTTTCGTCAGACGGACATTACCACGGCCTAACAGTAGAAGATTGCGCGACATTCCCCGTACCTGACACAGTCTGGGAGCAATACGCATGCGACAAAGACCCCGAGAGCCTAGCCAGAAAACGAGCCGGTTTCTTTCGGGCAATTTTTGCGCCATCGTTAGCACAAGCGCTCCGTCCTGACCGTCAGCCAACCGAGCGTCTCGCATTTCTTGCCGCTGTCGAAGATGGCCTGAGAGCACGGATGGCAAGCTATCCGGTGCCGGCAGATAACCTAGTCCGTATAATTGTTCTCGCAAAGCGAGGCAGCGAGTGAGTTTCTCGCATACGCTCCGATGGCACATCCGGCTTCACCAGGTCTCTTCGACCTTGTCGCATGCGAAAGCAGGGCAGGATAAGAATTGACGCCTTGTGCGCGAGTGTCGGTTGGTCTTCATTCGACCATGTTACCTGACGAGGCGGCCTATAGCTGTTTCCAGCGGCATGTCGACCGCCTCTGTTTCCTGATCGTGGCTACACCTTGTTCGGATCGGGAAATCGATATTGAAAGGCTGCACCTAAGGACGCAGGCCATGCAACTGTTTCCGGAAAAAATGCACCTATATGATTGGATCTACGAGAGCCGTTTCCGGCGTTTGCGAGAACAGTTTCGAAATTTTTTAAACAATCTAGATGCTGAAAACCGGAGCTAGGATCGCCGTTGTCGCGCCAGGTAGCCGCGTCCGTTTAGAAAAGCTGAACTTTCCTCTGTCGCGTCTGCGGGATTGTGGCTGGGAGTGTGTTCTCGGACAGCACGTGTACGATCAGTATCGCTATTACGCTGGGTCTCGCGAGGCGCGACTCCGCGATATGATCTGGGCCCTTACAGAACCGGAAATCGACGCGGTCTGGTGTGCCAGAGGCGGCTCCGGAACTGGACAATTACTTTCCGGGATTCCCTGGGATTCGCTCGACGGCCGGCCCGTCATCGGGTTTTCGGATACCACCGCTCTGCATATTTCGCTGTTCAACGCCGGGATTGTCTCGGTGCATGGACCGGGCTTAGTCACCTTGGGAGCTGATGACGAATCGGCAGATGAGTTTAGCTGGGACACGCTTCGATCTTTATTATGTGAAGGCAGGGATACCCCGCTAACAGGGCAGCTACTCTGTGGACCCGCCGAGGTTGTACGCGGCAATTTAATTGGCGGGAACTTGACGGTGATCGCTAGTTTGGCTGGTACCAGGCATGCGATGAAAGCGGACGGCGCGATTGTGGTTCTGGAAGACGTGAACGAGCCAACCTACAAAATCGAGCGATGTCTTTGGCAACTTATCGAAAGTGACAGTCTAAGTGGAGCTGCCGGCATCGGCTTTGGCGAGTTAAAGGGATGCGGCCGAAACGATGAGAACCCTGACTACTTGAAAGAAGCGGTCCGGGAGATGATGGAACCGCTTTCCATTCCAGTTCTTTGGGATCTGCCCATTGGGCATGGGCGTAGAAATGTTGCATTTCGGCATGGTGCTGCGGCCAATCTTGATCCTTCGTTAGGAATAACGGCTTGTGGCTAAAGGCGATCGAAACCGTGGACTCATTTTTTGTGAGTAGGCGTGGGTGTAGCCTTGGCCTTCGACACCGTAGAATCCGATTTGACGCGTTTTGTCCGCTCTCCCGTATCCTTGGCTTCCACGATGTTATCTTTCAGGTGTGATGTCTTGATGTCGCTATCGCTTGCCTGGGACCGGGGAGGAGTCCTTCTGTAAACATCGGTTTGCGGCTTATTGTTCGTGCCGGGCGTTGGGTTAACCAACCAAGAAGTGGCTTTCACCATCCCGGATCGATGATCAAACTTAAGCGTGTAGTTCGTTGCCTGGACGTAGACCAATCCGACGAATCGGCCTTTGCTGCGCCCGTGAAAAACACCATCTCGAAAGCTGCCGTTGATCTTGGTGGTCATATCGGTACCTCGATAATTGACGGTGACAGTCGCACTGTTGGTTTTTGGATCGAACTGCAGGGTCGTTGGGCAGGAAAGGTGTTCATTGGCGTTAACCAAGACATCGGTCGCACCGTAGTAGGTGCCGCTCGTGGTGGACTGCGCGCTACTCGCTAGGGCGTCGTTTTCAGCCACAACTACACTGAAAACCAGTGCCGCGACGAAAGACATAGCGGACAACTTCATTGTCGACCTGACCTCCAGCGGAGCATGCCTTGCACCTATATTTGAGAGCGTGGCCGTGGAGCAACGACCCGATGGGCGCATGCCTGACTTTCCTAATAGCACCGCACCCCGGGATGAGGTTCTTGATTTAATCCGCAACTGTCTGATCCGTGATACCCGTGGACTGGCTGCAGAACCGAGAATACACGATTCTAGTAATGCGAAGGAGTGAGTTTCCATATCCGAATGACTGCGGAAAAGGATGACTAACCCGCACCGAAATTACAATAAAAAAGAATGTTTTACTGTGCACCCGCTTATCTCCTTCAGGCTCAGTTAGTAATGTCTTTCCGCAACGGGAAGGTTGTCCGCCGGAGACACTTACCTACTGAGCGCTGTTGTTCTGTGCGAAGAGACGTTGTTCAGGAGCGAAGCTCTGGCACTGGTGTCTTCAACGGCTGATCGGCCAGATAAGCCATAATATTCATAACAATTAGCTCTTGCATCGCCTCATGGGCATCAATCGTGCCGCCGGCAATGTGCGGGGTCAGCACAACGTTAGTCAATGCTTTGAGGGAATCCGGTACGGCAGGTTCTCGCTCGTAAACGTCTAGGCCAGCCCCACCTAATTGCCCGGATTCGAGCAATTCGATCAACACAGGTTCGTCGATTACCGAACCACGGGAAATATTGATCACGATACCCTCCTGTCCCAACGCTTTTAAGATCCCTTTATCGACAACATGCTGGTTGCTGCCGTCCGCTCGCACCGCGATCATCAGAATATCGGCCCAATCGGCTAGAGACTGAAGTGAGTCGTGAAACGGATAAGGTACCTCTAGCTTCCGCGAGCGGTTATAATAAGCGACCTCCATTTCAAAGGCGGCCGCCCGATCTGCAATCTTGCGTCCAATCGCGCCAAGGCCGAAAACACCGATTTTGCGGCCAGTCAGGCCTCGGATCAATGGCATGCGTGCGGCCGACCCACCTTTCCAGGCGCCTTCGCGCACAAACTTATCCGCAATTACCACGCGGCGAGAAACGGCCAGCAATAAGGCCATCGCCAGATCAGCCACGGAAGAAGCATTGGCGGACGGACTATGGGTTACCATAATGCCGCGTTTTCGGGCCGCGTCGAGATCTACGCCTTCATAACCAGTGCCGTAGCAGCAAATGAGTCCAAGATTAGGTAAACGATCCATGGCCGCCTCATCGGTTGTTAACGAACCCATCGTGATCAGAATTCGCACCGTAGCGGCCTCTTCAGCGCTCAGGGTCGCTCCAACCGGAAGTCCAAACGGCCCGATAACGTTGATCGATGAATCGATCTTATTTCGAAGCCCCACCGGAAAGGTCGCGGCCTGCAAAATGGTGAAGCTCATAAGTAAAAATTAACCGACGCCGATCCCCTACTGGAGGGGAGCCACTTTTGTGCGCTACCCTCCCGGAGCGATCGAAGGAAATCAGTCGTCTCACATCGATAGGTATTCAATAGCAGACGGCTCCCGCGAATCCCAGCGGCGTGCTCATCACCGAATCCGTCTTTGAAGCACGCACAGAATCAGAGATCGTAAATTGAATTGCTCTTCGCTGATTGGCGTGGGTATCGCGTGCAATAGAAGGGTTCGTTGCAGGCCCAGACTTTTGAATTGAACAGAAGAGCACAAAGGTCACAAAGGGGGAACGTGCTCCGTAGGAGCACGATTTTCTTTGAGTCCTTTGTGGCCTTCTGTTCAAAGTTTCTTCGGACTCTCCTGTTTCTCTTGGCCGCTACCCACACCAAACAGCGAGGAGCCAATTGAATTGACGGCCCAGGTCATCACGGGGACTTCGCATCCATAAATTTTGCTTTCACGGTCTCAGCCTGCGTCAGTATAAGGAGCGCGATACTGAGATTGCGACAGCGTCAGATGAGACAAGCTCTTTTGTCCGCAACAACGGCGCTCGTCAGTTTGTCGTCGGCGATCGTCATCAATGCTTTCGCGCAGACCGCTCAAAGCCCGGTTCGGCAGGTTGTCGATAGCGTCGTTAATCCTTGGATCGCCAAAGACAAGCTGCCTGGTGTGGCGGTGGCGGTTTCATTGGGCGGAAAAGAGGCCTTTTATTTTTACGGCCAGCGCGATGACGCAGGGAATCCTTTCCGACCAGACTCTGTCGTCGAGATTGGATCGTGCACGAAAGTCTTCACCGCGACTCTTCTGGCCGAGCAAGTGAATGAAGGTCACATGGCGCTTAACGATCTCGCGAAAAAATATTTTCCGCCAGGAAACCACTTGGGACCGTCCACTCAAGGCATGACTCTGCTCATGCTCGCCACACATACCGCTGGTTTTCCCAGAGATCCCAAGGACATCCCAGATCGTTTGGAAAAGCGGAACATCGAAAACTACACGACCTCCGATTTCTTTCACTTTATAGACACCTGGCAGGTGCAAGGCCAGCTCCCCGCGGAGTACAGTTATTCCAACACGGGTTTTGGCTTACTCGGTTACCTAATTGCCAAAGCCGCCGGTGCGGATTGGGAAAATCTGCTCAGTGAGAACGTCACAAAGCCTCTGGGGATGTATGATACGGTGGTCCGCGTGCGCGATGACCAACAGCCACGCCTTGCGCAGGGTCATCGTGAGAATGGTGCTCCGGCGCCTCAGTGGCCGGTTTTCGCTTGGTACGCAGCCGGCGTGCTACGATCTACATCGCAGGATATGTTAAGGTTTGGTGAAGCAAATCTTGGTCATCCGACCGCCGGCGGTACAACGGTTCCTCAGCAGCTAGCCGCGGCCATGAAACTGGCGCAACAACCCAGGTTGCCGATCGACAATGGGAAGCTCAAGCAGGCGCTCGGATGGTCGATAAGACCTCAATCCCCTGGACATGATCGCTTGATCCGAAAAGACGGGGGAACTGCCGGTTTCAGCAGTGTCATCGTCCTGTGTCCGGCCAAAGATCTTGCGATTTTCGTCGTGACCAACCAGGGGGAAGCCGAAGCGTCGAACATCGGGACAGAAATTGCCGACCGCGTTAGGGCTGGGACAAACTAATTGGCGGCCGGTCTGCAAAGACAGATATGTCCAGGCGCTTACGCCCATTGACCCGGTATATTTCGCAGCGTAGAAGCGATCATGGTCACTTTGCACACCAACCACGGCGATATTGTTATTGAGACATTCGATGCGAAAGCGCCGGCTACCGTCGAGAACTTTCTGGCCTATTGTCGCTCCGGCTTCTATGACAACACGATTTTTCACCGGGTGATAAAGGGATTCATGATTCAGGGTGGCGGATTTGAGCCCGGAATGAATCAAAAACCGACCCAGAAACCGATTAAGAATGAGGCGGATAACGGAGTGAAAAACGAGCGAGGCACGCTGGCTATGGCCCGCACCAGTGATCCGCACTCGGCGACAGCCCAGTTCTTTATCAATGTAGTCGATAACGGTTTTCTCGACTTTAAATCCCCAAGTCGCGACGGCTGGGGCTATTGCGTATTCGGCAAGGTTACCGAAGGCTTGGACGTGGTTGACCAAATCAGGAAGGTCGCAACCGGCAACTCAGGCGGACACCAGGATGTTCCCAAAGAGGATGTAATCATTCAGAAAGTGACTGTTGCCTGACCGAAATCGCTGGGCGCAAAAGGCGCGGCCATAACGCGAAGTTTGGCCGCACTGTCTGGCAATTCCTGATTTTCGCCCAAGTGAGGAGGGCCGCGGACGGTACTGAACCACATGTTCACTTGGCCAAATAGAATGCGACCGCGGCGAAAAGGGCGCCTGCGGTTCGCACGTGATTCCAATTAGTCCACGTGATCAGATAGCTGGCCCATTGCCTGGCACCTTCGGGACTCGCTGGATCGACTGCCGCCAATACGTCATTAAGTGGCACGTTGAATGCGAATGTCACTATCATCGTGCCCACCAAGTAAAATGCGCTGCCGGCGAAAAGGTATGCGTTACCCTCTCGGTTCCATCGCGCCAGTGAGATAACCCCCAAAACACAGCAGATGACGGCCGGCCCAAAAAAGGCGGTGATAAACCAAGGATTAACCACAGAAACGTTGATGGATTGCATGGCTGCTATGCCTGCTGGGGGCGGAATCTTAGCGAGCGCCCTCATGACCAAGGACGAAAAGGCATAGAAGATTCCGGCAGCCAGGCCGCAACTGATAGCGGCAAGAAACGTCAAGCTGGGAAGCAAACGGTCGATCATGGGGGTAAACAAATGGGGTCAATCCAACCACGCCGTCCGTTCGTCCGCTGCGAATTGCCGAAACCGCGTTGCCTTACGGCCGAGCAAGTGTTCGACGTTATCGGTCACTTCACTGCCGAGTCCTGAATCCCGGATCCAGCCGTACAATTCCGCCAAGCCCTCTGCGAACCAAGTGTCCATGCCTGCCTCGCGCAAACTGGACTCCATCTCGGCAACAGAGATCGGTTGATATCGGATGGCTCGACCGGTCGCAGCTGACATCTGCTCAGCGACTTCTCCCGTGTGCAATGCTTCCGGCCCGGAAAGATCATAGGTTTTATTGATATGCCGATCTTCTGTGAGCGCAGCTGCAGCCGCTTCCGATAAATCGCGTAGATCGAGATGGCTCACCCGTGCATCGCCGAGGGGTAAGAAAATCGTGCCGGTTGTCCGAATCACATCTCCGTAAAAGAACGCGAAGTTCTGCATCAGGAAGTTTGGGCGCAGGATAGTGTAGGGAATTTCGGAGGAGCGTACGGCTTCGTCGATCACCGGGTGACGCCTACTGAAACGGGCTTGATTATCCCGCTTCGCGTCAAAACTTGAAAACCAGAGTAGCCTACGCACATCGGCAGTTTTGGCGGCGTTCACCACATTTGAGCCTAGGGTTTCCATTTCAGGCGCGTCCGGAAGCACGAGCGCAACGGAGGCCACACCTTGCATTGCTCGAGCGAGACTGTTGGGGTCTCGGAGATCAACGGCAATGCCCGATGCGCCGCCAACCGACAATCCTCGACGACCGCCGGTAGATACAGAGAAACCTGCCTTGATCAGCGCCGGAGTAACGAAGCTCCCGATCAGCCCTGAAGCACCGAGGAATAATAATGAAGAAGGATTAGAACGATTCATGGCTCCAAGGTGCGAGGCCTCCGCGAATCGCTCCAAGACCCTTTACAGCGCCGATTGATTCCCCGAAGATATCAGAGATGGATCTGGTCAAGCTGCGCTATTTTCAAACTGTCGCGCAAACCCTCCATTTTCGGCGGGCGGCTGCGCTACTGCATATCTCGCAGCCACCCCTGAGCAAAAGCATCAAGACCCTCGAAGACGAGCTTGGCACGGAGCTTTTTGTTCGAACGCGGCGCCATGTGGAGCTGACGCCGGCTGGCGAAGTGCTCTTGAAACGCTGCGAAAGAATTTTTCAAGAGCTCGAGGACACCAAGATCGAGGTAAAACGGTATAACCGCGGCGAAAAAGGCACGATTCGGATCGGTTGTGAGGACGGAACCACTTTCAGCGTGTTGCCAGCGCTTCTGCAGACTTTCAAACTGCGATATCCGGCCATTTCCTGTTCAGTTGTGACCCAAGCGCTGGACCAACAAATAAAAGGCCTGAGAGCCGGGGATCTGGATGCTGGAATTGTCCCACTGCCGGTTGATCACCCAGAACTTGAGTTGATCAAACTTCAGAGTTGCTCGCTAGTAGCAGCATTCGCGGAACATTTACCACTCGCTGGCAAGGCCAATCTCCGGCTCAAAGACTTGCGGCATCAGGCAATTGTCAGCTTGCCGGAAAATGAAGAGAACCTTTACTCCCTGATTTTACCTTACTTGAAGAAACGGCGGATTCCGGTCAAGCTCGTTCCTGGCGCCTTTGATATCAGCACGCTCTTGCCGATGGCGGCATCGGGCTTAGGCATCGCGCTTATACCCCACTCTTACAGTGAATGTGGACCACGTGGTCTGGTCTATCGCGAGATCACAGATAGCACGCTGGAGCTCTCTGTTGGTCTGGCATGGAAAAAAGGGACACGAAATGCAGCGATCTTGAATTTGGTTCGGGTGGTCAGAGATATGAAGTCCTGAACCTTTATAACTGCTGAGCAGAGGAGCAAAGATTCTTAAGTACCCCGTAAAACATGTTTGAAAATGCAGCCGGCTACGACCACTTCATGGGGCGCTGGAGCCAAATGGCGGCACGCTTGTTCATCGACTTCGCGCGACTGCCTGAGCATGGCACCATTCTCGATCTGGGATGCGGAACAGGTTCGCTCTCGCTCGCCGTGACGGCGGTTCGCCCGAACTGCCGGATTACGGGGATCGATCGGTCACCCGAATTTGTCTCTTTTGCTCAGACCCGGGTGGCAGCGAGCGACGTTCAATTTCAAGCAGCCGATGCCGAGAGCTTGCCGTTCCTCAGAGGCGCCTTCGATTCGGTGGTGTCCCTTCTCGTGTTTAATTTCATTCCCGACCCAGCGCAGGCTCTCGCCGAAGCCTGCCGGGTAACTCGGCGAGACGGCGGTATATCAGCTGCCGTGTGGGATTATTCGGGCGGTATGCGCATGCTACGCGCTTTCTGGGATACAGCGGTCAAGCTTGATCCTTCAGCAGATCGCTTGGACGAAAAGCATATGCCGCTGTGCCGGCCCGGTCAG
>Ga0126381_100008421_pt1 | contig 11529 bp, 12 predicted proteins | sample PanSoiMetPlot_28_FD_96465 | JGI IMG/M metagenome (GOLD analysis project Ga0126381, IMG submission 96465) | Tropical forest soil microbial communities from Panama - MetaG Plot_28 | ecosystem: Environmental > Terrestrial > Soil > Tropical forest > Bulk soil | place: Panama | collected 2016-02-17 | reverse complement strand
GTCATAAGTGGCGCGGCCCAGTAGCAAGGCATCGGCGGCGAACAATTCCTTGAACTTGAATTGGGCGATGGTGTCGTTCCAGTAAGGCATAGTCCAGCCGGCATATTTGAAGTCATGGGCGCCACCTGGAGCCTCGATCACGCCGTCGAGCGAGATGAATTCCGATACAATGAGTTTGCGCATGTCCTTCTCCCGTCTGGAGCCTAGCAGAGAGACTGCACTCCGGTTTTCTCACTTGGTTGACCATTCAACCAAGTAGGTTTATAAGCCTCGTATCGTCCATGGCGTGGGGCTTCATGGAACGTGCGCATTCCACTGCCGACCGGCTCGCCTTCGCGGCGATGAAGCTCTTTCTCGAAAAGGGCTATGGCTCGACCAGCGTGCAGGACATCCTGCGCGAGGCCAAGGCCAATGCCGGCAGCCTCTATCACGCCTTTCCCACTAAACAGGATGTGCTCCTGGCGGTGCTCAAAATGTATCGCGAAGGGCTTTATCCCATGCTGGTCGATCCCGCCTGGGAAAACGTGGACGATCCCATCGAGCGGATTTTTGCGCTGCTCGCGCGCTATCGCCATGCGCTGGAAATCACCGAATGCACCTATGGTTGCCCCATCGGCAGCCTGGCGCTGGAGCTGCACGAGCCCGATCCGCCGGTGCGCGAACTTTTGGCCGCCAATTTCGACGGCTGGACGGAAGCTGTGAAAAAGTGCCTGGACGCGGCGAAGGCGCAGTTGCCGCGAGGCGCCGACACGCGCGCGCTCAGCCAGTTCATCCTCACGGTGATGGAAGGGGGCGTGATGCAGGCGCGCACCCATCGCAACCTGGAGGCCTTCGACGCCTCGGTGGCGGCCTTACGCGATTATCTTAAACTTCTGGAAGGAGCGCGACGATGAGAAATTGGAAATTGCCCGCGGTGCTGGCCGCGGTCATGGCGTTGACGGGCATGGCGCCCGCCGATCCGGTGCACGACACTTCGTTCAAGGAGCCAAATGGCGACCGGGTGCTGCAACTCTATGTGGATGTGAAAGCTGCGCCCCAATGCGTGTGGAGGAGCTTTACCGACGAGGAGGGCATCAAGGCGTTCGGACTGAAACTGGTGCATGTGGACATGCGCAATGGCGGGACCATAGAGGAAGGGTTCTCCGAAACCGCCAAGCTGGGCGGCAACGAGACCATCCGCCATCACATCATCGCGTATCTGCCCGAACGGCTTTTGGTACTGCAGAACGAGGCCACGCCGCCCGGCCCGCCCCACGCCGAACTCTACCGAAATATCGTGCAGGTGATAACCGTCGAGCCACGCGGAAAACAAACGCGGCTCACCATTTCGCATACTGGATATGGAACGAGCGCCGAGTACGATCAGCTCTATGCCTTCTTTCACAACATCAATCACGGCTTTCTCAAAGGTGTGAAGTCATTCTGCGAAACCAAGTCTTAGGAGGGGCGACATGAACAAGGAAAATCTTCTGATTGCCACGTCCGTCGGCCTTATTCTTCAGCTTCTGATGGTGGTGGCCGGCCATTATATGCCGCCGGTCAAGGCCAAATTCGCGATCGGCGGAATGCTGATCTCGCTGATTGCGGGCGCGCTCTATATCCGGCTAGAACAGCAGGGCTGGACGGGTGCGCTGGTGGGCGGCGCCATCGCGGGCGGCGTGTGCGCACTGATCGCCATCGCCGTGTCGGTGAGCCTGAAAGATGTGCCCGCCATGATCCTGGTGATGGGCACGCTCGCGTCGGTGGTCACCGGCGTGGTGGGCGGCGCGATCGCGAAGTTGGTATGAGATAGTCTACTTACCTGCACGCCGTGGAGAAAGCGCGATCCGAGATCAACGGATCGCATTCAACCGCGGTGATGAACCACCATAGTCCGCCCACGATCACGATGCCGGCGAAGATGATGCCGACGATGAAAAGGATCGGGCTTTCATTCACCCGGTCCTCCTGATCCCGGCGCCTCAGCGCGTCCTCCGCGTCCGTCCGTCTACGGACATTCTCGACGGCGCGGTCGGCGGCGTCGCGCCGGGCCACCCATTCCCGTGTCTGAGGCGATTGGCCTTGATCGTCCGCCATGGGGCTCATGCTCGATGACAAGCGGCTGGAACGTCAAACAAAAACTGGCGCCTTGTGAAGAGGCGCCAGTTTTGTCGTTTCCTCAGGGATCAGTGGTGGTGTTCGCCACCGCCGTGGAAGCTGCCACCGCCGTGGAAGCCGCCACCGCCGCGGCTACCGCCGCCATGGAAGCCGACGCCGCCATGGAAGTCACCACCGCCATGGAAGCCACCGCCGCCATGGAAGCCACCGCCACGGAAGTCACCGCCGCCATGGAAGCCACCGCCGCGGAAATCATGGTCGTGGTCGTGGTCATGACCCCAACCGCCACCGCCCCAGAAGGTAATGCCGGGACCGTAGTAATAGTCGGGGCCGTAGTAATAGGCGGGTCCGTAATAGTCGTAGGCGGGACCGCAGTAATAAGGATCGTAATAGGGGCTATAGGGATCGCAGACGGGCGCAGCCGGCGGGCCGTAATAGCCGGGACCCACCCCTACGCCGACACTGACCTGGGCGGATGCGGGGGTAGCAACCACAACAGCCGCCGCCCCGGCCAGCATCGCCGCACCCAGAGCGAGCTTTGCGAAGCGTTTCATTGATGGTCTCCTTGTTCTTGACCGTTGGGCAGGAGAATGCGCCTTCCAAACTGAACCCCACCTGAAGCCGCACATAGTTATCCATTCACCAAGGGGGCCGAATTGTGGCCGGGTTTCTGGTTAGGTGCGCCCCTTCGCGCCTATGACCAGGCGACGGGCAAGGAAGCGCGCAATGTGTTGATGCCGTCCGGACAGTCCGGCTTGCCTATGACCTATATGGTCAATGGCAAGCAGTTCATCGTCGCGGTTTCGGGGCGGCGACTACTCAGGCGAGTATATCTGCTACGCTGCCGAATAATTCCTGAGCTAGCCTTCCGGCCTTCGCACCGATCGGCCAGCAAAGGCTCCCTGGACCTTTCGCAATCGGTCGGTCTTTGGGCCACTTCCCCGCCAGTATGCTTCGCATGCGCGGGGGGAAGAGGGGGGCGACCAAGACACCCTTGAGGCCGTAACAAAAAGCCCCGCAAGTCAAAAGCTTGCCGGCTTATTGCTGGCGGGAGACGCTAGGCAAGTGGCCCAAAGGGAACTGGCGAAATTGTGTCGGCGTTGACAAAATACCGGGACAGAGAGCGACTATTGTCACAGTCGAGGGGGTGGACCTGCGCGCCGGGGTTAACGGCGGTGGTGGCCACTTGGTTGATTGCGGTGCCGAAAAATCCCGGTATCTCGCCCAGCGGGCGGGAGGGGTGCGGTTTGCCCGCGATGTTCTCGACGCAAATCAATTGATGGAAATGGCGCTTCGCCGCGCCAGACGCCACAACTTCTCCGATCTCTCCTTCATGGAACCCCTCCGGCAGTTGCTCAACGCCTACGAGCAGGAGGCCGATCTCTCACAATTCGGACGCCATGCCGTGCGGTTCGACATGCTGCGCTGCCTTACCAACCTCCTCCTGCTGGACGAGGCCGAGGAGACTGACCCTTCCATCGTGGCTCGGCCCATCGAGCGCCCCATCTTCATCACCGGTCTGCCTAGAAGTGCCACCACATTCCTGCACACGCTGCTCGCCCAGGATCCCGGCCATGCGGCGCCGCGCTGCTGGCAATCCATCTATCCCTATCCCTGCCGGTTGCTGGGATTCGATCTGCGCAAGTTGGACGTGGCTTTCCAATTCTCCATGTTCCACCTGTTCTCGCCCGGCGTAGCGGCGCTGCATCCGCTGGCCGCCGATACGCCGCAGGAATGCACCGACATCACCGCCCAGGTGTTCCAGAGTTTGCGCTTCGACACCACGCACCGCATTCCCTCCTACCAGAATTGGTTGGATGCGCATGGCCATCACGCGGCGTTCCGTTTTCATCGCCGCTTTCTTCAGCATCTGGATGCGCAAGCCCCAGGCCGCCACTGGATCTTGAAATCGCCCGACAATGTCTTCGCACTGGACGCGATCCGCGCAGTCTATCCGGACGCACGGATCGTCTTCCTGCATCGCGATCCCTTGAGCGTGGTGGCGTCCTGCGTGAAACTCACCGAGCTACTGCGCCGGCCCTTTACCCGCCACATCGATAGGGGCGAATTGGGCAGCCAGGTGAGCGCGCGGCTTGTGGAAAACACGGCCCATATGGCCGAAGCGGCGGAGCGCGATCCGGGCATCGTGCATTTCCATTACCGCAAAATTGTCGCCGACCCCATGGCAACGGTGCGCGCACTCTACGATCATTGCGAAATGAGTTTGAGCGAAGACGCCGAAGCGCGCATGCGGCAATGGCTGAAGCAGACCCGCCGCCATCGCCATCCGCACTATAGTCTGGAGGAATTCGGACTCGACGCACGCGATCTCAGCCGGCGCTTCGCCCGATATGTGCAGGCCTTCGGCGTTACTCCGGAAGCGAGCACCGTCCACTGACCTTAGTCCGCCTCGCGTCAATGCGAGGACGCGATCCTCATCGGCGAGGACTGCGCCTTCGCCGGTTGGCGGGCGAAGATGCCGAAGCCGAGAATGCCCAGATAGCAGATGGCGGGAACCACCAGCGAAGACTTCAGGCTCATCAGGTCGGCGGCGCGCCCGGTGATCAGGGGCACGATTGCCCCTCCCACGATCGCCACGCAGAGAAGGCCCGAACCGTCGGCGGCGCGCCGTCCCAATCCCTCGGAGGCCAGCGAAAAAATGGTGGGAAACATGATGGAGTTGAAAAGCCCGATGGCAAGCAAGGACCAGCCCGAAATCGCGCCCGCGCTGTTGGCAGAGATCAGGATCAAAACCACCACCATGCCCGCATTGAAGGCAAGCACCTTTCCCGGCGAGACGAAGCGCAGCACGTAGGACCCGATGAACCGGCCCACCAGCGCGCCGCCCCAATAAAAGGGCACATGTTTGCCCGCATCCTCCGCCGCAAGACCGAGCGTGCTCGCCTGCTCCAGGTAATTGACGATCAACGAGCCGATCGCCACTTCCGCGCCCACATAAAGGAAGATGCAAAGGGTGCCGAAGGCGAAGCGGGGACGGGCAAGAAGATCGAACGACTTCAGAATGTCGGCATGGTGCGAGATTGCCTCGGCCAGCCGGTTCCTGCGGCGCCAGACCAGGTAAGCGAGGACGGCCAGCGCCGCAGCCAGCCCCAGATAGGTCTCGATCACTGTGCCCGTTTCCTGGCGGCGGAAAAGGTCGAGCGCGGCGCCCGATAGCGTGGCGGGATCGACTTTCGCCAGCGAGCCCAGGATCAGCGCCGACCCGACATAGGGAAAGATCGTGGTGCCCAGCGAATTGAAGGCTTGCGCAAAGGTGAGGCGGCTATGCGCGGTCTCAGGCTTGCCCAGAAGCGAGATCAGGGGATTGGTCACGACCTGAATGATGGTGATGCCGGTCGCCAGCACGAACAGCGCAAGAAGAAAGATCTCGAACACCGCAGACAGCGAAGCGGGCACGAACAGAAGACAGCCCGCCATCATGGTCAGCAGCCCCACCACGGCCGCCCGCATATAGCCCATGCGCTTGACAATGGCCGCGGCGGGGATCGAGACGATGAAATAGGCGGCGAAGAAAGCGGATTGCACCAGCATCACCTGGGCATAGGACAGTGTGAACAGTTCCTTGAGCTTGGGGATCAGGACATCGTTGAGGCTGGTGATGCCGCCGAAAATGAAGAACAGGGCAAAGACGAACAGCCTGAGATCGGGTGCATCCTGGCCAGGCTCGGCTCGCTCCTGCCGTGTCATAGATCTTCCCCGCATGACCCTTCCGCCTTGCTTCCTAGCCTATCTTGGAGCGCACTCATAGATACGGCACCAGGAGGCGGAAGAGCGCGTCGCGCAGGCGTGCGGCGAGCGGCTGGCGAAGCAATTCGCCATAGTCGAGCTTCCGCGCGGCCGCGATCTTGGCGTCGATCATGCTGTCCAGCGCGGCGGTCAAACTCGCGTCGTAACATTCCAGGTCATATTCGAAATTGAGGCGAAAGCTTCTGGTGTCCCAGTTGGAACTGCCGATCAGCGACCATTCCCCGTCCAAAGTCACGAGCTTGGAATGATCGAAGGGGCGGGGCGAGAGATAGACCTGGGCTCCCGTGTAGTGGAAAAATCGCAAATGCGCCCGCACCGCCCAGTCGAAATATATGTGATCGGAGCGTTCGGGAATTGCAATGTCGACCTTGACTCCGCGCATCACCGCTTGGGCGATGGCGAATTGCAGCGCCTGGTCCGGCAGGAAATAGGGCGTCACGATACGAATACGGGTCTTGGCGAGGTTGAGTGCAGCGCCCAGCAGAGTCTCCAGCTTATAGATGTCGGCGTCGGGGCCCGTGCGCAGGCCGCGCGCAAGCACGGGACCTTGCGGCTTGATCTCGGGCCACCAGCAATCCTGGTCCAGCGTCTCTTCGGTGGTGAAGGTCCAGTCGCGGGCAAAGGCTTCCATCACCGAGCGCACCACCGGCCCTTCGACGCGGAAATGTATGTCCTCGACATAATCGCGTGGCGCGCGCGACAGGCAATTCTCGACACCCACATTCATTCCGCCCATGAAGGCCAGCCGTCCGTCCGCCACCAAGAGCTTCCTGTGGTTGCGCATGTTGAGGAAGGGCATGCGCCAGGGAAGCCACGTATGGAGGAAGCGCGCCACCGGCACACGGGCCCGTTTCAGCCGGTGATATATGGGCGAAAGAAAGTAGCCGGTGCCCACGCTGTCCACCAGCACGCGCACCTGGACGCCGCGCCCGTGCGCGTCGCGCAAAGCGTGCACGAATTCCTCGCCTGCCGCATCGTCGCGAAAAATATAAGAGGCCATCGCCAGCGAATGACGGGCCGAGCGGATCGCCTCCAGCATGGCGGGATAGGCTTCATCGCCGCCCTTGAGGATGGAAAAGCTGTTGCCCGCCGCCAGTGGCGCGCCGGTGACGCGCCGGCCCACCTCGGCCAAGGTCTGGATGTTGACGGCGCCCTGCGGCTCAGCCGGGGCGTGGCTGGCTGCGATTTGCCGCCTGTCCAGCCGGGTCAGCCTGAGCGCGCGCCGCGTCACCCGATTGATTCCGAACATGTAATACAGCAGCGAGCCGATGATGGGCGCCAGCCAGACCGCGCCGATCCAGCCCAAAGCGCCCCGCACATCGCTTTTTTTGAGCAATACATCCGCCGTGACCAGCCCGGCGAGTGCCACGTAAGCAACAGTCCATAGCCAATTCGGCAGCGGCCAGACGCCGCCTATCCAGGTGGGAAACATGTCGTGCTCTGGCCCGTTTCCTTGGATTATAGTGACCACGATACCCAGTGTGCCTTGAAAAGAACGCGCCCGTCACCCAATTAGGGCGGAATTTCCAGCGATGAATTCTTCAATGACAGGAAATGACACGCCTCCTGGAACCCCCTCCGGCAGCCGTGCCGGTCACCTCCGGGTGGCAAGCTGGAATCTGCTGCGAAGGGTCGGCGCCGGCGCCAAGGATGTGGCGCGGTTGATCAGCACCTTTCATCCCGATCTTCTTCTGCTTCAGGAAGCGACCGAGGAGATTTCCGCACTGCCGTCGCTGGTTGGCGGCCATTTCTTTCGCCATCCCATGCAAAAGCGCATCTATGGCCTGGCGGCCTGGAGCCCGCACGCCTTTCCGCCAACCTCGGTCATGCATCTGCCAATGTCGCTGATCCCGGGGCGAGTGCCGCGCCGAGTGGCGCAGCTGGTGAAATTCCACGACATCAGCTTCGCCAATGTGCATCTCAGCCACGGGCAATTCCTCAATCGCTTCCAGCTTCATCACATCGCCTATGCGCTGGAAGGGCCCGCGGCCATCATCGGCGATTTCAACGCAGTGGGACCGATCGTGATGCCGGATTTCCGCGATATCGGTCCACGGCAATGGACTCACAGGGCGTCTAACGTGATCTCGCTCAGGCTGGACCGCTGCATGGGCCGCGATGTGCGCTGCATAAGCGCGGCGGTGCTCGACAAGGGACCGTCCGACCACCATCCCATCCTCCTGGAGCTGGTTCACGCGGCGCATGCTCTTCCCGCCCGCGCGGCGCATCTGTGACCGGCTTGGCCGACATGCGGATTGTCATCATGATGATTTCATGGCGCGAAACTATTCTGCCTGCCGCGTCGGCAAACGGTGCTCAGGGGTTTGCTTCCTTCTGATGCTGGCCGGGCCCGCGCTCGCAGGTCCGCCCTTCATCACCGACGATCCCGAGCCGGTGGATCTGGGACAGTGGGAAGTCTATGGCTTCAGCGCCGGCGCCGCCGGCAAAGGCGCCGTGTCGGGGCTGGGGCCCAGCATGGAAGCGGATTACGGCGCGGCTACCGGTCTTCAGCTTCATGTCGCCGGTGGCTTTTCCTATGAGGGAAGGCGGGACGGCACATTCGTCATGGGTATCAGCGACACGGAGCTTGGCGCCAAGTTGCGTCTGCTGAAATCCGATGAGAACGAATGGTACCCGCAGCTGGGTCTGTATCCGCTGATCGAAGTGCCCACCGGCAATGCGCGGCGCGGCCTGGGCGCGGGCTATTGGCAAGAGTTCCTGCCGCTCTGGCTGCAAAAGGATTGGGGCGCATGGAGCACCCATGGGGGAGGCGGTTATTGGATCAACCCCGGGCCGGGCAACAGGAATTTCTGGTTCGTCGGCTGGCTGCTGCAGCGGCACGTGACGGATTATCTCGAACTTGGTGGCGAGGTCTTCCACCAGACTTCGAGCATGGAAGGACAAAGGGCTTCCAGCGGCTTCAATCTGAGCGGCATGTATAATTTCACACCGCATGACCATTTGCTCTTTGCCTTAGGACGGGGAGGCATCCTCTATGCGGTGGACTCGGCGGTGGTGGGATATCCCACCACCTATTATATCGCCTATCAGTGGACCAGCTGACGGACCCCACAGAAGGCGGCAAACCTGCGCAGACCCTTAGTTTCCGCCCGCGCGAGAAAACTTGCCGCTGCCTGCGGCCACAGATTCAATGGAAATCAAGATCTACGCCGTTAGTATCGCCCCAGACTTGGCGAATGGGACAAAAGATGCCTGACGGCACGGCGACGGCGCATTTGTATCGCCCAAAATTGATGACGATCTTCGGGGAAGGCTACGGACCCGACAAATTCCGCAAGGATGTTCTGGCCGGATTGACGGTCGCCATCGTGGCGCTTCCTCTCTCGATGGCAATCGCGGTCGCTTCCGGCGTTTCGCCGGAACGCGGTCTTTACACCTCGATTATCGGCGGATTCCTGGTGTCCGCCCTGGGCGGCAGCCGCTACCAGATCGGCGGCCCCGCCGGGGCCTTCATTGTGCTGGTCGCCGCTACGGGCGCAAAATACGGTCTTGAAGGACTTCTTCTCACGGTCCTGCTCTCCGGCTTGATGTTGACCCTGATCGGTGCCCTCAGGCTGGGGTCCCTGATCCGCCATATCCCGCATGCCGTGACCGTCGGCTTCACGTGTGGCATCGCCATCACGATACTTGCCAGCCAGCTCAGGGACCTGGGAGGACTTACTCTTTCCGGCGCCGAACCTGGTCCCTTGATACCCAAGCTGCAATCGCTGGCGCATGCCCTTCCGACATTGAATCCTGTTGCGCTGGGCGTCGGCACAAGCTCGGCCGCGCTGATCTTTCTCATGCGCCGGTGGCGGCCCGCCTGGCCGGGAATGTTGGTCGCTGTTTCGGCAGCCTCTGTCGCGGTGGCGGTTCTTCACCTGAAGGCCAGCACGATCGGGACTCGTTTCGGGGGTTTGCCGCACGGCATTCCGGTGCCGCACTTGCTCGCCTTCAACCCGCGGCTTCTATGGCAGGTCCTGCCCTCGGCCTTTTCCTTTACGCTTCTAGGTGGCGTTGAGAGCCTCCTGTCGGCGAAAGTCGCGGACAGCATGACGGGACGGCGGCATCGTTCCAACATGGAGTTGGTCGCCCAGGGCATCGCCAACGTCGCTTCGGCGATCTTCGGGGGTATAAGTGTGACGGGCACGATCGCGCGAACCGCCACCAATATACGCGCCGGCGCCCGCAGTCCCGTCGCCGGCATCATGCACGCGGTCTTCGTTCTTCTGTTCCTGTTGATTGCGGCTCCCCTGGCGCGCTTCATACCGCTTTCGTCCCTTGCCGGCGTGCTCGTCGTCGTCTGCTGGAACATGGCGGAGAAAAAGGAATTCGTCCGTCTGCTCGCAAGCTGGCAAGGCGCCGCGGTCCTGCTCGCCACGTTCTTGCTTACGCTCGTGAAGGACCTCACCTTCGGCATTGTGGCGGGCTGTGTTCTGGCCGCGCTCTTCGCGCTATTGAAACTGCCCGTCGCCGAGGAGGGCGAGTAGTCCCCGCGGAGGCTTATTCCTTTAGCCGCTTGCGAATCCGGGCCAGTTCGCGGCGTCGCTTTTCGTCTATTTTGGGGTAGGACAGTTTCAGGCCATCCAGCGCGTCGAGAATGATCTGGGATACGATCAGGCGCGCATTCTTCTTGTCGTCGGCTGGGACGATGTGCCAGGGCGCGTGCTCCGTGCTGGTGGCGGTGATACAGTCCTCATAGGCTTCCATATACTGATCCCAGAATTTGCGCTCCTCGATGTCGGCCATGCTGAACTTCCAGTCCTTCTCGGGCTCGTCGATGCGGGCGAGGAAGCGCTTGCGCTGTTCGTCCTTGGAGAGGTGGAGGAAGATTTTGACGACCTTGGTGCCGTTGCGCGATAGGTGATCCTCAAGATTGACGATCGAGCGGTAGCGGTCGCGCCAGACGTGTTTCTTCCGGGCCGCGGACTGGGGCACGCTTTCGCCGGCAAGAAGCTCGGGATGGACGCGCACGATGAGCACTTCTTCGTAATAGGATCGGTTGAAGATGCCGATGCGGCCACGCTCGGGCAGGTCGCGCGTGGTGCGCCAGAGAAAATCATGCTGCAATTCCTGGGCGCTGGGATGCTTGAAGCTGAAAACCTGGCAGCCCTGGGGATTGATCCCGGACATCACATGGGCGATGGCGCCATCCTTGCCGGCCGCGTCCATCGCCTGGAAGATCACCAGCAGCGCGTGGCTGTTGGCTGCGTAAAGCAGCTTCTGCCGGTCGCTCAGTCCGGCGACATGGTCTTCGAGCAGCTTCTGATAGTCCTCTCCGGAGCGATAGACCGGCTTTACCGCGGTGTGCCATTTGCCGAGCTTGATTTTCTTGCCTTCGGCGGCCTGGAATTTTCCGGTGTCGATTTTCATGGCCCGCTCCCCCGACGCTCGGTCAGATCGAATAGCATGGCGGCCATCTTTCAGGGAACGGCGGATCGCGCGAGGTTAATGAGATGCATGCGATGGTGCTTCACGCGGCGGGCGAAGAGCTCGCAATGGCCGAACGGCCCGATCCGGAACCGGGTCCGGGCGAGGTGCGGGTGAAGATCACCGCTTGCGGAGTGTGCCGGACTGATCTTCATGTGCTGGACGGCGAGCTGCCGCACATCAAATATCCCGTCATTCCCGGGCACGAGATCGTGGGGCGGGTCGAGACGCTGG
>Ga0126381_100008420_pt1 | contig 11529 bp, 9 predicted proteins | sample PanSoiMetPlot_28_FD_96465 | JGI IMG/M metagenome (GOLD analysis project Ga0126381, IMG submission 96465) | Tropical forest soil microbial communities from Panama - MetaG Plot_28 | ecosystem: Environmental > Terrestrial > Soil > Tropical forest > Bulk soil | place: Panama | collected 2016-02-17 | reverse complement strand
CGCTGCGGGGGAAACGTTTTACCGTCATTGCCTGAAGGTGCTCGCCGAGGTGGACGCCGCACGCAATTCCGTGATGAACGGGGTCGGCCGTGTCGCAGGTCCGGTCCGGATCGGGCTAGCGCCTACGGTCGCTAAAGGCCTCATGCCACTGTTCATTCCAAAATATCTGGCAGACTATCCGGACGTTCAGTTTCGGGCCGCTGAGGCCTTCTCCGGCCCACTAACCGAATGGACCCTCACCGGTGAGGTAGACTTCGCGGTTGTCGCGGTTCCACCTGTCGATCGTCGGTTGATCACCCGCCGCCTCGCGCCAGACCCGATCTTCTTGATCTCGGCGCCGAATGGATTGGCAGCTACGACGTCGGGCCCGTTCTCGAATCTGCCTCCCCTCAAGATCGTCCTGCCCTCTCAGAACAATGGGCTGAGGACGACGCTTGATCGCTACATTCATTCAGTCGGAATCTCGATCGAGCGACTCGTGGAAATCGACAGCTTGCATGGCATTCTCGAACTGCTCAAACGCAGCGACTGGACGACGCTGCTTTCCCTGACATCGATCCTCAAAGAACTCGATCGAGGGGAACTCGCCGCTCGGCGAACGGACCCGCCACTCGACCTCGAGTTTTATCTGATCTATCCTGCTCGATGCGCGTTGTCGGCTGCGGCAAAGATCTTTGTCGCGAGGCTGGAGAAGACTTTCGCCGACATTGAGGCGGAACGGTCGATGAGAAGTCCATAGTACGTGTGGAACGAGCTGTGGTCGAAGTTCCTTTGAGCTAGTTGCGTGAAGGTCTGTAGCTGGGAAACCCCGCCGAAACACGGCCGTCAGCATCTGATAAAACAGATGGTCCGCTGATCGAGCCCCATGCTTTGCGATATACGCGGCGAGTGAAGTGACGCAATACTGTCGCATGCCACCCGCCGAGGGTGACGGCACGCGCCGGCGAGCCGACCGGTAACGCCTTTGGTCACGAAGGCCGCCCGCCGCACCGGGGCTGGAGGGTCAGGCTGGGAGGCGGACGTTGGACGACGGTGGAGCCTGACAACCTTGAAAGCGGCCCCACCCGGCCGCGCCGAGACTACAAAAGATCCGCATCGCCCGCGCGCCGTCACGAAGCGCTGCGAGGCTATGGCCGCCCATGAACGGCACGGCCGCCCTTACGGCTCCGCGAGCGCCGGGAACTGCCCCGACGGTATAGCGATGGCGCGGGAAAATCTGCGAGCTTTTGTCGCTAGCACACAGTTTCGAGGAGGGACGTGACGCGGAGACTCGCGCGGACCTCGTTGCGCGTCGAAAAACCCTCGGGCAGACTTTCTCGACCGAGGGTTCTGCCGTTCCCGAGCGCGTCGAGGATGGCGTCAGTGACCGGGCTTCGACGCAGGCTCCTGGAGCTCCGCCAAACGGCCCTGGATTTCGCGGACCCTCATGTCACGTCTTGCGGCGCGTCGGACCTCAGCAATCGAACCGGTGCGACATCGCGCCGAACGGATAAACTTCGCAGCGTGGCATAGTACGCCATCAATGGCAGCATTCGATGTTCAAGGTGACCGGCGATCAAGTCGGAGCCGCGGCGCGCCCGCCTGAACTCGAATAATCAGGAGGATCGACCATGGTAGAGCACGATGTCGTTACCGCGTCAGAACCCACGGGTGAGCTGCCTATAGTTCGCTCGATCGGCTCAGCGGACCTCAAGGACGCGTTGATGAAAGGGCTGGACGATTTCTGGGCAATGCCAACGCATGTGGTTTTCATAAGCTTGATCTATCCCATCTTCGCTGTTGTCCTTGGCGCTGTGACCCTCGAAAACAACTTCGCTCCTGATCTTTTTCCATTTGCAGCTGGCTTCCCTCTCATCGGCCCCTTCGCTGCGATCGGTCTCTACGAGCTGAGCCGGCGTCGCGAACTTGGTCTGGACACATCTTGGAACCATGCCTTCGATGTTATCCACTCGAAGTCCTTAAGTTCGATCGTAATGCTCGGCCTTCTCTTGTCAGTTATCTTCATCGTCTGGGTCGCCATCGCACGCGCGATCTACGTTGCAAATTTTGGTTACGAGGAAGTCACGTCACTGACGGCATTCGCATATGACCTTCTCACCACGAAGCAAGGCCATAATCTCATTATCATCGGCAATTTCGTCGGCTTCTTGTTCGCCCTGCTGGCGTTTTCACTGACGGTGGTATCGTTTCCGCTGCTGCTTGACCGAAACGTCGGAGTCGTTGCCGCTGCTCTCACCTCAGTGAGAGCGGTTCTCACGAATCCGATCACAATGGCGCTTTGGGGACTGATTGTTACCTGCTCGCTCTTGATCGGATTCCTTGCATTCCTGTTCGGCCTGGCCTTGGTAATGCCTGTGCTCGGACACTCAACGTGGCATTTATATCGCAAGGTCGTCGCACCCGATATGAGCTCTCGACCGAAGTACGAGCCTGGACCGGAAATACGGCGTTATGCCGCTGACTTCCCCGCCGTTCTTTTTTCGTCTCGCCGCACGAAGAATGGCTGATATTTGGGTGTGGCGCGCTTCTACACTGGGCCAACTGGGCCACCCCGGATCATACAAGAGGCGCGCTTTGGGGCCGGGACGAAAGTTTGATCCAACGATACCATGTTGAGCCGTGGCACGATCCGGGCGGCAAGTTCTACAATTTTAGGGCCCTCGCGGGCCAGAGGGGCAGCTTTAGACCCTGATTCTGCTTTGCACGGGCCGCCGAGGTGCGTGATCCGCGGCGCCGGCATCTGCAAGAGTTCGTCTACGCTCTAACCTTCGTTTCCACTTCAAATCAAAGACCGGTTACGTTGGGCCTCGCGACAGATCTGGTCCGCGGCGACATCTATTATTGGGGCAAGCTGATGGCGCGAGTTCTCATCGCGAGCGTGCCGTCGCCATCGCCTAGCGTGTTCCTGGATCGCTTTATCAGCGGGATCACGGGTGGGGCGGCAAAATAGCCATCTTTTCTTTCTTCGACCGGTCCGGTGGTTGAAGGTGTCCCGCCGCCCAGTCACTCCAGCAAGCCGCGATTGCGCGAACGCGTCGATGCAGCATCAACAGCTGTTAATTAGCCTTACCATCTAAAATCGCTTCTCGATCAGAAAATCGGCGCTGCACTCGCGCCCAAAACATTGGCACCACGCGGACACTCGTGACCCATTTGGTCGGCTGAAGCGGTGCGAGATCACACAACTTGCACTGACGAGAGGCAGGATACATTCATGCCCGAACCCCGCCCCGGTCGACAAGAAATTCTCCTGCAACGCACCACCTTACATTCTTGTTGATCGCCAGCGCCGTTTGTAACGCGGCCGCCAAATCGCTAACTTGCTCAAGGCCAGATGAAACTCGCTAGAGTGTTGAGACTCGCCGCGTGGCAGAACCCCTTGCTGACGGATCGGTAAAGACTGGCCTTGTGGGGCTGCACGCGCGAAGCAGCGGCATGTGCCTGCTGTGCAGCTGTACTCTGCCCATGGGCTTGCGTATAAGACGACTGTTCGTTTCGACATGAGGCTGCGTTGAGGTACCGGCCGCACCGAGGGCAGCGCGAATCGGGGGCCGAAGGCCGCCTGTGGCGCTTGTCCCTGACTGTCGGCGCGAACGGACCAGTGGGATCACGGAAATGCCGGAGGCAGAAGATGATCGAGGATCTGACCTATCTTACTGACGCAAGCGAGCTTCGGCCTCTCTATAGCAACCCTTCGACCCTGGCACGCGCCAAGCAGCTTGCACTGATCGATGCACATTGTCGCAATTTCATCGCCCGATCGCCACTCGTGGAGGTCGGTTCCGTTCATCCCGAGCGCGGCATGGACGTCAGTCCGCGCGGTGATGCGCCGGGTTTTGTCCATGTGCTCGACGAGCACCACCTGGCCATCCCCGATCGGCCAGGAAACAATCGGTTGGATACGCTGGAGAATCTGCTTGAGAACCCGACCATTGGCCTGTTCTTTGTGATCCCGGGAATTGACGAGACGCTGCGCGTCAACGGCACGGCGCGACTCACCCGTGCACAGTGGCTACTCGATTCGATGGCGGTTGCCGGCAAAATACCAAAGCTCGCTATCGTCGTGACCGTGACCGAGGCGTTTCTGCACTGCGCCAAAGCACTCAAGCGCGCGCGCCTTTGGGACGACGACTATCGCCTCGAGCGTAAAGAGCTGCCAACGCTCGGCCGGATGATCATCGAGCAGACCAACCCGCCGGGGCTCACCGCCGAAGAGGCCGATGCGCGGATCGAGGCCGACTACCGCGCCAATCTGTACTGATTGCTAGGTGAAGGGCGCAAAATGCGATCGTGCGCGTCAGCGTCTCACTTGGGTTAGAGGCGAAAGGCCCACGGTGCCATCGCGCACGCTATCGTCGATTGTGGCGGCCGATACCCTCGCGGTGCAGCCGCCCAGCTGGCAATGCCACACACGTTCGGCCGCCGCCAACTGATTTCGAGCCTTGACGGCTGCGGATTGCATCCTGCCAAAACGCTTGAGCGACATTCGTGAGAGATGCCCAAGAAGGTCGATGCCGTCATGAACGCCGGCAGCTCCTTCACAATCCAGGGCGCCATCCTCACGAACTTCGTCCGTCGACTTGGTGGCACAATTTTCAAGATGCCCCGGACGTAATCCTAGATTTTCTCGGGAATCTAGCTCGGAGGCGGGACAAGAGCGTCGACATACAGGGCGAGCAGCACAAGATCAGTGCCGTCATAACCCGCTCGCCTCACCTGGCACGGAGGGTGGGAGCTCACCATGGTGGGCGGTGGGTTTATCCAACCGAATCGAGCTTCGTTGGCGAACGTAACTCGCAAAGGGTGGGCCTTGGCTACTGCCATGCGCTGGCTCAGCGCATCGCGAAACCCTGTTCTTTCAAAGCTTTTTGCGCCTCCATATTGCAATCCGGACGAAAACACGTGCAACAACTTGCGCCATTCGGGCGAGGCTAATAGGATTATAAATCGCGCTGTTGCTTGTTGGGTGCTCTTCGCAGAAGTGGTCAGGGCGACTTGGAAGCAGCAGATCGCCGAGCCCACGGAATCGGCGACGGTGCGCCACAGAAGACGTCGTCGTGTGTCAATGGAGTAGCTTGAGCTGCGGGCGAAAAGATGCCGGGTTCTGGTGAGACATGCTTTCAAAGGCGCACCGGCAATTCCGGGCTTGGCGCCGAAACCCGAAGTCTGAGACTAGCGCGGCTGCCGACCTGCGTCGGCAACATAGGTGGACGCTCGTGACGGAAGACCGAGTCGTTCTTTTGGAACGGGCCATCAGGCGGGCGGTAGGCCACCGCCGCGCGGGAACTATCAGGATGCGCGAGGGATAGATTGTGGAGATACCGTCCTTGAGTCGGCGCTCATCGTTGCTTCTCGCCACACCTGCGGAGTCCGGCGATTTCCTGCCAGTGCTCCGCTGGCTGATACTCATGTCCCTTACCGTGTTTGGCGTGGCGGTACTTTGGCATTTGGGCCTTATCCGACTGATGCTAGAGACAGACCGGACCCACGTTTCGTCCTTGATTCTGCTCCTATTTGTGCTCACGACCCTTCACTGCCTGACACAAACATGGATCGTGTCAAAGGAACTAACGGCTGTCCGCTCGTTCCAAGACGGGCTTCATGGAGACCGCGGCTTTCTTCGCGCGCTCGCGGGCGATCCAAGTAGCGCCCCACAGGGCAGCGTCATCGCGCGCCACGTCGCCAATCTTGTAGCAAAAGCGCGGGCCCAAAAGGGCCGGCGTGTCGACCAAACGCTCCTGCTCCGAGCTTTAACCGATCAGCTTCGCGGTCGCGAAAGGATTGGTCTATTCGTATCGGAAGCGTTGTTGCGCCTGGCTCTTTTGGGAACTGCCGTAGGTTTCATTCTGATGCTCATTCCAATCGCCGGTCTCACCGCGTTCGACGCAGAATCCCTCCGGAAGGCTCTGGCCGGGATGAGTAGCGGCATGGCGATCGCCCTTAACGTAACCGTCACCGGGATCGCCACCGCCCTCTTGCTGAAGCTGCAATATTTCTACCTGGACAAGGCAATCGCGGACCTGCTCACCACTATTACAGAGCTCACTGAAGTGCATGTTGTCTCAGTGTTGGAGCACGAGGGCGATGGATGAGATTGGCTCTTGGTCGGGGAGCGATGATGGCACGTTTGTGCCATTTACTGACATCCTGTTCAACGTTCTGCTTGGCTTGGCGTTCATGGTCTTCACCGCGTTCTCCCTAGTTAATCCTACCGCGAAGACCGGCGCCGTGGACCTGAAAGCAGAACTTATCATCACGATGAACTGGCCTGACAACGATCCCAACGATATGGATCTCTATGTCGAGGATCCGGTGGGGAACGTAGTTTGGTACCATTCGAAGGAGGCGGGATTGATGCATCTCGACCGTGACGACCGTGGCAACTACCGCGATACGATCACCGTCAACGGCCGTACGATACAGAACCCGCTGAATCAGGAGACGGTTACCATTCGCGGCATCGTGCCCGGTGAATATGTGGTCAACGCCAACGAATTTCTCGCTACTTCGGGGGATAAAGTGCCGGTCTCGGTTAAGGTGGAGAAGCTCAATCCAACCGCGACCGTGCTTTTCTATGGTACCCTCAAGTTCGACCACAAGGGCCAGGAAGAGACCTTCGTCCGCTTTACCCTCGACGCCGACGGGCAGGTGAGCGATGTTAATACGCGGGGCAAGTCGCTTGTAAAAGCGGTCCGGACGCCGGCCGGAGGGAATGCGCCGCGGAAATAGGCGGGTACCGACGATCGGAGAGAGCACAGTGGTTACAGCCGTTATCGGCCTCGTCGCTGCATATGTCGTCTTGGCTGTGCTGTTGCTTAGTCTCAACCTGACATCATTATGGCGGTGGTGGATAAAGGGAGCTGCGATCCTTGTCACCACACTCTTTTTCGGCGTGACCTTTCAGACACTCAACGGCCTTATGGGTTGGCCGACGACGCAAAAGCTCCCCGCGCGGTTCACCCTAGTGTGGAGCTTGGTCGTGGAGCCGGACAAAAAATCAAGCAACGCTGGTTGCATTTATGTCTGGGCCGAGGAACTCGACGACAACAATGTACCAGCCAACACGCCACGGAGCTATCAGCTCCCCTATTCAGACGCGTTGGCGCGCAAGATTGCGGGCGCCCAAGAGAAGCGGGATCGCGGCGTTGAAGTCATGGGCCGGGTCGACGACGCCGGGTCCCGTCAGGAGGAACTCAAGACCGATATCAAGATAGGTCGCATTGAGAGAAACGGCGAGGAAAACGCAGCAACGGATACGGTCCCATTCATGGATGACGGTACACGACTCAGTTTCGAGGAACTCCCCCCAGTGATCCTGCCGGACAAAGGCCCGATTTGATGCGACATGCATCCAAATCCGTTCTTGACGTTTGAATCAATACCCAGCGCCCATATTGAGCTCAGAGGCCCGACGCGCCAATAATGAGCTCATGGTTGATGCGATCTGTGGGCAGCGATAGGGAGATCCCTGATTTCTCGTTGGGACGAGACACCGACTAGCCGGCACCGTCGGCGTGTCTCCGGCCTGCTTGCTGCAGCGCCGCATACCTGATGTATGGAGGCATGTTGCCCACGGCAAAAGCGTCGGGTGTTCCAGTACACCCGCAAAATCCGCGCCTGCCGTCAGCCTTGACTCACCGTATCAGCATCTTGAAGCGGCAACTCAATTGTCCGTGCCCCCCTGCCAAGTTGTTCATGTGTTCATTCTCAATCACAACGCCGGTAGCATCTCTCCGGGCTTTAAGAGACCAACGAGTTTTTCCTTTTACGGACAACTTCCATGGGAATCCATGAAGGAATGTATTGAACGTGGCGGCAGTTCAATGTTATTCTTACTGACCTACGGGTGTTGGCCCGGGATTAACGTTGAAAAGCGCGGGTGGCACTCCACTGCGGCGAGGTTCGATTGTTGGCGCGAGCCCCATCCGGGCTCGAATGACCTCCTCGAGGCGAGGCCGAAGCGTTGCGAAGAATTTGGTAACATTGTGGCGATCACTCAGTAAAGGGCGAACTGTGCGCTCATCGAGGGTCGCTTTCGTAAGTTGAAATATAGAACGTGGAGACTTGAATAGTCTTTCAAGACTCCGATCACAGTAGAGGGAGGAGACGACATGAGATACTCGAACTGGCGCGTTGCGCTTTTAACGTCGGCATTGTTGACTTCCACATCCATGCTGGCGATGGCTGCGGAGGTAACTTCGTCGCGCCTCTTGAACTCCGACAAGGAGCCCCAGAACTGGTTAATGGTCAACAAAGATTACTCGTCGCACCGCTATTCTGAGCTTGACCAAATCAATAGGGACAACGTCAAGAATCTCCACGTTGCTTTTGCTGTGGCACTGGGTGGCGCCTTCGGCGTGGCTCCACTGCCTTGGGGCGGTCATCAGTCCACGCCCCTGGTTGACGACGGCCAAATGTATGTGGTCGACGGCTACGGTGTTGTTTACAAGATCGATGTGAGGGACCCTACCAGGCCTAAGATCGCTTGGGTGATGGATCCCGGCGTTGCCAAGGCGGATGTCTGGATTCCATCGAATCGCGGCGTCGCGCTATACAAGAATTTCGTTATTTCCGTGACGGGCAACGGGAAGGTGCTCTGGACCGATCGCGACACCGGTCAACTCGCCAAGACGGTCCAAGTTGACGATCCCAAGAATGGCTACTCGCTGACTGCAGCTCCGCTTGTCATTGGCGACAAGCTCATCGTTGGCGGCAGCGGCGGTGACCGGGGCGCCCGCGACCATATCGACGCGCTGAACGCCGATACCGGCCAGCCGCTTTGGCGGACTTATTCAATCCCCGCCCCTGGCGAGCCCGGCAGCGAGACCTGGAAGGGGGACACAAACGCCTGGAAACATGGAGGTGGAGCTTTCTGGCAAACCGGCTCCTACGATCCGGCTATCAACCTGACCATCTGGGGCACTGGCCAGCCCGTCCCAATGTTCGATCCTGAGTATCGTCCAGGCGACAATCTCTACACCAACTCGACGATTGCCTTCGATGTGAATACTGGAGCCATGAAATGGTACTTCCAGTACACGCCAGGCGACTTCCTTGACTATGACGAGGTGGGGATCAGTCAGTTGATCGACACGAAGGTCAACGGCGAGGATCGCAAGATCGTGGCGCATTTCAGCCGCAACGGTTTCTTCTATTCGCTGGACCGGGCCAATGGACAGTTCATCTCGGCCGAGCAATACGTCCAGAAAATCAACTGGACGGACGGCATCGATCCGAAGACCGGCAAGCCGATCGAGTACGACCCCAAGAAGGACCTGCAGACGTACAAGATAGGCGCGGCATCGCGCCGGGCGCAGGGCAAGCTGCTAGGGTGCCCGGATCTCCAGGGCGGTGTGAACTACTTCCCGACAACGTACAGTCACCGGACGCATCTGTCTTATGGCGGCGGCATCGAGGTCTGCACCTATATCACACCCGATCCGTCCAACGATGCGAGCGGCGACTTCTGGCTGGGAGGCACTTATGAAAGGTCCGAGCCGGTCAAGGGAAGCGTGACCGCCATGGATCCAACGACAGGAAAAAAGGTCGCACAGCAGTCACTGGATTACCCCGTCTACTCCGGTGTCACCTCGACGGCAGGAGGTCTGCTTTTCACCACAACAACGAACGGTGAAGTCTTCGCACTCGACGACAAAACCCTGAAGCCGCTCTGGAGCTTCAGTACCGGTTCGCTCAGCTCGGCCCCCCCGATGACCTACGCCGTTAATGGCAAACAATATGTCGCGGTGCTTATCGGTGGCAATACTGTCGCACAGGGCATGCTGCTCAAATCACCCGAGATGAAGGACCTTCAGAACACGTCGATGCTGTTTGTATTCGGCCTTTGATGGAGGTATACCTCGTACGCTCTAACGCAGGTGACCGCCCAACGGGCGGTCACCTTTTTTTGCAAGGGTTCGGGACAATAGATGAAGCGGAATCCACGTTCGGGGTGTCCCGCGACTCCGACGGCTATTTCTCAGAATATTTGTCGCAGCGCGATGTCCCTCCACCGAAATAGTCGACGCATTCTGCCCGTGTGACCGGACCTGCACCCTTGATTTTGCCGGCAACGTAATCGGCAAGCGCATCGATTTCATCGAGTTGAAGAGTGGTGGAGGATCGGGTCGGCATCATTTCGCCGCCAAGATCGGCGGCGGTCATATCATAGCAGCGCTTGTCGGTATACGCGAAGCGATCGAAATACGGCATGGCAGTTCCTGGCCGGCCACACTGTATGGTCATCCGGATCTGATCGCGGGTAAGCGCTGTCGCTCTGAGGGAGGGCGGATGGCCCGGGTGATGGAAGCCGCCGACTCCGTCTCCCGCCCAGCCATGGCAGAAGTCGCACCCTGCCTTGTCGTGCCAGATGCTTTGTCCCCGCGCCAGTTCCTCGGCCCGGGCACCGGGTGCCGCGACGATGATTACCGTTAGCACCGCTGCCGTCATGGCAAACAACGCCATAAGGACGACGGATTTCGACGCAAGCTGTTCGTGCCTGTTAGAGAGCATGATCCTCTCCGTTTGAAGCTAGTGTATTTCTCTTTATGCCGTGTGACCGGCACTGCTGCGTACGCGATCTCAAAGAAAATAACCCGGTTACGAGCAGTTCGTCGGCCAAGCGCGACACGGGCGACTACTCAAGGGCGATCGACGAAGATGCCGGCCTTCTTGCGAAACTCACTTGGTCTCAGGAATTGTCCTTGCCAAAGACCGAGTTTGTTTTGCCTGGCTTCCGCCTCGGCGGCGACAAAGTCCGTCGTTTCGCTCGGCCTTGCGAGCGCATATCCCCTCCGTACAAGCTGCTCATTGAGGTTCTGGGAATTGATGGTGCAGCGCCCAAGAACACGGCTGTAGACGTCCGGTTCGCCGACCACCTCGCACCTCACCGGCCCTTGATCGACCAAGGTCTGAAGATCTCGCACTGCCGCTTCCCAGCAGGGCCAGACCTTCCCTTCGATTGTACAAACCTGCTTGCGCATGACGGAATCAATGCCGAACAGCATTATTCTATTACCGTTGATCTCGATCACTGTGGAGTCGACCACGCTGGCCGCCCCGACGATTTCACTTGCCTTGACGTGCGTGGCAATCAGAGCAACCGCTAGTGATAGCAGTAGCCTCATCGTGTCTGTCTCCTCCCTTAGCCAGTGGACTGAACAGAAGCCTGCATGGGGTAAGGCTTCCAAATCGTCCCTTTGTAGCCGCTCTATTATCTTATAGACTACGGCGATCGTATAGACCTTCGAGCTCGTCGTGCAATCAGGTCAGAGGCCGTGGATGCATCGTCTAACGACCACCGGAATCACACCCCCCCAGGTGATCAAGGTCTTCGCAGTCCTCTCGCTCCTGTTTTCGGCCACGGGTGCTATGGCCGAAGATCAGCAGTCGAAGTCGCCCAGCTCGCCCGAGCGCGAAGCCTTTCTGATGGGCGTCCGCAAGGACTGCCGAGGTTGTGATCTTCGCGAGGCCAGACTGAAGCGCCGTGACCTGAGCGGCGCCGATCTCACCGGCGCCGATCTCACCGGG
>Ga0126381_100008418_pt1 | contig 11530 bp, 9 predicted proteins | sample PanSoiMetPlot_28_FD_96465 | JGI IMG/M metagenome (GOLD analysis project Ga0126381, IMG submission 96465) | Tropical forest soil microbial communities from Panama - MetaG Plot_28 | ecosystem: Environmental > Terrestrial > Soil > Tropical forest > Bulk soil | place: Panama | collected 2016-02-17 | reverse complement strand
TCATGTCGATGGCAGGCTGCGCTTGTGATTTGAAGCGTTGCAGCGAGGCGGCATCCAGCGGCCGGCCCTCTGCGTCGACGCCGTATATATTGAGGTCGACATTTTCGCCGGTGATGATCGGGCGCAGGAACACGTCGGCGTTAATATATTTTGTGTAGAATGGAATAATTTTGACCGGCACACTCAGTTGTAATTGAATCCCATTTTCTCGGGAGGTAACCGTCGCTCCACCGGCGAGGAAGCCGAGCTCGGGCGCTTTCGCCAGTAGCGAATTAATCTCCGCGTCAGACAGAGTCAGGACCCGGATAGAACTGTCCCGATTAAAGTCGTCCCACTTTTTTCGAGCCGAAACGTAGACCTGTTGATTTGCCGCCAAGCCCGGCGGCCGGGATGGACGATCGCTGGTGGCGGTTTGATACAAAAGGAAGACCAGGGCGGCTACCGCGAGCACCAGTACCAATACAACCGTACCTAAGCAGCCGAGGCAACCGCAGCAGCCACATCCGCTGCGTTGGGGCGGTTGAGACATTGAGTATCAATAGAGCATCCGGCCGCAATGCTCGCAGTAGACTATCTCGCGCGCCAGTTTTGCCCTATGAACATTCGTGGTGGTGTTCTTCATGTGGCACCCCATACAAACTTCGTGTTCGATTGGCACCACCGCACTCCCGCCTTTTGATTGAAAAATGCGTTCGTACCGGCCGAGCAACTCCTGGTCAGCAACGGCGGCGCCTGCTTTTTTCCGGGCAGCCTTGGTTTCTTCAAGCGTTTTGGTAAGGAGTTCACCCTTCTGTTTAAGCGCAACGAGTTGCTGTTGAAGCTGAGCTTGCTCGACTTTGAAATCCGATTCTGCCCGTTGGATTTCGCGGCCGGTATTCTCGCCCTGCTCCATGAGATCAATTTCGTGATCTTCTGTTTGGCTGATTTCTTTCTCTAATCGCGCGATCTCGTTGCCGAGCGCCTGAAACTCGTCGTTTTTGCGCGTCTGAAACTGTTGAGTCTTATACCTCGCGATTTGGTCGCGCCGAGTACTTGCATCCAATTCAAGCTTTTTCCGTTCGACTTCGATCTCTTTTGCTCGCTGTCGGATGCGTTCTAACGCTCCAGTGCGATCCTGAATCGCTTTTTCCAATCGGTTTTGTTCGAATGGAAGCGTTTGGAGCTCGTTTTGAAGGGCTTTGATGTTTGTATCGTGATCCTGAACGACCAAGAGCTGTTCGATTTCAGCCAGCATTCCTTGGCATATAATAGGTGGTGATGGCAGCAGTTCAAACTAGAGTTCGCATTTTGGCGTTTTGGGCGGCAGCGGTCTAGCGGACATAGTCAGCGGAAGATCGGGTAACTAGGGGGACTGCGACGGATGGGACCTATACGACCAATAGGACTTATATGAGCGGAGGAACAACCGCCGAACGCCAAACGCCGAGCGCTAATACACCTCAACCGGGGAGCGTTTGCCGTCGTCAGGGCTGCGCTGGGCTGCTTTTTCTGCTCCAAGAGTTGCAACCCGTAGATTCCAGACCCGTTGGTCGAGCTCGTGAAAACGCACTTCTGAGAAGGGAGTGGGACGCACGAGCCCGCGCTTGAAACCGGACACCGCCTCCAAGGCGCGTTCGATCGTTGGTCGGTCGAGTTGGCCGAGAATGGTCATAGCTTCTTCGGCCATGGCAACCCGATGGCAGATCATGGCCATATCGTTTCCAGCCGCCATTGCGCGTGAAATAGTCTCTCCGAACCCGGATTCGTTGATGATGGCGCCCATGTCGAGGTCATCCGTCATCGTTAGCCCCTCGAAATGCAGATCCTCTTTGAGGAGCTTGGTGACTACGTTGGCTGAAAGTGAAGCCGGCAGTTTGTCGGGATCGAATGCGCTGTACCAAGCATGCCCGATCATCATGCTGCTGACCTGGTTCCCGAACGCCCGGAAAATCGCTAACTCGCAAGCCTCAAGCGCAGCCAGAGATCGGTCGATTCGCGGCAGATCGTGATGCGGATCAAGCCCGGCAGCGGCGTAACCAGGAAAATGCTTGCCACAAGTGAGAACACCCGTGGAAAGCAGAGCTTGGTTGAAGACGCCGGCGAACCGGACAACCTGCTGAACACTCGTTCCCCAACAACGGCCGCGCAGCGAGTTGTCTGCCTCATCGTCGAACGAGATATCGAGCACCGGACAAAGATCGAGATTGAAACCGAATAGTCGCAACAGCTCTCCGGTGAGTTCACCGTGGGTCCGGATCAGAGATTCGTCGCCTTTTTCACGTAACTGCTGTGCATTCGGAGGCTCGTTCCCGATCATTTTGAGACGCGAAACCCGGCCGCCCTCCTGGTCGATCGCGACGATCGGCTCCTCTTGGCTCAAGTCTCGTAAATCGTCGACCAACTGTCGCAGCTGCTTAGCGGATTTTACATTCCGGCCGAACAAGACAAACCCCCCGGGCTGGATCCGCCGAAACAATTTTGCGGTGTCTAGATCCAGCTCGGGCGTGGGAACTCCCACTAGCAGCAGTTGACCCAAATGGTTTCGTTCCATAGGCTTGGGGTGCATGATACGGGAGGACGGAACATTGACCATCACAAAGTTAACGCCGGAAACGCCGACAGCGCCGGGAACGCCGGGAACAGTCTACCCCGCTCCCAGCGGCAGCGCTCTCCGACTTTGCTTTAAGGCTTCACGATCGATCAGCTTTGTTGAGCAAGCCACGGTTCCCGACGGTGACGGCGCTCCCGGCGTTCACGGCGTTTCTATATGAGGATCGGGATTTACGGCGGCACATTTAACCCGGTTCACCACGGCCATTTGATCTTAGCCCGGCAAGCATTGGAAGAGTTCAAACTGGATCGGCTGGTTTTTGTCCCCGCGGCCGAATCGCCATTCAAGATTCAGAATCACTCTGCTCCATCTGGCGACCGTTTGGCCATGCTCCGATTGGCGATCGCGGGTGAGGACCGTTTTTTGGTGGATCCACTCGAGATCGAGCGCGGTGGAATTTCTTACTCCATCGACACCGTCAAGATGTTCCGTAACCGGGATCCCGGAGCAGAACTTTTCTTCTTGGTCGGAGAAGACAATGCTGATCGTTTGACCGAATGGCATCGATTCGAGGAGCTGAAGAAGCTAGTCTATTTTGTCGTCCTCAGTCGCTCCGAGGATTTCCAATCTCCGGAATATCCGGTTGTGCAGCGGAGGATAGAAATCTCGTCTACGGAGATCAGAAACCGAGTTGCGAACCAGGAATCGATCACTTATTTGGTTCCGGAGTCGGTTAAACATTATATTGAGCAGCACCAACTTTACCAAGGAGAGCGCGTATCGGCCCTGAGGAGTTAGCGCGCCAGTGCGCGGGGCTGGCGGGAGATAAGAAGGCGGAGGATATTGTTATTCTCGACCTCCGCGGAATTTCCAGTTTCACCGACTATTTTGTCATTTGCTCGGGGACCTCCGAGCCACACCTAAAAGCGGTTAGTTCAGGTATTCGGGAAGGCCTTCACAAGGAGCACGGTTTATCCCCGCTGGCCTCAGAGGGATCACCAAACAGCCAGTGGATCGTGATCGATTACTCAGACGTTTTGGTGCATATTTTTCACAGTGATAAACGTGAATTTTATGCGCTGGAGAATTTGTGGAGCGACGCTCCTCGGCTCGCGCTATAACCGCGCGAGCCGTCAGAAGTGAGAAGTGAGATGTGATTGGTGGTCACTGCAAACCGGGAACTGGCAACGCGACGAAACCGAGAACGAGGACGATGACGAGTACGAGAACGAGAATACCGCGAACCGCCAACTGTGAACGGTAAACGGCGAACCGCAAACGATGTTCCCCCTATGTTCCGCCAGCACAAGGCTATTGCTAAGCTGTTGTTGGATGATGACCCGGCAACGGTGGAATTAACGAAGCAGCAACTCCTTGCAGGAGGGGCCCAGAACGTTGCCGACTTGGTCGACCTCATGACCAGCTCGAGCGGAAAACTCGCCAAAATTATCCGCGAGCTGGTGACAGAGATCGAGGTCACCGATGCCCGTCAACAATTCACGAAAACCTGTGGTTCGATTTCGTCCCTGAACGACCTCGAAGAGATCTGCTGGTTGCTCGCCAAAGTCTTTCTGCCGGGAATCAATTTGCCTCGTTACCGGGGACTTTTGGACGAATGGGCAGATGAAATGCGGCACCGGAGCGAGGCATTCAGTTCCGAAGCCGAGCAGCTAGAGTTCCTGACTGATTTCTTCGGCAATTACCTCGGTTTTCGTGGCAATTCCGACGATTATTACAGTATTCGGAACTCTTTGCTGCCTTGTGTCATCGATTCACGGCGAGGAATCCCGACATCGTTAGCCCTGATTTATCTCTTTGTTGGCAGACGGGCCGGAATTGAGGTTACCGGGGTTGACCTACCCGGACATTTTTTGGTTCGTTACCAAGGACAGTTGTTCGACCCCTTTGAAGGAGGCCGCATTCTGCGGTATCAAGATTGCCTGAAAGCGCTTCGTGATAAAAGAGATGAATCGATGGGCGCGATCTCGGCAGTGGTCTCGCCGAAGGTGATCCTAGCGCATATCCTTTCCAACCTGCTTTACATCCTGGAACACGAAGAACATCAGGAATATCGCGGGATGGTGTCGAACTGGCTGTCGCTCGTTAAAGACTCATGACATCGTCCCTTGGGCCCGAAGACAACGCTGCTCCACATGGAAAAGCAGTCGAACTGATCAACACCGGTACCGAGCTACTTTTCGGTTCGGTCGTGAATACGCACCTGGCATTTCTGGGCCAACAACTGTTCTCGCTGGGGTTACGGATCACACGCCAGACAACGGTTCCCGATGGCTATGCTATCCGGGATGCGATTCTTGAAGCAGCACAACGGTGCCGATTGATACTGATCACCGGGGGTCTCGGACCCACCACCGACGACGTTACCCGAGAAATTGTCGCTGAGCTGACCGGACGTTCTCTCGAGTACGACGAAACCATCTTCGCTAAAATTCGGGAACGATTCGAAAAACGAGGATTAAGGCTAACAGATCCTATCTCCCGGCAAGCTTATGTCCCGAAAGGCGCCCAGGTTTTGCCAAATGACCACGGTACAGCGCCGGGCCTTTACGTTCCGGCCACCGACAGACTGCCATACTTGATCCTTTTGCCCGGTCCACCTCGGGAGTTGCGTCCGATGTTTGAGCGATATGTGACTCCTATCGTTCGGACGTTAGCTGGAACCATCGATCTGACGGCAGCGGTATTTCGGACGGTCGGTCTAGGTGAATCTTACACCCAAGAGTTGATCGGCACAGACCTCGCCGCCATCGAAGATCTGGAGCTGGGTTACTGCGCTCGGGTGGGTGAATTGGATCTACGGTTGGTCGGATCTTTGCAAAGCGTGCTTCAGGGGACCGAGATCGTTCGAGCACGTCTTTCCGACCACATCGTGAGTGAAGATGGGAGCGAGCTGGAAGCGGTTGTTGTGCGGCTACTCACGCAACGAGGAGCAACTGTCGCTGTGGCCGAATCATGTACGGGCGGCTTGCTGGCAAATCGGTTCACGAATGTCCCGGGAGCGTCAGCGGTTTTTCTGGAGGGAAATGTAACCTACTCAAACGGAGCGAAGACTCGCACCCTGGGCGTCCCAACGGAGCTGTTAGACCGGGTCGGCGCAGTGAGCAAAGAGGTGGCGCAAGCGATGGCTGAGGGGACTCGGAAGCGGGCCGGCACGACCTACGCGCTGTCGACGACGGGCATTGCCGGACCCGACGGAGGGACGCCGGAAAAACCGGTCGGCACGGTATTCGTGGGACTCGCATTGGCAGATGCACCATCCCAGGTGGAACGCCTGTTCTTTCCGACGGATCGGTTAACGTTTAAGCAGATGGTGACGCAGTCGGCGCTGGATTTGTTGCGGACACATTTGATGGGGCATTAGGAGGTGATTGCTGAGATGTCGGGGGACGACCGATGCTCTCATTTGGTGGGGCGAGGCTCCAGAACGGTTCCAGGTTTTAGGTTTTAGGTTTTAAGTTCGAGGTTAATCGTCTACTCCGCGGGAGGGAATCGCACTACCTGGACCAACCTAAAACCTCCAACCTAGAACTGCTTTCGGGAGCCTCACCTCACCAAATCAGGCCCCGCTGATGTCGCTACGCCATCAAATTCAGTACGCTTTCTTGCGAAAACTGCTCATACGCCAACTCGCCGGTTACGAACCCTTCGCGCATCGCAATGATCCTCCCGCTGAGACTGAGCAGTTCGGGTAACTCTGAAGAGATCATAAGAATGGCGACCCCCTGGCAGGCCACTTCATCCAGAAGCTGATAGATTTCCGCTTTTGCCCCCACATCAACCCCGCGGGTTGGTTCATCAACAATCAGCAGATCACAGCTACGTGCTAGCCATTTGGCTATGGCTACCTTTTGTTGATTACCGCCACTTAATCCGGCTGTCATCGAATCAAGCGAGGGCGCTTTCACTCGTAGACGCTTGGTTAGCTTTTCTACTTCGGCAATTTCGCGCCGCTCATCCACGAATCCGAACCGACTAAACGTGTGGAGGTGCGGTAACGAAACGTTGTCGGAGATATTCATCATCAGTACCAAGCCCTCTTTCTTTCGGTCCTCAGGCAGGTACCCGATTCGCTCTCTCATTGAGCGATTCACATTACCTAGGATCAGGCGTTTGCCTTTGACATAAACATTCCCGGTTGTTCGTTTATCTAACCCGAAAACAGCTTTTGCCACCGCCGTTCGACCTGCGCCCACCAGGCCCGCCATGCCTACAATCTCATTGCGGCGAACTGAGAATGACACATTCTCGAATTGGCCCATGGATGAGAGGTTCTCTACGCGTAATACTTCTTCACCCGGCCTTAGATCGAGGTGGTTTGGCCGCTGTATCAACACATCCCGACCCACCATTTGCCGGATCAATCGCTCACGGTTCGTTTCCGCGATTGCTTCGGTCGCCACATGCCGGCCATCTCGAAGCACCGTAACCGTGTCCGCAATCTGGAAGATCTCTTCCATACGATGGGAGACGTAAATCATGGTGGTGCCCCGAGCCTTTAGCCGACCGATAAGATCGAACAGATGCTTGGTCTCATTGACCGAAAGCGAACTCGTCGGCTCGTCAAAAATTATGATATTCGCGTTAATCCCCACTGCCGCCGCGATCTGTACCATCTGTTCCTGACCCGTGGTCAATTGGGCTATCAGGGTATTCACATCAATGTCTACCCCGATCTCACTCATGAGAGATTCAGCGCGCTCGCGCAACTTACGGCCTTCGACGAAACCGCGATTCGCCGGCATCGTCCCAAGTTGAAGATTCTCCGCAATACTTAAGTTCGGGCAGAATACTAATTCTTGATGGACGATGGCGACACCAAGCTTTTGCGCGGTTAGCGGATCGGTCGGTCGAACTTCGTGACCATCGATGGTAATCGTCCCCTGATCCGGAGTGTAAATTCCGCCAATAATCTTTCCCAGTGTGCTCTTGCCAGCACCGTTTTCACCCATCAAGGCATGAACCGATCCTTTTTCGAATTGGACCGAAACGTCGTCCAGAGCCCGCACGCCGGGGAAGAACTTGGTGATATGTTCGACGGTTAGGAATGGCATCGGGGGAGTGGAAACGACGAAGAGTTTGTTGAGCAGGAAGGTCCTTAAAAAAGTAATCAGTAATCAGTGTGACAGTAATCAGTAAATTAGGTGGGAGCGCCCATCCTTTTGGCAGAAAAACTGATTACTGTTTTACTGATTACTGATTACTTTTCTAAGTGCGCTCCCGGAGCCAAACGACTCCGGGAGCAACAAATTGGCTTAGGCCTTACTTCTTAGGCAGCCACTTGTCCCAGTTTTTCGCGAACTCGTCGACGTTGTCCTTGGTAACAGGAATCAAGTCGGCCTTAACGAAGCTGGCTGGCGGATTCTTGTTCTCAGCAGCCTTGGCATAGAGCAGGTCAACCGAAGTGGTACCCCACTCGTAAACCTGTTGGGCCAACAAAACTTGAACGTGACCGTCGCGCAGGTAACCCAGCTCAGCCGGCAGCGCGTCGACTGCAACTACCTTTACTGAACCTGGCGCAAACTTCAGCGCATTGTCAGTGAACAGCGGCCAGCCACCAACCATCGCCCATCCCGTGATTTCCGGATGTGCTTGCTGTACGGTCTCTACTTCGGCCGCGGCATCCTGCGGGGTTTCCTTGTGATAGAAGGTATCAAGGATTTTGATGTCAGGATAATCCTTCTTGGCTTCTTCTTTGACGCCTTGGACTCGCTTCTGGAGGTTCGGCGCGTTCTGGTTGCCGGCCAGGATGGCTACAACACCTTTACCGCCCATCTCTTTGCCCAGTTGTTCCATCACCTTGTGACCGCAATCGATATCGTCGGTACCGAAGTCGGCTAATCGTTTGCTCTTGGGAGCATCGGAGTCGAAGCAGACCACCGGAACGCCCTTCTTGACCGCGCTATTAATCGCGTCAGTCAATTTGTTAGCATCCGAGCAGCTAACCGCAATACCAGAAGCGCCTTCGTTAACTAACTGTTCGATAGCTTGCACCTGCTTCTGAGGATCTTCCTCGTTCGGTGTGCGCCAATCGATCTTGACGTTAACTCCGTGTTCCTGGCTTATTTTTTTGGCTTCGTCCTCAGCCCCAGTCTTCGCGGCTTGAAAGACAGGGTTGTTGTTCGACTTGGCGACAATGCCGAAGACGTATGTTTTCTCAGCAGCAAAGCTAGTTGCTGCCAACAAGCCGACAAGGCTTGTAACCGTTAGTGTTACTTTTTTTATCATGTTTTTGGGGGTTGGGAGAACTTTGGCTAACCTAAAATTACTTAACCGGAACAGCAGGAGTAGTCGTCTCGACGGCTTCTTTCTTGGCGTGGGCAGTTTCTGCCAGCAGACGCCGATTGCTGATCCAGCGATTGAATTGGTCAAGTAGCACCGCGGTAATAACAACGACGCCGGTTACAATCTGACTATAACTCTGTGGGATACCGATAATAACAATACCCGTGGCGATCATCTGCAGAATAACCGCTCCTAACACGGCGCCGAGCGCACTACCTTTACCTCCGAATAGCGAGGCGCCGCCGACGACTGCCCCCGCAATCACCGTCAACTCATAGCCTTGTCCATCGCCGGATGACGCTGCTCCGTAATACCCCAGCGCTAGCACCGCCGCAATACCAGCAGTGACTCCCCCGATGATGTAGACAAGCAGCTTCACGCGAGCAACTCGAATCCCGCTATATCGGCTGGCTACCTCGTTTCCTCCGATGGCATAAACTTGTCGGCCGACCACCATCTTGGACAGGAAAATTCCGCCCACGATACAAACCAAAATCATTACTATTAGGGGCACCAGGCTGAGATCGCCAATAACTCCCTGCCGCACAAAGTCACGAAAACCTTCGGGAAACCCACCGATAGATTGTCCATTAGTCAGAACGAAGGCGATACCGCGATAGATCGCCATTGTACCCAAGGTGATTATGAACGGGTGAAGATTGAACGCGACGATCATCACACCATTCAGCGCCCCGCAGATAAGGGACACCGCGATCGTAACCAATACGCCCCCGACGGCTGCCCAAGGACCGGCATCCGCGAACTGGTTCATGAACATCGCCCCACAAACCGCCGCTAACGCGTAGACCGATCCGATGGAGAGATCAATTCCGGCCGTAATAATCACTGCGGTTACACCGACGGCCATTATGGCAAAGAACCTGGTGTCCTTTGCGATTTGCGTAAGTGTCTCTGCATTAAAAAAGTTGTTTACCTTAACGAATGCCGGCACTTCTTGACCCGAAGCGTCTTTCTCCATGGCGCGGGTCATTTGGCCGTCGGGTCCCTGGATCATCTTCGGGCGTTGAACCTCGCCGCCGAAAACCGAGAGCAGAATTCCTAAGACAACGATAACAATCAGCAAACCGCCTTCCGGGAACTTAGAGAAGTTAAGCCTGAGGGGAGATGACATTAATGCAATGCTATCAGTTGGGGGAGCAAATCTGTCAAGAGCCTGCACCTCCGGCAAATGCATCCGTCATTTGCCGGACGTGCAGGCTATGGCTGGAGAATACTCCGGCTACGCCGGATGACTCTCCAACTCTTGGTCGAAACCGTCCTATTTTCGCACGAAGCGCCACTCAATGTCTGCGCTTAGTTGCACACCGTGCATTTAACAACGCGGTTGCTTGTAGAATCAATTACCGTGCTCTTGGTCTACTTGCGGAATTGCAAAAATGATCCCGCGAAAGCGAGGTCGTTCTTGCTATAGCCAGCGCCGCCGGTAAACGCCTGACGCATTTACCGGCGGCGCGGGCTTAGTCCACTACCTTTACGGGAGTGCCAACCTTAACCTTCGTATATAACGCCTGTGCGACTTCGGCTGGCAGCCGGATACAACCGTGCGACGCGGGATAACCTGGTAGTATTCCTACATGCATCCCAACACCTTCCCAGGTTAACCGCATAAACCATTTCATGGGCGCGCCTTCAAAGTGGCTGCCGCTGGGCGCCGCATCGATCAGTGCGCTGACCCCGCCGCGCACAATCCGCCCGCTCGAATCAATAAAATTGCCGTACACGCTCGAGCGATGGTCGGGATCCTTTTGGAGGACAGTAAAACTGCCGCTCGGGGTCCGGCGGGCAGCTTTACCCGAAGAGATCGGGCTATCAATAGCGACATCATTCCCGACCGTCGCGTACAGCCGCTGGCGCGAAAGGGACACGAGAACGTTGATATTCTCGGGGTTCATCCGGTCATATACTTCGCGATTGAAGACAGCCGGCTGTTGCTTATTCAGCAACTGGCTGGGAGCGGTAACCTGAGCCTTCTGTTGCTGCTTAAACCAAAGAAAATCCGCGTGCGCTGGCACCCAACCAAGTACTAGAAGGGCTGAACAAATACAAAAACGGCAATTGCTCCGGCCGCGAAATATGTTTTTCATCTGGTGGTACTGGCTATCGATAAAGGATTTGGCCCTCCTTACGCAAGTCTGCATCGCGTACAAATGAGTCAGGGATTTGTACACGATCCAGGCTATGGCAGGCAAATGGTCCCCCGAGGGCGCGATTATTTGCCTTCGGGCTTTTGGTAGATTTATGACCGAGATGTATACTGACTGATCCAAAACGATACGGACGACCTTTAATACCTCGTCTCGAAAAAACCACGAATCTCCTCTCACAGACTTATCTCGCTGTCCATCCCAGATCGAGCATCTGTGCGCTTCCGGTGATAATCGCGCCGGGCTCCGAAGCGAGGTAAACTACGAAATCAGCAATTTCGGAGGGCTCGATCAAACGTTTTATGGCCGCTGGTTCCAGCATGATCTTTTGCACGACGTCCTCCGCAGTTAGTCCATGGGCGTCGGCTTGATCCGCAATCTGTTTCTCGACCAGCGGTGTCCGCACATAGGCAGGACAAAGGGCATTGACCGTGACTCCGAACGACGCTGCCTCTAAAGCAACCGTGCGAGTCAGCCCCAGTAGACCGTGCTTGGCGCTAATGTAGGCGGACTTAAAGGGGCTGGCGACGAC
>Ga0126381_100008417_pt1 | contig 11530 bp, 10 predicted proteins | sample PanSoiMetPlot_28_FD_96465 | JGI IMG/M metagenome (GOLD analysis project Ga0126381, IMG submission 96465) | Tropical forest soil microbial communities from Panama - MetaG Plot_28 | ecosystem: Environmental > Terrestrial > Soil > Tropical forest > Bulk soil | place: Panama | collected 2016-02-17 | reverse complement strand
GAGTTCGGCGTTCCCGGGGCTGCAGAGTCAGTGCTTCCAGAAGCGCATGACGGCGGAATAGTCGAGGTCCTCCTTGGCCGCGCCCTTGACCGAGCTGTAGATTTCGCGGGCCGCGGCAGTGGCGGGCAAAGCAACGCCTAACTGATTGGCGAGGTCGAGGGCGAGGCCAAGATCTTTGTGCATGAGGCGCAGAGGAAAGCTCGGGACGTATTCGCCCTTGAGGAGATTGGGAGCCTTAACATCGAGGACGCCGGAACGGGCCATACTGGATTGCATCACTTCCACGAGTTTCTCGCCCTGGATGCCCGCGCGCGTGACAAGGGCGAGGGCTTCGGCGAGCGCGTCCACCTGCAAGGCGAGAATCGCGTTCATGGCGAGCTTGATGGTTTGGCCCGCGCCATTGGGGCCCAGGTGAAACAGCTTTTTTCCCATGACGCCGAGGATGGGCTCGGCTTCCTTTAAAGTTTCGGCGTCGCCGCCAATCATGAAAACGAGTTCGCCTTTTTTGGCGCCCCAATCGCCGCCGGTGACGGGGGCGTCCAGAAAGCGCGCGCCACGTTCGGTGCAAGCAGCGGCGATCTTGCGCGCAAGCGCGGGGGACACCGTGCTGGAATCCACGTAAGTACTGCCGCGCTTGAGAGATTGCATGGCGCCGGCGGAGCCCCAGAGAACTTCTTCGAGCGCCGGGGGATCGCTCACCATGGTGAGAAGAAAGTCGGAAGCAGCGGCGACTTCCTGGGGGGATTTGGCGAGCTTGGCTCCGGCGGCGACGAGTTCCTCGGCACGCGAGGCGGTGCGGTTCCAAACCGTGAGTGGATGGCCGGCCTTGATGAGGTTCATCCCCATGGGGCGGCCCATGAGGCCGAGTCCGATCAGGCCGATGTGCTTTGCGGGGGAATTCAAGAGCGACCTCCTCGATGAAGGGTGGATTCACAAGCCAGCGTTCTGCCGAATAAACGAACATTATTGTACAGATTTTGGACGAGGCGAGGCGAGCGAGAGGGGCTAGCCTCGAAAGGCTGCCGCCACAAATTGGCTTGCAAGATGATTTTCGAATCGAATGGAGACTGGTTTCAGGCGGGTTTGGTGCGGTGATTGAACCGGAGAACGCCCGCGCCGGCGCTCGCAGAGGCCGCGGCGGCCAGGGCTGCGTGCGGCTCACCCTCGGACCCAGAGACAAGTTCAGGTTCCGGAGACGTGGCAGGTTTCACGGAAACGCGCGGGGCATCGGCGGTGACGCCTGGTTCTGGTTTTTCTTCGATACGAACCAGGCACTGGTAGGGAATTTCCCAGCGAAAGTGGCCATGCTTCCCGCGCTGCTCGAAATGCTGCTCGAGAAAGATGGAACGGCCGGAATCGGCAACGAAAATGCCGGAAGCGGGCAGAAGAATATCGCCAGCGCGATATTGCACTTCCACCCGACGCCCCAGAAAGGCTGAGTAGCGGGCCATCCTGTCCTTAGTTTCGTCACTTGGTAGTAACAGGCGCAATAGACCTTTCGTACTCCCACCACAAAATGTGTGGAAAGAGTGCGGAAAAGCTGTCGACAACCACTTCGGCAGTGACCAAAGTTGAGATTAATTTTGAACCCAGCCAGCAATGGCCGATGAGCAAGGACTGGCGCTTGACTTTTGCGGCGGGGAGGATATTGTCGGCCTGCCGGAATATCGCGCGGGGTGAAAAGATTGATGAAGACGAAATTGATTTGTGTCCTGGCGCTGATGCTTTGCGTAGGGAGCGGGGCATTTGGGCAGGAAAAAAAGCCTGCGGGCAAGAGCTACGTGCTGAAAGCGGCGCGGCTTTTCGACGGAAAGAGCAATGCGCTGGTGAAGCCGGGTGTGGTGGTGGTGACGGACGGCAAAATCGTGGCGGCGGGCACAAGCGCGGCGACTCCGGCTGGCGCCGAGGTACTAGATTTGGGCGACGCCACGCTCTTGCCCGGATTCATTGACGCGCACACACACGTTACGATGATGTATCGCGAGGATTATGCGCGGGCGGAGCTCGACAACCTGCAGAAACCAATCCCGGAGATGGCGCTGGACGCCAGCGTCAATGCCCGCATCACCTTAATGGCGGGAATCACAACCGTGCGTGATGTCGGCTCGTACTATTATTTGGACGCTGGTCTGCGCAATGCGATTAACCGCGGCGTCGTGCCCGGTCCGCGGATGCTTGTGGCGGTCCACGCCATCGGAGCGACCGGGGGACATTGCGACGAAACGGGATACCGCGCGGGCGTGTTTGGCAAAGAAACGGGGCCGGAAGAAGGAGTGATCAACGGGGCGGACCAGGCGCGGCAAGCGGTGAGGCTGGCACACAAATACGGCGCGACCATCATCAAGACGTGCGCAACCGGAGGAGTGCTTTCGCTCGCTGATGCCGTGGACACGCCCCAGCTTACGCAGGAAGAGCTGAATGCCATCGTTGATGAAGCACACGCCTTGAAGTTGAAAACCGCAGCGCACGCGCACGGGGCCGAAGGCGCGAAGAGGGCGATTCGCGCTGGAATCGACTCCATCGAGCACGGGTCGTTTTTGGACGACGAGGCGCTGAACATGATGAAGCAGCGCGGGACGTATTACGTGCCGACCTTGATGGCCGCCGAGGGACTCAGCGAACAAATGTCCAAGGGCGTGGCGATACCCCCTCCGATTCTGGTGAAGGCCCATGCGGCGATCGCGGCGATTCACCAAACATTTCAGAAAGCTCTAGGCATGGGGATCAAAATCGGCTTAGGCACGGATGCCGCGGTCTATCCGCACGGGCGCAACCCGGAAGAATTTCACCAGATGGTGGACCTGGGAATGAAACCGATCGAGGCGCTGAAAGCCGGCACATCAGCGGACGCGGAGTTGCTCGGGCTGGCGGACAAAATTGGCACGCTCGAACCGGGCAAGCTGGCGGACGTGGTGGCTGTCCCGGGGGATCCCGTGGAGAACATTCGAACGACGGAGCACGTTTTCTTTGTGATGAAGGAAGGCGTGATTTACAAGAACGATCGCGGAGCCGGGGCTCATTGATTTGATTTTGGACCTCCGAACAGTTTTTCGGACGGAAAGGAATGCGGTGGCGGGGCTGAACGAAACAGTTGCAAATGGGCTGGCGGCGTATTACGAATATGTCGCCGAAAGTTTGCACAAGTGGGTGGACCCGCTGACGAATGAGCAGTTCTGGCGCAAGCCGTATCCGTACGGGAACAGCGTGGGGCACCTGGTGCTGCACTTGACGGGAAATTTGAATTACTACATTGGGGCGCGGGTTGCGGAAACAGGTTACGTGCGGAACCGGGACAAAGAATTTACGGATGCGCATCCCCCGCACAAAGATGAAGCATTGCAAGCTTTTGACCGAACCGTGTCTATGTTGGTGGCTGCGATTCGAAAGCAAAGCGAGGAGGACTGGGGGAAAGCATATACCGCAGAGCGCGAGCCGGAGGCCGAAAACCGCTTCCAAATCTTTGTGCGCTGCGCTGGACACGCGTATCATCACGTGGGGCAGATTGTCTACCTGAGCCAAGAGTTAGCGAGAACTTAAGGCCGGGATTACGCTTCGCCTGGGTGCAGAGTGGGCATCGAGGCGGGCAAGTGGAACGCGAGTGGTCGAACAGAAAAAACTTACGAAGGGCAAGGCGGCCCTTTTGCTGGTGCTTTCTGCCTTCGGCGCGATTGCGTCGGCGACGAAGCTGCATGGATGGCATGTCTACCTGGGATTTGCCATGGTGGGTGTCGGACTGCTCGTTGGGTTTCTCATCCTGAATCGCAAATCCTGAATAAGTTTCTTTGCGGAGATGGAGGTTGGCAGCAATGCGAAGAGTGTCTTTGGCCGGTTTGGCGATGGTGTGGGGTGGAGCGCTTGTACCAGCCGTGCCGGCGCTGGCGCAGGAAGCCGCGAAGCCAGCGCCGGCCTCGGCTTCCTCGGTGCCGACGATCGACCAGTCGCTCGAATGGCAGGCCGCGTTTAGTCCGAAGATTTCTCCGGATGGTAAACGGGTGGTTTACGAAGTGCAGAAAGCGAACTGGGAGGAAAACGCATTCGAGCGAAATTTGTGGATTGGAGAAATTGCCAGCGGCGAAACACACGCGCTGACCACCGCGAAGAAGTCGAGCACGAATCCGGCGTGGTCGCCGGACGGAAAATGGATTGCCTTCCTTTCCGACCGGCCGGGACAAATTGCGGGTACCGCGGAAGGCAAAAGACAACTCTATGTGATTTCGGCGGATGGCGGCGAAGCGCAGCAAGCGACCAAGGTGGAAAACGACGTGAGCGATTTTGAATGGGCGCCGGATTCGAAGCGCATTGCTTTTTCCATGAGCGATCCCGAGTCGAAATCGATGAAGGATCGAAAAGAAAAATACGGCGACTATTCCGTGGTGCACAGCGATTACCAAATGACGCATCTGTGGGTCACCGAGTTTTTGAATGGAAGCGCGGCACCGGCTGAGCCGAAGAGGCTGACGGATGGAGACAAGTTCAGCGTTGGAGATTTTTCGTGGTCGCCGGATGGAACGCGCATTGCGTTCAGCGCGCAGAAGGACCCAGACTTGATCTCGGGTGAGACGTCGGATCTGTACGTCGTAAACGTGAACGACAAACCCGTAAAGAAAATCGTCAGTACGCCGGGACCTGACGGGAATCCACGATGGTCACCCGACGGGAAGAGAATCGCGTTTGATACTGCTGCAGGATCACAATACTTCTTCTATACCGACCGCAGGATAGCCGTGGTTTCTGCCGATGGCGGCGCCGTGCAGATTCTGACGGAGTCGTTTGATGAAGATCCGTCGCTTGTCACGTGGGGGCCGGACGGAATTTATTTTGGCGCGTTACAGAAGACCACGGCGTATTTGTTCAGGCTCAATCCGACGACGGGAGCGGTGGAAAAACTAAGTGCTCCCGAAGGGATGGTGGCCGGGAGCTTTTCGTTTTCGCGAGACTACAAGACGGTGGCGTACCGCGCGGCGGTGGAGAATCAGTACGGTGAGGTCTACACGACAAGTGTGACGCCGTGGCAAGGCAGGAAGCTCACGGCAATGGGCGACCAGCTCAAAGGGTTCACGCTGGCGCATCGCGAAGTGGTTTCGTGGAACTCGGGCGATGGAACCACGATTGAAGGCGTGCTCTACACGCCGCCAAATTTCGACGCCAAGAAAAAATATCCGCTGCTGGTGGTGATTCATGGCGGACCAACCGGCGTGGACCAGCCCGTGGTGAACGCCGACCGTTACTATCCGATTGAACGGTTTGTGGCGAAGGGAGCGGTGGTGCTGCGGCCCAATTACCGCGGGTCAGCGGGTTATGGTGAAAAATTCCGGTCGCTCAACGTGCGCAACTTGGGCATTGGCGATTATGCGGATGTGATTTCCGGCGTAGACTCTCTGATCGCGAAAGGGTTCGTGGACCGGGACCGCGTCGGCGCCATGGGCTGGAGCGAGGGCGGCTACATTTCTGCCTACATCACCACCTCTAGCGACCGCTTCAAAGCGGTGTCCGTTGGGGCGGGAATCTCCGACTGGTCGACATATTATGTGAACACCGACATCACGCCGTTTACGCGGCAGTATCTGCACGCGACACCCTGGGAGGATCCGGAAATCTACTGGAAGACTTCGCCCATCAGCAATATTGCAAAGGCGCGGACGCCGACCCTTATTCAGCATGGCGAAAACGACCGGCGCGTGCCCATTCCGAATGCGTACGAACTTCGGCAGGCGCTGGAAGATCGCGGCGTGCCGGTGAAGATGGTCGTTTATAAAGGATTCGGGCACGGCATTACGAAGCCAAAGCAGCAACGCGCAGTGATGGAAGAAAACGAAAAGTGGTTCGCGCAGTACATCTGGGGCGAAAAGCCGGAAGAGCCAAAAACCACTGAACCAAAGAAGGACGAAAAGAAATCAACAGCAGCGGTAAACCCGTAGGTTGGGAAGAGGCTGGAGGTCCGGCTCGACCCAGCCTTCGCGCGCGGCTGCGCTTTGCAGGAGTTCGTTCGAGTAGTATTTAGCCAACAGACTCTTCTCAGTGAGTTCCGGGTGATCTGATAGGAATTGCGCGAAGTTGTAGCCCTCCGGCGTCTCCAGCAAAGCGGCGGCCACCAGACGCATCCAGGCCTGCGTCTGCGTGTGGTGGTATTTCTGTGTCGCGCCGTGGTGGTTCGCGAAGCGACGAATGCCCGCGGACATGCGCTCGGCCGCGCGAGTAACGTCTGAGGACCGCAGATACAGCCAAGCCACCCGGACATGCTCTAGGTGATGAAACAGTTCCACCGGAAAAGAGAGGTCTTCGAAGGCGCGCAGAAAATCTTCGTCGCTCCAGGCGCGCGCGCCGGAGCCAAAATTGGTTTCGGCCATGGTTGTTTGGGAAAAGAAAATATTTAGATCACTGCTTTGATTAGTTTATCAAGTTTTTGGATTAAAGCAGGAGAAATCGGAGCGTCGGTAAGGCCAATTCCCAATTGGTCTGTTCCGTTGGAGGGTCCAGCGCTCTACGATTCCAGCTTGAACCGAGAGGATGCGAGGCGATACAGGCGGCGCCACACCAGGCGATTGATCAGCACCACGATGGTGGCCATGACCAGCGTGGAAGCAAGCAGCATATCGAAGCGCCCAGCATCGCTGGCGCTGCTGATGGCGCTTCCCAAGCCCGGCGTGGAAACGATTTTCCCCTGAAAATGGAAATACTCGGCGATGATGCTCGCGTTCCAGGCGCCGCCGGAAGCGGTGACCATGCCGGTCACCAGATATGGAAAAATCCCGGGCAGGATCAAGAAGCGCCAGCGGTCCCAGGAGCTGAATCGAAAAACCTGGGCTGCCTCTTTGAGGTCCGTCGGAATGGCCATGGCGCCGGCAATGACATTGAACAGGACATACCATTGCGTGCCTAGCAACATGAGCAGCATGGCCGCAAACTCCATGCCGCCGCGAAGCCGTAGAAAAAACAGGAGAATGATGGGAAAGAGCGCTGTCGCGGGAACCGAAGCGGCGATTTGCGCGAACGGCTGGGCGATCCGCGCAAGGCGTGGACTGAAGCCGATGGCGACGCCCACAGGAACAGTCCAGAGCGCGCTGAGGAGGAGGGCGGAATTGACCCGCAGGAAAGTCAGCGCGGCGCTTCGGAACAGATCCACATAATCTTCCCGGCGAAGATCGGAAAGCTCCCGGGCGCCGTAGTAGAGGGCCAGAACCAGACCGACCAGGACGCCGGCCAAAAGCGGGTAGGCAATCCAGCGGCGCAGATGACGCTGCTTCGGCGCGGCGAATGTCTCGGCAGCACGGCGCGCCCCAAGAGTGAATTGCAGCGTGAGCCAGTTGATCAGCGGAAGGAAAAAGCGGCGGTACAGCCGAATGAGCAGTGAAGCCCGCCCGATCAGATGCAGCAAGGTGGTTTGCGAGGCGGCGGAGCTTTCCACCTGCTCGAACTTGAATTTGTCGGCCCATTGAATGATGGGTCGCCAGACAAACTGATCCAGCAGAACGACAACCGCAATCATGGCCGCAACGCCCCACAAAATTGCGCGGGAGTCGCCGTGGCTGGCGGCCGTCTGAAGGAATGAGCCAAGTCCGGGAAGGCGGAAGTCGCGATTGCCCAGGACAAACATTTCGCAAGCCATCAAGAAAAACCAACCGCCCGCTACGGAGACCATGGAATTCCACACGAGGCCAATCGTTGCGAAAGGAAGGTCCAGTTCAGCGAAGCGCTGCCATCGGCTGAAGCGGTAAATGACAGCAGCTTCGTCTAGATCGCTCGGAACCGTTTTTAAGGAAGAATAAAAGCTGAAGGCAATGTTCCAGACCTGACCGGTGAAAATCAGCAGGATGGAGCCGAACTCGATGCCCAACTGGCTATGAGGGAACAGCGCGACCATGGCCAACATTACGCCTGGAAGAAAACTGAGCACGGGAATGGACTGGAGAATGTCAAGCAGGGGAATCATAAGCATTTCGGCGCGGCGCGAACTGGCGGCGAGATAGCCGTAAGCTAGAGCAAACGCAAGACTGAGCGCGTAAGCGATTCCGATGCGTACCAGCGAATACAAGGCATATAGAGGAAGGTCGCGTGGATTCTGCGAAATGTGAGCTTCCGGATGGACGGGACCAAGCCAAGTCCGCCCGATCGCATAGATCCCAAAAACAGCTGCACATACAGAAAGAAAAACTGCGATGTCAATCAGGAAAGCCCAAGTCCAGCGGGAACCCGCAGGCCGTTTTGCGGCGGGAGGAACCGGCGTAGTGTGAATGGCGGACGGTGCGGGCGCCGGCACAGTAGCCTCAGATCTCTGTCAGCTTCAGCTTGCCGGACTCGGCGTCATAATCAAAAATCTCGGCATAGCGCCCCCATTGAATGGCGGTTTCCAACTGGCGGCCGGATTCCTCTTCACTGAAATGCTCGTCAAGCAAGTCGCGGAAAAACTCCTCGCTAAGCGTGCGGTTGGATTTGGCCCGAAGGGCTTGTTCCATCTGGCGGAGCAGCGGCACGTTGTCGAGTGCGGCCTTCCGAAAGATGGTTTTGCGAGTCTGAATGTCCGCCCCGGCAAAAGCGCGGCCCGCGTGCGTAATGATGGCCTCTCCCTCTTCGACGCGAAGCAGCCCGAGCAATGTGGCGGTCTCGATCGTGGGGAGAAGGGACTCGAGGTCCAAGCCAAGGTCCTCGGAAAGGCCGTGAAGTTCAACGCGCCCGCCGCGGTCCGCCAGAATTTCCAGCAGGGCAGCCATACCGCCCGGGCGAGTATGCGGAAGCGTTACGACCTTTGATTTAGGAGCCCCACCCGGGACCTGAGTCCGCGTCGGGGCGGTGTCGTCCTTATGACCAGGGTGGGTCAGGACGCGGTAGATGGAATCTACCAAATCGACAAATTCCGTACTCTTGCGATCGCGCGGATGCGGAATCGTAACGTCGAAATCCGCGTGGATATGCGCCGGGTTTCGCCCAAGAACGATAATGCGGTCCGCGAGAACGACAGCTTCCTCGATGTTGTGCGTGACGATGAACATGGCGCGTGTTGGAATCTTGTGCCCGAGCCAGAGCTCCAGAAGTTCGCCTCGAAGCGTCTCGGCCGTAAGCACATCGAGCGCAGAGAACGGCTCATCCATAAACAGCACTTCCGGCTCGACAACGAGAGCGCGGGCCACGCCCACGCGCTGCTTCATGCCTCCTGAGAGTTCCTTGGGGTAAGCCGATTCGAAACCGTCCAGACCGACCGCGTCCAAAATTCGCAAGGCCCGCTTGTGGCGTTCAATCGGAGCAACGCCCCGTGCTTCGAGCGGGGCTTCGACGTTTTCGATGACCGTGAGCCACGGAAATAGCGCAAAACTTTGGAACACGATAGAGACATTAGGAAAATTTCCGTTCACTGGCTGGCCTTGCCAGTAGACAAAACCTCCGCTAGCAGGGGAAAGCCCGGTGAGCATGCGCAGCAGTGTGGATTTCCCACAGCCTGACGGTCCAAGAAGCGCAAGGATCTGCCCGGGAAACACCCCAAGGTTGATTGGGGCAATCACCTGAATGCGCCCGCCATCGGGATGCTGGTAGAATTTTTCAAGCTTGCGCGCTTCGATAATGGGTACCGGTGCAGCGGTGTCCACGGTGCTCATAAGCGCCTGTATTATCCCTCAACTGCAGGTTCGCAGCACACCTCCGTCAAGACGCAAGTTCCCCCAGCAAATTCAATTCGAAAGGCCAATCATGCTGGATGAAGACTACGCAAACCAAGCGGATGGGAGTCGAAATGCCCGTCATTGGCTGCAGGCGGCTGGGATTTCTGCGGCAACCGCGTTGTTCGTGGCCGTTCCTTTTTTGCGGCTGGGAAACGTGATCGGACACGACTTTGCATTTCACCTGACTTCATGGATGGACGTTGCCCAACAGTGGAAGCAGGGAATTGTTTTCCCTCGATGGGCGGAATGGGCAAACGGCGGATTTGGGGAGCCGCGATTCCTTTTTTATCCGCCGCTATCGTGGACGTTGGGGGCGGCGCTTAGTCTGGTAGCTCCGTGGAAGGATGTGCCGGTTGTGTTCATCGCGGTGGCGCAAGTGCTGGCTGGGCTCTCGATGTACGCAGTCGCAAGGCGGTTTCTTTCGCAGGCGGGGGCGCTGCTCGCGACCGTCTTCTACGCGGCCAACCCGTACGTTCTCTTGGACATTTACTTGCGCAGCGCCTTTGCGGAGGAACTGGCTTGCGCACTAATGCCGCTAGTCGTGCTGGCGGCGCTCGAGTTGAGCGGCCTTGTGGAACGACGACGCTCCAAATCTCAGACGGCTGTGTTCCTTGCTCTGGTCTTCGCAGCGGTATGGCTATCGAACGTGCCCGCCGGAGTAATCGCGACCTACAGCGCCGCACTGATATTCGCTTGGGCCGCACTACGAAGGAGATCCTTACAGCCGCTATGGTATGGCGCGACGGGATTGGCGTTGGGTTTTGGGCTAGCTGGATTCTACTTCTTGCCGGTCCTCTACGAACAGCGCTGGATCAATACGGCGATTTTGCTCCCGGCGGAATACATTCCTAAAAAGCATTTTCTCTATGCGCAACCCTACTGGGAAACCGGGCTGCCAAAAACCGTCACATTCAACTGGATCGTTTCAAGCGTGGCCGTGCTGATGAAGCTGGTAACTGCGATTACGGCGTTCGCAACGCGCCCCAGATCCAGAGGCGAAGGGCAAGACCGTGACTTTCGGACCGTTTGGCGCGTACTTCTGTTGCTTGGGGGAGCAGTAGCATTCATCCTGGTGCCTCCCAGCTGGATTCTATGGAAATATCTGCCTAAATTTGCCTATGTCCAGTTTCCGTGGCGCTGGCTATCCATTCTGGCACTCGCCTATGCCTTCTACCTGGCGGCAACCATCGAACAAAGACGCTACCGATGGGTGTGGACTGCCGCGGGCTTTGTGGCTCTGGCTGCAACGGCAACCTACATCGTGCATTGCGGCATGTGGATCAGCAAAATCGATGTTACGAAAGGCATGCACCAAGAATTCATCGAGGAGGACGGAGGTTTCATCGGGGCTGCCGAATACTTTCCCGGGGGAGAGGACTACCACAGCTGGTTTACTTCTCATTTTCCGACAAGCAGGCCAAGAGTCCAGGTTCTGCCGGGTGAAACAGGAGAGGAACCGGCGAAAGCACAAATCCAAATCGAGAAATGGACGGCCGAAGAAAGGGACCTACTGGTGACGTCTCAGGAGCCGGTGCAAGTGGCGCTGCGGCTGCTGAATTATCCTGCTTGGCAGACGGAAGTAAATGGAAAACTGACGGCGCCGGAGCGTTCCTCACCATTCAATCAGATGGTTTTGTCAGTACCCCCGGGCCAATCGGCAATCCGAGTGAAATTCAAGCGCACCGCGGACCGCCTTGCTGGTTCGGTGCTATCCGCGGGGAGCACCTTCATCGTCGCAACAATTTTGCTCACTTGCTGGCTTCGTGAAAGAAAGACGGTGTGGCATCCTGGCCGGCAAATCCTGGCAAGGCCTGCACATAACCCTGGTGACAGCGCTGCCGCTTAGGGCATGATGGTGCCTTCGGCGGGGATCGCCTTCG
>Ga0126381_100008415_pt1 | contig 11530 bp, 7 predicted proteins | sample PanSoiMetPlot_28_FD_96465 | JGI IMG/M metagenome (GOLD analysis project Ga0126381, IMG submission 96465) | Tropical forest soil microbial communities from Panama - MetaG Plot_28 | ecosystem: Environmental > Terrestrial > Soil > Tropical forest > Bulk soil | place: Panama | collected 2016-02-17 | reverse complement strand
TTGAAGTTCACGCTGCGCGCCGACTCGACCAACGTCTTTAATCACACGAACCTGGGCTCGCCAAACGGCGACGTGCAGAGTGCGACCGCCGGCCAGATCACAAGCCTTGCGTTTGGTGGCGGCAATATGCGAAGGATGCAGTACTCGGCAAGGTTTACATTCTAAACACGAGTGAGAGGCAACGACTACGGCCGGAAGAATTCTGATCTTCCGGCCGTTTTCATTGTGCGAAATCCACCCAAACTTCTTAAGCGATGCCCTTTCCTTCCCGAATCGTGATGACCTGGTTGGCTTTCACCGCGGCGACTTTGTCCACTTGCCCGCTGGGCCACTGAACCTCTATATCAACTGCTACCGCCTTCCCGAGCCCGAAGTGTACGCGCAGATCGCACTGTGAAATATAGCTCCCGCCGCTGCGAACCTCGTTCATTTGCGCGTGTTCGCCTTCCGGCCTGCAGAAGACCTTTGCGCCAATTCCTGAGCGATTCGATTTCGTTCCGACGGTTTTCACTTTCAGCCAGTTGTTCTTGAGAACGCTATCGCAGCGGAGCAGCTGCGGTACGTCATTCACGCAGTTGACGACCACATCTAGATCGCCGTCGTTATCGAAATCTCCAACAGCACACCCTCGTCCAGCCACCGTTTCCAGAATTCCAGGACCGGCGTCGAGCGAAACATCCTCGAATTTCCCGTTCCCCAAGTTGTGATACACGACTTTTCGTTCCCGGTAACCTGATTCGCTAGCCTTCTCGCGAACCTCCGGGTAGACATGACCGTTGCAGGTCAGGATGTCGGGCCACCCGTCATTGTCGAAGTCCAGGAAACATGCCCCCCAGCCGAGAAAGCGCGTATTGCGCCCAAGTCCAGCCTGGAAGGTCACATCTTCAAAATTGCCGTTGCCCAGATTCCGATACAGGCTCGATGTGTCGCCCGCGAAATTCGTTTTGACGATATCCAACTTGCCACTACCATATACGTCGGCGGCGGACACGCCCATCCCGGCTTGTGTCTTTCCGTCTGCGCCGAATGCCACACCTGCCTCAAGGGCGATATCGGTAAAAGTGCCGTCGCGATTGTTTTTGAACAGGGCAGAAGGTGCAGAGTCATCGGCGACATAGATATCGGGCCAGCCGTCATTATCGAAGTCGCCGATGAGCACGCCCAGCCCGTACGTCCCTTGCTTCTTCCAAATGCCTGCCTTCTCCGATACATCCGTGAAGGTGCCGTCTCCGTTGTTTCTGAAAAGGATGTCTTTGCCGCCCTTCAGTCCGGGCGGCCCGCATGCGACCACTAGGCCTTCGTAGAGGCAGGGGCCACTTTCGGGGAGCGGTGCGGTCTTTGGATCGAAGTCGATGTAGTTGGCGACAAACAAGTCCAGATGTCCGTCCCGGTCAAAATCGAGAAACGCACACCCGGTGTTCCAACGCCTGAGACCGGTCGTGGTGCGGGTCGTCACTCCGGCTTTCCCGGCCACATCCGTGAACGTCCCGTCGCCGTTATTTCGCCACAATGCGCAATCACCCCAATACGTGACGAACAGATCCTCATGACCGTCATTGTTGTAGTCTCCAGCGCAGACACCCTGTCCCCACCCCGTTCGGGCGACACCCGCTTTTACGGTCACATCGGTAAAGGTTCCATCGCGATTGTTTTTATAGAGCCTGCTGACGGGCTCGGACCCCTTGGGGAAGGTCGTCTCGAAGCGCGTGCCATTCACGAAGAAAAGGTCAAGCCAACCGTCATCGTCGTAATCGATGAATGCAACGCCGCAGCCGGTTGTCTCGAGCAAATATTTGTTATGCCCTTCGGCCCCAAAGATGGTCTTTGTTTTCAGACCGGCTTCGCGAGCCACATTTATGAAGCGGATGCCTAACGGAGTTGCGGATAGCAATTGATCGAGTGAAAAGACCGGAAGGGTTGCACACAACGACTTGACAAACGACCGGCGCGAAAACATAACCTAGCGTGGCCCGCCACCCAGCGGTTTTAGTGCCTCTCCACCACGCATGCCCTGTTCGAGGGTGTTCGCCAGCTCGCCTTCCTTCTCCTGTTTGATTCGGGCGCCCTCTGCAAACGCCTGAGCGCTTCCTTCTTTGTCTCCCTTGACCCGCAGGATCTGGCCTAATGTATTCCAAGGTCCCGGATTACCTGGATCGAGGCGGATGGCTTCCTTTAACTCAGGAATGGCGTCCTCGGGGTGACCGTCCTGTTTCAACACAATACCGAGCATATAGTGCGCATCCGCATAAGCAGCATCGGCGGCAATGGCTGCTCGCATCGCGTCTGCGGCACCTTTGAAATCACCGAGCTGCCAGTCAATGATGCCCAGCGTGTAATGCGCCTGCGCGAGAGACGGATCGAGACGTATCGCCTCCGCGAATTCCTTCCGGGCTTGCTCGATTTGATCCTGCATTTTTAGAGCAAGCCCTAGGTCGTAATGTGCTGCTGGCGAGTTCGGATCCAACCCGAGTGATTGTCTATAGGCTTTCTCAGCAGCGGCGAATTCACCTTTTTTCAAGTTGGCATACCCGATATTCATAAAGGCCGCTGCACTTGATGGATTATGTTCGAGTACCTTTTTCGATTCCTCGATTGCGCGATCCGCCTGGCGGGTTTCTACGAGCATGTATGCGTAATCATTCCGCAAATTATCGTTGGCCGGTTCATTGGCAACGGCGTGCTGATAGGCGTCCACGGACGCTGTGAGATCGTGCTTAAGTTGATAGGCGCGACCCAGGCTGCTCCATACGCCTGGTGCGGTCGGGCCCCGTTCGACCGCCGCTTTCAATTCGAGAATTGCCTTGTCGAGATCTCCGACCTGCAGATATGCGGCGCCAAGCCTGTAACGATAATCGAAAACCGTTGGAGCAAGCTCGACCGCTTCCTCCAGTTCAGGTAGGCCGTGGACTGTATCATTACCTAGCCAAAGGGCTGCCCCCAGGTGATAGTGGGCGAGAGCAAATTGTGAATCGAGACGTATCGATTTCCTGAAGTGTTCGAGCGCCTCTTCTTTTTGGCCTACAACTTCCAGGAGGAATCCGATATGGTCCTCTGCCGCCGAAGAAGCGGGCTGCTCTTTTTCTGCCTGATTCAGAACTTCGAGAGCAGCCGCTTTGTCTCCGCTCCGAAGCAGTTGTTCAGCCTTGTTCGCCAGGCCGGCTTGATCGTATGCTCTCAGCGACCAGGCAGACACGCAGAGTGCGAACCAGATACAAAGCGACCTCAATCAACCGCTATTATGTCAGGCTAAATCGTCCGTACCATGTGGTCTGGACATGCGAGCTGCGTTAGGCCAAGCAAACGTTCGGGCAGGTCCCAGCCATACTTCGCTAGAAATGGAACGATCGAATATAAGCGTTCCTGAAGACGGCGGTGAGGATAAATGAGGTCGGTCACATAGCTCGCCTCGCGCGACGCCCTCTCGTCACGGCGCAAGGCCTCCCGTGCCGTTTTCTGCGCCAGCCGCTTCATCTGGTAAAGAATCTTCGCAGAACTCTTCTTTGCGGCTGATTCCAGTGTCGGGTCGAACTGGCTGAGCTGGGCGCGCAAGTCTTCCAAGACATGGTCGGTTGAGGAGATCAGAGAATGAAATCGGTCTGAAAGGTCGTGAGGTACAAGGCGGGTGGCGATCCGGCTCCTGACTGCTTCCTCATGGTCGAGAATATCCAGCAGGTTCAAGTCATAACGATCCAATAGTTTGGATGCTCTGACGTCCAGCAGGGTGAAGCTGTTTCTGGGAAAGATCACGGGCATGCGGCCCAGGAGTCGCTGATAGAGCACTTGCGCCTGCGCCAAGTACGCTACTTCGGATGGTCCGCCGATGTAGCTGGCCGTTGGTAAGAGAAAGTCCTGCAATACGGGCCGGAGCAGAGCGTTTGGCGACAGGCGTTCCGACATTGCCTTCAAGTCTGCCGTTGAATAGGAGCGATCGCGCGACGTAAACCGGCCTTCGCCCAAGCGAATCGCAGTTCGTTTGCCTTCGGTCAGGAGAAAGAGGAGAGAACTGTCATCTTCAATCTGCACCTGGGCGTGGTATCCGGCGGCATTCAGTTCGGCATTGCGGCGCCGAACAGCATCCACGAGTTCCGGTACCTGTGCAGCCACATCGGCAAGGAACGGCGCGGCCATCTGCCGAATGGCCGGCGCGAGCGGGTCCAGATATAGCAGCCCGCAGCCTTTGAGCAAATCCTGCAGAAAGCACCGAAACGCTGAGCCGAGTGTTGCGCCCGGTCGGTAAGCCGACTCCAAATGTCGGATCACCTCCGAGGCAAACGGCAGGTCCCCCAGTCCGGCGGTTAATTCGGCCCAGGGCAACTCATTCAAGGTTACGTCGCCGACCGGGCCTCCGTTTACGACGCTATTCGTTACCGCGATCCGGCTTGGAACTGCATTTTGGTCAAACACCCAGGCGTGGTCAACCTCTGCCAGGTCATGATCTTCGGTGGCCAACCAAAATATAGGAACAGCGGGGATACCCTGTTCCCTCAAGTATCCGGCAATCCTTACGGCCGTTAGGGCCTTGAAAATGGTATATGCCGGCCCGGAAAACAACCCTACTTGCTGACCCGTGACTACAGCAACCGTTCCCGCCCCGGCCAAAGACCGTAGCGCCTCCGACTCGCCGTTCTGTTCCCGGAGTGCTGCAACCAGGCTCGCGCGGCGCGGGTCCGGATAGTCAATTTGCGAAACGAACCCAGTCAGGGAAGCCGGGTCGGAAAAAGGATGGGAGTAAAAGCTACTTACCCTATCGAAATGATAGAGAAAGTCCTCGAAGAGCTTGCTGGTGCCGGGAATGAGGTTTTGACGGACACACGAAGACTCCATAAAGCTTTGCGCAGTTACGAGATGACGACCCGCCAGTCAAAGTTACCAAATTTACCCGGACCGAGTGGAGAATAGAGAGAGTAAATAATGATGGACGAGCAGGAATTCAAAACTCGATCGAATGCGGCGCTCGAATCCTTGCAACGCAAATTGTCAGCCGCGTCCGACGATTACGATTTTGAGTCAGATTTCAACGCCGGGGCGCTCTCGATCGAATTTGAAGTACCGAAAGCCAGGTTTGTGGTGAGCCCAAACACGCCTGTTCGCCAACTCTGGGTCTCCGCCCATTCGAAGAGTTTCAAGCTGGACTGGGACCCTGTAAGTAACCAATTCACTCTTGCCGAGACGGGTCAAACTTTGGAGGAGCTGATAGCAGCCGCGATCGGCAGGCAAATAGGCGAAGAAGTCAGCCTCTAATTTCCAATGCCCGGAGTATATATCTCCTACCCATTCTGTGCGCAAAAATGCAGCTTCTGCAATTTCGCCTCGGGGGTTTACTCACCTGATGTTCAACAGCGGTACGAGACGGCTCTGCTGGAGGAAATCAGGAAGCACGAGTGGTCATGGAAGCCGGACACCGGCTATTTTGGCGGAGGTACCCCCAGCCTGATGTCGCCCAAACTGCTCAAGGATCTGATCGCTTGCATTCCCGGCGACCTTCTAAACGAAGTGACGCTGGAGTGCGCCCCCGGAACGGTGACTCGTGAATCAGTCGACATCTGGCGGAAGTGCGGTATCAACCGGGTGAGCCTTGGCGTTCAATCTTTTGGGGCCCAAGAGCTCAGGCAAGTAGGCCGGCGCCACACGGCGGAGGTAGTCAGAAACGAGGTCCGGCTCTTGCGCGAGGGTTGCATCGCGAATATCAATATCGACCTGATCGCGGGGCTTCCAGGGCAGACACGAGAATCATGGGAAGATTCGCTCAATTGGATTGAGCGAATCGCGCCGCCGCATGTCTCCGTATACATTTTTGAAATCGACGAAGACAGCCGCTTAGGGAAAGAGGTGATCCTGGGAGGCGCTCGTTTCGGTGCCGGTCAGGTCCCCAATGACGGGTTGATGGCCGAGCTTTATGAAAGAGCAGTCGATCGATTAACGAATCTGGGAATCGAGCGGTATGAGATCTCAAATTTTGCAAGACCTGGCTGGGAGTCCCGCCACAACCTGAAGTACTGGACATTAGAACCTTACATTGGTTTTGGCCTGGCCGCGCACTCGTTCGACCGTACAGAGCGTTGGAGCACGCCAGATACGTTCGAGGAATATTTCCGCAAAGGGGAGCCACGGCGGACAGCCAGCGACCTTGCGGAAGAGCATTTTTTCGTTGGTTTGCGACTTATGGAAGGAATCAAGCCGACTCACGACGAGTGGGCGCGATTTGCGGATCCAATCCGGAAATGGGTGAATGGAGGAATGCTTCGAAAGGATGGGCCGCAGTTGCGCCTTTCGCGCGACGCGGTGCTGGTATCCAATGAGATCTTCCAGGACTTCCTAAATGGCTGAACAATACATCGATCTCCGCAGCGATACAGTAACGAAACCAAACCCGAAGATGCGGGCAGCCATGGCGGAGGCCGACGTGGGTGATGACGTTTACGGCGAGGATCCCACAGTCAACCGCCTGGAAGAGCGCGCGGCGGAGATATGCGGGAAAGCCGCGGCGCTCTTTGTGCCGACCGGCACGATGGGCAATACGATCGCAATCAAGTTGCACACGAGCCATGGCGAAGAGGTGATCTGCGAGTCACGCTCGCACGTGATCGATTGGGAACTGTCAATGATCGCCTGGTTTTCCGGTTGTCTGACCCGTCCGGTTCAAACCGCGAACGGGATTCTGACCTGGGATCAGATTCAGCCAGTGGTGCGTCCGAAAGGTCCCCATAATGCGCCGACCACACTGATATCGCTTGAGAACACGCATAACATGTGGGGCGGAACAGTTTATCCACAGCACGACATTGATGAGATCTGCGCGGAAGCACACGCCCGCAGTCTCAAGGTTCATATGGACGGCGCGCGAGTGTTCAACGCGGCTGTATCAAGCGGAGTACCCGTTTCCCGCATAGTGCGCGATGCCGATACGGTGATGTTTTGCCTGTCAAAGGGGCTTGGCGCGCCGGCCGGTTCTCTGCTGGCTGGTTCCTTCGAGGACATTGCAGAAGGCCGGCTCTACCGGAAGCGTCTTGGCGGTGGCATGCGGCAGGCTGGTGTGCTTGCGGCTGCCGGTCTCGTGGCTCTTTGCGATTCGCCTGCCCGTCTGGCACAAGACCATTCGAACGCGCGTTTTCTTGCCGAACGCCTGGCAGATATTGCCGGCATTCAGATCGATCCTTCGTGCCTGCAAACGAACATCGTGATTTTTGATATCTCGGCTCTTAACATCACGACAGAGGTTCTCAGCAATCAGCTTAAGGTCAAGGGCATTCTCGCAAACGGCATCAGCCCTACCCACATGCGCATGGTTACGCATATGGATGTCACGCGTGCGGATTGCGAGCGTGCGGCCGAGGTTCTCTGTGAACTGGTGGAATCCCAGGCACCAGGAGAACACGAATATCCAGGAATAAATTCGAAATGAATTCGAAGAGATTGTGATAATATCCGCCAAAGTTCTTGACTGGGCACGAAGCCGGTCAAGTCATGAGGGCGGAATGAATAAAAAGAACGTCCAAGTAGTTACGTATTTGCTTGCTGCATTGCTGATAGGCGCGACGAGCAGTTTCGGCCAGGCGGTTTCGGGGGCCATTAACGGATATGTAACAGACTCGAGCGGAGCTCCTGTTTCTGGAGCCACCGTCACGGTTCTCAACGAACAGACCGGAGTTCGTCTGCAATTAGCGACGAACGGAGATGGATTTTTCAACTCAACTAATCTACTTCCCGGAAACTACACTGTTACGGTCGAGCAGGCCGGTTTTGCTAAGCTGATCCGCGAACATGTGAAGCTCGAGGTCGATTCGACGGTTCGAGTCGATCTGTCGCTATCGGTCGGCCCTGTTTCCGAATCCGTCACGGTGGAGGCAGGAGCGGAGTTGCTGCAGTCGGAGAAAGTGGATGTTTCGCAAACGCTCGACGAGCATCAGGTGCAGAATTTGCCCACGCTCGGACGGAACATCACTCAGCTTTACCTGACTGTTCCAGGGGCCCTGCCCGACAGTTTTCAAATGGGAGCGGGCGAGAATCCAAGTGCGGGCGTGCGGACTTACATTAACGGAACGTGGTCGGGGGCACAGGAATTTATTCTGGACGGCATAACCGACCGCTCGTACGGCTTCAGCGGAGTCCAGCTCATCGTTCCACCGGTGGATTCAGTTCAGGAACTGAAGATCACCACGGCCGACTACGATCCTGAATTCGGAAGCACGACTGGCATGGTGGCGCAGTACGTCACAAAATCAGGCACCAACGATTTGCATGGGACTCTGTTTTACTTCAACCGAAACAACGCTACCTTCGCTGCCGATCCGTTGACCGAAAAGATTGCGGGAACGGGAAAGGACGGGAAGGGAACAGGTGTGGCTCCCTACAACTGGAACCAGGGAGGTTTCAGCCTAGGAGGGCCAATAAAGAAAAATAAACTTTTTGTGTTCGGCGACTATCAGCTCACGCGCCAAATTCAGGGTGCGTCGATTATTGCTACCGTGCCGAACGATGCTTTCCGCAACGGAGACTTCAGTTCTCTTCCGAATATCATCTATGACCCAAAAACCGGCAACCCGGACGGCTCCGGCAGAGTGCCCTTTCAAGGAAACCGGATTCCGCTCGGGGAATTCAATCCAGTCGCTGTGAATCTGCTCAACCTCTTGCCGCTGCCAAATATCAGCACGGGGACGGATAACAATTACGTCGGCAACGTGAAAGAGAAATTCAATCAGAATTGGGCCGATACACGAGGCGACTGGAATATTACCGATGCCGACAAGTTTTTCGTACGCTATAGCTACTTCAGTACACTGCTGTCGAACCCACCTCTTTTCGGACAAGTAGCCGGGGGTCCCTCACAAGGCGGTCTCAGCCCGGAAAATGCAAATTCGTCTGCCCATCATGCGGCGATGAATTATATACACACATTCGGCCCAAGTCTGTTGGCGGAATTTAGAGCGGGATATTCGCGCTTCAATCTGGCTGCCCTCCAGTATGATTCCAACCTGCAGACGAACAACGACGTTGGGATTCCGGGCATAAACACAGGCCAGGCGATCACGGGAGGGCTGGCGGGAATAACTATCGGTGGACCGGTCGGCAGTTATTTCATGGGCATCCCGAGCGGCGTCGGCATTCCGCGCTTCGACACGGAAAACACGTTTGAATACCTGAGCAATTGGTCTAAGATCACCCAAAGTCATCAACTACGCTGGGGGGTTGATTTCCGGCGATACCAGTTCGACTTCGAATCCGTAAACGCGAGCTCCCGTGGGAACTATAACTTCTGTCAGTCCGCAACCGGTGACCCGAGCGATCCGGAGTCGGGCATCGGCATGGCAACGTTCCTGCTTGGAGGCACTTGTTCCTTCGATCGGGCAGTCTTCACAGGAGAACCTGCCGAACGGCAGTCGGCGCTTGGGCTGTATGTGCAGGATGTCTGGCGAGTCAATTCAAAGCTTACTTTGAACTATGGCCTGCGATGGGATTACTTCACGCCCGTCACTTCACCGTACAAAGGAGGACTTGCGAACTTCGACCCAGCTACGGGCAACATTTTGCTTGCAGGTATTGGCTCGGTATCCGACAGTACGAACGTGCACACGCCCAAGAATGACTTCGCACCGAGATTAGGCTTCGCCTATAAAGCGACGCAAAACACTGTGATCCGAGCTGGCCTTGGACGTAGCTTCTTCTCTTCGGGCTATGATGCAACCTTTTATCACCTGACGAGCGGTTATCCCGTCGTGACGCAGCAGGATGTCTCACAAACGAACGTTTATCAATCAGTTTTTCCGATCAACGTCACACCACCGGCGGCAGTCATCCCGCCGCTCCCGGATTCGGGATTACTACGCGCTCCTGACAGTGTCACTCTTAAAACAAGGGAGTTCGATTGGAAAACGGAAACGATGGATGCCTGGAATTTTACGATCGAGCAAGCGGTCGGCCACGGAGCGACAGTATCGGTGGGCTATCTGGGTAACAAGGGCACGCACCTGAACTGGCAGCCTAACATCAACGCCGCGAATATCGGCACTGGATCGCTTTTGAGCAGGCGGCCTTATTACAACGCCTACGGTCTTTCACAAGGGATCAGCCTCGCTTGTAACTGTTCCGATTCGAACTACAACGCAATGAACATCGTTTTCAACAAGCGGATGATCAGCTTTTACACCCTAACGTCGAACTTCACCTGGTCCAGAGCTATGGGTTACGGCGATTTCTGGAGCGCGACTACTTACAATCGCGCAATCGACTACGGACCGGGAGGCGGCACCATCAACACAGGATCGATAGACCGCAAGTTTGTCTGGGTAACCATGCATACCGTTAACATTCCTTACGGACCGGGACGGCCGTTCGGATCAAATGCAACCGGTATCAAAAGCTGGCTCCTCGGCGGATGGGTCTTTAGTGGAGTCATGAGTGTCGAATCAGGGCTGGCGTTTTCACCTAGAGTGTCGAGCAATGCTACCCTCGATGCAGATTTCCAACAACGGCCTGATTTGATCCAAGGCATGTCACCATCTGACGTGCCAAACGGTCAACGGTCCGAGCTCTGGTACAACCCGGCCGCCTTTTCGATTCCTACCTGTTGCCGGTTCGGCTATGCCTCAATCGGGTCCCTTCGCGGCCCCGGACTCGTTAACGCCGACTGGGCGCTCTCGAAAGACTTCACATTCGGATCCTTCCTGAACAAGGAAGCGACTAGAATTCAGATCAGGGCTGAGGCTTTCAACGCATGGAACAACACCAACCTCGCTTTGCCCAATGCAAATGTCGATCAAACAAGTGCAGGTCAGATCACAAGTCTGCAGGCTACTATGCGGCGGCTTCAGTTTGGTGTTCACGTTTATTTCTGAAAATTTGTTTAGTGCAGTCCTTGACATGGTTTGCCTGGACGCTGGCGATGTTCGGGCAAGCCACGGCGGATCTCTCGCAACACGCAAAGAAAGCGCAAGAGGCGATTGCAGCTAACAACGCCGCGGAAGCGAAACGCGAGTTACAGGCGGTCATTGCTCTAGATCCCAAGAACATTGGCGCCTATGCAAACTTGGGGATGGTCGAGTTTCTCCAGGCGGACTATGAGGGCGCCGCGACGAACTTCCAGCAAGCGCTCAAGCTCGATCCGTCTTCAGCTAGCGCGAAGGCATTCCTTGGAATGTGCCAGTTGCACCGGGGAGAAGATGTTACGGGCCGCCGGCTGATCGAAGAATCTCTCAATGGCGTGGCGGACCGGCATTTGCACGTACAGGCCGGGTTGGAACTGGTTAAATCTTATTCCGATTCCGGGCTGCTCGAAAAAGCTGCGGCGACGATCGAAGAACTGAGCCGGTTTGATCCGGGCAACCCGGAGGTGCTGTATTCGGCCTATCGAATCTATTCTGCGCGAGCGTCCTCTAATCTGCAGAAGCTTGCGCAGGATTATCCGGACTCACTCTGGTTGCACGAAGTACTCGGCCAAAACTATATGACGCAGGAGCGATACCCGCAAGCAGCCGAGGAGTTTCGCAAGGCGATACAGAAAGGGCCCCAGGTAAATGGGCTGCACTATCAACTG
>Ga0126381_100008414_pt1 | contig 11531 bp, 10 predicted proteins | sample PanSoiMetPlot_28_FD_96465 | JGI IMG/M metagenome (GOLD analysis project Ga0126381, IMG submission 96465) | Tropical forest soil microbial communities from Panama - MetaG Plot_28 | ecosystem: Environmental > Terrestrial > Soil > Tropical forest > Bulk soil | place: Panama | collected 2016-02-17 | reverse complement strand
ACGGATATGTACCTCAGCGTGAAATACGACGACCAGCGCAATAAGTCGCTCGTCGAGGAAGAAATCCGTGAAGTGCTGCGTATTCGCCGCAAGGTAAAGGTGGACCAGGCGGACAATTTCGATATCTTCGGCCCCGACTCGCTGTCGAAGCTCTGGACCCAGCTTACCGGCGGCCTCGTTCTGTTCATGATCGCCGTTTCCAGTGTCGGCCTGATGGTTGGCGGCGTGGGCGTGATGAACATCATGCTGGTCAGCGTTACCGAGCGCACACGCGAGATCGGTGTACGCAAGGCTCTTGGTGCGACGCGGAAAGAATTATTGGTTCAATTCACTACTGAAGCTGTAACTCTTTGCGCGCTCGGTGGCGTCATCGGCATCCTCGTTGGGGCTGTGATCACATGGATCATCTACCTTCTGCCCATCGGCCTGCCTGCGACCATGTCGACTGCGTGGGTTTTCACCGGATTCACGGTCTCGTGCGCTATTGGGCTGATCTTCGGTATCTACCCCGCGTGGAAGGCGGCAAATCTGGATCCGATCGAAGCGCTACGATACGAGTGAGACGAGTTCGCAGTTCATGGTTCAAAGTGTCGGCGAACTGCGAACTAAGAACACCGAACTTTGAACTGTAAACTTAGCTTGTGAACTCGCACGTCGTTGCACGGGCCGTCGAAGCCATCACCACGGTGCTCGCCATCGCCGGCATGGGTTACTTTCTCGCGGCCATCGTTGCGGCGCGCGCCTTTCTCGCTGCCCATCGTGCTCCACTCGCATCGTTTGCCCCAGGGGTCTCAATTCTCAAATCGCTCAAAGGCCTCGATCCCGGCATGCTCGACGCCTTTCGCTCGCATTGTCGCCAGGACTACAACGGAGAATTCGAGTTGCTCTTTGGGGTCTCTGCGCTCGACGATCCCGCGGTTCACGCGGTCCACGAATTGCAGAGCGAATTTCCCGATCGCGCGATTCGCCTGATCGAGTGTCCGGCGCGCCTCGGCACCAATGGGAAGGTAAGTACATTGGTGCAGCTCGCGCCTCACGCGCACTACGAATTCCTCCTCGTCAACGACTCCGACATCACCGTCAGCCCGCATTATCTCGAGCGCGTATTGGCGCACTTCACTCCGCAGCAGACGCGGGCTTATCATCAACCGCTAAAGCCCGCCGGCCTCGTCACAGCGCTTTATCGCGGCCGCGCACACGAGACACTTGCCTCGCGGCTTGAGTCGCTCGGCATTGCTACCGACTTTATCTGCGGTGTTCTTGTTGCGCGTCTGATCGAAGGCGGCCTGCGCTACGGACTCGGCTCGACGCTCGCCGTCAGCCGCGAGGCGCTCCTGAAGATCGGTGGCTTTGAAGCTCTGGTCGACCATCTTGCCGACGATTACGAACTCGGCGAGCGCATCTACAAAGCCGGCTATCGCATCGCGCTGAGTTCTGAGGTGGTCGAGACCAGTGTTCCCGCTTATGGCTGGCGCGGATTCTGCGATCATCAGCTTCGCTGGCTTCGCACGGTGCGCGATGCGCGGCCCGGCGGGTACGCGGGCCTGCTCTTTACGCACGGCTGCACCCTGGCGCTCCTGAATGTTGTCGCCAGTGGCCTCAGCCCGTTCAGCCTGTGGGTTCTCGCTCTCAGCTTCTTTCTGCGGCTCTCGCTTGCCATGACAGTTGGCGCCGAGGTGCTCGGCGATCACCAGGTTCTTCCGAATCTCTGGTTGCTCCCTGTCCGCGATGTGATTGCGACCGGCCTTTGGATCGCTGGCTTTGCCGGAAACACCATCGTCTGGCGCGGTGAGCGCTTCGAGGTGCGCGAAGGCAAGCTGCACCATTCGTCATAAATAACGCCCGCTCTGCAACATTTCCGTGGCCGGGGCAATAGATTCACCGAATCCCGCTATCAGAACCTGCTGCCGGTCTGCTAGATTGCCCTCACGCGGCGAAGTGTTCTCCTCGATCCGGCTCAGATTCGCCGCGAAAGGAGAGTTTCGATGCAATTCCCCTCAAGCATTGCTGCCCGCATGCTGCTGTGTTGCGCAGTCGCGGCTGCACCCGCATTTGCTCTCGCGCAGCAGTCCGCGCCGGCGAAGCCGGCGGTCGGCACCCCTCAGACGCCATCAGCGGTCTACGGAAAACTCCTCGGCATTATCGAGGGGGAGTTCGTCCCCGCCGCTGAAGCTATGCCTGAGGACAAGTTCAATTTCTCGCCCTCCCCCACACAAGGCGACTTCAAAGGCGTCCGCACGTTCGGTGACCAGGTCAAGCACGTCACTGAGGCGAACTACTACTTTTTCGGCGGCGGAAAGATGACCGACGCCGAGATGAAGGCGGGCCGCGACGCAATCGAGAAGCTCACCACGAAAGCTGAGATTATTGAAGCGCTGAAGAAGTCGTTGGTCCAGGCGCATTCCTTCGTCGACGGGATCACGCCAGAGAACGCCTACGTGACCACTGCGAATGGCACGCGCGCGGGCATGGCTGCCTTCGGCATCGCTCACATGATGGACCACTACGGCCAGATGGTTGTTTATCTGCGCATGAATGGAATTGTTCCGCCAGCCAGCCGCGGCAACGGGATGTAAGCGGCCTTTCGGTATTCATCGCAGAAAGGAAGGCCCGGGTTTCTGCAGACCGCCCGGGCCTCTATCCAAACACCCACACCAACGGCATGTAACCCCCAGATTCTCTGAACCGATGACCGGCGTTGTGCTCGTGGTGATGCGTGTTCCTGCAAGCATTGTCGATTCCGGTGTCGCGAATTGTATTTCCGTTCATCCCTGGAAGTTGATCCGGAGACTTCATCTGGGATCGTTCAGATGCCGTTAGCTCTGCTAATTCTGGCAGGCTACGTGTTCAAGGAGCGTGCTTCGCCGAGGACTACCTTCACGGTCATCTGACGGCGGCCCCGCATCACAGTGACGCTGACCGTATCGCCGGCCTGGTGCTTGTCCATGATCACGCTGATGTCCTGGGGGTCGGTGATCTCCTGGCCATCAATCGCTACGATCAAGTCACCGCCGAGCACGATCAGTTGATTGCCGTAATATGCCTGCTCGCTGCCGCCGTGAAGCCCGGCACGATCGGCTGCGCCGCCTGGAATCACCTTCTGGATCAGCACACCGTTATCGGCCGCTAGGCCTATCTGCTCAGCGAGATCCGGAGCGATTGCCAAGGAAACAATGCCCAGCGAGGGACGCCGAACCTGTCCAAAGCGCGTGAGGTCGGCAAGCACCGCCTTCGCCGTGTTGATTGGAATGGCAAAGCCGATACCGGAGCTCTGCTCGGCGCCGTTTGAGGCAATCATCGTGTTGATGCCGATGACTTCGCCACGCGAGTTCAGCAGCGGTCCGCCGGAGTTGCCGGGATTGATTGCGGCATCGGTCTGAATCGCGTCTTCAATCGGCGCCCCGTCGCCGTTGCGGATGGAGCGGATGGAGCTTATGATGCCCTGCGTCATGGTTCCGCTGAGCCCGAACGGGTTGCCGATGGCATAGACCTTCTCGCCCACCGCGAGCTGAGTGGAGTCAGCTAGCGTGACCGGCTGCAGATCGGGCGCGTCGATCTTCAACAGCGCGAGATCATGCACCTTGTCGCTGCCAATGACAGTGGCTTTGAAGGTGCGCTTATTGCTCAGCGTGACCTCGATGCCGCGGTTGGCACCCGCGACGACGTGGAAGTTGGTGAGGACGTGGCCGGCCTTGTCGAGGATGAATCCCGAACCCTGGCCCTCCTGCGGCACCGCTCCATAGAAGATGTTGAAGCCCACTGCTCGCGAGGTAATATTCACAACCGACGGCAGCACGTGCCGGTAGACAGAAATGTTGTTTTGTTCCTCGGCATCAAAAGCCGGAGCCGCCTGCGCCTCGGTCAGTTCGAGGGGCGAGTTCGAACCGCGACCACCGATGAGTGCCGACGGATGCAAACCGGAAGGGAAATGCGTGGTGATGAACCAGAATCCACCTACCAGCAAAAGCACAAGAAAAAACTGGCGCAGCTTCATACTCTCCTGGACCTTGACGACCTTTCTATGCCTGTTACGAGACAGTTGCGGAGCGAGTTCCCGACGAAGAAACAGCGATCTCGCGACAGGCTTGTTTCCTCTCCTATTTTAATGACTCGCCGCTCGAGTTTAAGTTGCTCTCGGCCTTCAGCTGGGGCCACAGGCGCTCGACCTGCACTCGAAGTGTTGCAATATCGACGGTATTTTCCAGTACGTAATCTGCGCGCGGAGCTTTCTCGCTGTCGGGAATCTGGTGCGCGAGACGGGAGCGTGCGTCGGCCTCGAAGTTTTCGCGGCCTTCGCCGTTGGGGCACATGCGCGCCACAAAGCGGGCGATCTTTTCTTTATCGGGGGCGGTCACCAGCACGATGCGATCGATGCGTTTGCGAAGATCGGCGTAGACGGCGCCTGCCTGGCCGCCGACGCGCGCATCGCGCTCAACTTCGAAGATGAGCGCAGAGACGACCACAGCGACGGCGGCGGGATCGCGGGCGAAGACCTCGTTCATCCACTTGCGCTGCGCTTCAATCACCGCGGGATGAACGATGGCGTTGAGTTCCTTGACGCGTCCGCCCTTGAAGGCGAGTTCAGCCAGGCGCGCACGGTTCAGGCGGCCGTCGGGGGCGACAACTTCGGGCCCGAAGACGCGGATGATCTCGTCGTAGGCGGATTGTCCAGGCTCCATCAGTGCACGACCCATTTCGTCAGACTCGATGACGCGGGCGCCGAGCTCGCGCAGCATCTGGGCAACTGTGCTCTTTCCGCTGCCGAGACCGCCGGTGAGACCTACGCGAAGCATGCAATCACTCGAACATGAATACGAATCTGCTGAGTCACGCTGATTCTCTAGTTACGACGATGCCCATCAAACGGGCTGAAGTCGGCGTTGGACATTTCTGGCGAAACGGGTAATGCCGGCACGCATTCGACTTTTAGGGAAGCATTACATTGAAGTCCCTGCTCCCGGCTGGACGTCTGGTCCTGCGGCAGCTCTTCTTCGCAGTACTTCCATTCGCTCCCCCTCCAAGCATATCGGTAGAGTGCCGTCTCAGACAGAACACTGTCAGGCTCGTGGTCGCCTTCAGTGGCGTGCAGCGCTTCGCGACGAACCCTAAATACGAAGTTGCCGCCTCGGTCGTTGTCCACGAATTCAATGTCCTCGTCGTACAGATCAGGTGAGCAGGGATCGTTCATTTTCATGCAGGTGGCATGGGGCGGCATGTGTTTGGCGTGTTCGCGTGCAAACTCAGCGCGCAGAGCATCTCCCACGGGCGGATACAACTCCATGCGCTTGCCGCTGCGCAGATCTGCAAGCTGGAGCCTCTCCGGATGCACCGGTGCAAAGTGAATCATGTTTTCAACAAAAACCAGCTGTCCGGGCGCCACCTCGCGCACATCAAATCCGTAAAGGGTTGTGAGCAGTTGCAGGTCTTTCCCCAACACCAGCATGGCCGCGGCAGAGGGGTTGATGTGAAACGAGAGTATGGAGAAATCGCCGACGAATTCGACCCCGTTGGGACTACCGCAGCAGAGGTCCGTGTCTTCCGGTTTGAGTTCCAAACGAGCGACTGCGCCTGAGTCTCGGTCGAATTGAACCAATTGCGGGTCTCTGGTCAAGATGTTGTCCTTTTCGACACGCAGATAAACCAGCAGTACGCGAGTGCCCTTTACATCGGCAGCCGCGCTCACTTCGCCATCGAGTTCGGAGCTGCTGAATCTGCTCTCCGGGATTCCATTTGTCTTGAGAACCTGCCGCAGAGTTTCGGCGGAACTGGCCAGGGCGAACAGGAACACCGCTATGAATCCGACCATGCGCATGGCTTCATTCCTCTTTTTCATCAGCCTGTCATGACCGACCGCTCCTCGGTTGGCGTTCCCTTGGCTAGATCGCATGCACGCCAGAGGTACCAGCTCGCAACCGAGCGGAAAGGCCGCCATTTTTGCCCGCGCTTGAACAAAACGTCCGGCTTGGGCAGATCGGATGCCTCGATGGGGCGATTCTTCGGCAGGCGCCGGAACGTGAGCGCGAATCCCTTGCGCACGCCGTAGTCGGTCACCGGCAGCACATCCGGTCTTCCCATCCGAAAGATCAGCAGCATCTCTACGGTCCATGGGCCGATGCCGCGAACCTCCGTCAGCCGCTCAACGATGTCGGCATCCGCCATCTTGAGGATGGCTTTGTGTGTGGGCACGGTTCCGTCCAGAGTCTTGGCGGCGAGATCACGCAGCGCCTTGATCTTATTGCCGGAGACCCCGGCAGCCCGCAGCGGCTCATCCGGTGTGTCGAGCAGTTGTTGCGGCGTCGGGTCGCCGTGGAAGAATTCGCGCACGCGGCGATGGATCGTCGCTGCCGCTTTGCCGTGCAGCTGCTGATACAGAATCGACTCAAGCAACGACTCAAACGGTGAAGGTGCGGGGTCGAGCCGCAATCCGAATTCACCTGCCCTGTCGATCAGTGCGCCGAGTTTCGGATCGCACGCCTTCAGGTGCGCAATTGCCTCCGCCGGGTCGAAGGGCAGCCTCCTGCTCTTTCCATCGTGGATCATAGGCGATCAGTGTATCGTGCAGGTCGCCGGACAAGGTTTGAAGGGCACGGGTTGCAGCCCGTACGTTAAGGTCGACAGAATAAACAGGCCTTAGCCCCTGAGCGATGCTTCACGATAGTCGTTTTGCTTCGCTCATTCCGAGCGCACGGCACTCGCATCTCCGGGTGCGGCTATTTACCATCAATTGAGGTAATTTTGCCCCTGGAGCGACCGTCATTATGAAAATGCGTCCCGGCACCCAAACCGGATTCCTTCTCTGCGGCAAAGAATGGAGCGACGGAGAGGCGCTCGAGGTTCGCTCCCCGTGGGATCAGGGCCTGGTCGGCAAGGTCACGCTTGCTGCTCGCTCTGATGCGCGAGAGGCCGTGAATCATGCCGTCGCGAGCATGCGGCGCACGCGGTCGTTGCCGCGCTGGAAGCGTCGAGAGATCCTCGAAGACATCGCAGCCTCGCTCATCGAGCAGAAGGAGCGATTCGCCAGCCTGATCGTCGCCGAAGCCGGCAAACCCATCCGCCTGGCGCATGCCGAGGTTGATCGCGCCGTTCTCACATTCAAGACGGCCGCCGAAGAAGCCGCGCGCCTGGGCGGCGAAACCATCCCGCTCGACCTGACCCAGGGCAACGAAAACCGCTGGGGCCTGGTGCAGCGCTTTCCGGTCGGACCGATCCTTGCCATTACGCCATTCAACTTTCCGCTGAATCTTGTCGCGCACAAGGCGGCGCCAGCAATCGCCGCGGGCTGTCCGATCCTCATCAAGCCGTCGCCCCAGACGCCGTTTACCGCGTTGGCGCTTGGCGAAGTGATTCTCAAAGCCGGCTGGCCCGAGGAGGCGCTTGCCGTCCTTCCTCTCTCCAACGCGGACACGTCTTGGCTCGCCGAGAAAGAAGATCGCATCAAGCTGATCAGCTTTACCGGTTCCGCAAAGGTCGGATGGGAGCTCAAGGCTCACTCCAGCCGCAAGCGGGTTGTACTAGAGCTCGGCGGCAATGCGGCGCTCATCATTCATGGCGACTATCGCGACCTGGATAGCGCGGCCGAACGGACTGCCCATGCTGCTTTCGGTTACGCCGGACAATCGTGCATCAGCGTGCAGCGGGTTTTTGTCGACAAAAGTATCTTTCAAACATTTCTATGGAAGCTCGTGGAGATTGCCGGAAAACTCGGTACAGGCAATCCGGCGAACGATGGAACGGACGTGGGGCCGCTCATCCGTCCGGGCGAGGCCGAGCGCGTCGACTCCTGGATCAAGGAGGCGGTCGCAGGCGGTGCACGGCTGATCGCAGGCGGCGAGCGCGAGGGACCGGTAATCAAGCCGGCAATCCTTACTGGCACGAAATCCGGCATGAAGATTCGCGACGAGGAGGTCTTCGGCCCCGTCGTGCTTGTCGAACCTTACGTCGACTTCGAAGACGCGCTGGCCGAGGTGAATCATTCGCGATTCGGACTACAGGCCGGCCTGCTGACGCGCGACGCCGGCCGCATCCTCACCGCCTACCGCGAGCTCGAAGTCGGCGCGGTCATCGTCGGCGATACGCCCGCGTGGCGGCTCGATCCCATGCCCTACGGCGGCGTCAAGGACTCCGGCCTCGGCCGCGAAGGCATCCGCTCCGCCATCGAGGAGATGACCGAGCCGCGGATGCTCGTGATGTCAGGGATGAGCTAAAGGTCCCGTCCCTGAAGCCTGACAAAACTGCTGCCCTCGAACTGAGCGAACGGGGCCGCGGCGGGTAGTTGATTGTGACCGTCAGCGCATTCGACGCTGGCGCTCCCGGATTTGTGGTTGGGCGGTATCCGTCCGTTCAGCATCCCGAAAGAATTTCGCCGGGGCTTAGTCCGCTATTGCGAAGTTCGCGGATGCTCAGCGCATCGTGCCTTTTTGCCAGACGGCGGCCTTGTTCGTCGACGCTGAGCTCGCAGTGGAACCATCCTGGATTGTTGTAGCCGAGTGCCCGGTTGAGCAGGATCTGGCGCGCCGTCGATTTCAGCAGATCAGCGCCGCGCACCACCTCCGTGATCCGCATCGCGGCGTCGTCTGCCACGCATGCCAACTGGTAGCTCGGCAAACCGTCCCGTCGCCAGACCAGGAAGTCTCCGAAGTCGACGCCGGCGACAAATCGCTGCGGCCCAAGGTTGACGTCCTCAAATTCGATCGACTCTCCATCCGGCACATGAAAGCGCCAGTTCCGCCCGCCCGGCTCGTCTCCCCAATCGTCGACAACGCCGCTCGGCTGCGATGGACGGCAGGTGCCCGGATAGAGCGGCTCATCATCCGGATCCTGTGCACGCCCCGCACCCTCGTGCGGAGCGCTCAGCGCCGCAGCCTGGTCTTTGCGCGAGCACCGGCATGGATAGATAAATCCGCCCTCGCGGAGCCGCTTCCACGCCGTTAGATAGATCGGGCCACGCTCGCTCTGTGCATAGGGACCGAGCGGCCCACCCACATCCGGCCCCTCTGCCCAATCGATTCCCAGCCAGCGCAGATCCTCAAGTGCGGCCTGCGCATATTCCGGGCGGCTACGCTCCGTATCGAGATCTTCCATCCGCATCACAAGAACTCCGTCGGCCGCCGCTCGGGCGCGCCGCCCTGCGATCGCAAACGTCCGCGCATGACCGATGTGAAGATAGCCGGTTGGAGAAGGGGCAAGCCTTCCGCGATAGCTCGATTCGCCCGTCACAAGTTCAGTGTAGACATACAATGAATACCGGACGGTATCGCGAACCATTGAAGGGCTCCGGCCTTCGAGGCTGAGCCCGATTCAGAGCGATCGAGGAATCAAGGGGATTCTGATCGAAGTCCATCGAACGGAGACTCCGCATGACCAAGTTTCTCATTGGATTTCTAACGGCAGTCGGCTTGATTCTGTTGGTGCTGTATTCTTATGTGCGCTTTGGATTTGTTGACCCACGCGCCGACGCTGAGCCTGGTTCGTTGGAGAAAAAGCTTGCGATGCCGGCTCTGGATGCGTCAGTGGATCGCCGCGCACCCAGTGTGAAGAACCCTATTCAACCTACTGAGGAAAACCTGCTGGCTGGCATGAAGATTTATCAGGCGAACTGTGCGGGCTGCCATGGGGATATCTCTCATCCTCATATAGCTTTCGGCGATTCGTTCTATCCACGAGCACCCCAATTCGTCGAAGACAAGCCCGATATGCCGGAGAATCAGAACTTTTACATCATCCAGCACGGCGTGCGCTTGAGTGGCATGCCAGCCTGGAGGACGAGTCTCCATGAATCGGAAGTGTGGCAGGTAACTACCTTTTTAAGCAACATAGATAAACTGCCGCCGCAGGTTCTGGCTGCCTGGAAGACTGCTGCGACTGAACACGGAACAGCAGGTTCTCTAGACGCGGGAGCAAAAGCCGCAACAGATAACTAAATATCGCGACGAGCGGAGAATCCAACAGGACACACCTGCCCTGCTTTGCCTTAGAATTTGGCTGCAATCCAATCGGAGACTCGAATGCAACTTCTTCCTCGACGCAGATCCTGCGGCCTCGGTTCCCTCGCGCTCATCGTTCTGGCAGCTTCAACGTTAATCGCACAACAACTACCAACCGCATCGCCGGAGTCAGTGGGCTTGTCGGCAGAGCGGCTCGAGCGCATCACAACCGCAGTGGACCAGAGCATCAAGGATAAGCAGATTGCCGGCGCGGTGACGATGGTGGTGAGGCGCGGCAAGGTCGCGTTTCTGAAGGCGCAGGGCATGCAGGATCGCGAAGCCGGCAAGCCCATGCCCACCGACGCGATCTTCCGCATCTGCTCGATGACGAAGCCGATTACCAGCGTGGCGGTGATGATGCTCTACGAGGAGGGCAAGTTCCAGCTTGAGGACCCGATCTCGAGGTATCTGCCGGAGTTCAAGAATCCAAAGGTGCTGGTCAAGTCCACGACGGGTGGCGCGCCATACACGATTCCTGCAACGCGCGAAATCACGATTCGCGACCTGCTGCGTCACACGTCAGGGCTAACCTACAACTGGAATGCCGACCTGGGCAAGATGTATGACGATGCAAACGTGGCGAACGGGATCATGCAGTACGACGGCACCATCGCAGACAGCGTGAAACGACTGGCAGCGCAGCCGTTGCTGTTCAACCCGGGAGATCGCTGGGAGTACTCGCTGAGTGTGGATGTGCTGGGGCGGCTGGTGGAGGTGGTTTCAGGCATGCCCCTGGACGAGTTTTTCAGGACGCGCATCTTCGAGCCGGTCGGGATGAAGGACACGTACTTCTATCCGCCGCTGGACAAGCTGAACCGGCTGACAACGGCGTACGGGATCTTCGAAAACAAATTGACGCGCTTCCCGGACAAGCCGGTAACGGACGGCTTCATGGTTTACTCCGCGGACTATCCCTCTCGAGGGCCGAAGAAACTGTTTTCCGGCGGCGGCGGGCTCGTGTCTACAGCGGAGGATTACGCAAGGTTCTGCCAGATGATGCTCGACAGCGGCACAGCGAACGGCAAGCGGTTACTGAGCCGGAAGAGCGTTGAACTGATGACGCACGACCAGCTTGGCAAGATCGGGCCCGACCAAGGCTTCGGACTCGGATTCGGGATCGACGGCGCGAAAGGGCCGATAGACGAGCTGGGCACGCCGGGATCGTACGGCTGGGGAGGATTCTTCTATACCAGTTTCACCATCGATCCAAAGGAACAGATGATCGTGATCTTCATGGCGCAGCTGCATCCGGCAGGCGACGTCAGTATTCAAAATCGGGTGAAGACACTGGCTTACCAGGCGATCAACGACTAATCGGAATTTAATCCGACCTCCAGAATCTCAGTAAACCAGAATCGAAGCAAACGCCATGCATCCCGCCGTCCAGCGGGATGCATGGCGAGCTAACGCAAGTCGCATCTGTGGCTTCGCAGCCTGCGAGGTTTTTCGATGACCTTCCGCTGACATCTGTTTCGCTCGCAACAAACCAATAAGAGCGCCCAACAAAACAAATGACCTTTCGATTACAGCGACCTGACACCTTCTCGT
>Ga0126381_100008413_pt1 | contig 11531 bp, 6 predicted proteins | sample PanSoiMetPlot_28_FD_96465 | JGI IMG/M metagenome (GOLD analysis project Ga0126381, IMG submission 96465) | Tropical forest soil microbial communities from Panama - MetaG Plot_28 | ecosystem: Environmental > Terrestrial > Soil > Tropical forest > Bulk soil | place: Panama | collected 2016-02-17 | reverse complement strand
GGTCGCCGTATCGCAGCTCGCGCTCGATATCGCGCGCGAGCCATTTGCGCTGGTGGACTGAACCGGACCGCCGCACCGCGCGGAAAAACCGCGGTTATGAGAGCAAGCATCAAAGCAAGGAGCGGGAGGAACTCACTACGCTTGGGCGGCGCACGGCTTCATAGGTTCATAACTCGCACGACAAATTTACCGCATGACAGGCATGTGGCATCGCCCTGTCGGGCGCTTGATCGCGGATCTGGTCTATTCGGGCCACGTAGCGTACAAAGTTCGGGCCGGGCAGCGTACAAAGTGGTGGGAGATCCCCATGAATGCAGTAGAGTTTCGTTGTCGTTGCGGTGCTCAATACAAAGTTGCACGGCCCCTCAAAATCGGGAGGGGAAAATTACCTGCTTGAGCTGCGGAGCGCCGCTTGACGCGCGTGAAGGAAAGTTCGTGCTCAAGTATTTTCGCGTGAAGCGGCCCCAGGAGGCGCCTCATGTGAGCCAGCGCTGAGAAGGGTTGGTTCCTTCCAAGGTCCGCCGCAAGCCGGTCCTGCCATCATCGAGTTTTTCTTTGGCCGCGCTCCGCGCGACGTTCGATCGCGCGAGAGCCTGCAAGCAACTCCTTGCTCCGCTCCGCTGGCCACGATCGGCAGTCCGGGTGAAGTTTCGTCTGTTCATGACGCCAGTTCTGACAAGGGAACTTGTGTTGCGAGGCGGACACGGAGGGGTTCTAGTGCTTCCGCATAGTGCCGCCACTTGCCGACCGACGTTGCGTAGACCGGCCGCCGGATTTGTACCGCGCTTGCGGTTGCCGAGGGAGCCTTGCTTTCATGGAAGCGCAACACGCCTTCTTGCCATGGCAGATCAACAAATTCGATGAGACGACGACTGGCATTCACCTGATCGCGAACAATGTCCTCGTAGGCTATCTCCATGAAGGCGTGAGCCGGCAGTGTAGCCTTCCAATGCGCCGCAAGCCGGCGAAAGGCGAGGAGGTAATCTGCCAATTCGGTCAAATCATAAGAAAACGAGAACTGGCCGCGGAAATGCGCCTTATACATCGCCCAGCCTGCGTCCAGCGGATGACGTCTGACCAGGATGATTTTGGCGCGCGGAAAAACCGCATGGATGAAACCGCAGAACAGGTAGTTTTTCAGCGTTTTGTCAATGAATCGCCGCTCGCGCGGGACGCCAAAAGCCGCAATGGAATCGAGATAACGTCGGCCCAAGACGGCGAATTGCTTTGCATCCGCGCCTTGTAGCGCGCGGCGCAACTCGTTGCCGAATGTTCCCGTTTCTCCGGCCGACATGACGAAGCTGTGGCTGCCGATAATGCGCTCGACCAGGGTTGTCCCGGTTCGCGGCAGGCCAATGACAAAGATCGGGGCGGTCGCACTCGACGCGGTTGGCAGCGGGGCGAGCCAATCGCGGGTTTGCGTTCGGATGATGTGGTCGATTTCGGCGTTTTCGCCATGCGGATCATACTGGACCGAGTTCCGGTGAAGCGCGCAGCCGGTGGCGACGTGATCGAACGCATGCGCATGTTCTTCGACGTCTTCATATTCCTTGGCCAGAGCGAAATGCATCAAGACCTTGTCGCTCGGAGCAAGCGAGCCATTGCGGATAACATCCTGCATGTCGGGGATATGGTTGCGCTCTCGTGTTTGGGTCCGCAGGTCCGCCCGCAGATAGTGCGCGAGGCAATAGCTCGGTTGCAGCGCTATGGCTGCATCGCAGTGGGCTTCAGCGACGCCTAGCGCACCGAGCATCCGATCGGTCGCGGCGAGGTTGAACAGATATTGTGGGATGTTCGGCTCGGCCGCGACCGCCTTCTGCGCAAATGTTTCGGCCCTTGCGTGTTGGCCAAGCAGGCCGAACACCGCCGCCAGCGCATCCAAGTCGGCGGGTCTAGGCTTCGAAGCCGCAAGTCTGGACGCGGCGGTTTCAGCGGCCGCGCGAGCCTCGACGATCGCGCCGGAAAAGAACAGGCACTTGGCGTGAAGAATATGGTTGGTCGGATCCTGAGGTCGCAAGCGGACCGCACGGTTGGCGCAGACCATGGCGGCGCTCGGTCGACCACGCTGCAGTGCGGTTTCAGTCAGAAGCGCCCAGACCTCGGCGTTCTCCGGCGTCGATGACATCACGCGTTTACAGATGACTTCGGCCGCCGAAATGTCGCCAGCCGCGAAAGCACGACGGGCGTCTTTCATCGCGGCAGCTGAATCGGCGGCGTCATGAATCCTGTTCACTCGACTCCCCAAGAAGAAGGCCGGACAGCTTGCCCGGCCTTCTTCGCATCGCGTCCTGATCGGCTTTGGCTGGTTTAGCCGCCAGAGCCCATCACTGATCATCGCCCTTGTGGTTGAAGTCGAAATTGCCGAACAGATCGCCGATCGCGGGACGATTCATGGGAACATAAGGATTTGCCGCCGACTGGATTGGGTTCTGCAGATTATCGCGGCTGCGAGTGGAGAGTTTCGGCAGTCCCCAGTTGCGCTCGATGAACTTGATGATCGAAGCGTGGTCGGAATACTCATGGGATACGCGTCCGCCTTCCGAATACTTCGACACTACGATCAGCGGAATGCGCGTTCCATCGCCGAAGAAATCAACCGGTTGCACATAGCCGGAGTCGTAATAACCGCCGCCTTCGTCGACCGTGACCAGAATGGCGGTGGATTCCCAGAGATCTTCGTGGGAGCGAACCATGTCGATGATCTTGTGGGAGAACGACTCCAGCAGATCGACCTTCGAGGAGGCCGGGTGACCGTCGTTGAAGGTGCTGGGTTTCACCCATGACACTGCCGGCAGCGTGCCGGCTTCGATCGCATCGTACAGATCGGCGGTGTCCTTGAGATGCGCGGTCCGTTCCGCGGGATTCGTCATCGTCGACGCCGAATACAGGAACGGATTGCAGATGTTGCAGTACAGATACGCCGGCGGATCGATTGTGCCGAAATTGGCGCCGAGCCCCGGAGCAGTCTTGAAGTCATTCCATCGTTCGCCGAAGTAAGCCCAGGACACGCTGTTCGCCGTCAGCACGTCGCCGATATGACGCTGGCTGAGCACCGGCGGAAGCGTGAACGGACCATTGTTGGTCGGATCGGTGTTCCCGTTGCCGATGAATGCCGGAACATAGTTATTCAGCAGGTAATAGGCGTTCGGCGCACAGTTCGGGTTCACGCCGATGGCAGTCAAATAAGTGACGACCGGACCGACGCCTGGCTGGGTTGGGTCGGAACACTTGGAATAACTGCCGCCGCTGTAGCCGTCCTGGGTATAGAAGTTGTTGCTGCCGGCTTGCGGATTGGGGTTCTCAATCTGGTTCGCCGGAGGCGTCCCCGGTGCGCCATCCGGATCCTCAAAATAGAGCGCTCCCGCGTAACCGAACATCATCTGGTTCGCGAAGGTGCCGCCCATCACCGGCTGGTGATAGTTGTCGTTCAGGGTGTACTTGGTGGCCAGCTCGGTGAAATACGGCACATCGCCCTTGGCGACGTTGTAGAAGCCCAACGCGATATTGCCTTCGGCGGGATAAGTCCCAGCGAAAACCCCGCCATTGCTGCCGGACGACACCGTCTGCTCAACAAAGGGAAACAGATCGGCCTGACATCCGCTGGGATTTCTTGTGGTCGCCTTCGCGGCATCGCAATCGAGTTGCTGCCACATCTGGTAGAAGCGGTGAACCGGGCTGCCACCATAGGTATCGTACAGGCTTTCGCCCGTCGACCTGACGAGCGGATAGGGACCATTCGGCAAGTTGGCGGCATTCTTGATGCGCGTATCAGCCTTGCTCGGAAGGCCCGTCGCCCCGGTGGTCAACAGGTCATAATCCTGTTTGCGCAGGTCCGATGTCGCCTCGTGCGCCAGGGCCAGGGTTGCCACCGCCCCCGGACCATTCACCGCTGCGCCGGTCACGGGATCATAAAGATTGGTGTAGGGAACCCGCGGCGCATATGACGTGCTCGGGATATTGAGCCGGTCGATCGTGGTGCCGCCCGATCCGGATGGGTAGGGGATCTTGCCCGAGGGGCTGATCGAGAACGCGCCGGCAACCGTGGCATAATTCTGCGCGGCAAGGCCATAGTTCGGGCCCGGGGAACCGTCGATATTGATGATCCCCTTCGACAGAAGATTGGCGACCTGCTGGCCGTTGCGCGGCTGGTAGGTCGCAAAAAGATGATCAAAGGTGCGATTTTCACCCATGATCACGATGACGTGCTTGATCGGGCTTTCAGTCCGCCCGTCATTGCGATTATTGCCGCCGATCGAATCCGCATCCGCGGCGCCGGTTCCTCCGCCGACGATTGCCAGAATAGCCGCGGTTACAACCGCCCGGTCGCGCAAACGCCTATTGAGCTCTGCCAGCATTGTCAGCCCTCCTGCCAGAATTTGAGAATGCAAAATCGTGGGGAGGACTACGCTACGTGGCCTATGTATCGGTCCTGTTTCACCAGGATGTCAGTTTCGTAACGACTTGCCGTGTTCCGCTAGCGGTCGGGCAGATTGGCATCGAGATACCGTGGCCAGCGGGGTCTCAGCCGCTGCGTCCTATGTGGAGAGGAACCGATCGCACGCTACGGTCGCGCGTGAATGTTTCAGGCGGGCATGCGAAATTGAGATATTTGCCCGAAGGCATCGTTCAGACAGCGGAGCGGGACGAGCCTTCTTGAAGCTCGTCCCGGTCTACGGCGTTATCGTCACCGATCGTCGTCATCCTCGCAGGCGTCGTCGCTATCGCCCCGCTCGGCACAGCGTACGCCCGTGCCTGGCGTGAACGAAACGCCACGCAACGCTTCGCCGAAGCGCGCCGTCTTCACGGTGGTAAAACTTTCGCCCGCCGGAAGGGTGGTCGCGGCGAGATTGTCGGAGATCGACACCAGCTTGTTCGGGTCGGCGCCCTGGTCGCCGCTTCCGCTCACCGTCGAGGTGACGGCCCAGACCGTCACAGTGCCGTCACGATTGACGCGGCCGGTCAGGTTGCGAAGGCCGTCAGTAGCCGGCGACCACGGAAGTGGTGTCTTGAGCGCGGTGTTCAGGCCGGTGGGATAGCCCGGGATCGTGTAGGGCACGCCAAGGTCGAGGCCGGCCTGCAGAACATAGGCGAGCTTCCAAGCCCCAAGCGTGGAGTCGAAAACCCACTTCTGCAGTCCCGCCTTCGTCTGTGCCGCAGCGGCCGAGTACGTCTGGGTCGTCGAATTGAACGTGTTGTCGCCGTTACCCTCGTCTGCAACGTAGAGCGTGTTGGCGTTCGCAAACCAGACGCCGAACGGGAACGAGTCGGTGGTGCTCTTGGCGAGCACCGTCGTGAACCCGTTCAGGATGCACATGTTGTAGGGGAAAACGCCCTTGGTTTGCAGATTCGCGGCATTGTAGATGATCGGGGAGGCAGGCAGGCTGGCGGACGGGTTCGGAAGTCCGCTCCCGTGCGGACATTGCAAAGGATTTCCATTCGCGTCGGATCCGCTCGTATCTACGAAATAGACCGTGTTGATGCCGTTGCCGCCGCTTCCCTTGGTGTAATACACGACGTTGTTGAATATGGTCAGGCCGCGGAAGTTGGTGTCCTTGCCGATCTTGTCCGTCTTGGTGTTGGGAGGCACCTGCGTGATATTGAAGCTGCCGACCGGAGTGGGAATACCGGGGTCCGGTTGGGAGTTGAGCGGCAGGTTTGAGGCAGTCATGATTTGCGCACCACCGCCGACGATGATCCCATTGGGCTGCGGATTGCCGCCATTGCCGGCATTGCCGGCCGTGTAGATGAGGCCCGCGCCGTTCTGGCCGTTCAGGATTGCGGCCCGGCCGTTGTTCCCGCTGTAGGCATTGGTCTTGATGAAGTGGAAATGTCCGTGCTGGTCGAGCTTCGCGACGACGCGGAAGTCGGTCCCGGGGACGGGATTGGTCGGATCGACCACCGCCGGCGTGTTGGAATTCGAGACATCGATCGCGCCGATCGGCGCCAGATAGCCCATGAAGGTGACGTACCGGCGGTCGGTCGACAGATTGAGCGCGAGCTCAGATTTGGACGAGAAGCTGCTGACCATCTGATCCGTGTTCGGTCCCACGCCATGCTGCGAGCTGTTGGGGACCTCGATCGAGCTGATCACGTGGCCGGATCGGGTGAGCTGATCCAGCACGATCTTGGTGGTAATGCCAAAGCTGCCGTCCACCGTGTCGTTGTTGAAGACGGTCGGGTAGGTGCCATCGGCTATAGCTGTTACGCATCCCGTCGTGCAGTTGGGCGGCAGCTGGGTGACTCCTTTGACCACGCTGCTGGGACTGGCGTTGTACACCACCTTGCTGAGCAGCAGGTGCCCGGGCCCCAGATCGGCATCGTCGTCGGCGCGCGCGGCGAGGCCGCCGGCCAGACCGGATGTGACAAGCGCGAGCGCCAGGCTCGTTCGGATACCCCCGCCACGGTTCAACACCTTGAGTGCCCCATTTTTCATGATCGATCCTCTGTTGCGACGTGCCCCCGCGTCTCCTCGCTGCGGAAGGAAGAGAGCGCAAATCATCGTGCGGTCGGGCTGTTACAGTTGTGCGAAGACCGTGTGAATGAGAGCGACATCTTTCGTCATCGATGTGTCACATTTTATCGGACATTATCGATGCTCTGCGCGACTCTGCTCGCGCACTTGTCTTGGCGCATGCGATCAAGGAAAATGACGGTCTCTCCCGCCTGCATTCCGATCTCCAGTGTGTGACATGAGCAAACGACGCAGTTGGGCTGGAACCTGCGCCCCCAGTCTGTTGGCCGCGGCGATTCTGGCTTGGGCATTTCCTTCTTCCGCGAGCGCTTCCGAATTCGTGCTGGTCAATGTGTCGGGCGTGACCATCGAGCAGCTCTACATTTCGCCCTGCGGCGCGCAGCACTGGGGGCCCAATCACCTGTCCGGAACGCCGGTCCGCAGCTCGCGCGCGTACACGGTCTCCAACATCGTTCCCGGCTGCTACGACGTCATGGTCGTGCTGCCGCCCTGGAACGAATGCATCATGGCGGGCGCGGCGTTGCCCCGGGGGAGGGGGCTCGCCTGGACGATCAGCAAATCGACCGTCACCCAGGCGATCTTCGGCGATTGCGGCCAGCTGCCGAACGTCGTGATGGGCGGCCGACGGCCGTGGATTCCGCCTGACCGGTAGAGTGGGCAAAATCGTGTTCCCCTACAAAAACCCGCCCGCACCGAACGGTGCGGACGGGCAGTCTTCGAACCTTCAGGGCCGCGGACTTAGTCAACCGACCTGAGCAGGTCCCTGGCATCATTGATCAAGTGCTCGGCCGCGTCGTTGTCGATCGCGACGCCCTGAAAGGCGGCGGCTTCAAGCATTGCGATCATCTTGGTGGCGATGGCGTTGCGCCGGTCGGTGAGGTCCTGGATCTTGTCCTCCAGCGCCGCGTAGGTCGCATCGTCGCCTTTGACCGCCTGGGTGGAAATGCCGGTGAGCGTCCTGCGGCCGAGCGTGCCAAGGGGCGCGTTGATGTCCTTGTAGGCCGCCGCCAGGCGGGAGAGTGTCTCCTGGTGGTCGCGCAAGGAATCCGGCAGCACTTGCCCATCGAGGATCTCGAACACCACGCGACCGTCATGGGCATAGTCGTCGGTCAGATGCGCGAGGCTGATGATGGTTGGGCGGATGTCGGTGTGGTCGGTGAAGAGAGCACTGGTCCTTCCGAGCTGGCGCACTCCCGGCCCCACGATGCCGAGCCAGGTATGCGTAATCTCGCTCTGGAAGTCGCCGTGGTTCCAGGCGAAGTCGCGCGTCTCGATGGAGCAGGTCGGCAGCGCCGCCCCCGCCGGACAATTCGGCGCGCCCGAGTCGGTGAAGAAGAAGTCCGGGCTGGAGAACAGGACGAAGTTCGGCGTGCGATTCGAATCGGACGTGATCATGTGGAGCAACCTCTGCTCCGCATGGTCCGCGAGAGCCCGCATCACGGGAACGACCGAATTCACGATTGGATCAAAGGCTTGCAGCTTCGCCGCTTCGCGCTCGAGCGTGCGCACGATCGGATCGGATTGTCCCGGGTTGCCCTTGATCCAGATGCCCGGTGCCGAGTCGAAATCATACGCGAACAGCGTCGTGTCGTTGAACTCGTTTGGGATCAACTGCTCCAGCTTTGCCTGGACCTCGCCCTTGGCGCCGACGGGGTAGGTGCAGGCGACGTGCACGCCGTCGCATCCTGCCGGAGTGGCCCTCGTCACGTCACCGGCGAAGTGGTCGTTCTCGTCGGACGTTATCACGAACAGCGTATTGTCCTTGGTAATGCCGTCGCCGGCGAGCCGGGCAAAGAATGCGCTGAACGCCGCATCATACTTCTGCAGTTGGAAGACGTAATTGGCCTCGCCCGGGCCGAATGTGCCGTCCGTCGTGCTGACGGGGGCGCCGGCATAGTGCTCGTTGTCGTGTGCATCCGAGATGTAGAGATAGACGACCTGCACGCCCGCTTCGAGCATCGCGGCGGCATAGCCCAGCGTCTGCGACGGCGTTGGGCTGAAGCCAGGGAATCCGGGATTGCCATGGCTGTCCGCGACCGGATGGCCGTCAAGGTCGTTGATGACAATTGAAGTACTGTGGTTGAGAGCCGGCGCCACATATTTGTTGCCGAACAGCGCCTGAAAGCCGACATAGCCGCCGGTTCCGGTCCCGTTGGGGGCTGGCTCATCGGGAAGCTTGTCGGGTCCCGCATGCGCCGAGCTGGCGCAAATCGGGCTGCCTTGCGCGCAATGAATGGCAATGCCCTCGAAATCCGCAACCGCGAGGGTGTGGTTGGCTAGGTTCTCCGCATGCTCCGGCGAGGAGGGACCGAAAACGTTGTCGATGTCGCTGGTCGTATTCTCAAACTCGATGTTCGCCAGCGAAAAGGCGCCGACGTCGCATCCGGCGCGTGTGAAGGGGACCCAAGGTGCCGGGTGCACCTTGCCGCGCTGATCGACCAGCTGCGGCACGCTCGTCGTACCCAGGTTGTTGGTCCAATACGCGAACGAGCTGGTGAAACTCGAGCCGACGGTCTTGGTGGGATCGAAATAGAGAATCGTGTTTCCGATCGGCATTCCCATCTTCTCGCCGTAGTTGCCGGTGAGCGATGTCAGAATGTCCACCGAGGTATGGGCGATCAGCGGGGTATGGTGGTTGGCGAGCAGCGTGCCGTTGCCCTGCAGGAAATTCAGCAGGCTCGGGATCTGCTCGAGGTCCGACGGCACGTTCGGGTTGTCGCGCCGCAGATGCACGTTGTCGAATTGCAGATAGATGATGTGCTTGAGCTGGTGGCCATCGGCGCCGAGCTGGCAGCCGGCAGCGTTGGCCGACGTCGCGCCGGCAACGCAAAGGGCCAGCAGCGCGCCCGTGGCGTAATGAGCGATCCTGTTCATCTGGACTCCCCGATGTTGGATTTGTTTGGTGCGCGAGGGAAGGCGGTCCGCGCAGCGCGCGAACGGGATGCAACCTAAGGAGCGAATGTAACGGATCGAAATCAGTGACTTTGCAGTTTTGTGACGGACCGATGTCACCGGCATGTCACCTGACACGCAATGATGCGCGCTTATGAGTAGGCGATTACCAAGGCAATGAATTTCCCTCAGACGATTCCCGATCGATTTTTTCGTTTCGCGATCGATCGTAGCATTTCTGTTACAGGGCGGCCCTACGGTGCCACCGTCAATGGACGCGGGGGCACGCGAATTTGCCAGGCGTATCCGCGTTTTCAGTCATCGACTTCTCAAACGGCGCTTCAATCAAAACCGATAAGGAGGCACTCAGATGAAGCATCGCGTATTGTTCAGCTGCCTGACGGCGGCTTTTGCGCTCGCCTCGGCAGGAGCCCTCGCCGACGACGGCCAGGACGATGTTCGGACCGCGACGCCGATCAAGCATCTGGTCGTGATCTTCCCGGAAAACGTTTCGTTTGATCACTATTACGGAACTTATCCACATGCCCAGAACAATGCAGGCGAGACGCCGTTCCATGCCTCGCCCCGCACTCCCACCAGCATCAACAACCTCCTGACCCCGCTCGACGTAAACAACCACTTTGCCCCACTGACCGGCATCGACTTGATCAACAAGAATCCGAACGGTCCACTCGGCAGCGGTGCGACAATCAATGGCGCCGATGCCTCCAATCCGTTCCGCTTGTCTCCGTTGCAGGGGCTGACGGCGGACCAGGGCCACAACGATAATCCCGAGCAGCTTGCCGACGACAACGGCAAGATGGATGCATTTCCCCACTTCACCGGCGTCGGCGGCACGCCAACCGGCTTTGGGAAGAGCCTCGTGATGGATTACTATGACGGCAACACCGTCGCCGCGATGTGGAACTACGCCCAGCATTTCGCCCTCAATGACAATGCCTGGACGACGACATTCGGCCCTTCGACCCCGGGCGCGCTCAACCTGATCTCGGGGCAGACCGCCGGATTCGACGCTTATTCCAAAGTGGTCGATGGCATGGGCAATCTGCTGTTCAAGACCCACGAGGCCAAGGACGGCAACGGCAATTTTACCGAAATCGGCGACGGCGATCCGCTTGGCGACGTGTGCTCCAACACCGGCATCGACCAGATCACGATGCATGGGCAAAACATCGGTGATTTGCTCAACGCCAGGAATATTACCTGGGGCTCGTTCATGGGCGGCTTCGACCTGACGATCACGAATCCGGCCACCGGCGGTTTGGGGCCGACCACCGGCTGCAAGCGTTCAAGCACGACGACGGCTCCGGGCACCACACCTCAGGTCACCTCCGCCGACTATATCCCGCACCATGCGTGGTTCCAGTATTACGCGTCGACCAGCAACAACAGCCACGCGCGTCCGGGCTCGGTGGCGGCCATCGGCCACACCCGCGATCCGCACACCGGGGCGGTCGATCCGGCCAATCACGGCTACGACATCCATGACTTCTTCGATGCCCTCAAGGCCGGCAACCTCCCGGCGGTCAGCTTCCTGAAAGCGCCGGCATTCCAGGACGGCCATCCAGGCTACTCCAATCCCATCGATGAGCAGCGCTTTCTCGTGACCGTGCTCAACACGCTGCAGCAGACCCGGCAGTGGGAGAGCACAGCTGTGATCGTCGTTTATGATGATTCCGACGGCTGGTACGATCATCAAATGCCGCCTGTCGTGAACCCCTCGTTCACGTCTGCGGACGCGCTGAATGGTCCAAGCGACTGTCATGTCGGCCTGCAGCAGGGGATTCCGGTGAAGACGACGCCGCTGAACGGGGCCTTCGGCCTGCCGTCGCAGGGTCGTTGCGGCTACGGCACCCGCATCCCGCTGCTGGTGATCTCGCCCTTTGCGAAGATCAACCATGTCGACCACACCCTGGTTGACCAGAGCTCGGTCATCCGGTTCATCGAGGATAACTGGCTCGCCGGCCAGCGCATCCAGCCGGGCGCCTCGTTCGACACGATTGCCGGTTCGTTGAAGAGCATGTTCGATTTCGATCGGAATGAGGAGGGCGACGCCCGCAAGGTCTTCCTCAATCCGGACACCGGCGCGGTCGTCAAAGTCGTTGGTGGCGACGATAACGATCATCAAGACTGACCCCGGGGCTGG